>WNGB01005667.1_pt1 | contig 18918 bp, 24 predicted proteins | sample 5400681 | NCBI WGS metagenome assembly WNGB01 (sample SAMN13153367, study PRJNA577476) | soil metagenome | isolation source: 115 cm soil or saprolite under grassland replicate 2 | place: USA:California | collected 2016-06-15
TCAGCCCGGGTGTACGACTACTGGCTGGGTGGTAAAGACAACTTCCCCGCCGACCAGGTCGTGGCTGAGGCCATCGCCGAGCAGGTTCCGACGATCCGCACCCAGGTGCGCGAGCAACGGGCATTCCTGCGCCGCACCGTGCAGTACCTGACCCGTGAGGCGGGTATCCGACAATTCTTGGACATCGGCACCGGCATCCCGTCCGCCGGCAACGTCCACAACGTGGCGCAGGAGGTGGCCCCCGAGGCGCGGGTGCTCTACGTCGACAACGACCCGATCGTGCTGGCGCACGCACGGGCACTGCGGCCCGGTTCCCCGGAGGGGCGGGTGTCGTACATTCAGGCTGACCTGCGCGAGCCGGAGGCGATCCTGGGCCACCCGGCCGTCGCCAAGACCCTCGACCTCACGCAGCCGGTCGGTCTGGTGCTCATCGGGATCATGCACCACCTCCGTGACGAGGACGATCCGCGACGGATCCTCGCGACCCTGGTCGAACCCCGGACTTTGACCCGGAGGCGATGCGTGGCCTGGCCGCGGTGTCGGAGCAGGGCGGGATTCCCAACGTGCCCCGCAGCTTGGCTGAGGCCCAGCGGTTCTTCAGCGGCCTGGAGTTGGTCGAGCCGGGCCTGGTGCCGATCCTGACCTGGCGCCCCGATCCTGGGCTGCCCAAGCGGGATCCGCGCAGCGTCTACGTTTATGGCGGGGTCGCCCGCAAGCCCTGAGGGCGCCGCTCCGGGAGTACCACGGTTCACGGCGTCGTAGGTCTCGCCAGGCCGTAGGGTGTTCGTGCAGGACGTGAACGGTTCGTGCGGCCGGCGACACCGGCGCGGGTTGGTTGGGGTCTCGCCGGTCGCCTCCTCGGCGCTGTTGCGTTGCGGCGAACCGAGGCATGCTGAAGCCGTGATTTCCTCCCGGACCAGATGGCCAAGGCGACTGCGTCGAACGCGACGGCACCCGCCGGTTCGCCGGCTCCTCGACCCGTAGGATGCGCAAAGTCGGACGTGGCCTCTGAGCGGCCGGTTCGCTCAACCTGTGGGTGCCGAAAGCCCCGCTCATCTCACGCGGCCTGGGCATACTCATGGATCAGCCTGCCGAGTCGATCCAGCCGCACGACCCGTTCGCTGGCCGCTGGATCTGGTTCGGGGACGGCTCCGACCGGTGGCGCCTGACCAAGTGCGCGGTGCGGCCGGTGCTGGTTGTAGTGCGCCATGTAGCCCGTCAGCACGGTCTCGAGATGCCGTCGACCCAAGATCAGCATCCGGTCGAGCAGCTCACGACGGACCGTGCCTACCCATCGCTCCGCCACCGCGTTCGCTCGCGGCGCGCGCACGGGCGTCCGCAGGATCCGGATGCCCTCGGAGGCGAAGATCGCATCGAAGGTGTCGGTGAACTTTGTGTCCCGGTCGCGGATGAGGAACTTGAACTTGACCCGCTCAGTGCGGTCTGCGAGGTCCATGAGCAGGTTGCGGGCCTGTTGGGCCACCCACGCTCCGGTCGGGTTCGCCGTCACACCGAGGACATGAACCCGGCGGGTCGACAGCTCCATCACGAACAACACATACAGGCGCTTGAGCAAGACCGTGTCGACTTTGAAGAAGTCGCAGGCCAGGAACCCCTCGGCCTGCGCCGACAGGAACTGTCACCACGTCAGCCCCGCGCGGCTGGGTGCCGGGTCGATGCCCGCCCGCTTGAGGAGCCGCCACACTGTGCTTGGCGCGATCGTGTACCCGAGCCGGGTGAGTTCACCCTGGATGCGTCGGTAGCCCCACGTCGGTTTTCAGCTGCGATCCGCAGGATCAAGCGACGTAGCTCCGGCGCCGTCGACGGTCGACCGGGCGGGCGGTGCGGCTGGGTCCAGTGGCGTCTGACCAGCTCCCGATGCCAGCGCAGCAACGTCCCCGGGGTCACGAATCGATGGCGTCGGCGCTGTCCGGGGAGCAGCCGAGTCAGTGCCGAGAGCACGGCCCGGTCCGGCCAGGAGAGTCGCGGCCGGGCGACCTGTCGGCGCAGCACCGCGATCTCGTGCCGTAGCACGAGGATCTCAGTGTTCTTGGCTGCCTGCCTGCGGGCCAGCAGTGCGAGCCAGCCGATGAGCCGACAGAAGATCAGATAGAGTCTGGACGCCATGACGAGGATCCTCGCGGACCTCCGCCACTGATGCGAGACCGCAGGTCAACGCTATGGACAAGGTTTTCGGCACCCACAGGTGCCGATTGCGTCTCACGTCAGAGTGACGAGGCGCGATCCTGTTAGGCACGACGCGACAGCCCGTGGGAACGTGGCGATGCGGCGACCTCACGTTCCCTCTGGGGGTGCGGCTCCTTCAGCTCGCTGGTCGACGCTGAGGACGTCGTCTAAGAGACCTACGCCCGCTGGTACGCCTTGTGCTGGCAACAGCAGGACGCCGTCGAATCCCCCAGGCCTGGCTGACGACGGTCGCCAGCCGCATCTGCCTGGACCTGCTCGGCCGGTGACGCCCCGGTCAGCACGGACTGGGGCGTCACCGGCAGCAGCGCCGCCGCCCCGGCCTGCGAAACCAGGCCAGTGGCTCAACGGGCCGCACCGCCGGGCGACGTCCCGAACTAATGCGACTCGTCAGGGCTCGAGGTCGGCCACCCCTTTACCGCTCGCAATGTCGAACGGCACAGAAGCCTGGTCGTGCGCGATCAACCAATTGCCGTCGATCTTCCGGAAGCAGAAAGTGGCCCGGACCCAAATACCGCTCGTCGCCGTCCCGTTCTTCAGCGTGCCGCTGAGCCGACCGAAGCAGTGCCCGAATGCCACATCATCGCCCACGGTGAGTGCCAGGTCGCGGACCTCATAAGCCACATCCTGGAAGAACGTGAACGCCTTTGCCCAGTTCTTCAATTTCGCCTCTATCCCTACATGCTGCAGCGGCGGCTCGACGTCGAAGGACACGACGTCCGTTGCGTAAAGCTGCCTCAGCCCCTCGAGATCCTTGGCGCGGATTCCTTCGACAATCTTGTCGACCTGCTGCCCAATCTTGGCTTCGTCGACCTCGCGTTGCGTAGGCATTGCTAGCCATCCCATCCATTCGGTGTGGAAACTTGGCTTCCCACTAGTACGACGACACAGCACCCAGGGATGTCAGGCCCGTGGCTGCCATACTAGAGACGATCGCCCGTTCCGGTGACAGGCACAGACGGTGCCCTGTAGCTCACTGGGCGGGCGGGATCCTGTTACCGTCGCCGCCCGAAGGCGAAGTACGCGAGTGGCAAGGCACCGAAAGAACCGACGGGTATCAGCACCATGGCCCATAGCCACTTCGGGCCTCGGATCTGGCTTGTCGGCCGACGCTTGATGTCGATGAGTGCGGCCGTCTTGAGGCTGGCTTCGGCAACTCCTGCGACGATGAGTAGCCTGCGGGTGCGCTTGCTGAGATCGCTCGACCGTTTCCTAGCGGCCATGACATCCTCCGCGTACCGGGCAGGAATCGCTGGTGGCATGCACTGTACCTTGGCTGGCTAGTGCTCAGTGCTTGGCCATCCTTCCGGTCAGGCGCCGATCGAGCCGTCGAAGATCACCGCCACGGGTCGGCAGTGGGAGGAAGCGAGGCGCAGGTCTGCTGTTGTTGCTCGGATGAACCGGATATATCGGGAGAACACTGACACCCTGGCTCACTGGGCTGTACGGCCTCAACGCTGTCACCCGAAAGCGCGAGCGTCTGTAACTTCCGAATCGTTCGAAGTCATTGCACCCTCCGTTCAAGAAATCTGACCGCAACCAGTTCCCCGGCGACGGTCCCCGTGGTTTCAGTAGTTCAACGACGCAGCCGTCTGGAATGTGAGGTGCCGCGACGGCCGCGCCGATTTTCGTGCTGGATCAGGCGGCGCGGCCGGCCTTGAGCGCGGCCGCGATGTCGACGACGCGGCGAGCCTGGTAACGGACCGCCTCCAAGGTTACCTCGCTGGGCCACTGCCAGCCATGTGGGAGGCGCCGTCGGGATTGTCGGGCTGGAACTGGAACGGGTCAGTGTAGCCGGGGGCGGCCGCAGCGGCTCAACGTGATTCGCCGGGGACGGGCTTCCGGGTTCAGGCGACTGTGACCGGGGAAGCGGCGCGAGGGCGGTGCTCCAGGTGACGACCTAGTCCAGCAGCGTATCCAGGGCGGTGACGTTGTGGTCGCCCGGCTTGAAGATGGTGTAATTCTCGAACTCGGTCAGCAGGGACAGTGTGACCTGCGGGGCCACATCGGCCATTTGCAGTGCCGACAGATTAGCCGCAGCTGCTCGACCGCGCGGGCGCCGCCCACGCCGCCGTAGGAGACGAACCCGACCGCCTTGTTGTTCCACTCCGCGTACAGGTAGTCGATGGCGTTCTTGAGCACTCCGTACTCGGGACTGACCATCACGAACCCGTCGAACGAGGCGATGGTGTCCGCCCCAGGCCCTGGTGTGCTCGTGCTGATACCGGCCCGGTGACGCCGGCGCCGGCGCCGGCTCGTCTAAGCGGCCTGCCTGAAGTTCTGCACGGGCACTGTTGCATTGAGTGATCACCCCGTCTGGCCGCCTCCACTTCGCTGCTCAAACCCGGCAGCTCATAGCCACAATCGGGTGATTCAAGCCCTACTTCTCGCCCTTCGGATGAGGAGAGCCTCCACTTGGTTGGGGTTCTCCGACGCCTTCCGGCTCAATGCAACAGTGCCGTTCGAACAGCACGCTGGCACCGAGGCGTACGTCGTGGCGAGTTCCCGGCCGTTCCGGGACGCCAGCCACGTCCGCCGGTCACCAGGATGGTGGCCTCCGGGGCGGTCACCGGGACGGCACCTCCCCCCGGTTGGCCTCGTGGTCGCGGACCAGGCTGAGATGCCGGTCGCCATTGGCGGTCGTGCGACCATCAGCATTGGTGGTCGCCCTCGTGGTCGCGTCGTCACCGCGATCGGTCGTGGTCGCCTGATCCGCGCGTTCGGTCGTGGTCGCCTGCTCGTCCTGCGACCTGGTCGCCGCGTGGCGGTCACTGGTCGCCCGGTCGGCCGGCTGATCCGCGGTCGCGCGACCATCCGGGCGCGTGGTCGCCTCGTAGCCGAGGTCGGCCTTGACCTGCCGAAGCGTGCGCTGCGCGTAGCTGGCGGAGACGCCGAGCTCGCGGGCGATCTGCGCGGCGACGGTCATCCCGCCCTCGTACAGCTCTCGGACCCTTCGATAGGTCGCTCCTCGTACCTGCGCCGAGGTCGCCTCAGGAGTAGTGGTCGCGGTCGCCTGACGGTCGTTGGTCGCTCGATTGGCGGTCCTGTCCGCCGGCCTGGTGGTCGGGGTCGCCGGCAGCGCGGGCCGGTCGCTGGTCGCGGCAACCATGGGCAGCGCGGTCGCCTGGTCGCCCTCGACGCGCACAGCCTGCGCGACCATGGTCCCGTCGTTGGTCGCGGTCGCACCTGCGAGCCGGGCGACCCGCGCGGCGATGGCGCGGCGGGTGATGAACATCAGCAGCTCGAAGCTGACCACCAGCGCGACTGGCGGCATCGCTGCGACAGCGCGGTTGCCGAGGTCGGGCTTGGCGTGGCCGACGTTGAAGGCGAAAGAGGCGGCGACCGCGGCGGCCGGCAGCAGCTTCGGCCACCACAGGACGACCTGTTGCCACTTGGACTCCAGTCCGGTCCGGGTGGCGGAGCACCACAGATCGGCGAGGGTGGCGACCAGGACGAAGGTGTCGACCAGCAGCGGGACCCGCCAGCCGTAGTCCCGCTCGCCGTGATGGGTGGCGAAGTCGAGGATCGCCCGAAGCTGGTCCAGAACGCCAGACCGGCGATGCCGGCCACGGCCGCCGCCATCAGCCAGATGACAACCGACAGCCCTCGGCGCAACACCGGGTCCGTGAACTGCACAATCGGCATCGCCGTCGACCCCGGCGTCGACCGAGTCTCGTCAGCGCTCATGGCCGCCCTCCCGCTCGGGCTCGGCCCACTGGAGCTGCCAGGCGCGGTCGGCCTGGTTGTCGGCGGCCAGCTCGGCCAGCGCGGGGTCGTAGCCGATCAGCCGGCCGACGTCCGGGTTGCGAGCGGCGACGTCACGTTGCCGATCGAGCCGCTCCAAGAAGGCGCCCCTGGCCTCCTTGGGCTTGAGGTCGAAGGCTTCGCCGATCTCGTGCCAGCCGCGGCCCTGCTCGCGCGCCTCCCGGACCGCATGCCACCGCCAGCCCTCGAGGAACGAGATGAGCTGGTGGTTGGCGCGCAGCGCCTCCAGCGGCTCCGGCCCCTGCGTCAGCTCATAAAGGTCTGGCAGGCGACGGCGCAGCTCGGCCTCCTCGCCGCTGGCGCGTGCCTTGTCGAGGATGTGCTGCCACAGGTTGGCCTCGGACCAGGCGTTCCAGGTCTCCAGCGCCTCGTTGAACGGGTGCTTGGGCAGGTTGGATTCAGCGCTCATGGCCTGCCTCCCGTGTTGGTTGGTGGCGCCGCTCGGGCGTGTCCAGGGCGATCGCGACGGCCTGGTCGCGGTCGGGGAGCGGGTATTGCTGGCGGTTCAGCAGGTCGGAGCACCAGGCGCGCAGCTCGCCGGCGAGGTTGGTGAAGTCCGCGGGACCGACCAGGTAGGGAGGATCGGCGGCGGCACGCCGGCTGGCGTAGTTGTCCAAGCGCCGAGCGGCGTCGCCGAGCAGTTCGCGGAGCCGGTTGGCATCAGGACAGTCCAGCCGGGCCGGCACGTCGGCGCGGAGGCGTCCTGCGCGTCGTACTGCCCGCTGATGAGCCGCTGGTCGAGCGCGCGAAGCTGTCCGCTGAGCCGCTCGCCGGCGGGGAGGTCGCGGGCGTCCTCGTCGACCTGGAGGCGAAGCATCGCGGCGGTGATCGGAGAGCGCAGCCGCTCGATCTCGCCGGCCGACAGCAGCAGGGGAGTGGCGTAGCGGACCCACGGCAGCCTCGCCTCGTCCAGCTCGGCGAGCACGCGGCGATCCGCCTCGCCGAAGGTGGGCGATCCGTCCGGAGCGTTGCAGTCCCACGGGACGTGCGGAGTACCGGCGTGGTTGAGGTCGCAGTCGGCCGCGCAGTAGCGCGTCAGGTCCCGTCCGGCGGCCTCAGCGGCGATGCTTCGCTGGTCAGGGTCTGCGGGGGCAGGCTCCACGTTCGGTTGACGGTTAACAAGCTGTTGCGGAAAGAAGACGCGGCCCTTTCGCGGATGGTCGCCGAGCGCTCGGGAATCTCTGGCGACGGCTCAGGTAACCGGTCGAGGGCAGTGGCCGCCGCCGCGACGAGTTCGCCTTGCGACCACTCAGGCGACCGTCGGCCTGGCCGCTCGCGGCGTGACCGTGTGCCGCCACAGCTTGAGCAGGTTGTGGGTGCCGCACAGCAGCTTCCACTCGGCGTTGCAGGCGCGCCGGCCGCGGCGCAGGAACCGGCGGGCGCCCTGCTGTTCTTTGATCTGGCCGAAGACCGGCTCGACGGTCTCCCGGCGCTTGGCGTAGCGCGCCTTGCCGTCCTCGCTTTTGAGCTTGGCGGTCATCGCCGCGCGGAGCCCGTCGCTGCGGGATGCCGACGGCTTGCCGACCTTGCGGGGTTTGCCTTGGCGGCCGTGCTTGGCCGGCGGGATCAGCAGCTCCGGCGCGTTGGGGATGGTGGTGAGGTTGTCGATCGACCAGTAGCCAGAGTCGGCCAGCGCGGCCTCGGGCCGCTCATCGATGCCGGCCGCGGCCAGCGTGGTAGCCGTGGCCTTGAGCATCGGCTTGAGCTGATGGATGTCGTTGGCCTCGTCGGTGAGCTCAGCGGCCACGATCACCTGCTCCAAGGTCGTGACGCTTGGGCGTTGTAGCCCTGGACGGTGCCGTTGCGGGTGTGCAGGAAGCGGCTACAAGGGTCGGTGACGTTGGCGGTCGCCTCGGGGTTGGGGGTCTCCTGCGGCCGACGCTTGAGGGTGCGCGGCTTCCTGCCTTTTGCCTCCGCGGCCGCGGTGTGGGCGGCCACGCGCCGCTGGTAGGCCTGCTCCCGCGCGGCGGCTTCGGCCTCCAGCTGCGCCTTGGCCTGGCGCAGGCGGACGGCATCTCCGCCCTCCGATTGAATATGGTGCGCCGTCTCGAGCTGGCAGAAAGCAGCCGTCGGCGAACACCCGCCACGCGCGGACCAGCGGCTCCGGCGCCAGCCGGTCGCGGCTCGCTCAGCTCGCCGTGCGCCATCGGCAGTCAGCCCTGCCTCCTCTCGCATGTCTGGCGACGTCGTGCAGTGTACGGTCCTGGCCGCAATGCGCTATGGGCGCCTTTACTTCCAGCCTGGCCGAGGTCAGAGGCTTGGCCCCACCAGCCTGGCCCGACTTACCCGCAGCTCAGCCCGCATCCGCCGGATCGACCAGACGGGGGTCAGGGGATGCGCAGCCGATGCATCTGGTCCTTCAGCCAGGCGGAACCCACCTGCAGCTCGGTGAGCATGCGCCGAAGTGACCACCCCCACTCGAGCCGCCGCACCCGCAAATACTGCTCCACGCCGGCGAACCCCAGCTCGGCCAGGCGTGCCTGCCGTTTGCCCGCCCAGCAGGCCCGCTGCCGCTGGACCGCCCGGCGGGGCCGGATGGTCGCCCGCTGGCGGGGCAGGCCGTGCTGGTCGAGCCGGTCCCGCACCGTGCCGGGGTGCACGCCAAGCTCGCCGGCGATGCTGGTGGGTGGCCATCGTCGGGTTATCGCCCGGTCGGTCAAGTAGGCCTGCAGCGACGCGAAGCCGAGCTCGGTGGCGCGAAGGGTGAGCTGTTGGTCGGTGCTGCTGCGGCGCGTGTGGGCGGCGGTCACCTGGCGGGGTGCCGGGGTGATGCCTGCGGTGTCCAGCAGGCGGCGGGCGACGGGTGTGGTGTTGGCAAGCTCGCTGCCAGCTGCGCGGGGCTGGCCTGCTGCTGGCAGCGCGCTTGCAGGTGGCTGGCAAGGTCGCTGTACCCCTGCGCGCGAGCGTGGTCGTGGAGGCGGCGCTGCTGGGGTCGAGGACCGTGAAGCCGCCCCTGAGAGTCAGCTTGCGAGGTGAAGGTGCTGGTGGTGGCGTTATGCGCCTGGTCTGCCGGGCGGCCCGCCGCGAATCCAGCTCGTACTCGACGTAGTGGCTGGCGGTGCCGTAGCCGAAACGGCCGTGGATGCTCGCCTCGGAGGCGTACAGCAGGCTGACCGGCTCGCTGCGGGCCTCGGCATCGTTGAAGTGCCGCTGCATGAGCGCGCTGAGTATGCCGCGGCGGCGGTGGGTGGGCAGCACCGCGATAAACGACAGCCCGGCCGCTGCACCGTGGCGAGCCCAGACAGGGTCGGCTCGAGCGAGAACGCGCCAGCGGTGCCGACGGCCTGGTCGTCGTTGAGGACTGCCAGGGTGCGGTCGTATTCGACGTGTGGGGCCAGGTCGGCGTCCTCGCCGTCGTCGCGCGAGCCGTAGGTGGGGGCCATGGTGTAGCAGAAGCGCTGCCACTGCCCCGCGTCGATTGGCCGGATCTCAATTCTCCCGTCTCCGTTTACGCGACGGACCCGCTTGGGTATGTTCAAAATCACTTCTAGAGCCGCTCACCACGTGCGGGGGTGGGTGGGCAAATGATCGTGACCGTGACCCCAAATCCCAGCGTCGACCGCACCATCGAGGTGGACGCGCTCGTCCGTGGGGCGGTGCTCCGCGCCCTGGCCAGGCGGGTCGACGCGGGCGGCAAGGGTGTGAATGTCGCCCGCGCGCTGGCCATGAACGGGTACAAGACCTGTGCCGTGCTTCCCAGCGGGGGCTGGGAGGGCCAGCAGCTCGCCGCGCTGCTCGCCCCCGAGGGGATCGAGGTCATCGTCGTCCCGGTCGCCGGCGCGGTGCGCGCGAACGTGAGCGTGGTGGAGCCGGACGGCACGGTGACCAAGCTCAACGAGCCCGGACCGGTCTTGACCGCCGCCGAGCTGGAGGCGGTCACCGAGGCGACGGTCACGGCTGCTGGGGGCGCCGACTGGGTGACCGTCTCGGGCAGCCTGCCGCCTGGGGTGCCGGCCGACTTCTACGCGCGGCTCGTCGGCCGGCTCCGGGAGGCCGGCGTCCGGATCGCGGTCGACACCAGCGGCCCCGCGCTCGCCGCGGCCTTGCCGGCCGGCCCCGATGTCGTCAAGCCCAACCGGGAGGAGCTCGCCGAGGTGACCGGCCGAGCGGTCGCCACGCTTGGCGACGCGGTCGACGCCGCCACCGAGGTGCGCCGGCGGGGCGCCGGCGCGGTGCTGGCGAGCTTGGGCGCGGACGGTGCGCTGCTGGTCGAGGTGGCCGGCGCCGTCCACGGCGCGGCGCCGGTGGCGGTGCCGCGCAGCGCGGTGGGCGCGGGCGACGCGCTGCTCGCCGGGTTCCTGGCCGGCGGCGGCAGCGGGTCGGGGGCGCTTGCGGAGGCGCTCGCCTGGGGCGCCGCCGCGGCGAGCCTGCCTGGCAGCCAGATGCCGCGACCCGACCAGCTCGACCGCGACGCCGTCCGGCTGTCGCTCACCATCGACGCCGCCCGCGCCCTTACCGAACGGAGCTGAGCCATGGCAGAGGTGATCACCGCCGACCTCGTCGACCTCGACCTGGAGGCCGGCGACCGTCACGAGGCGACCCGCAAGCTCGCCGAGCGGCTCGTGGCCGCCGGGCGGGTCACCGACCTCGACGGCTTCCTGGCCGACGTGCGCGCCCGCGAGGCGCAAATGCCCACTGGGATCGAGGGTGGCATCGGCATCCCGCACGCCCGCTCGGCCCACGTCACCGAGCCGACGTTGGGGTTTGGGCGCACTGCGGCCGGCGTCGACTTCGGCGCCGACGACGGCCCGGCCCACCTCATCTTCCTTATCGCCGCCCCGGAGGGCGGGGGCGCCGAGCACATGACCATCCTCGCCTCCCTGGCCCGGAGGCTTGTGCATGTCTCCTTCCGGGAGGCGCTGCTCGAGGCCCCTGACCAGCAGGCCGTGGTGGACCTGGTCCACAAGGAGGTGCTGGGACGATGAAGATCGTCGCTGTGACTTCGTGCCCGACCGGGATCGCGCACACCTACATGGCGGCCGAGGCCCTGGAGGAGGCCGCCAAGGACGCCGGGCACGAGATCAAAGTCGAGACCCAGGGCGCGGCCGGCGCGGAGCCGCTCGCCGCCGAGGACATCGCCGCGGCCGACGCGGTCGTGTTCGCCGCCGACGTCGATGTCCGCAACCGGGACCGGTTTGCCGGCAAGCCCCTCGTCCAGACGAGCGTGAAGCGGGCCATCAACCACGCCGGGAGCGTGCTGGCGGAGCTCGAGGCGGCCGCAGCGCGCGGGCCAGCCCCCGCGGCTGCGGGGCCGCTCGCCGAGAGCGCGCCCGCCCCGGCGACCAAGGTCGACCAGCAGGCCCACCTCGGCACCCGCCTGCGCCAGTGGCTGATGACCGGGGTCAGCTACATGATCCCGTTCGTCGCCGCCGGCGGCATCCTGATCGCGCTCGCGTTCCTGTTCGGCGGCGCCGAGGTTGCCACCAAGGTCAACGGCGGGACCTTCCAGAGCGTCAAGTATGCCGGGGTCACCGACCTGTCCAAGCTGGTCGCGCAGGCCGGCTACGCCGGGCTGATGTTCAAGATCGGCGCGACGTCGTTCGCGATGCTCGTGCCGATCCTGTCCGGGTTCATCGCCTACGGCATGGCCGACCGGCCCGGGCTCGTCCCCGGCATCGTCTCGGGCCTGCTGGCAAGCGCCATCGGCGCCGGCTTCCTCGGCGGCCTCGTCGGCGGCCTGATCGCCGGCGCGGTCGTCATCGCCATCAAGCAGGTCAAGGTTCCGCGCGCGGTCGCCGGCGTCATGCCGGTGGTGGTGATCCCGCTGGTGTCCACGCTGATCGTGGGCGGGCTCATGATCGTGGTGGTCGGTCAGCCGATCGCCGCGGCGCAGCGGGGCATGACCAACTGGCTGAACGGCCTGGGCGGCACCAACGCGGTCCTGCTCGGCATCCTGCTCGGGCTGATGATGGCCTTCGACATGGGTGGTCCGGTCAACAAGGTCGCCTACACCTTCGGGCTTGCTGGGCTGGCCAGCGGCAACCTCAAGGTCATGGCGGCCGTCATGGCCGCGGGCATGACCCCGCCGATTGGGCTCGCGCTCGCGACCGTGGTCCGCCCGAAGCTGTTCACCAGGGCCGAGCGGGTCGCCGGGGAGGCGGCCTGGCTTCTTGGGGCGTCGTTCATCACCGAGGGGGCGATCCCGTTCGCCGCCGCCGACCCGATCCGGGTGATCCCGTCGCTGATGGTGGGTAGCGCGGCGACCGGCGCCCTGTCGATGGCGTTCCGCGCGACCTCCCGCGCCCCGCACGGGGGCCTGTGGGTGATCGGGCTGATCGGCCGGCCGCTGCTGTACGTCGTGGCGATCGTCGTCGGGATCCTGGTGACCAGCGCCTGCGTGATCGCCGCCAAGTCGATCGGGCGCAGGGTGCCCGCGGAGGCCGAGGAGGAGGCCGTGGTGCCCAGGGCCGCGCCTGCCGCTGGTTGAGCCGCAACCACGACCGTCACAAAGCGGTCGCAGCGTCCAACCGGCAGCAAGACGTCCGTGGGCGGCTCCGGAATCCCGGAAGCGCTCTTCAAGCGGGGAGGTGACCGATGGCAGCGGCGGAGCGTCGCGTCGTTATCGGCTCGCGGGTCGGGTTGCACGCTCGCCCGGCCGCGCTGTTCGTCCAGGCTGCCAGCAAGCTGCCGGTCAAGGTGATGGTATCCAAGCAGGACACCAGTCCCGTCGACGCCCGCAGCATCCTGTCGGTGCTCGGCCTGGACATCCGCGGCGGTCAAGAGATCATCCTGACCGCCGAGGGCGACGGGGCCGAGGAGGCCCTTGACCAGCTCGCCTCGCTCGCGGCCAGGGACCTGGACGCCCCCGACGCCGGCTGAGCTGCAAGGCGTCGGCGTAAGCCCGGGTGTTGTCGTCGGGCCAGTCGCCCGCATCGGCGGCGAGATCCCGGTGCCGCCGCGGCGCCCCAAGGGGGCGCAGGGGTCGATCCGGCCGCCGAGGCGCGGGCGGCCGCCGAGGCGCTCGAGGCAGTCGCAGCGGACCTGGAAGCCACAGGCCGAGCCGCCGGCGGGGACGCCGAGGCGGTGCTCGAGGCCCAGGCGTTGATGGCCAGGGACCCCGGCCTCGCCGAGCAGGTCGAGCAGGCCACCCGCAGCGGGCGCACGGCCGCCCGCGCCATCTACGAGGCCTTCGGGATCCACCGCAAGCTCCTCGGCGGGGCAGGGGAGTACATGGCGGCCCGGGTCGCTGCGGCCGTTGACCTTCTTGCCGGCATCCCAGCCGCGGCTTTGCTTGCCGACGGTGTCGGCCGCCCTGACCGATTGGGAGTCGATGATCGCCGCCGTCGGGGTCGCGGAGCCGCCCCGGGATCCCGATCGTCTCGGGGCGAGCTACTTGAGGCGGATCAGGTCTGCCTGGACGGCCTCGGCGGCGCCGGCCGCATGGCGGTCCAGCACCCGCCGCTGCGCCCTTCGGCTCGTCACGGGGGCGCCTCAGGCTCGGTGCTGCGATCCTTCGGGAGCTCGTTCGTCCGCCTTCGGGTCCACCGCTTCGGGTCGCGGCGCAGCGACCGGTCTGTCTCGCGCGCAAGGTCGGCTGCGTACTCCGCGGCGGTCCGCCGGTCGCGACCGCCGCTGCCGGGCGCGTGGATCGGCGCCTCCCTGGCCTTGCCGGTCGAGGTCTGGGCCTTGGTGGCGCGACCGGGCGGGCAACGGGTGGTCCTCCCTCGGTCGCGGCTGCCACGGACTGCGCCCCTGACAGCGTAGGCGCAGCCGCCCAGGGCGCGCGCTGCCCTGCCCGCCGCTGCGCCATCCTGGAGGTCACCACGCACCTCCCGCTCGGGCAACGGCAGCCCGGCCAACCAGTGCCGCAGGCGCCGCAGCAGCCGGCTCCGCCGCCGCAGGGTCAGCAGCACCGAGCCCCGATCGGTCCCTTTGCCAGGATGCTGGCCAATGGTCAGTCCTCGGAACCGGGCGTGTCGGGCAGTGGACTGTCGCGGAGCGCAACCCGCGCCTCGACCTCTGCCGCGAGCAGCTCCAGTGCCTGGTCGAGCATGAGAGCGGTCTCCGGGTCATCGACCCGGCGGCGGGCGATGAAGACCGCGCCGATCGCAAATCAGCACCTTGTGCTCGGGTAGTCGCTGGCGTCGCCGTGGCTGGCGGCGAGCACGGTCTCGAGCATCTTGGCTTCGCGGGAGGCAACTCGCCGGTCACTGGTCAGCCTCCTCAGGGCCGGGCGGGCTGAGCATGTCGAGGACGGTCCGGTTTCCCTCGACCCGTGCACGGACGTGACGACCTCCAGCCGCCCACCAGACAGCCAGCGGCGGGGCGGTCGTGGTCGATGGGCTGGCGACCTGGGTGCAGCGGCCCAGCGGGTGGGTCAACCAGAAGGTGGTGTGACGTGCCGTCGGGCGGGCGGGGCCAGGACCGTCCTGGGTGCCTTGCTTCCTTGTTGGCAAGCATCCAGAGGATGCGCGGCGGCCTGACTCCTACGCGGTGGAGCTCATGGGCTGGAATGACGCGATCACCGCGACCGCCTCGACCTCGATGAGGAGGCCATCGCGAAACAGCCGCGGGACCTCGACGGCCGTGCTTGCCGGCAGCCGCTGCGGGTTCAGGTACTCGTCGCGGACCTCGCGAACGAGGGGCAGCTGCGTGGCGTCCACGAGGTAGTAGTTGAGCTTGACCACCTGATCGAAGCGGGCACCGACCGCCTGCAGCGCCGTCCGCAGGTTGTCGAACACCTGCCGTGTTTGCGCGCGGATGTCGCCCGGTCCAACCAGCGCCCCCGTCCGGTCGAGGGCGATCTGCCCTGCGATGTAGACCGGCCGGCCCGCCGTGACCTCGACGACGTGGGTGTAGCCGGTGGGGCGGTGCATCGTCTCGGGGTTGATGAAGTTGGCGGTGGGTGGGACCTCCGCGGGCGACACGTCGGTCATGCGACTGGTCCAATCTCATCGGTGTGGCTGGCGGTGATGCAGTATAGGCAGCCGGCAGGTGCCGTCCGGTCGTGGCGCGGCCGGCGAGGACGGCCGCGGCAGGTCGCCAGCCATCGAATAGCGGCCGACTGTTGACGGTCGCTCGACAGGGTCGGCGCCGGGTTGGCGCTTCGCTGCGAGGAAGCGGACCCGGAGCAGATCGCGGCAAGGGCCGGGCACACCTCCGTCTCGGTCGGGCTGGATCGCTACGGGCATCCGTTCCCGGACTGGGGCGCGGACCTGGCGGCCTGACGCAACGGCAGGGAAGGGCGCATGTCGGACACCATCCTTGCACCTGACTGCCCCACCGCCGGCGTGCCGCCGGAGCGCGACCGAGGAGGCCGCCTCGCACGCCGCGAGTGGCCCCGCGGCGCTCACGACAATTTCGACTTCGCCTGGCCTTCCGATCGACGAACCTCGACCGAGCGCCGGGCCAGCGCGGCCAAGATCACGGCCGAACACGCCGCCAGCAGGGCTATGAAGAACGACGAGGATGCGCCGAACCGCTGCGACCCTCCGCCGGCGAGGGCGTTCCCGGCCGCCCCGCCGGCGCTGAGCGCTGTGGAGATCCAACCGAAGGCCTCCGCTGCGGCACTCGGCGCAACCCGATCTACGAGGAGCGATGTCGTGGTTATCGCGGGGTTGAGAACAATACCGACCAGGAACAACAGTGCGCCGACGATCGTCATGGTGCGCGCCGGAAGCACCGGCACGAGTGCAATCGTGAGCAGTCCAAGCAAGACGACGAGGCGAGTCGCCGGGTCGGCGGTCCAATGTTTCCCCCCGTAGACGACGGCTCCGACGATGCCACCAAGCGAGAGCATCGCGATCAGGATGCCGCTGGCAGCCGGGGCGCCGTGCGCCGAGGCAAACGCGGGCACTCCTACCTCGATGGCACCCAGCGCTCCGCCCAGCGCCAGGGCGATCGCAAGGACGATCCGCATCGCGGCAGATCCCAGCACCCCGCCACCGTCCTGACGCGATCGCTGCCACGGTAGAGCATGCAGGCGGACCGCGAAGACAGACGTTCCCGCCGCCGCCACAGCCGCGACCCACAGCAGCGCCGTCGAAGCGGACGCGACCGCGACCACAAGCCCGAGCATGAGAGGCCCGATCAGGATGGCAAGCTCCTGCGTCAAATAGACCAGGCTGTAGGCGGCCGTCCGCGCCTCCTCGGGCGCCCGGCGACCCCACGCAACGCGCATGACTGCAGACACCGGGGGCAGTCCGATTCCAGCGAGACAGCCGAGCCCGACCAACGCCCACACCGGCGCTCGCGAGGCTGCGATAACCAGCACGACGAGCGCGCACAGGTGCAACACAGCGCAGGCTGCGAGCACCGAAGCGGGGCCTCGCCGGTCAATCGCGCGGCCCTGAAGCGGCCGCGCGACACCAGCGCCGACGGAGAATCCGGCTACGACGCCACCAGCCAATGCCAGCGACCCAGTCGCCTCATGGATGACCAGCACCATGCCCACCGGCCCCGCCGACTGCGTGAACTGCGCAAGTAGCCCGGTAAGCGCCTCCCACGCAAGCCCGGGTATCTGGAGTTCGCGATAAGGTGTTCCGCGGCGCCTCTTCTGCTCTGCCTCGCTCACACGTTGAGGCTAACGTGCGCCCGACCGTCGCGGCGTACGCCGCGGCTCGAATCGTCGACGATCGGCACGAGGACCCGAGAGTGACTCCTCCGCCAATTGAATGCAGGCACTCCGACTTGCCGTCATCGCCGGCACCGTGCCAGCTCAGGCGGGCCGGTAAGTGAGCATCACACCGCCGGTGCTGGTGGCCTTGGAGTCGACCAGGCTCAGCCTCCTGGCCTGCCCGGTGTCACGGAACAGCCGTTTGCCGCTGCCCAGCACCATCGGAAACACCGCCAAGAAGTACTCGTCGACCAGGTCGTACTTGATCAGCGTCTGCACGAGGGTCCCGCTGCCGAGGACCGCGATGTTCTTGCCCGGCTGCTCATTGAGCTTGGCAACCACCTCGGCAACATCGGCGGCTACATCACCCGCCGGCGCACCCTCACCGCTGACACCTGAGCGCGACCGGGGATCGCAGCGACGGCAGGGCCCGCGAGTACGGGCCGGGGTCGCTGCCTTTGCTGCGGCACGAGCTCGCGTGATGGGTCAGGCGTCCTACATTTAGGTGATCACCTGCCTCGTTGGCAAGCGCCCATGGGCGGCCGGCAGTAGGTCACTGCGGCCCTTGTTCTTCCAGTTCTCCCGCCACTCGTTCCCACACGGCTTTGGCACCCATCCGTGTCCCGGCCCAGGCGCTGTTTGGGAGGCTTTGATTGAGCACCTCGGTGCTGATCCAGCTAGGTGTCTTGCTGGCGTCATCCTCGACATATAACTTCAGCTCGGCGTAGGCCGCGATCTCGCAGGCCCATCTCACGCCTAGCTCGTATCCAGCCGCGACCCCTGCGACATCGGTGGCGTCCTCAGCTGCCTTCATCTGGCGCAGGCGCTCTGCGGCGTTGCGGGCCTCTTTGTCGGTGACCGGCCGCATCTCTGACATGGCTGAACGCCCCCTGGCCGTCAGCGGCGGTGGAGCACTTAGGGAGACTCTACCCTCCTCCATACGCTGCCCGGCGGTCTGCCGGCAGCGCACTGACCGGCTCGGCTACGCCGAGGCGATCTGGGACCTTCGGCCGCTGAGCAACCACGCACCGATGCCACAGAGCACGGCAACAGCGACGCCGGCGATGGCCCGCTTGATGTGGTGGTGCGTCGACCCCGCCAGATACCCCGGGAACCACGTCGGCAGCTTGCCGGACGCAGTCGTGAAGTAGTAGATCCCGGCCGCCAGCGCCAGCAAGCCGACGATGACCAGGATCACCACGATGAGCTGCGCTGACGACCGTCTCCCTGTTGCCGCCATCGTGTCCTCCTCTTCGTTGGACAAGCGTTCGGCGGGAATCTACTCCTGGCCGCGTGGGACGCGTAGCGGTCGCCGCGGTCGCCGCGGTCGCCGCGGTTGCCAGTCGAGCACCACGATCTCCAGATCCCCGGTGTCGTGACCGGCGCGTGGTGGGACTGGCGGGCGAGTGTGCGGACGATCAGCATGGCTGGTGCTTATCCGGGCGGTGGACGACCGCAGGTCGCGGACGCGGCCGTGCTGGATGAAGCGGTGCTCGGCAGCTCGCCGCCCAAGGCCAGCACTCCGACAGACCAACAGAGCAGCCCACCAGGCGCACAGCCGTCGTCGTGCGGGCGATGGGGTTCGGCAACCTCGACTATCCTCCGCCACCGGGCTTGCATTCACCGCCACGTTGGGCACAACTGGAGGGAGCGAGAGCACCTTCAGCGGGGAGGCTCGGAATGAGGGCGCTACTGGTCCTCGACATGCTCAACGATTTCATGACCGGCAAGATCGCCAACCCCCGGGCCGAGCGGATCGTCCCGAACATCCAGCAGCTCCTGGAACGGGCTCGCGCCGACCGAGCCGGCTGGCTGGTGGTGTACGCCAACGACGCCCACCTGCCAGACGACTTCGAGCTGCGGGTATGGGGCGAGCACGCCATGGCCGGCACCCCTGGGGCGCAACTCATCCCGGAGCTGGCCGCCCACGACGGAGATTTCGTGCTGCCCAAGCGCTTCTACTCCTCCTTCCACGAGACCGGGCTGGACCCGCTGTTGCGCCAGTTCGGCGTGGACAGGCTGGTCCTCAGCGGCCAGCACACCAACATCTGCGTGCGCCACACCACCGCCGACGCGTTCTTCCGGGGCTACCGGGTGATCGTGCCACCCGACGCCGTGGAGGCCATCTCCGATGAGAACCACCAGTCGGGGCTGCGGTACCTGGAGGCTATCTACAAGGTCGACCTGCCTGACACCAAGCAGCTCCTACAGTCGTGAGGCAGCAGTAGCCAGCCGCGGGTCCTTCGCCGGACGCGTGTGTTAGCCGACGCTCCGGATGAGCACGCGGCGTCACTTGGCACGAGCATGCGGATCCTCACCAGCAGTGACGCCGATGCTGCCAGGTCGCGCCACGGTGGTGAGGACCGGTGATGAGCCTGGGCCCGCGGGACAGC
>WNGB01005499.1_pt1 | contig 18917 bp, 9 predicted proteins | sample 5400681 | NCBI WGS metagenome assembly WNGB01 (sample SAMN13153367, study PRJNA577476) | soil metagenome | isolation source: 115 cm soil or saprolite under grassland replicate 2 | place: USA:California | collected 2016-06-15
CAGCAGGAGGGCGCCGCCCAGGAGGAGGCCGGAACGGCCCAGGGTCAGGTCCCGGTTCGGCCCGGGGTCCGCGACCGATGCCAGGAAGGCGGCCACAGCCTCGTCCCGCAGGCCTTCGAAGCTCTGGGCGTGGGCGATGAGCGCGCGGGCGGCGTGGATGCCCGGGGCTGTGTGGTAGAGGGCCGTGGGGCCGATCATCTCCTCGCGGATGTCGATCTCCGGGTTGTAGCACGCCCCAGCGGTGCCGAGGAGGGCCGCAGCCCGCTCCGCCCAGACATCGGCCAGAGCCAGGAGCTCGCCGTCGGCTCGCGCCACGGCCATGCGGTAGACGGCGCAGGCGACTCCCGCCGCACCGTAATTGACCGATGCGGTGGGCGCGGCCTGGATGCCCTTCTCGAACAGGGCTCCTCCCGGGCGCACGCGCTCCAGCACCCGCTCCAGGAGAGCCTCGGCGTCGGCCAGATCGTTGGCCCGGGGGCGCGGCGCCGGCCGCAGCGGGCCGGCGAGCCCGGCGAGAGCCGTGGCGAAACCGGCCATGGAGGGGAAGCGCTCGGCGGGGTCCTTCGCCAGGGCGCGGCGCAGCACGGCCTCGACCTCCGGCCAGGGCTCGACGCCGCGCTCGGCGAAGGGGAGGGGCGGCTCCTCCGCGATCTGGCGGAGCATCGCATCCCGGTCCAGGGAGTAGTCGCGCGGGTGGGCACCGGTGAGCAGGGAGTAGAGCAGGGCCGCCACGGCGTATTGCTCCCCCAGGGGAGAGGCATCGGGAGGGGCCTGGCCGGCTCGCGTGGCCGCGGCGTACTCGGGCTCGAAGAAGAAGGCCACGCCCGCCCGCTGCGGTGCGGCCAGCTCCGCCGGCGCGGCGTCCCAGCGCGAGTACCCGAAGTCGAGGAGGCGGACGCCGCCGTCCGCCGCCACCAGGACGTTGCGAGGGTGGACGTCGGCGTGGACGACGCCGCGGGCATGGAGACCGGCGTAGGCGAGGGCGATGCGCCGGGCGAGAGCGAGGAGCTCGCCGCGCGCCTCGGGATCTCGCTGCAGCTCCCAGGCGGCGGTCGCGGCGTCGACGCCGGAGAACCATTCGGTGGCGAGCCAGCGACGGCTGTCTTCGAGGGCGCCGCCCGCCAGCAGGCGCGGCGTTCCGTCGCCGGCCAGCCGGCGGAGGATGGCCTCCTCCCGCTCGAACAGGCCGCCGGAGCGACCGGCCACCGCCGGCCGCTCGATCTTGAGGGCGCCCCCCATCGAACCAGACCCGTGGTCCGGGCCGCGGACGAGATAGAGCTCCGTATCCTCCAGCCCCTGCACGCACTCGACGACCGTGAAGCCCGCCACCTCCTCGCCGGGATGGAGGGAGGGCCTGATCCCCTCCGCCTCGGCCGCGCTCTCCTCCACCAGGAAGCCGCCGGCGAGCAGGCGCTGGAGGAGCGGATAGGCCTCCTCCAGCGTGGGCTCGGGCTCGCCCCCCCGCTCCCGGCAGTAGCGGATCACCGCCTCGACGATCGTCCTCGGCGCGCGGAACTGCTCCACCAGGGCCGCCGAGGCCGCGTCGAGGATGCTCGACGGCGTGCGCGAGCGGGGGTGGGTGATCGCCCAGTCTTCCTCCTCATGGGTGAAGCGCGCGCGGGCCTCGGCAGGCAGCTCCGCCACCGGAACCAGGATCACATCGCGCGAGAGGACGAGGGGGTCGGTGATTGCCATGGGATCAATTGGCCATCACTCCCTCCACAACAGAGCCCCCGGGGTCCACGAGTCGCTATCGATCCCTTCGAGGCGCAGCCGGTCGAGGGCGAAGCGCCAGGGCTCGCTCGTCCCGGAGGCACGGGCGGCGAGGAGATCTCTCGCGAGGCGCTGGGCCAGCCAGGCGCGCCAGCTCTCCCCCAGGCTCCAGGCCCGCTCGGAGCGCGGCGGGTCCATCCCCCAGGAGAGGAGACCGCCGCCGCCGATCTCGGAGGTGAAGGGCACCCCCTGCGCGGGGGCTCCGGCGAGCCGCTTCACCACCGCCTCGGCCGCTTCGGCGAGCCTCTCGAAGCTGGGGAAATAGGCCACGATCTTGTCGGCGCGCAAGAGGCCGCCGGCGTCGCGGCCCACCTTGAACTGGCGGGCGCGCGCCGCGGTCAGGGCGTCGAGGATGGCGCCGAAGCCCTCCGCCCCCTCCTCGCACAGGCTCTCGGGGCGCGGGCTCACGTAGAGCTTCCAGGTCGGCCCGTCCGGGCGCTCCGCGCCGCTGTCGACCGCGCGGGAGGTCCACGAGATCCACCCCTCGCGCTCCGGCAGGCGCTGCCAGGCGCGGTCGAGCGCGGCGCGGCATGGCCCCCCGGGAGCGATGCCGAGCTGGCGCTCCACCGCCGCCGTGTCGGGAAGCAGGCGCTGCCAGCGCGGCGTCAGCGGAGTGCGGTTGTAGGCGTAGAGGCGCAGGGAGAGAAGGCCCGGATCGTCGACCGGCAGCGCCTGGGCGCAGCGCAGGGCCGCGAGCGACAGGGCGGCGATCCGCCCCTCCGGCTGCCGGCGGGTGCCCGGGCGCAGGAGGAGGTCGAGGGCCGCGGGACCGGAGACGAAGGCGCCGCCCTCCTCCACCTCCAGGACGCCGTCGGCGACGAAGCGGGCGACGACGCGCTCCGCCGTCTCGCCGAGCTGGGCCGCGGCGTAGGCCGGCAGGGGGCCGGGCTCGCGGAGGGTGAGGAACAGGAGCGCCGTGTCGCGGTCCGCGGACTTCGGGGTGAGCCCCGGCGCGCGCGGCCGGAGCACCCCGTAGAAATCGGGATCGCGGGCGAGATCCGCCAGGGCCCGGCGCTCTCCGTCCGGCAGACGGTCGAACAGCACCAGCTCGTAGGCGGAGCTCGCCCGGAAGATACGCGCGAGGAGCTCGCTCACTTACGTCCGGCTCAGCGTCTCCCGGAGCTGCCCGCGCAGCAGGGCGAGGTCGAGAGCCGCGAGGTCCGCGGAGCGCTTCTTCGGCGGCTTCGCGGACGGCGGCTTGCACTGCGGCTTGGACGGCGGCGGGCAGGCCGGCTTCTGCGGGTCCGGCGTCGAGTTGCAGACGTTGCAAGCGAACAACGGGGGTCCCTCGGCTCCAGGGACCAGGTGGACGATCAGATCTCTCGCATCGAAGCTCACAGCACCTCCTTGGGCGACGGCCCCGCGAGTTCGGCCGGATGGTCGCGTTCGGCGATTCTCGGATCAGCAGGACGGAGAGCAGTTTATCATCTCAGCGCGCTTCCTCCATCGTGAGCATCCAGAGATCCCCCTCCCGCGTCTCGTGCGCCAGGTAGAGGGTCCGCTCGTCCGGCCCCAGGTCGAAGGCGCCGAAGGAGGACCCCACCGGCGGAGCCAGGACCTGCCGGGACTGACGGGTCGCCAGGTCGAGGACGTGGATCCCGTCCTCGTTCCGCCGGAAGAGGAGACGGCGGCCGTCGCGCATCCAGACCGGATCGAAGCCGAGGACCGGCAGGACGTCGTAGCGGCCGGTGGCGAACGAATAGAGCATGAGCTGCCCCGGGGGGTCCGATCCGGCGAGGCGCGTGCCGTCGGGCGACCAGGAATTGGGGAAGAACGAGCCGCCGGAGAACCGCGGCAGGGGGACCGGCACCCGCTTGTCGAGCGGCTGGGTGAGATCGATCGTCCCCAGGCCGGTGAAACCGATGTTGCAGACCAGCCGGCGCCCGTCGGGCGCGCCGAGCGGCGAGTAGATCGGCTTGCCGCTGGTCTCCGTGAGCGGCTCGCGGCCGCTGCCGTCGGGCTGGATGACCCAGGCCTCGTAGCGGCCGGAGCGGTCGGAGAAGAAGAGGATGCGGCCGTCCGGCAGCCAGACCGGCCCGCGGTCGTGCGCGGGATCGTCGGTGAGCTGGCGCAGGCCGCTCCCGTCGGGATGCACCACGAAGAGGTCTTCCTGCGGCGCGCTGGTGCGGAAGGCGAGCCAGCGGCCGTCGGGCGAGACCCGGGCCGAAGCGACGAACCGCGATCCCTGGGTGACCGGGACCAGGTCGCCGGACACCCGGGATCCGGTGGGATCGAGGGCGATCCGCGCCAGGTTCGTCTTCTCGTCGAGCGTGGCGTAGACGATGCGGCGGCCGTCCTTCGAGATGGCCATCGGACCCGCCCACGGCGTCGGCACCCTGAGCGGCGCCGGATCGCCGCGCAGCTCGCCGCTGTCCTCGTCGATCGGCACGCGCCACAGGTCCATGCTGCCGCTGCGGTTGCTGGCGAAGTAGAGGAAACGGCCGTCCGGCGACCAGACCGGGTTCCAGTTGAGCGAGGCGTCATGGGTCACCGGCAGCGGCTTGCCGCCCGCCGCCGGGACGGTCCAGATCACCCGGCGGGAGCTGTCGGGCGCGACGCTCCAGTAGGCGATGCGCTTGCCTCCGGGAGACCAGCTCGGCTGCGCCGCATCGGCGGGCACCATGAGGCGCTTTTCCCGGCTGTCCACCTCGATGCGCCAGATCTCGCTCGACGCGGACCGCGTCCGCGGGTCCTCGACCGGATCGGTGGCGCAGAGGATCGACTTGCCGTCCGGCGACCAGACGGGGTTGTAGCCGAAATCGGTGAGGCGGCTCGCCGATTCGCCGGTGGCTCCCATCAGGAAGAGCCCTCCCCCTTCGCGCTCCGAGCGGAAGACGATCTGCGAGCCGTCGGGCGAGTAGGCGGGCTGCGTGTCGTCGGCCGGCGAGGTCGGCGTCAGGTTGATCGGATCGCCCTGCCCCCGCTGCAGGTAGATGTCGGAATCGCCGTCCGCGCTGCTCGCGTAGACGAAGTACTCGCCCTCCTGCGGCGCCAGGCTCGGGAACTTCTCGACGCCGCCCTGGTCGGTGAGGCGGATGGAGGTGAACGGCGGCACCGGGCCTGGCTCTCGCCGGCCGCCGCGCCAGCCCAGGAAGGCGACGAGGACGGCCACAAGGGCGGCCGCCGCCAGCACGGCCGCGGTCCGCCAGGGCCGGCGCCGCGGCACGGGCACGGCGGGCAGCGACCGCATCGACCGCCGGGTGGCGATCCCCGTGGTCCCGGTGAGTGGGAGGAGCTCCTCCAGCACGGCCTCGGCCGTGGGGGTCCGCTCCGCCGGGTCCTTGCGCAGCAGGCCGTCCACCACCTGGACGAGCTCGGGCGGCGCGTCGGGCCGGTGCTCCAGGAGCGGCGGCGGGTCGAGCGAGAGGATCGCATGGAACGCCAGGACGTCGTTCTCGTCCGGGAACGGCCGCCGGCCGGCGAGCATCTCGTAGAGGACCACGCCGAGCGACCAGAGGTCGGCGCGGTGGTCGACCTCCTCGCCCTTGATCTGCTCGGGAGGCATGTAGGCCGGGGTGCCGAGCGCCACGCCGGTGCGGGTGATGCCCACCGAGCCGGCGAGCTTGGCGATCCCGAAGTCGAGGATCTTCACCACGCCGTCCGTGGTGATCATCAGGTTCGCCGGCTTGACGTCGCGATGGACGATCCGCTGCCGGTGCGCGTTGGCGAGCCCCTGGGCGACCTGGCGGGCGATGTCGGCGGCCTCCTCCAGCGGCAGTGGCCCGCGCTCCAGGCGGTCGCGCAGGGTCTCCCCCTCGTAGCAGGGCATGGAGAGGAAGAGCGCGGCCTCCGCGGTCTCGCCGACGTCGTAGATGGTGCAGATGTTCGGGTGGTCGAGGGCCGAGGCCGCCCGCGCCTCCTGCGAGAAGCGCGCCTTGGCGACCGGATCGCGGGTGAGCTCCGGCGGCAGGAACTTCAAGGCCACGGTGCGGCCCAGCCGGGTGTCCTCGGCTTTATAGATGATGCCCATGCCGCCGCCGCCCAACTGCTCGCGGAGGCGGTAGGGACCGATCTCCCGCGGCAGGCGCAGCCCTCCCGGGAGGGGGAGCACCGCCGCCGGCATCTCGCGTACGGTCGGCTGGTCCGCGGAGGGGACAACGGTGGGGCGCGTCCCCGAGCTGCGCAGGGCGCGCAGGGCTTGCCGCATCTCCTCGGCGCCGGCGAAGCGGCCGGCGAGCGCCTTCTCCACCACCTGCCGCAGCTCGGCCGGCGCATCTGGAGGAAGCATCTCGCGCAGCACGCCCGCCAGGGCCTCGAGATCCCCCGGCTCGCTCCCGCCGCGCAGCCCGGCCAGTCCGAGGTCGAGGATCTTCGCCTGGCCGTCCGCGGAGAGGACGACGTTGCCGGCGTGGAGGTTGCCGTGGACGATGCCGGCGGCATGGCCGCGCGCCAGGCCGCCGGCGATCTGGGTGCCGAACTCGGCGACCGTGGCCGGCCGGAGCGGCCCACGGGCGAGCCGCGCGGCGAGCGTCTCCCCTTCGCAGAGGGCGAGCGAGACGAGGAGGCCGCCGCGCGCGACCTCCTCCACGTCCCACACCGGGCAGACGTTGGGGTGGTCGAGCGTCCCGGCGGCGCCCAGATCGGCGGCGACGCGCTCCCGCTGGGCCGGTCCGGAGAACAGCTCCGCCTCCAGCAGGCGCACGGCGACGATGCGCTCGAGATCGAGGTCCCGAGCCTTGTAGATCGTCCCCAGGGTCCCCGTTCCGAGCCGCTCGAGGATCTCGTAGTGGGAGATGGTGCCGTTCAAACCGGGAGTCTTCCCGCGGAAGGGTTCACAGCAGGAAGAGTATATCCGCCACCCTCATCGGACGCTCAGGCGCTCAGCCGGCGGAGCTGACCCTTGAGCGCCTCCAGGTCCGCCGCCAGGGCGCCGCGAGCCGGTGGACATTCGCGGGACGGCACGACCGTGCCCTTGCAGGGAGGAGCATCGGCCGGACGGCCCGGATCCTTGTCGGGCTTCTGCCCTGGCCCCCTGCCCGGCGGATCCTCCGGCCGCTGCACGCCCGGCTTCACCGTGATCTGGCAGGTGCATTCCGGGTTGGCCATCTGATATGCGGCGGGCCGCACGTCCATCATCAGGTCCTGAATGCGAAAGGCCACGTCTCCCCCCTTTCCTGTCCTTTTGATGCAGGGAGAGTATAGGTCATTTCAGAGTCAGCATCCCGATGTCGGCTTCCTCGGTGGTCTGGACGAGGTAGAGCGTCCTCTCGTCCGGGCTCACCGCGAGCCAGTCGAACCGGGAGTGCGCCGGCGCCGAGAGGACCGGGCGGGCCTGGAGGTCCGTCCGGTCCAGCGTGTCGAGCGCCCACACCGCGTTGTCGCGCAGGAAGAGGAGGGTGCGGCCGTCGCGCAGCCAGGTCATGTTCGTCCCCCGCTCGGGGAGGACGTCGACGCGCCGGGTGGCGAAAGAATAGAGGACGATGCGGCCGCTCTGGTCGAACCCGGCCAGGCGGAGACCGTCGGCCGACCAGGCGGTGACCCCGAACGCCGGCAAGGCGCCGCCTCCCGCCACCGGCAGCGGGCGGGGCACCCGCTCGCCGAGCGGCTTGCGCAGATCGATCCGGAACGGACCGCGGAAGTCGATCCCGCAGACGAGGAGAGAGCCGTCCGGCGATTCGATCGGCTCGATCACCCGGCCGGCGACGGCGGTGAGCCGCTCGGGCCGGGAGGAGCGGGGATCGAGCGCCCACGCCTCGTAGCCGTCGCCGCCGCGGTCGGAGTAGAAGAGGATGCGCCCGCCGTCCGCCGACCAGCGCGGCAGGCGGTCCTTGGCGGGATCGTCGGTGAGCAGCCGGACGGCCGAGCCGTCGGTGCGCACGAGGAGCAGGTCTTCCTGGGGGAGAGCGGTGCCGGCGATCAGCCAGTCGCCGTCCGGAGAGACGTGGATGGAGCGGATGACGCGCGAGCTGCGGGTGACCGGCCGCAGGGGGCCTTCGGCGGCGAGCCGGGCCGGGTCGAACGCGGCGCGGACGATGTTGGCCGGCGCATTCTCGTTGACGAAGGCGATCCGGCGGCCGTCGCGGGCCAGGCTCGGCAGGGCGCTCCAGGCCGCCGGGACCAGGATCTGTTGCGGCTCGCCGCGGGTGCGGCCCGTGCGCTCGTCGATGCGCACCCGCCACAGCCCCATGGCGCCGTTTTTGTCGCTGGCGAAATAGAGCGAGCGTCCGTCCGGGGACCAGGCCGGGCTCCAGACCAGGGCGGTGCCGCCGCCGTCGATCGCCACGGCAGGCTCGCCCCCGCCGGCCGGGATGGTCCAGATCACCCGCCGGGACGTCCCCGCGGGGACTCCCCAGTAGGCGATCCGGTCGCCGTGCGGCGACCAGCTGGGCTGGACGGCGTCCCCCGCGGTCTCGAGCCGCTGCGGCGCTTCGCCCGCCAGATCGACCTTCCAAAGGCGGCTGCTGGTCGCGCGGCTCCCCGGTCCGGTGACCCGTTCGGTCGCGAAGGCGAGATGGCGGCCGTCGGGCGACCAGGAGGGGTTGAAGCCGAAATTGGTCAGCCGGCGCACCGACTCTCCCGTGGCTCCCATGAGGAAGAGCCCGCCCCCGTCGCGCTCGGAGCGGAAGGCGATCCGCTGGTCGTCGGGCGAGAGGGCCGGCTGGGTGTCCTGCCAGGGCGAGTCCGCGGTCAGGTCCTGCGGATTGCCGCCGCCGGTGCGCTGCCAGAAGATGTCCAGGTCTCCGGCGGACTCCTTGGCATAGACGAAGAACTCGCCGTCCGCCGACAGGCTCGGGAAGGTCTCCAGCCCGGCCTCGGCGGTCAGCTTCGTGAAGCTCGCTTCCACCGGGCCGGCGCCCGCCTCCTCGACCCGGCGCTCGCGGACGATCCCGACGACGAGCGCGGCCGTCGCCAGGAGGCCGGCGGCCACGGCGGCGCGCCGCTTCAAGCCGCGGCGGACGGGCGGCGCCGCGAGCACCACCGGCGCCCTGGTCAGGCTCGGAGCCTGCAGGAGGCGCAGGTCCGCCACCACGGCCTCGGCCTGGGGATAGCGGTCGGCCGGGTCCTTGGCCAGGAGGCGATCGACGATCCGGGAGAGCGCCGCCGGCACGCCGGGCCGCAGCACCGCGAGCGGCTCCGGCGCCGCGTTGCGGATGGAAAAGAGCACGGCCTGCTCGCGATCGGCGCGGAACGGCTTCTTGCCGGTCAGCATCTCGTAGAGCACCACCCCGAGCGACCAGAGGTCGGCGCGGCCGTCGACGTCGTCGCCGCGCGTCTGCTCCGGCGACATGTAGGCGAGAGTGCCGCCGCCGGCCTCGTTGCGCGCCACACCCGTGGTGCCGGCCAGCTTGGCGAGCCCGAAGTCGAGGACCTTGACCACGCCGTCGGTGGTGATCATCAGGTTCGCCGGCTTGATGTCGCGGTGCACGATGCCGTTCTTGTGCGCCTTGCCGAGCCCCTGGGCGGCCTGGCAGGCGAAGTCGACCGCCTCGTCGAGCGGGAGGGCGCCGCGCCGGATGCGCTGGCGCAGGGTCTCGCCCTCATAGCACGGCATGGCGAGGAAGATCTGTCCGTCGGCGGTCTCCCCCACCTCGTGGATGGTGCAGAGGTTGGGATGGTCGAGAGCCGAGGCGGCGCGCGCCTCGCGCAGGAAGCGCCGCTTGGCCACCGGATCGCGGGAGAGCTCGGGGACGAGGAACTTGAGCGCCACCGGCCGGCCGAGGCGGAGGTCCTCGGCACGGTAGACCACGGCCATGCCGCCGCTGCCCAGGCGCTCGCCGAGCCGGTAGCTCTCCACATCGCGCCCGGTCAGACCGGCGGGGAAGTCGGCGGCGACCGGCCGGCTCTCCGAGCGCGACGTGCCGCCCGGCTGCGCAGGGATGTCGACCAGCGTCGGGGCCAGCTCGCTCCCCGTGCCGGCGGCCCCGGGGAGGGCACAGAGCGCCGCAGCCATCTCCTCGACGTCGTGCCAGCGCTCCTCCGGGCGCTTGCGCAGGGCGCGCAGGAGGACCCCTTCGATACCGCGCAGGGACGCCGGCAGCGGCTCGGGTGACGCGGTGGCCACGGCCGCGGCGCGCTCGCTCTCGTCCGTACCGCGGAACGGAGGCCGGCCGGCCACCATCTCGTAGAGCAGGACGCCGAGCGACCAGACGTCGGCGCGCGGCCCGGGCGGCCGGCCGGCCAGCCGCTCGGGAGCCCGGTAGAAGGAGGCGCCCTCCTCGGCCGCCGCACCCGGCGCGGCGACCTCGCCGAGCCCGAAGGCCACGATGCGGGGTCCCCCGGAGGTCAGGAGGACCAGCGAGGAGCGGAGATCGCCATGGACGATGCCCGCGGCGAGGGCGGCCCCCAGGCCGTCGGCGAGACGGAGGGAGAGAGCGAGGGCCTCGCCGGCGGGAAGGGCGCCGCGCGCCAGCCGGTCCTCCAGGGTCTCCCCGGTCTCTCCTGCGAGGGGCGCGAGAGCGGCGAACAGCCGGCCGTCGGCGCAGGCACCGAGCTCGGCGACCGGAGCGATCGCCGGATGGCCGAGGGCCGAGGCCGCCAGCGCAGCGCGCCGGAAGCGCTCGACCGCCTCGGGCGCCGGCCGCTCGGGAAGGAGCAGCAGCAGAAGCACCGGGCGGCCGCCCGCCGCGGTGTCGGTGGCCCGGTAGAGGCCGCCGCCGCCACCGAACGGGCCGAGCAGCCGGAAATGCGCGACAGTGCTGTCGATCACTCTCGCTCGACCCTATCCCTTCTTCTTCAGGCTGTTCTTGTGCTGCTGCAGCTCCTCGAGCGCGCCGCGCAGGCGGGTCTCGAGATCCTCGGCCTCCTCCAGGGTCTGCGGCAGGTGCGACGCCGTCTGCGCGCGCTCCTGCTCCTCGACCTGGGCGAGGGCGTGCTGGAGCTGCTGCTTGAGGGTTGCCAGGTCCTGCGCGCCCCCGGGTGCGGCGAGCCCGACCGTCCGCGCGCACTCGGCGACCACCCCGGCCGTCCGCGCGCAGTCCCGGTCGACGCCGGCCGTCCGCGCACATTCGGGGAGGATGACGATCGGCGGCGAGGCCGTCCGGCAGAACATCACGTGGGCGGAGACCGGGGAGCAGAGGCCGGGCAGGGGCGGGCAGGCCTCATCCTCCCCGTGCGGCAGCAGACTGATGATCAGGTCCTTCAGCTTGAACGCCATAGTCACCTCGGAAGCGAGAGCACTTCAAACAGGGATGTCTCAAGCGTACCGTATATTTCACTGCATCGTCACCATCCCGATATCGCCTTCGTCGGTGGAGCGGACCAGGAAGAGGGAGCGGTTGTCCCGGCTGACCACGACCTTGGTGTAGGTGGAGCCCGGCGGCGGCGCCTCGATCTCGCGCGCCTGCCGCGTCCGCCCGTCGAGGAGGAACACCCGGCCCCCGTCCAGGTAGAGGAGGCGGCGGCTGTCGCGCAACCAGACCGGCAGGCTCCCCCGGTCGCTGAGCCGCTGATAGCGGCCGGTCTCCAGAGAGTAGACGGCGATCCCCGGCAGCATGGCGCCGTTCCCCGTCTGCACCTGCCCGGCGAGCCAGCGGCCGTCCGGCGACCAGGAGATCGCGACGAACGCCTGGTCCGGTGCGACGGCCGGCAGGATCGCCAGATGCCGGTCCTTCTCCGGCTGCTCCAGGTCGAGCAGCGCCGTGGCATGGAAGCCCAGCCCGCAGGCCAGGCGCCTGCCGTCCGGCGACCAGAGGGGCTCATAGAGGTCGGTCCCCGGCGCCGCGGCGACCGGCTCGAGGCCGCTGCCGTCCGGAAAGATCGTCCAGGCCTCGTACCGGCCGCTGCGGTTCGAGTAGAAGAGGATGCGCGAGCCGTCCGGCGACCAGCGCGGGCTGCGGTCCTTGTACGCGTCTTCGGTGAGCTGCCGGGGGAAGGTGCCGTCGGCGCCGACCACGAAGAGGTCCTCCTGCTGCCCGGAGACGTCGTAGACGACCGAGGAGCCGTCCGGCGAGACGTCTCCGTCGCCGACCGAGCGCGAGCCCTGGGTCACCGGCACCGGATCGCCGCTCACCTGGCCGGTGACGGGATCGAAGGCCATCCGCTCCATGTTGCTCCAGCTCACGTCGGTGGCATAGGCGATGTGGTGGCCGTCGGCGGAGAGGCTCAAGAAACCGCTCGACGAGGCGGGTGTCGTGAGCGCCTCGAGATCCCCCTGGACCTTTCCCGAGCGCTGGCTGATCGGCACCCGCCAGAGGGTCATGCTGCCGCCGCGGTTGCTGATGAAGTACAGGTGTCTGCCGTCCGCCGACCAGACCGGGTCCCAGTAATAGAAGTCGTCCTCCGGGCTGACGCGCACCGGGTTGCCCCCCTCGGCCGGGATGGTCCAGATGGCCCGCTTCGCCGTCCCGGCGGGCAGCCCCCAGTAGGCGATCCGCCGGCCGTTTGGCGACCAGCTCGGCTGCACGGCGTCCCCGTCGAAGATCTTGCGCAGCCGCCGGTTGGCCAGGTCGATGCGCCAGAGCTGGCTCTGCGAGGTCCGCCGCGCGGGGTCCACCACCCCTTCGGTGGCATAGACGATCTCCTGGCCGTCCGGCGACCAGGCAGGGTTGTAGCCGGCGGCGGTGAGGCGGACCGGTGATTCGCCCGTCCCTCCCATCAGGAAGAGGCCGCCGCCCTCGCGCTCCGAGCGGAAGGCGATCTGCTTGCCGTCGGGCGAAAAGGCCGGCTGCGTGTCGTCGGCCGGCGAATCGTCGGTCAGGTCGAGCGGGTTGCTGCCTCCGACCCGCTGCAGGAAGATGTCGGAGCCGCCCGCGGGCGTCGTCTTGACGTAGAGGAAGTAGACGCCGTCCGGCGAGAGGCTGGGGAACGTCTCGCGCCCTTCGAGATCGGTCAGGCCGGCGAAGCTGATGCGCAGCGGCTGCGGCGTGCGCAGCAGGAAATATCCGGCGACCGCGGCGACGGCGAGAGCGAGCGCCCCGGCGGCGATCCGCACCCAGAGCGGGAAGCGCGGGCGGCGCGCCAGGGCGAGCGACTGGATCGAGCCGCCGGCCGTCGAGCCGGCCAGGACCTTGAGATCGGAGAGCGCGACCTCCGCCGTCGGATAGCGGTCGCCGGGGTCCTTGGCCAGCAGGCCGCCGAGGATCCGCTCCAGCTCGACCGGGACGTCCGGCCGCAGCTCGTGGAGCGGCTTCGGCTCCTCGGTGATCAGAGCGTAGATGATCGCCTGGTCGCTGTCGCCGGCGAAGGGAGCGGTGCCGCCGACCATCTCGTAGAGCACCACACCGAGAGACCACAGGTCGGTGCGGTGGTCGACCTCGCCGCGCGCCTGCTCGGGGGACATGTAGGCGGGCGTGCCCAGGCAGAAGCCGGCGCGGGTCAGGCCGGCGGCGCCGGCCAGCTTGGCGAGGCCGAAGTCGAGGATCTTCACGATCCCGTCGTCGGTGATCATGATGTTGGCCGGCTTGATGTCGCGGTGCACGATCCCCTGGCGGTGGGCCTTGGCGAGGCCGGCGGCGATCTGCCGGGCGATGTCGACCGCGTCGTCGATCGGCAGCGGCCCGCGCTCGATCCTCTTCTTGAGCGTCTCGCCCTCGTAGCAGGTCATGGCCAAGAAGAGCTGGCCGTCGTCGGTCTCGCCTACCTCGTGGATGGTGCAGATGTTCGGATGGTCGAGAGCCGACGCCGCCCGCGCCTCCTGGAGGAAGCGCGCCTTGGCCACCGGATCGCGGGTCAGCTCCGGCGGCAGGAACTTGAGCGCGATCGTGCGCCGGAGCTTGGTGTCCTCGGCTCTGTAGACGACCCCCATGCCGCCGCCGCCCAGAGGCTCGCGGATCTCATAGTGATCGACCACACGGCCGATCAACCCGGCCGGGCGAGGTGGCGCCGCGCGCGCTCGGGTGGCGAGACCGCCGGCCGGCGGACGCGCCGGAGCCGCGGTCCCGGCGAGCGTCTGCAGTTCCAGGAGGACCTCCTCCATGTCGGCGGGGCGGTCCTCGGGCCGGGTCGCCAGGGTGCGCGCGAGGAGGCTGCCCATCTCGGGAGACGTCCCCGGAGCGGGCCCTTCCGGGCCGGGAGGCCGGCCGGTGAGCATGGCGTGGAGGAGGGCGCCCACCGCCCAGACGTCCGCCCGCGCGTCTCCCGGCTCGCCGCGGCGCTGCTCGGGCGCGCGCCAGAGGGAGCCGCCGGCCGCGCTGCCCGCCGGGTCTGCCGGACCGGCCAGGTCGGCGAGCCCGAGGTCGAGGACCTTGACCCACCCGCCCTCGGCGAGCAGGATGCTCCCCGGATCGAGGCGGCGATGGGAGAGGCCCCGCGCGTGCGCCGCCGCGAGGGCGGCGGCGATCTGCACGGCCAGGTCCGCGGTGTCCTCGGGGTTGAGCGGTCCGCGACGGAGGCGCTCCGCCAGGGTCTCCCCCGCGCTCCAGCTCCAGGCGAGGAACACCCGGCCGCCGTCCTCCCCCACCTCCTCCAGCGCACACAGGTTGGGATGGACCAGCCCGCGGGCGGCACTCGCCGCAGCCGGCCCGGCGCCGTCGCGGCGGTCGATCAGGCGCAGCCGGACGAGCCGGCCGTTGCGCGTGTCCCGCGCTCTCCAGACCGCCTCGTCCCCGTCACCGAGGGCATCGAGGAGCTCGTAATGGGAGAGGCTGCCGCCGATCAAGGTGACCTTCCGAGCGATCGCGGGTGTTCGTTGGCTTCCGGCTGAGGGCAGACTATAGCAGAACCGCCGCCTCACCCCGTGCTACGATCCCGTCATCCCGGGGAGCCCAGACATGGTCCGCACCACGCTCGCGTTGCTTCTTCTCGCCGCCCTTCCATCCGCCGCGCAGACGCCCCCGGAGGACACCCGGAGTGAAGAGACCTTCTTCGAATCGATCGACGTCCAGGTCGTCAACGTCGAGGTCTTCGTCACCGACCGGCAGGGCCATCGGGTCTCCGGACTGACCCGGGACGACTTCGAGGTCCTGGAGAACGGCCAGCCGGTCGAGGTCACCAACTTCTATGCGGTGAACAGCGAGGCTCCGGCGGGCGAGCCCGCTGCGCCCGAGGGGAACGTCACCGCCGCCGCGGTGCCCGCGAAGGAGGCTCCCGGCGAGCTGCCCGCCGAGCAGCGGCTCCACCTCGCCATCGTCATTGACGACCTCACCCTGTCGCCGCAGAACCGCAACCGCCTGTTGCAATCCATCGAGAGAGACGTGCTCCCCCGCCTGCGGCCGGACGACTTCGCAATGGTGGCGGCGATCGACGGCGGCTCCCTGCGGATCCTCCAGGGTCTGACCGCCAGGCCGGACCAGATCCGGACGGCGCTGGACGAGGCGGCGAAGAACGCTCCCCAGGGCACCGCGCGGAGGATGGAAAAGCGCGAGCTGCTCAACCGGATCGAGAGCGTGGGGCTCGGGGATCCCCAGGATCCCGGCGCCCGGCTGAACCAGGGCATGGTCGAGGCGGTCTACCAGGACCTGAAGACCTACGCCGCGGAGCGCGCCATGGAGTCGCGGGCGAGCCTCGCCACCGTCGCGAGCTTCGTGGATTCCCTCTCGGGCCTCCCCGGCCGCAAGGCGGTGCTCTACCTGGGCGGCGGCCTCTCCGTGCGCCCCGGGGAAGCCCTCTTCCAGGCCTGGCAGGAAAAGTTCGGAACCGCCGCCCGCGCCCGGGGCCTCGACTACGACACTTCCGTTTTCGACGGCCGCCGGGACGACCTGAGCCACGACTTCCAGGACCTGGTCGAGCATGCCAACGCCAACCGGGTGACCTTCTACACCGTGGGCGCGACCGAAGAGCTCGCGGGGGTCTCCGCCGAATCCGGATTCACCAGCAGCTGGGGGACCACCCTCGAGGGTCTGGAGAGATCGAACCTCCAGGTCTCGCTGGACACGATCGCCGGCGGCACCGGCGGCCTGTCCGGCGTCGACCTCTCGGGTTTCCAGACGTTCTTCGACCGGATGCGGGAGGATTTCGACTCCTACTACTCGCTGGGCTACGTCCCCGCCCGCAAGCGCGACGGCAAGAACCTCAAGATCGAGGTGCGCATCCGGAACCGCCAGGACCTCGCGGTGCGCAGCCGCGAAGGGAGGCGCGATCAGACGAACCGCGAGCGGATGACCGACCGGACCCTGGCGGCGCTGGTGCTCGATCCCGGGGCGAACCCGCTGGAGCTGGCGATCGAATTCCTCGGGGAGAAGACGGAGAAGGACCAATTTCTGGTGGACGTCCTGGTGAAGTTCCCCCTCGCCAAGCTGGTCCTCCTCCCCCGCGACCGCTTCCACGAAGGAAGGGTGTCCCTCTTCGTGGGAGCCCGCGACAGCCGCGGCCGGCTGTCGCCGATCCAGGAGTTCGCCGTCCCCATCCGCATCCCCAACGACCAGCTCCTGACCGTCCTCGGCCAGACCGCGGCCTACAAGACCACCCTGCGCCTGAGAAACGACGCCCACACCATCGCCGTGTCGATCCGCGACGAGCTGGGCAACGCGGATTCCGCGATCGCCGTGCCGTATACGCCGGGGAAAGCCCTCACCCCCGGCCCCTCTCCCACGAGTGGGAGAGGGGTGTAGGTTAGTCACTCCCTCCGGCAGATCTCAGGTCCCTCTAACCCTCTCCCCTCTCCCGCTTGCGGGAGAGGGGCCGGGGGTGAGGGCCCTCCCCCTCAGAACGCGTCCACCTCCAGCCCGCCGCAGTAGTGGCCTCCGGCGTTGTGGTAGGTCTTCACCTGGCCGGTGGCCGTGTCGGTCACGTGGAGCGTGTACTCCAGGTCGGAGAGCGCTCCCCAGAAGAAGTCGATCCGCTCGCCCTGGTCGATGATCTTGGCCATCAGCTCCAGGTTCGCCGGGTCTCCGAAGTGGAAGGCGCCGGTGACCTTGGACATCGGCACGGCGACTCCCTGGCCCGAGGTGCCGTTGCCGGGGTTGCGCCAGTCGATGCTCACCGTGAAGCGGTCGTCCAGGCAGAGCTCCGAGGAGCTGGAGCGGCAGCCCGCGACCGCGCGGCCGGCGGATGAGACCGATGGCAGCGGCGCCAGGAGGTCGAGGCCGGTGCCGCCCGAGAAGGCGCCCTGATCGATTCCTCCGCAGTCCCCGGGTGTGTTCTGGTAGGTCTTCGCCTGGCCCGACCTCATGTCGGTGATGATCAGCCGGTATTTGAGGTTGGTGAGCTGGCCCCAGAAGACCTTCACCACGTCGCCGAAGTCGAGCATCTTCACCATCAGCTCGAGGTTCGACGGATCGCCGAAGCTGAAGAAGCCGGCCGAGTCGGTCCGCGGCGTGGCGCGGCCGGTGCCGGAGGTGCCGTTGAACTGGTTGTCCCACTGCAGCTCGACCTGGAACCGCTTCTTGAGCAGGCAAAGGTGGTCGGCTCCGGGCTTGCAGACCGCGCCCGGGGCGGTGCGCACCGCGTAGCGCGAGTGGGTCTCCCGGAGCAGGCGGGCGTTGTCGCGGTCGTCCGGGATGCCGACGGGGTGGCCGTCGAAGGTTGCGCCCGGGTTGGAGAAGTGGTCGATGCGGGGGCAGCCGAAGTCGCCGCCGCACTCCGTGCTGTAGGACATGATGGTGCGGAAGCTGCCGGTCACGAAATAGCCCTTGGAGTAGGGAACGAGCAGGCTCTCCGGGTTCGTGATGTTGACGGGGTCGTGCTGGGCGCCGAGGTTGTGCCCCAGCTCGTGCATCAGCGTCTGATCGTTCAGGCAGGAGCGGCGGACCAGCGACACCCCGACCGGCGCCGCCCGTCCCTCGTACTCGTCGCGGTCCATGAGGTTCGCGATGCCGCAGACGTTCGAGTTGATCGTGATGATGTCGATGAGCGGCGCCTGGAACTGCTTGCGCAGCGCCACCATCGCGGGATTGTCAAAGAGGAAGATCAGGTCGTCCACCGGATCGGCGCTCTCCGTGTGGTTGACCTCGCGGATCGCCAGCAGGTTGATCCGGGCGCTGATGTCGTCGTTGGCCAGGGCCGTGTTGGCGGCATCGACGGCGGCGCGGATCTGCAGCTGCAGGCGGTTGGCATCGCCGAGGGTCGAGGCGCGCGGGTAGACGACGACGAGGCGGAGGGTGGTGAAGCCGTCCGCCGCGAAATCGGGGGCCGTCTCCGCCGCCGCGCTCTTCATCGCCAGGGAAGCGACTTCGGACCCCTCGTTCGTGCCGCAGGGGAGATCGGAGTCGACCGCCTGGGCGATCCAGTGGCGGCCTGCCGCGGGGACGATCGTGAAGATCTTGCCGGGGGTCACGATCCGCCCCTGGACCATGTCCTTCCAGACCGTGATCGTGACGAACCCGTTGACCTCCCCCTTCGCATTGAGCATCCGGCCCCGCCACGCGTAGTCACGCCGGCCGCGCCGCTCCACGTCCGTGCGCTCGACGCGGAGCGTGCGGCCGTCGGGGAGCGGCAAGGAGAGCCGGCGTCCGTCGACGTCCTCCAGGGCGGCGAGGTTCAGCCGGATCGGCGCCACCGCGGGAGAGGAGGCCAGCTCGCGCGGAACCTCCAGCGACGTCGAGGGGGCGAGGCGCAGCATCGGGGCCTCCGCGGCCGACGCCGGGAAGGCCATGAGGACAGCGAGCGCCGCGGCGGTCAGGGCGGCGAGGATTGTGCGACGGGGGGACATCGGGGTGAAGCTCCTTTCAGAATCGAGAAACGAACGGCTATTCTACCAAAGATGCTCCTCCGTCGCTCTACCGCCCCTCTGCTCGCCGCGAGCCTGCTCGCCGCCGCTCTGACCGGCAGCGCCTGGGCCGGCGCAACGCGGCCGGCAGCACCGTTGCGCGTCCTCCCCACCGGCGGGCTGCACGTCGAGAGCGCCGCCCTCCTGATGAGCGGCCAGGAAGGCGGGACCATCCCGTTTGCTGCGCTCCCCATCCCCTTCCCCGGCGAAGGGGGCCGGGCGCGCGTTCCCGTCATCGTCGAGATCGACGGCACCGACCTCCTGGCCGGCCAGCACGATCCTCTGTTGCGCATCGAGATCTCGATCTATGCCCTGACCGCCGGCGACAGCGTCCAGGCCTCGCGCATGGACACCGTCGAGATCGACCTCGAGCAGCTCGGCGCCGGAGTCGGCGAGAGCGGCGTCCGCTACGTCGGCGAGCTCTCCCTGCCGCCGGACTCCTACCGCGTGCGCGTCCTCGTCCGCAACATGGCGACGAACGAGCTCGGTCTGCGCACGCTGGCGGTCACGGTCCCCTCCTTTCAGAAGGACGCGGGGATCCTCCTGCCGCCCGCCTTCGCCGATCCGGGGCCGGACCTCTGGATCACCGCGCGCGCCGCCGGCGCGTCGCCGCTCGCCGCCC
>WNGB01005501.1_pt1 | contig 18915 bp, 13 predicted proteins | sample 5400681 | NCBI WGS metagenome assembly WNGB01 (sample SAMN13153367, study PRJNA577476) | soil metagenome | isolation source: 115 cm soil or saprolite under grassland replicate 2 | place: USA:California | collected 2016-06-15
CTGCTTCAGGTACGCCCGGGCGCGGTCGATCACCTCGGCCGTCTTAGCGTCGGGCTGCGGTGCCTGGGCATGGGGGCGATCGTCTGCGGCGGCCTTCTTCGCCGCGTGGGCTTCCTGGATCACCTTGACGAGCCACTCGGGACACGGTGCCGGTTTGGTTTCCCCCGGACCGAGCCCTTCTCGCCACTTGTAAACGAAGCCTGATTCGTGGATCGAGGGCGGCATCACCGTTTGTCGGCCCTTGGCGAGTACGCGGATCTCCCCATCGGCGAAGGTCCAAGTGTGGTTCGGGATCTCTGCGACGCCTTGGGGCCAGGCGTAGAGCGGCCGCCGGCCCTTCGCTGTGTCGAACTCCTGGGTCGTCGGCAAGGGCGCGTGCTCGTGTTCGAGTTGGTCGAGGAACGCCTCCGCCTCCTTGCCCTCGATGTCGAGCCCGACCAGGCCGGAGACGGGTCCGGTTGCCATGCCGACGTTACTCGCGGGGTGTTCCTCCCACGCGCGGCAGAGCTTCGCCTTCACCGCCGGCTTGCTATGGCAGGGCTTCCAGTAGGCGAATTCCTTGCCGTGCGGCACCTTCCCCGGCGAGCGACAATCCTCTTGATGCTGCGCGGTGGTGTGGCGGTGCTCGTCCGCGCCCGGGGGGCAGAGGGCGAGCATTGACCAGCCACGGTCGGCACCGGCGAGGGCAGCGGCCAGGAGCGGGTTGCAATCGGGCGCGCTCATGCGGCACCGCCTTCCATGTCAGACATGCTGTCTGTGCCGGAAGTAGTGGCGCAAAGCGGGTGCGGAGTCGGGAAATTGCGCCCTTGCGGGTCGCAGAGCGTTCGATGAGGCGGTAGTATCATAGGGAGTGCTCCTCACGAAAGCACAGTCGGGCTTGATGGCGGCAGGTGATTCGCTGCATCTACCGCGGAAACCCTCCGCAAACTTTGCGGAGGGTTTTTCTTGCGCAAGCGGGCTACGCCTTGGCCCTGCGCCGCTGACGCCGCGCGACGAGCACCTCCTTCAACTCATCGAGCATCTCGCGCGGCACGAGCTGCCGACAGCCGGCCCACGTCGGCCGGTTATTGCCGCGCCGCCCGGGCTTGCCGAGCCAGGCGGATCAGAAAATCGGCGAGCACGCCAAGCTGGCGGTCCGATGGTCGCCAGGGGCCGGCCGGGCCTCTTGATTTCCAACAACGGTTCTGCTGCCGGCGTCTTGAGCGCGCTGGCCGCGGAGCAGCAAGGCGGCCAACCAGCGGCGGACGCACGGGTCCGAGGTCGCGGCGTTGATGGCAGCGGTGATGGCGTCTGGGGGCAGAGGCGGGGGCGCGCAGTGGCTACGCGTCATGGCTGCCCCCACTTCTGCTCGGCGCGCTTGGCACGGGCTTGTTGCGAGGCTTCGACGGTCCTGACGATGCGATGTAGTTTCCGCAGCGCTGCCGCTCCTCGCGGCAGGCACGGATACGCGCTGCGATCTCGTCAGGCGTCGGTAAGATACGGGGATTGGGTAATATGGGTGTCATAGCTCCAGTAGAACACCGGAGCGTTGAACGCCTGTCGCGGTTTCCGTGAAATCAGCGTTGGAGCGGATAGCGAGGGGATTCAGGCGACGGCAGGTCGAGACGCCAGGCGGTGCGGTTTGCGCCGCGGTCAGCCACAGGGAGGGGGTCGTCAGGGCCTTGGACCAGCGCGGCCTTCATCGCTTGGCGCAGGGCCTTCCGGGACTCCATCACCGTAGAGCGGATTGTCTCCTCGCTCGTACTGGTGTCATTCCAAACCCTTGTTCTGAGTTCGTTCAAGGTCAGGGCGCGCGTCGGGGCGTCATAGATCGCTCGGAGGACTTCGAGGGGTTTACCGCGGAGCGGCTGCTGGTGCCCACGGTAGATGAACATGCCGGGCAGGAACGTCAGCCCCTTGTCGGGGATAGGTTCTTGCGGGCCGCCCTCGCCACCGAACAGCTTGCGCACCTCGGTGGCGAGGTGTTCGGGCACGGGGATAGCTTCTTGCGGGCGGCCCGCGGCGGCGTGCAGCTTGTCAAGTTCGATGGCGAGGTGGTCGGGCAGCTGGATGGCGAGGTGGTCGCGCACGAGGACAGGTTCTTGCGGGGCGGCGTTAGTCGGAGGCGTCGGCGTAACCACGCCGGATGGATCATTCAGCTGGCGGAAGCTACTCTCGATGGCGTGCCGCACCGCAGGGTCCGCTGGCGGCTGCAACCAGATCACCCCGGAATCGCCCGTGCGATGAAGCAAGCTCTCGATGGCGTGCCGCACCGCCGGATCGCCCGGAGGCAGCCGGCCCGCGTTGGCATTTGAGGTTCCGGCAAGCATGGCGATGGTCTGTACCCACTCCGATTGCGACCGCGTCCACGATTCCAGCCCGTGCCGCGCCTGCTCCGCCGCGATGAGGTCGGGGAGGTCGTCGGGGAGTGCCGGCACCGGATGCAGACCATCGGGATCGAGCCGCAGCGCCTCGGCCCACAGGGGCGCCAGGATGCGCCGCCAGTCATCTGCGCACCCGTCCAGGCAGAGGGTGACCTGCGCCTCCTGCACCTGGTCAAAGAGTTGGTTCAGCCGGCGGCGCAGGTCCGTGCATATTCGGAGGGCGCCGAGGCTCAAGCCCTTCATGTGCTGGTCGAGAACTGCCGCCCGGGCCTGCTCATCGAGTTGCGGCTGTACGGAGGCGAGCACGGCGGCCTTCAGATGGTCGAAGACTTCCGCCAGGGCTTTCTCGGCATCGAAGGGGGTCGGCATGGTCACACTCCGGGGCGGGCAGCGCCGGCCCGATCGCCCGCGGAGAGTGTGCAGCCGCGACGCGCCGGGCCAGCCGGCCGGTCATGACTCCGACCGTACCGTCTCTCCATCGGCAGGCGGGGCGGCGTGCTGCACCTTTTTTGCGGGCGGGATCGGCGGCGGGGCGGCACGTCAGCCGGTGTGCGTCACCCGTCGAGTTCCGGCAGCGCCGCCTCCAGCGTGGTGAGGTCGATCGCAGCCAGCGCCGCCTCCAGCCGCTTCGCGTGCGCCGGCTGGCGCAAGTCGAGGTTGCCGGATACGTGAACGGCGGCGATTGACTTCGGCTCCGACCATCCCCCCGGTTCGTGTGCTCGCATCGGCCGATAGAGCAGGAGGTAATCACGATGCCGTTTACTCCCGGCGAACCACATTTGCAGGGCAATGATGCGGTCCAGGCCGCGCGGCACAATCAACATCTGGATCGTGGTGACAATGCTACGGAGCGCTCGCCGCAAGCGCAAGCGGGTGTCGTGCGGATCGCTCGAACTGGCCAGCACCTCCGCCAGCGTTTGCGCTTCCCCCCAACTTTCCGAAACGGGATGCTCCGCCCGCTGCCGCGCTTCGGCCAACCGCTCGCCAAGTTCCTTGAAGCGTTCTTCCAGAGAGGCAACCCGCTTGCCGATCGTCGGGCTGAAACCGTGGGCGTTCATGAACGCGGTCGCCTCGGCCAACTCCGCCTCAACGCCGGTCTGCGCGGCAGAGAGCGAGGTCGTTTCGTCGGGCGGTTGGTCGCCGTTGAGGATGTCGTGGGCGTCGATTTCGCGGAGGGCGGTGAGGACAGCGTTTTCGAGCCCATCGTAGGGGATCGAGTACAGCCGCGCCCGTCCCTGGTCGCCTTCGCTGTTGACGAGAACCGCGTACTTCCGCGTTGGCTTGCCGGGGCTTCGCGAGAAGCGTTGCGACATGATGTAGCTGTCGCCGTCCCGCGCGTGCCTCAGCAGCCCCTTGAAGATGTTCACCTGCGCCTTGCCGGGCCGGCCGGAGTTCCGCCGGCGCTGGCCAATGCAGTTTCGCAGATCCCGCCACTGTTCTTCGGTGAGCATCGCGGGATAGTAGTTCGCGATCACCTCGCCGTCCGTGGCCTTGCCGCGTCGCGGTTGGTACTCCCCAAGAACCCGCCGGTCGCGCAGGAGAAGCGACAGATAAGCCCGTGTCCACCTCCCCGTTGTGCCGATCGCGGGAACCCCGTTAGCCGTCAGTGTCTTGATGATCGCGGGAATTCCATAACCGGATAGGGCAAGTCGGAATACCTCCCGCACGGCCGCGGCGGCCTCGGGGATGAGGACCAATTTCCCGCCGTCGTTCCTGACCCATGCCGGTAGGCGCTTGCTCATTACCTTCCCCCCTCGGGCTGCTGCCTTCTTTCGGGTCCAGGCTGCGCCGACGCGCTCTGACTTCCGCTCGCTCTCCTCGGCGGCCCGTTCAAGGATGAGCTGCAGTTCGAGCGCGCCCTTGGACAGACTCTTGACGGCGTCGGCGCCGAACTCCCGCTCCGGCGAGAGGGTGACCAGCAAGACGCCGGCCTTGAGAATGGTCTTGATGATGTCGTAGCCTTCGTCGATGCCCTGGCGGGAAATGCGGTCAACGCTCTCCACAATGAGGACCGATCCGGGGAGGACCGTCTTCCGCTTGATGGCCTCCAGGAACACGCCCAGATTGCCGACCAGGGCGTTGTCGCCGCGGTAGGCAGAGACGCCGAGATCCCGTAGCGTCAGGCGCTCGTCGAGGGCGAGGCCCTTGCGCTGGCAGTAGGCTTCGGCCTTTTCAGTTTGACGGCGGAGCGAGTCGCCCTTGGCCTGCTCCCCTGTGCTGAAACGGATGTAGCTGTAGGCGACGGCGGAAGTAGAATGGTCCGGCATGGCTCGGTTCCTTTCAACCGGGTTGTGCAGGGGGCAAGGGTGTTGACAGCACCTTCGCCCCCACTCCATTCTATCATCAGCTGGCGGATAGTAAATGGGAATTCGCTACGAAATGGTAATTTCGTGGAACTGATGCGAAGCGAAGACCGCGTTGCGGTCTTTCAAGTTTCCACCAGCGAGCACCGGCAGCAGCGATTGACCCGGCAGCTTGTACGTCGGCCCGTTCACCTTGGTCCAGTCCAGGATGGTCGGTGCGATATCGACGAAGCTCGCAAGCACGTCGCTGGTGCGGCCCTGCGGTTGGCCGGGGCAGGAGATGATCAGCGGCAGGTGAATCCCGGCGGCGTACAGGGTCGTCTTCGCCCCTGGGAAGGGGATGCCGTTGTCGCTCACGAAGATGATCAAGGTATTGTCGAGGTGTCCCAGCTCGCGCAACACTTCCAGCAGCAGACCGACGCCGCGATCCATGCGGGTCGCGGCCTGATAATACTCGGCGAGTTCCTTGCGCACTTCCGGCGTGTCGGGGAGGTGATACGGCACGATGACGTCCTTGGGGTTGTAGGGCTGCTCCTCCTTGTCCTTCGCGAATTTCTCGTTGGCGAAGCCCTTGGCGGCTCGGTGCGGGTCGGAAAATGCGTGGACCAGGAAAAACGGCCGTTTCTCGCTCTGGCCGATGAACTCGCGAGCCAGCCTGGCCATCGCGGCGACGTCGCGGTTGCCGCCGGTGCCCTTGGCAATAACGCGATGGAAATTGTAGACGGAGTCCGGCCCGACGTGGAACTTGCCGATCAGCCCTGTCCAGTAGCCGCCGGTCCGTAGGAGGTTCGCCAGGCTCTGCACCCACGGATACGTCTGCTGACTGTGCGGCTGGTGTTGCAGGCCGTACTGTCCGTTCTGGTGCGTGAACATGCCGGTAAGGATGCTGGCCCGGCTCGGGCTGCACGAGGCGACGGTGGCGTAGGCCCGCGTGAAGACCATGCCCTTCTTCGCCAGGCCGTCCAGGTTGGGCGTGCGAATCGCTTTATTGCCGTAGCAGCCGAGGTCCAGGCCGAGGTCGTCCGCGATGATCAGCACGACGTTGCGCGGCGGCTTTTGCGGCGTCGCCAGCGCAGGAGCCATCGGCCAGGAGAGGCCCAGCACAAGAACGAGGAGCCATCGCATTCGCATGCCCTCCAGCGAAAGGGTATCGGATCGCCACGGGTCGCCACCACTTGGCCTGGTCAATCTAACCCAACCAGCTTGCAGGGGAAAGTAGTCCGCTCGCGGAGGTGGAGCGACCAACTGGTATGCTGGTACAAGGGGTGCCGCGCCCTGATTGGAAAACTGCGCCGCAATACCTACAACAGCCCGAAACCTCATGCAGGCAGAACCGACCTCTTGCTCGTAGTCCCGCCTTTAGGCGGAACACGCGATGCCGCCTGAAGGCGGGACTACGAACAAGACACCCGTGGTTCCTGCACTAATTCGCGGGCGTGGCCTTATGAGTAATGACTTCCGAACAGCGGACCACGGCGAGCGCCGGCAGCGGTTGGCTCAGTCCCTCGCCGCCGACAGCGTTGACGTGCTGCTCGTCACCAACCCTGTCAACGTTACTTACCTGACCGGCTTCAGCGGCGAGAGCAGTTATCTCATCCTCGGCCGCGACCGGGCCGTCCTCGTCAGTGACGGTCGGTTTACCGAACAACTCGCCGAGGAGTGTCCCGGGTTGGACGTCTTCATCCGGCCGCCGGTCAAGACGCTCCCCGAGGCCACCGCGGAGGTGCTGGGCAAGTTCGGAGCCCGTGGCGCCAGTTTTGAGGCCGGGCACCTGACCGTTGGCGAGTTCGAGACGCTCAGCGGGCTGACGCCGGCGCTCAGCTGGCAGCCGAGCCGCGACCGCGTCGAGCGCCTGCGAGCGCTCAAGGACGCCTGGGAGGTGGAGCAAATCCGCCAGGCCGTCCGTATCGCCGAGCGGGCCTTCGCGATGTTTCGGGCCATGCTGGAGCCGGACGATAGCGAGAAGGAGTTGAGCGACGCCCTGGAAGCCTACGTGCGGCGCGCCGGGGGACGCTGCAGCAGTTTCCCCGCCATCGTCGCGGTCGGCGAACGGGCGGCCCTGCCGCATGCGCCGCCGACCACGAAGAAGGTGGCCGAGGCGGGCCTGCTCCTGGTCGATTGGGGCGCCAGCGGGCCGTTCTACAAAAGCGACTTGACGCGCGTTCTCGCCACCCGTACAACTTCAACGCGCCCGCCCTCCCCAAACGGGGGAGCGGACGATGCGAAACTCGAAGCAGTGTATGCAGTTGTGTTGGAAGCTCAGCGCCAGGCCATCGCTTCTGTGCGTCCCGGAGTCAAGGCGGGGGAGGTGGACAGCGCCGCCCGCAGTGTGATCGCCCAGGCCGGTTACGGCGATTACTTCACGCACAGCACCGGACACGGCTTGGGGCTACAGGTCCACGAGGCGCCGCTGCTCAAGCCCGGTTCCGAGGTCGTCCTGGAAGTTGGCATGGTCGTGACCATCGAACCGGGGATCTACCTGCCGTCGTGGGGCGGAGTGCGGATCGAGGACGACGTGCTGATCACACCCGACGGCTGCGAGGTGCTGACCAGCGTGCCGAAGGATCTGGCTTCGATGACGGTTGCATATTGATTCCACGACGCCAACGGGGAGAGCAAGGTGGCTGACGAGGTGTCGAAAACGCCCGGCCCGTTTGACGTGGGACGGATCAAATCGCTGGTCGCGCTGATGCAGCGGCACGACCTGAGCGAGATCGACCTGCACGACGGCGCCATGCGCATCCGCTTGCGGCGCGGCGCCGTCATCCCGGTCACCCCGCTGCCCACGACAGCGCCACCGGCCGCAGTCCCGGTGCAGACCCACGCCGCGGACGCCGCGCCACCGAAACGGCAACTTGCTGACATCAAAGCTCCCACTCCCGGCGTGTTTTGGGTCGCCTCCAATCCGGAGGCCGAACCTTTCGTCCATGTCGGCAGTCGCGTGAACCCCGACACGGTCGTTTGCCTGATTGAGGCGATGAAATTGTTCACGGAGATCCAGGCCGGTTGCAGCGGCGTCATCGTCGAGATCCTCGCCGAGAACCAACAGCCGGTCGAGCACGGGCAGGTGCTTTTCCGCGTCGATCCCACCGGCTAAACCAAATCCGAAATCCGAATCTCGAAATCCGAAACAAATCCGAAGACCAAAACAAGAAAACGAAGAAGGATCCGGTTTCGGGTTTTCTGGTTCGGATTTCGGATTTGTTTCGGATTTCGACATTCGGATTTCGGATTTATGTTTCACCGTGTCTTGATCGCGAACCGAGGTGAAATTGCCCTGCGCGTCATCCGCGCTTGCCACGATCTGGGCATTGAGGTTGTGGCAGTCTTTAGCGAAGCCGACCGCGGCGCCCCTTACCTTTCCCTCGCCGACAAGGCGATTTGCATCGGCCCGGCCCCTGCCGCGGAGAGTTACCTGAACATCCCGCGACTCATCAGCGCCGCCGAGATCGGCGACGTTGAGGCCATCCACCCCGGCTACGGCTTCCTCTCGGAAAACGCCCATTTCGCCGAGGTGTGCCGCGCCTGCGGAATCGAATTCATCGGCCCACCCGAGCAGGCGATGGCCTTGCTCGGGAACAAGAATGAGGCGCGCAAACTCGCCAAGCAGAACGGCGTGCCCGTCGTGCCCGGCAGCGAGGGGCTGGTCACCGACGAGAAGGAAGCGCTCCGCCTCGCCCACGAAATCGGCTTTCCGGTACTGATCAAGGCAGCGGCGGGCGGCGGCGGTCGCGGCATCCGCGTCGCGTCGAACGACATCAGCCTGCGCACCGGCCTCAACAGCGCCCGCTTGGAGGCTGAGCAGGCCTTCAAGGATGGTAGTGTCTATCTGGAAAAGTACATCGAAAACCCACGTCACATCGAGGTGCAGATCCTCGCCGACCGCCACGGCAATGTCGTCCACTTGTGGGAGCGCGATTGTTCCTTGCAGCGCCGCCGGCAGAAACTCGTCGAAGAGTCGCCCGCGCCGAGCTTGCCGCCGAATGTCCGCACCGACATCTGCGCCGCCGCGGTGCGGTTGGTCCGCGCGGCCGGCTATCAGAACGCTGGCACCGTCGAGTTCCTCTTCGACACGGCCACCGGCAATTTCTACTTCATCGAGGTCAACGCGCGCATTCAGGTCGAGCATCCGGTGACCGAGTTGGTCACCGGCATTGATCTGGTCCGCGAACAAATCCGCATCGCCGCTGGCGAACCGCTCCGTTTCACCCAGGAGCAGATCGTCCACCGCGGCTCGGCGATCGAATGCCGCATCAACGCCGAGGATCCCGCCGCCGACTTCCGCCCCTGTCCGGGCGTCGTGACGCGCTGGCAAGTGCCGGGCGGCCCAGGTGTGCGGGTGGACACGCACGTCGTTCAGGGGTATCGCGTCCCGCCGAACTACGACTCGTTGCTCGCCAAGTTGCTCGTCTATCAACCGACGCGGGCGGAGGCGCTGGCCTGCATGCGGCGCGCGCTTGGCGAGTTCGTTGTCGAGGGCGTCAAGACCACGATCCCGCGGCATCGCGAGATCCTCAACCAGTCGGCCTTCATTGAGGGGCGGGTCGATACCGGGTTCATCGAGCGCACCTGGCCGAAAGCGTGACGCTTGCGAATTTGAACCACAGCGACACAGAGACACCGAGAAGACAAATGGAGAACGGAGAACAGGGAACAGGGAATGGAGAATGAGCAGACAGGGCCGCTTCGGCTCATTCTCCGTTCCCTGTTCTCCGTTCTTCATTCTTCATTGGTCTTCTCTCTTCTTCTCTTCTCTGTGTCTCTGTGTCTGTGTGGTTCAAATTCTGAGCCGCAGTTGCCCCCTCGCAAAATCGAACATCTGACGCAGAATCGCTCAATGGGTTGTTGCGGAATCAGGCGCGGTCAGGTGCGGGATCTGGCCAGGACAGGACAGCCGGCAAGGGCAGCGAAAATAGGAAATGCAACCTCTACCAATTAAAGGAGTTGCAACACGTCTGCGGAAAGGGCCATTTGCCCACATCCTTGGCACACCGGTTGCATTCCTATTTCTCCCATGATGAGTGGTTGCGAGTCCCACTCATCAGGAACCCTAGACCTACATCCTACCAACACACCCCCTCCCACACGGGCACGGGGAAAGGCTGATTGCGAGTCCAGCCCTTCCCCGTGCCGTCACCTCTTTTATAGACCTTCACAACCACACCAATGTTCCCAAATTAGCCCAATTCTCCTCAGAATGTCAGCCACGACGGTCCGTATCCTGCAGTTCGGCACTTTTTCCTGCCGCGCCCCATTGATTCCTCCTGCGCTGGTTGCTTTAATTTGAGTCAGGTAGAGAATATAGGCAAACTGCTCAAAATGGCCCCAGTCCGGGGGAGCGCCGGATCAGGACGGGGGCCTCGGATCCTGACCCTTCTGTCAGGGGCTCACAACGAGAGGGAATTGCTTCGCGGTGTGGGAAACCGTGGCGAGCGCAACGACCAGTTGCGCTGCGCGGTGACGGCTGCCGCGGAGCGCCCACTTGCTTCCGTCGAGGCCGATGTTGCGCCTCGAAGAGAGAGAGCAGCCATGCGCAGAGTGGTGGTTACGGGGCTTGGGGTACTTGCGCCAAACGGGATCGGTAAAGATGCTTTCTGGGCGGCTTGCCTGGAAGGCCGCAGCGGTGTCGGCCCCATTCGCAGTTTCGACGCCTCGGCGCACCCCGTGAAAATCGCCGCGGAGGTGTCTGATTTTGACGTCTCCCCGTTCGTCCCGCCGGCACAACGCAAGAGTATCAAGATCATGAGCCGCGCGATGCGCTTCGCCGTCGCCGCGGCCGGGTTGTCGATCAACGACGCCGGCCTGTGCATGGGTCGCGAGGATCCGGAGCGTCTCGGCGTCGTCATGGGCACGGGCCTGGTGCCGGTCGATCTGCCGGAATTGGCGCCCGCGCTGGTCGCGGCCTGTGATGCCAACGGTTGCCTGGACGTGCAGCGGTTGGGCCAGTGCGGCAGCGGCGCCCTGTTCCCGCTGTGGATTCTCAAATACCTGCCCAATATGGTCGCCGCGCACATTTCGCTGGCCTTCGGCATTCAGGGGCCCAACAGCACCATCACGACAGCCTGCGCCGCCGGGACGCAAGCCGTCGGCGAGGCGTTTCGGTTGATCGCGCGTGATGATGCGGACATCGTGCTGGCGGGGGGCGCCGACAGCCGGATCGATCCGCTGCTCATGCTGGCGTATACGGCGCTCGGGGCGCTGAGCCGCGGGGCACGGCTGCCGGCGGAGGTATCGCGGCCGTTCGACCGGCAGCGTGACGGGTTCGTGCTCGGCGAAGGGGCGGGTGTGCTGCTGCTGGAGGAGTACGAGCGGGCGCGGCGGCGCGGCGCGGTGATGTACGCGGAGGTGCTCGGGCTAGGGAGCAGTTTTGACGGCTACGCGGTGACGAAGCCTGACCCGGAAGGGAAAGGGGCCGCGCGGGCGATTCGTTCCGCCTTGCGCGAGGCCAGGGTGGACCCGAGCGAGGTGGACTACATCAACGCTCACGGCACGAGTACGCGGCTCAACGATCTGATGGAGACCATCGCGGTCAAGCGTGCGTTCGGAGAAGGAGCGCGGCATCTGCCGCTGTCGTCGATCAAGTCGATGGTCGGCCACCTGATCGGCGCCGCCGGGGCGGTCGAGGCGGTGGCGCTGGCGCTGACGCTCAAGCACGGGGCGCTGCCGCCGACGATCAACCTCACCCAGCCCGATCCGGAATGCGACCTCGACTATGTGCCGAACACGGCGCGCGAGCTGCCGGTGCGAACGGCTGTCTCGACGAGTTTCGGTTTTGGCGGCCAGAACGCGGCGCTGGTGATGCGCCGCGTGTAAGGCGACAGGCAGCTGATATTCTCCCCTCTCCCCTGGAGGGAGAGGGGAGACGCGTTGTGGCACGGTCTCCTGACCGTGCCACTTCTTTGACCGAAGGTCTCCTGAATGTCGGGAGCCCAGAGGAGACCTTCGGTCAGAAGCCGTGGCACGGTCAGGAGACCGTGCCACAACAGCACTCAAGCCGCAACAGAAAGCCGGTAAATTCGGGATAGGAAAACACCGCGAACACCGCGCGAGCCACGAGGGGTAATTTGGTGAGTGACACGGCCTTCATTCCAGATATCATGGAGCGAAACGAACCTCCCTCCTGGAGCCAGCCGTGTCGCGATTGTTTGTTTCCCTGCTCGCCGTGTTTCTCTTCCTCGCCGCCGCCGGGGCGGAGCCGCCCTTCCTCGAAGTGGCCCATCAGGGCCCGGTCTGGGCGGTCGCCTGGGCACCTGACGGCAAGGCGCTCGCCGCGGCGGGCCAGGACGGCAACGTGCATGTCATCGCCGTCCCCTCCGGCAAGGAAATCACTCGCTTCGCTGCCCTGGGGCCGGTCAAGGGACTCGTCTTTGCGCCGGACGGCAAGACGGTGGCGGTGAAGGTCGCCGACGCGCTGCGCATCCACGACGCGGCGACCGGCCAGACACGGCAACAACTTCCCCCGGGAATGAAGGGCTACCACGGCGCTCATCTGGCCTTCACTGCCGATGGCGGGTCCGTGGTCGCTGCGGGTGTCGGCGAGCGCGTGTTCTGGCCGTTCAGCAAGGGTGGCGCCAGCGGCAGCCGCATGGGCAATCCTCCCCCCGATGGGTTCGCCGCTGTTTCCCTTGACGGTGACCGCATTGCCTGGGGGCAGCCCGCGACCGGGCAGGTGATCCTTGATGCCCCCAACGGCCGCAACCACCAGGTGCTGCGCATCGGCAAGGCTCATGCCATCGCGTTCGGACTGAACGCGCGCACGCTCGCCAGCGGCAACGCGGATAAACTTGTGCATCTCTGGGACGTGAGCAGCGGGCAAGAACTGCTCCGCTTCGAGGGCATGCAGGCCGTGCCGAGTCGGGTCGTCTTCTCCGCCAATGGCAAGACAATCGCGGCCCTGGCATCGGGCGGACTGGCCATTCATGTCTGGGAGGTCGAGAGCGGCCGGCCGCGACGGCAGGTGACTGCCCTGCCCGCCCCCGTCCTCGACCTCGCCCTCTCGCCCGACGGCAAGTTCCTCGCCACCGCAGGCAGCGATTTCAAGACACGGGTCTGGAATGTCGCCATTCGCGAGCTGGAAAGGCCGAAAAACCCGGTCGCACTCGCCAAGCAAGAGATGGAGCGACTCTGGGAAGATCTGGCGAGTACCGATCGCGCCCGGGCGGAGGCGGCGTACCGGGCACTCGCCGCCGCGGGCAATCATGCCGTGCCGTTCCTGGAGGAGCGCCTGCGCCATGTGGCGATACCCAAGGTCGAGGACGCGCGCGTCGAGCAGTTGGTGAGCCAGCTGGACGCTCGCAATTTCACCGTGCGTCAGAAGGCCACGACCGAACTGGCGAAGTACGGTGAGATGGCCGAGGCGCCGCTGCGGAAATTGCTGGCGTCGCGGCCTTCCGCCGAGGCGGAGCGCCGGGCGACGATGCTCCTGGACAAGTTGAAGGAGCCGGTGCTCTCGCCGGAGCGGGCGCGGGCGCTGGAGGGCATCGAGTTGCTGGAGTGGCTGCGCACGCCCGAGGCGCGGCGCGTGCTGGAGGGAATCGCGCGCGACGGGCTAATTCCGCGGCTGCGCGGCGAGGCGACTGAGGCACTGCAGCGACTGGGCTCAGCCCCGCAAGGCTAGGACTCCCGGACGGAACTCCGGAGCGCGGGCGTCCCGCCCGCTTGCTTTGCGGGCGGGACGCCCGCGCTCCGGAGTTCCGGCGTACCCCGCATTAGCGCTTGATGCGCGGCGGCGGCGGGTCGGTCGCGAAGGGCCAGTCGGTCGGCTGATAACGGATGTCGAGGTGCGGTGTCAGAACCCGCCGGTTCTGCTCGCTCTTGCTGATCATGACCGCGTCGAGGATGCCGGTCGTCAGCAGCGTCCGCTCGACCGGATAGACCGCGTGACCGGTCTGCACCATCGCGTCGATGGCGCGCACCTGGTAGCTGAAGTGGGCGAACGGGTCGGGCTGCTGCAGATAAAAGAGAGTCGATACAGGCTTGTTCTGACTGCGCAGCCGCCCGGCGAAACAGAAGGCGCCGCCGTCGCCCTCGTGCGCCCAACCGTTCATCATCGCCACCGCCGCCCGGAAGCCGTCGCGGTACTCGATCAGAAACACCCCCGCGCTCTTGTTCGCCGCGGTCAGTTTGCGGTAGTCGCCCTTAGCGTGGGCCGGCACCCGCGTCATCGCCGCCTCCAACAGCGGCCGCGACCATAGCCCCTTGTCCAGCGCTCGCCACATTTCCTCTCCCTGAAGGCACTGGACGCTGCGCACGCCGCTCTCGCCGCCGCGCCGGCGCTCGACCATGCACTGCAACCCCTCCAGCGCGTGGAAGCCGTAACCCTCGAACGGACCGTAGCCGAGCTGCACCGACTCGACGAGGTCGCAGTCTCGCGGCAGGTCCAGCACCGGCCGCCGCCACGTCGTTACCACCGACGAACCAGCCAGGAACGGCACGAACAGGGCGCGGGCACGGTCGTACATCCAGCGCGCGTCCTCCCAGGTGGCGGCGAGGTGCTTGTCGCTGAAGACCGGCACCGAGCGGCCGACGCGCTGAAAGACGTTGGTGACTTCTTCAAAGAAACGACGGCGCGGATAGAGAATCTGGCCGCGGGCGTTGCGCGGGTAGTTGCCGTGCTCGCCGATGCACAGCACCCCGTCGACGTTGAGTCCCTTGCGGCCGAGGGTGACGGCGCCTTCGATCGTTTTGAAGATCAGGAAGTTGTATTTCTTCGCCAGGGCGGCGCTCATGTCGTTCTTGGGAACCTGATCGACGTAGAGCGACACGAGGCGCATGCGTGGCCGGTCCTTGTTGTCGTAGTTGAAGCCCTCGATGATCTTGCCGACGATGACGTCGGCGTGCGACCAGCGGCGATACTCGGTCACGATGGCGGCGACGCGCTTCGGTTCGTTCATAGGACTTCCCCTCTTCGGCGAGCGGCGCGGCGTAAGCCCGCCGGTAATTGCGTCAACCGGCGGGCTTACGCCGCGCCGCTCGCCTTCCATTCAAGGACTTGTTACCTCGTATTGCGCCCAGCGCTTTGAGGCGTGCGTCACCTGCCCTTTCTCCGTGCCGACCACGAACAGGGCGGCCGTACCGTCGATTTGCTCGATCAACTTCAACCCGCGTTCGGGACCAACCACGCACAGTGCCGTGTCCCAGGCGTCGGCCGTCGTGCCGTCGCGGGCCACAACGGTCACGCTCGTCCGTGTCGTCAGGCCAAGGCCCGTTTTTGGATCGACGATGTGCGAATAGCGCTTGCCATCGATCACAACGTACTGCTCGGCATCGCCCGCGGTCGAAACGGCGGCATTCTTCAGCAACAGATAGCGCACCGGCTTCGCGTTCGGATCCTCCAGCGGCGCGATGCCGACCTTCCAGCCCTTCTCGCCGGGCGGAGGATCGCCGGCGGCGATATCGCCGCCCGCCGCCACGAGCGCCCGGCTGATGCCCTGACGCCGCAGCAGTTCGAGGAGCATCTGCGCCGCGTACCCCTTGGCGATGGCGCCCAGGTCCAGCAGCATCCCCATCACCAGCAACTGCACCGTGCGATCCTTGGCGTTGAGGCGAATCTTGTCGTAGCCGACGAGCGCCAGCGCCTTCTTCAACTCCGCAGGGTCGGGCATTTCGCGCGTGCGCCGTGCTCGCCGCCACATGCGCACGATCGGGCCGACCGTCACGTCCAGCGCCCCATCAGTGAGTTTCGCCACTTCCTGAGCCCGCGACAGGACGGTAAAGAGATCCTCGCTGACGCGCACCGGCGGGCCGCCGGCCTTTTTGCAGAGCTGCATCAATTCGCTGGTCTGCTTGTAGTCGCTCATGATACGATCGAGTTCGGCAGCGCGGGCGAAAGCCGCCTTGGCGGCGCGCTTGGCGGTTTCCTCGTCGGCGGCGTAGAGGGTGATGCGGAACAGCGTGCCCATGTGCGGTTCGCTGAACTGGTAGCGCTTCGGGGTTTGAGCGAAGACCCCTCCCCCCAACCCCCTCCCCGAAACGGAGAGGGGGAGCAAGACCAATGCTTCTTCTCTTCTCCCCCTCTCCGTTTCGGGGAGGGGGTTGGGGGGAGGGGTCTCGCCGCGGGCAAACACCAGAACGCCGAGCAGCAGCGCCGGCACGCTCCAGAGAATCGTTTTGCGCATGGCCTTCGCCGACCTCCCCGCGTACAACCGCCAGTAACCCCTTGTGGAGACTAAAATACATGAAACGCTCGCGACAGCACCCCCTTCGCTGGTGTCTTTTTTCGCTCAGTCTCGCCGCAGCTCTGGGCCTGCTCGCCGGCGTGCGCCTCGACGGCCAGCCCGGCGCCAAACTGCCGACCGTCGAGAAGGCGACCCACAAGAACTACACCGAGGAACTCCCCAACAAGGTGAAGTTCGACATGGTCGCCATTCCGGGGGGCAGTTATCTCATGGGCAGCCCGTCGGGCGAGCCGGGGCGTCAGCCCGAGGAAGGGCAGCACCCCGTCACGATTCGCCCTTTCTGGATGGGTAAATGCGAAGTCACCTGGGACGAGTACGACCTCTACCGCAAGGAGGCGGCGGTGGGCAAGAACGAGGAGAACGACAAGCGACTCAAGGCCAACGCCGACGCCGTCACCGGGCCGACGCCTCCCTACGCCGACGAGACCTTCGGGCACTGCCCGGACGGCCGCTCGGGCTATCCGGCCCTGTGCATCACGCATCACGCCGCGATGGAATACTGCCATTGGCTATCGAAAAAGACGGGAAAACGCTACCGGCTGCCGACCGAGGCCGAGTGGGAATGGGCGTGCCGAGCCGGCACCATGACCCCCTACTCCTTCGGCGAAGATGCGAGCAAACTTGAGGAGTATGCCTGGTTCGACAAGAACGCCGACGAGGTATCGCACAAGGTGGGGCAGAAGAAGCCGAACCCGTGGGGCCTGCACGACATGCACGGCAACGTCGCGGAATGGTGCATCGACCAGTACGTCAAGGACGAGTACAAAAAGTTCCCCTTTGACAAGCCGAGTCTCGCCCCGGTCGAATTGCCCTCCGCGAAGCGCTACCCCCATGTCGCGCGTGGCGGTTCGTGGGCCGACAAGCCGGCGAACCTGCGCAGCGCTGCCCGTCGGGGTTCGGACAAGAAGTGGCTGCAGCGCGATCCGCAGCGGCCGCAAAGCATCTGGTGGATGACCGACGCCGATTTCGTCGGTTTTCGCGTGGTGCGGCCCGTCGAGGAGCAGGACAACCTGACCAAGTTGCGCTCGAAGATCACGCGCGAGAGCCCCGACGAATGATGAGGGCCGGCCATGACCACACCAGCCCGAAGCGTGAGCGAGGGACGCCATACCAACCCGAAGCGCCAGCGAGGGACACGCATCCCTCGCTGGCGCTTCGGGTTGGTGTGGCCGCTCGGCGTCGCTTGCCTGTTGGGACTGAGTGGGGCCGTCATCGACTGGCAGCGCGGGCGGCGGTTGCCGCAAGTCGATCCGCTGACCCACGAGAGCTACACCGAGCACATCCCCGGCGCGCAGGTGAAGTTCGACATGATCGCCATTCCGGGGGGCAGTTATCGCATGGGCAGCCCGCCGCGCGAGGGCGGCCGCTCGAACGACGAAGGGCCGCAGCATCCGGTGAGCGTGCGCCCCTTCTGGATGGGCCAGTGCGAAGTCACCTGGGACGAGTTCGATCTTTACCTGGATCGACCCCCGAACCGGAAACGGCCGGTGACCGCGGCCGCTAAAATCGCCGACGCCGTCACGCGTCCGACGCCGTCCTACGCCGACGAGACGTTCGGCCACGGTCGCGAGGGCATCCCGGTCCTGAGCATCAGTCATCACATGGCGATGGAGTATTGCCGGTGGTTGTCGGCGAAGACGGGCAAGACGTATCGCCTGCCGACTGAGGCCGAGTGGGAATGGGCCTGCCGAGCCGGCACTACGAGCGCGTACTCCTTTGGCGACGATCCGGACCAACTCGGCGAGTATGCCTGGTTCGAGAAGAACTCCGAGGAACTCGCTCACAAGGTCGGGCAGAAGAAGCCGAACCCGTGGGGCCTTCATGACATGCATGGCAACGTCGCCGAGTGGTGTCTCGACCACTACTTCGCGGACGCGTATCGTCGCTTCCCTGGCGATCTCTTGACGCCGGGGGCCGTACTCTTGCCGACGGCGAAGTGTTTCTCCCACGTGGTGCGCGGTGGTTCGTGGGTGGACTCGGCAAGCAAGTTGCGGAGCAGCGCCCGGCGTGGCTCGGACAAAACCTGGCTGCGGCGCGACCCGCAACTGCCGCCGAGCATCTGGTGGCTGACCGACGCCGATTTTGTCGGCTTCCGCGTCGTGCGGCCCGTCGAGGAGTATCCCGAATTGAAGGGGCTGCGCTCCAAGGTAATGCGCAACAACCCCCTGGAATGATGCCGCAAGCCCACGGGCTGCGGCCCGTGGGCTTTACCCCTTTTCCCCTCCGGAGGATCGACGATGAGTAAGCAACCACGCAACAATGGCACGTCGCGCCGCGATTTCCTGAAAACGGCGACCGCCACCGGCGCCGCCGCGATGGCCGCGAACCTGACCCTGCTGCAGAACGTCCACGCGCAGGGCAACAACGATATGCTGCGCGTCGGCCTGATCGGCTGCGGCGGCCGCGGCACCGGCGCCGCAGGGCAATGCGTGCGCGGCGGTCCGAACGTCAAGCTGTGGGCGATGGGCGACGCCTTCCGCGACCGCCTCGACAGTGCCCGCAACAACCTGATGAACAACGCGGGCCTGCGCGGCCGCATCGACGTCCCGGCGGAGCGCTGCTTTGTCGGCCTCGATGCTTACCGGCAGGTGATCGCCAATTGCGATATTGTTTGTCTCGCAACGCCGCCAGGGTTCCGCCCGCTGCACATTCAGGCGACCATCGCGGCGCGCAAGCACCTGTTCACGGAGAAGCCCGTCGGGGTGGACGGCGCCGGCATCCGTACGGTGCTGGCCGCTTTTGCCGAGGCCAATCAGCGCGGCCTGTCGGTCGTCGCCGGGACGCAGCGCCGCTACCAGACCTCGTATCTCGAATCGATGCGCCGCATCCACGGCGGCGACCTCGGCACGATCACCTCGGCCCGCTGCTACTGGAACCAGGGTTCGCTGTGGCATCGCGCCCGCACGCCGGGCATGCGCGACCTGGAATGGCAGCTGCGCAACTGGCTCTACTTCACCTGGCTGTCGGGTGACCACATCGTCGAGCAGCACGTCCACAACCTCGATGTGATCAACTGGGCGACGCGCAGCCATCCGGACCGCGCGATGGGCCTGGGTGGCCGGCAGGTGCGGA
>WNGB01013570.1_pt1:0-7500 | contig 18913 bp, 8 predicted proteins | sample 5400681 | NCBI WGS metagenome assembly WNGB01 (sample SAMN13153367, study PRJNA577476) | soil metagenome | isolation source: 115 cm soil or saprolite under grassland replicate 2 | place: USA:California | collected 2016-06-15
CTCTCCGGTGGCCGAAGCCACCTTCGCGCACGACTTGCATGTGTTAAGCACGCCGCCAGCGTTCATTCTGAGCCAGGATCAAACTCTCCAGTTTAGATCCTTCACCACCCAGGACGGCTAACGCCCCAGGCAGCTTCTTTGCTTTCGGAATCACCCAGCCCATCCGAAGACAGACCAGGCGTCTTGAAGTCAGTCGCTGACTCTCACTTCTCTATCTGGTTTTCAAAGAACCGGCGACACGTCGCGGCGCCTCCCGGTCATCCCGACCGCGGGCACCACCACGCTCCCCCTCGCAACAGGGAGGCGCATCATAGGACAGCTTGATTCGGGTGTCAACCCCCCGAGCCCGCTCCCCCTCGACCTCTCCCAACCACTCGGGGCACAAGAGGGTACAACCAGCTGGCCGCCGGGCTTATTCCAGCCCGCGGCTCCTCGCCATGTCTCAAAGACCCCCGCTCCACACCACCCCGGCCTCTCATCCGAAGCAGAGCCTACAACACCGTGCCCCCCGATGTCCATTCCCGGCGGCGGTTTTTGCTCTCGGCTCCGGAGGGGTCTAAGCTTCCGGGGAGGTTGCTGTGGACCAGAGGATCCCGTTCACGCCGTGCTCGTGTCGAAGGAGCAACAGAATGACCCTAGAGCAAGCCATGCAGATCGCGACGGCCGAGCTACCGGACGCGCACATCCGGTCCGCTGATCATGGGCAGAGGTTGGCCGCTTACTTCTGGCCTGATAAGGACTTCCTCTCTCCCTCGTTGGCACAGATCAGCGAAGCCGAGTTGCGCCTCTGGATTGCCCCCCTGCGGGGCGTCGCTCCGCACCACCCACACCACCGGTAGCCAGCCGCTCCGCCTCGCGAAGCGGCTGGCCCCTGCCGAGCCCGGGGTCCAGCTCATCACGTTGCCCGCCTGCCACGCCGGGGCGGTCACCGCGGGGATTCAATTCGTGGTCCCGACCTTCCTGCGGAAGAACGCGTACTGCCGGCCCGCTCCTGTACCGCCGCTGCCGGTGGCCGTCCAGGTGATGGGGTTTCCGGAGTAGGCCGAGGCGGGGCTGCCGGTCCTCGTGACGGTGAGAGGCGCCACCACCTGGACCTGGCCCGGGTTGTAGCTGGCGGCATAGCCGTAGCCGTTCATTGTGGTCGGCGTGTCGCCGTCCTTGATCCGGAGAGAGATCTCCCAGGTGCCGACGTCGGCTGACGTGGGGACCCAGCTCAGGACATTGCTCGTCTGCCACGCCAGCAGGCGGCCGGTTTACTCCGGGCGGCCTGAAAAACGAAGGCCCCCGAACTGGCGGGAGCCCTTGAAGAAGAAATTACTTTCGCGCTCTTCGCGCGCCACCACCTCAGGGAAGGACGAACTCGGTGCCATCGCCGATCGAGCCGAACCCTCCGATCGGCCGGTTGACGTTGCCGGGGGTGTTGTAGGGCAGGTCGATGGACCACACCATGAAATGTGTGCCAGGAGGGATTGCGCCGTAGTGGTAAAAATCGAAGTAGTGAGCCCAGCCGCCGTTACAAACGCTGTTGATCGCCGCGCTCGATCCGTAGGAAGCATCGACGCTGCCGAGGTACTGCCAGCCCGTGGTGTAGATGTCCACACGGTTGCTCTCGTTCGGAAAATCCGGATCGCACGCCCAGCCCCAGATGTGCTGCCGGTCAAATCCGTCAACCCATCCGATGGGTGCGTACGACTGGAACACAGGCATGACGAACTCGGTGCCATCGCCGATCGAGCCGAATCCTCCGATCGGCCGGTTGATGTTGCCCGGGGTGTTGTAAGGCCAATCGATGGACCACACCATGAAATGCGTACCCGGTGCGATGGAGCCGTTGTGGTAGAAATCGAAGTAGTGAGCCCAACCGCCGCCGCAAGCGCTGTTGATCGCCGCGCTCGAGCCGTAGTAGGCATCGGCGCTGCCGAGATACTGCCAACTCGTGGTCCAGATGTCCACGCGGTTACTTTCGGTCGGATAGTCCGGATCGCACGCCCAACCCCTTATGTGCTGCCCGTCATAGCTATCAACCCATCCGGTGGGTGCGTACGACTGGAACACGGGAGCGGTGACCTCGACCGGACCTGGGTTGCAGTAGGCGGCGAAACCGTAAGTGTTCATGTTCGCCGGTGTGTTGCCGTCCCTGACCCAGACGATGATCTCCCAAATACCGAGGTCGCTTGAGACTGGGGTCCAGCTTAGGACATTGCTCGCCTGCCACGCGGGGGAGGACACGGAAGGGGTCCAGTCCGGGTTTCCCACCTTCTTACGGAAAAGCGCGTACTGGGTGGTCGCTGGGACGCCGCCGCTGGCGATGGCGGTCCAGGTGATCGTCGTGCCGTAGGGGGCCGACGCCGGGCTGCTGGTGCAGGTGAGAGCGGGAGGCACCAAGACCTGGACCGGGCCCGGATCGTAGAGGACGGGCGCGTTCGGCGGCGTATTGACGTCCCGCGCACCGATCCTGATTTCCCAACTACCGCCGTCCGCCGACCCCGGTGTCCAGACCAGGACGTTGCTCGTCTGCCAGGCCGGCGTTCCCAACGCGGGTATCCAGGTCGTGGTTCCGGCCTTCCTGCGGAAGAACGCGTACTGGATGGTCCCCGGGGTTCCGCCGCTCGCAGTGGCGGTCCAGGTGATGGTGGCACCGCTGTTGACCGACGCCGGGCTCGGGGTGCTCGTGAGGGTCAGCGGAGCCGGAATCAGGGTCACCGTGGCGGTGCCCGTCCTGGCTGCGTCCGCCTGGCTGGTGGCGGTGACCGTGACCGTCGTCGTGCTGCCGAAGGGCGCCGGCGCCGTGTACAGGCCGGTCTGATCGATGCTGCCCACCGCGGGCTGGATCGACCATGTGACTGCGGTGTTCGTGGTGTTCGTCACCTGAGCCGTGAACCGTTGCGTTTGTCCCGGTGTGAGGGAGACCGTCTTCGGGCTGACAGTGACCACCGGTACTGCCGGTGACACGAGCGTAACCTGGGCGATGGCACATGCACCGGAGGGCCAGCAGGCGCGAACCGTGGCCACGGTGTTGCTGGGCACCGAAGCGGGTGCCGTGTACGTGACGCTCAGGCCGGCAGGCGGACTAATCGTGCCCAGAGAGGCGGTCCACGAAGGGACTTCCTGGCTCGTGCAGGGCTGTGTCGTCGAGGTCAGGCAGAAAGTGCCGAATTGTTGTGTACCCCCTGCGGTGAGCTGGGCTGTGGGCGGTGCGACGCTGATAGTCGCAGGCTCGATGTCGAGTGAAGGCAGAGAGAGTATAAATATAAACCCGTTGGGGTATTCCACCCCCACGGTAGGCTCTGCCGTCGTCGGCACGGCCGTCACCGGCAGGACGACCTTTCCCTGGATCGTGGTCTCCGTGAACGATGTCACCTGGGTCTTCAGAGGAAGCAGGGCGACGACGGTTGGAGTGGGTGGTCCCCATCCTCGACCCGTGATCGTGAACGGCGTGATCGTTCCCGCTTGCCACCTTCTCGTGGCTGCATCTGAGGTGATTTTGTCGAGCCTGAGCGGCACCGGCAGTTTCACATGGTACCTGGCGCAAAAATCCGGACTGGCGTTGAGGCAGGCTTCGATATCGGCTCCGCCTGCCTCCACCGGGGAGCTCGGCGCCTGGTAGATCCTGACGAACGGATCCGCGGTGCTCACCGGGTTGAGGAGGCCGTCCTCGGGCTCTTTCCAGGTGATGTCCAGTGGCACGTTCGAGTTCTGGACGAAGGCGGTCAACTGCACGGTCTCGTCCAGGGTCAGCACCGTCTTCGACCCCAGAATATAGAACAAAATGGGCTTCACGAATACCTTCGCCGTGCCACAGACGGGCTCGCTCGATCCCTCGGGTTTCGTGCACGCCTTGACGATGACGTCTTCGACGACCCTGACTGGATTATCCGTCGGTGCCTTGTAAGTGCCTTTGGAGCTGTCCTCGGAGTTAGGAGTGAAGGTGCCAGTGGGATCACCCGGCCGTGTGCTCAGGCTCCATGTCCATGTCTGACCCGGCGTGCTCGGGGTGGTTTTGGCGGTGAATTCGAGCTCGCCACCCGGAAGCACTTCACTGTTGGCCGGGGTGACCTCCACCTGCGCCGGCGGCTCGAGGTGGACGGTGGCGAAGGTGCAATCGTCCAGGTAAGGAGGGGTGGCATCGCAAACCGTGACGGTCGCGGTCTGCGCGTTGGTGACCGTAGCGGGAGCTTTGTAGACGTTCCCTTGGAGAGACCCAGGCCCCGAGAGGTTCCAGACAACGATCGGAAGGTTGGAGGCAAACGCTTGCTGTCCATTCGCGTTGAGCGTGACTTCAAAGGGATAGATGTCGATGAAGGTGACGGCATTGCTCTGCGTCTGCGCGAGCGCGCAGTTGCCAGCGGGAGTGAACGGCCAGCACGCGGCCTCGCCACCCAGATTGTAGACGCTGCCCCCGGGCGAACGGAACTCCAGAGCGCCCGCCGGACGGCAGAAATGCAGGGGATCCAGGAGGCCCTGAAAAGCCGGCCCATCCGGGGGAGTGCATTGGCCGGGACGCATGACCAGGCCGTGGACGCCTTGGGTCCAGCGCGTCAGGCCCGGGAAGGTGGTGAAGATACCCACACATTGGCCGGTGGCATTGCATGGGACCGTAAACGAAGGGAAGCCGTCGGAGCTGAACAAGGTGCAGGCGGTGACGCCGGTGGGGTAGCCCTGGCGGGTAGCGTCATCGATCAGGTTCGTGATGCACTCGGCCATCACCTCGGGTGCCGGGGGCGCCGGCAACTTGGTGACAAGACCTCCCACCTCGACAGTGAAGATCAGCGGCACCGCGGTCGTGGACGGATTGCCGTCGATCGTCATGAAGTCTCCGGGAGGCAGCGGTCCCGGCGGGCTGATCCCCACCTCGAGATCGGAGCCGAACCTCGCATAGACGTAGGAAGCCAGGGTCTGAAACGTCTCCTCGCCGAGCTGCAGCTGCAGGTCCTCCAGAGCCGACTCGATGATTTGCGTTCTTTCCGTGAGCACCTCGGTCCCTGTCGCGGCCGCCGCCTGCACCTCGGCGTCATGATCGCTGAGAGCCTGAAGGCAGCCGGAGGCGATCTCCTTGAGGATCGTGCCCTCGACATCGGTGAGCCCGGCGGCTCGCTGGTCCAGGGTTCTCCAGGAGCTCGCGTCGAACGTGCCATCCTCGGCCTCCTTGGCATCCGCCACGGCGTCGAGATTGGCCAGATGTTGGAAGAAGAAGTGGAACTCGGCCAGCTGGGTGGTGCCCCAGATGTCGATGGTCGGGGTCGGGTCCCCTGCCCAGATGCCAGGCTGCGGACCGGCCGACTGCCCTTGCGCCCGCGCAACGAGCCCGAACATGGAGAGACAGAGTAGAAGAGCGCACACATAAACCCGGAGCATTCTCATCGATCGACTCCTTGCTCGAGATGCGAGCAGAGGTCCTGCGTTACTGCACATCCCCGAGAAAAACCCTAAACCGTAAGACTGGTTTACTCTGGGGACCTAAAAACGAAGACGCTCGGTTGTTGCCGAGGGCCTATTGGCACGCTGACTCTCGCGGCAATATTGAAGTGCTCGGCAGGAGCAATAGCTAGGCTCTACGAGCGGCACGTCCTTACTACTGATAGTGACCGATGGGGGGAATTCGTTTCATGGCCGAATGGTGATTGACGACCGGTGCCGCCTGGTCCAGCTTCCCAAAAGCGAAGGCCCTCGGTGTTGAGCCGAGGGCCTTGAGGAAGGAATTACTTTCCGGCAGCGACCTACTCTCCCACACACTGGGCGCGTGCAGTACCATCGGCGCTGAGGGGCTTAACTGCCGTGTTCGGAATGGGAACGGGTGTATCCCCCTCGCCACAACCACCGGAAAAGCAAAGTTGTAAAGAGCATAGGGTGTCAGAGACACTGAATAAGGTCAGCAGCGATAAGATCCGTCGGGACAAGAGAAAGCAATAAATTGGTCAAGCCGATCGACCGATTAGTACAGGTCAGCTCAACGCCTCTCAGCGCTTACACCTCCTGCCTATCAACCTGGTCATCTTCCAGGGGTCTTCAGGGAGACCTCATCTTGGGGGGGGCTTCCCGCTTAGATGCTTTCAGCGGTTATCCTTTCCGAACATGGCTACCCAGCGGTGCCGCTGGCGCGACAACTGGTGCACTAGAGGTTCGTCCATCCCGGTCCTCTCGTACTAGGGACAAATCCCCTCAAGTCTCCTGCGCCCACACGAGATAGGGACCGAACTGTCTCGCGACGTTCTAAACCCAGCTCACGTACCACTTTAATCGGCGAACAGCCGAACCCTTGGGACCGGCTTCAGCCCCAGGATGTGATGAGCCGACATCGAGGTGCCAAACCTCCGCGTCGATGTGAACTCTTGGCGGAGATCAGCCTGTTATCCCCGGCGTACCTTTTATCCGTTGAGCGATGGCCCTTCCATACGGAACCACCGGATCACTAAGGCCTACTTTCGTACCTGCTCGACTTGTAGGTCTCGCAGTCAAGCTCCCTTCTGCCTTTGCACTCTACGGCTGGTTTCCAATCAGCCTGAGGGAACCTTCGCGCGCCTCCGTTACTGTTTAGGAGGCGACCGCCCCAGTCAAACTACCCGCCTGACAATGTCCAGGATCCGGATCACGGACCTCTGTTAGAACTCCAGTACGCTAAGGGTGGTATTTCACCGTTGGCTCCACCGACGCTAGCGCGCCGGCTTCAAAGCCTCCCACCTATCCTACACATAGCGCACCGGGGTTCACTGCCAGGGTGCAGTAAAGGTGCACAGGGTCTTTCCGTCTACGTGCGGGTAACCGGCATCTTCACCGGTGCTACAGATTCGCTGAGCCCCCTGCAGAGACAGCTCCCAGATCGTTACGCCATTCGTGCAGGTCGGAACTTACCCGACAAGGAATTTCGCTACCTTAGGACCGTTATAGTTACGGCCGCCGTTTACCGGGGCTTCGATTCAGAGCTTCGCCTTGCGGCTGACCCCTCCTCTTAACCTTCCGGCACCGGGCAGGCGTCAGACCCTATACGTCGTTTTCGACTTTGCAGAGTCCTGTGTTTTTAGTAAACAGTCGCCTGGGACTTTTCACTGCGACCGTCCTGGGCTTCAGAGGCAAGCTCCTCCACCCAAGCCGGCACACCTTCTCCCGAAGTTACGGTGTTAGTTTGCCGAGTTCCTTTGCAGGGGATCACTCAAGCGCCTTGGGATTCTCTCCCCGTCTACCTGTGTCGGTTTACGGTACGGTCGGCTCGGACTCTCCTTAGAGGTTTTTCTTGGCAGCATGGAGTCACCCGCTTTATGACCCGAAGGCCTCGACATCACGCCTCAGCGTTATGGAACAACGGATTTGCCTGTCGTTCCCGCCTACACGCTTGAACCTGCACATCCAATGGCAGGCCGGGCTATCCTTCTGCGTCACCCCATCGTACAAACGATTCCGAACCGGTACAGGACTATTAACCTGTTTCCCATCGACTACGCCTTTCGGCCTCGCCTTAGGGACCGACTAACCCTGAGCGGATTGACCTTCCTCAGGAAACCTTAG
>WNGB01013570.1_pt1:12500-18913 | contig 18913 bp, 8 predicted proteins | sample 5400681 | NCBI WGS metagenome assembly WNGB01 (sample SAMN13153367, study PRJNA577476) | soil metagenome | isolation source: 115 cm soil or saprolite under grassland replicate 2 | place: USA:California | collected 2016-06-15
CGGGCGGAGCGGCCTCAGATAGGAGAGGTGGGTGGCGAGGAGGACCTCGCCCACGGTCTTCTTCTTCTGCCACGGAGCGCGGTCGCCGGTCTTCAGCCCGAGCTTCTCGAAGAGGATGCGCCGGGCGAGCGAGTAGCCGTTGGTGTGGAGCCCCGAGGACGGGAGCCCCACGAGGACGTCCCCGGCGGCCACCCTGGATCCGTCCAGAACCCGCGGCCGGTCGACGATCCCGACGATGAAGCCCACCAGCTCGTAGTCGCCGGGCTGGTAGAAGCCGGGCATCTCGGCGGTTTCGCCGCCCAGGAGGGCGCAGCCGTTGGCGCGGCACCCCTGGGCGACCCCTTCGACCAGCTCGACCATCTTCTTCGGCTCGAGCTTGCCGGCGCCGACGTAGTCCAGGAAGAAGAGCGGCTCGGCCCCCTGGACCAGGACGTCGTTGACGCAGTGGTTGACCAGGTCGATGCCGACCGTCGAGTAGTCGTCCAGCATCCGGGCGACGGCGAGCTTGGTGCCGACGCCGTCGGCGGAGGAGACGAGGACCGGCTCGGTCATCCCGGAGAGGTCGGGCCGGAACAGGCCGCCGAAGCTGCCGATCTCGGAGAGGACCCCGGGGGTGAAGGTGGATTTCGCCAGCTTCTTGACCCGGGCGAGCCCCTTTTCCTGGGCGTCGATGTCGACCCCGGCAGAAGCGTAGGCGGAGGGCTTGCGGTCGGAGCTCATCCGGACGGAACTATAGCAGCCGCCCAGGGCGCCCCACCCCGGCGCGTCTCGCTCCTCCCCCCGCGGGCGTTCCCGGCCGGCGCGCCCGTCTCTATCCTTGCGGCGTCATGAGTCTCGCCACGCGTTCCCTTCCCCGAGACGGCCGCGCCCTGACCCGCATCGCCGCCGCGGCCACGGTTCTGGGGATCGCGCTCGGGGCCGGCGCCTGGCTTTGCGGGCACACGGCCATCGCCCGCTCGGCCTGGGCGGCGACCACCGCGCTCGTCCTCCTGCCGCTCGTCCTCGACGTGCTGGCCAGCCTGCGGCGCGGCGAGGTGGGGGTCGACGTCATCGCCCTCCTCGCCATGTCCGGCTCCCTCCTGCTCGGCGAGTACCTGGCCGGAGCGGTCATCGCCTTGATGCTCTCCGGCGGCGGGATGCTCGAGCTCTATGCGGCCGGCCGGGCGCGCAAGGAGCTGTCGAGCCTGATGGAGCGGGCGCCGCGGGTGGTGCATCGCTATGAGGAAGGACAGCTGACCGAGCCGGCCCTGGAGGAGGTCGTCCCCGGCGACCGGCTGCTCGTCAAGCCCGGCGAGATCGTGCCCGTGGACGGCCTGCTCGACGGGGAGACGACGGCGGTGCTCGACGAATCGGCGTTGACCGGCGAGCCGCTACCGGTGGAGCGCCGGTCCGGCGAGCGGGTGCGGAGCGGCGTGGTCAACGCCGGCGGACCGTTCGATCTGCGGGCGGTGACCACGGCCGCGGCGAGCACCTACGCGGCGATCCTCCGCCTGGTCGGCGAGGCCGAGGCATCGCGCGCGCCGTTCGTCCGCCTGGCCGACCGCTACGCGCTCGTGTTCCTGCCGCTGGCCGTGGCGGTGGCGGGCGCCGCCTGGGCGCTCTCGGGCGATGCGGTGCGCGCCCTCGCCGTGCTCGTCGTGGCGACGCCGTGTCCGCTGATCCTCGCCGCGCCGGTCGCCTTCGTCTCGGGGATCTCGCGCGCCGCGCGCAAGGGTGTGATCGTCAAGGGCGGAGCGGCCCTCGAAGCCCTCGCGCGCTCCCGCATCCTCCTCCTCGACAAGACCGGGACCGTGACCGCCGGCGTCCCGCAGGTGGCGCGTGTCGAGACGTTCGGCGACCTCTCCGCGGACGAGGTCCTGCGTCATGCCGCCGCCCTCGACCAGATGTCGCCCCACGTGCTCGCCGCCTCAATCGTGGCCGCGGCCCATCGACGAGGGCTGCGGCTGCCGTTCCCGTCCGACGTCCAGGAGAGGCTCGGCACGGGCATCGAGGGGAGGGTCGATGGCCGGCGGGTGGCTCTGGGCAAGGCGGACTGGATCGCCGGCGGCCGGCCGCTCCCGGAATCCGCCGCGGCCCTGCGCCGGGAGACCGCCGAGCGCGGGCAGTCGATCGTCTTCGTCAGGATCGACGATGCGCCGGCCGGCGTGATCGTCCTGGAGGACCGCATCCGCGAGGAGTCGGCCGCGACGCTCGAGGACCTGCGGCGGCTCGGCATCACCCGGATCGTGATGCTCACCGGCGACCACCGGCAGGTGGCGGAGCAGGTCGGCCGGACGCTCGGCATGGACGCTGTGGCGGCGGAGTGCTCGCCCGCGGACAAGGTCGAGGCGGTGCGGCGGGAACGCGCGGCGGGTCCGGTCGTCATGGCGGGCGACGGCATCAACGACGCGCCGGCGCTCGCCGCTGCAGACGTCGGAGTCGCTCTGGGCGCTCGCGGTGCCACCGCTTCCTCGGAAGCCGCCGACGTGGTCCTTCTCCAGGACCGGATCGACCGCCTCGCCGACGCCTTGGCCATCGCGCAGCGGGCGCGCGGCATCGCGCTCGAAAGCGTCCTCGCCGGCATGGGGCTCTCCCTGGCCGCCATGCTGGTGGCTGCCGCCGGCTTCCTGCCGCCGCTCGCCGGCGCGGTCTTCCAGGAGGCGATCGACGTGGCGGTGATCCTCAACGCCTTGCGGGCGCTCACCCCCGGCCCCCACCGGAGGGCTTTCAGCTCTTGAGCTCTGTCGCAACAGAAGCGTCGCTCTTGCCGAGCTTCGTTGCCCTATCTAATAAGGTCGCATCCCGTCTCGACTCAGGACGAGGTGATGGAACCCACGTCCTGAACCGCCGGGTCGGGGGTGCAGAGCCCGATCGACCTCCTGTGAGGCGGCGGGTCCGCTTCGCCGACACCCGGCTGACCGATAAAGCCGAAACGGCCGACGCTCTCCTCGGGCGTGCTTACCGCCACACTCCCGCATGTTGACGAAGGTGCGAAACCGGCGTAGGGTACTATTGTATCAATGAGATAGGGGGGAGTATGCGGCGGCGGCCGAAGTCGGCGTAGGCGGTAATACGGCGAATCAGAGTGGGCGTTGAATCATGTTAGGCGGAATTCGGAAGGTACACTGGTCTACAACATGGGAACCCAAAGGGCAAGAGGCCATCGGAAGGGCCGAATCGAACCACCTCAAGACTATTGGGATGTATTCATAAGCTACGCTTGGGAAGATAAACCGCTTGCGCGACCGCTCGCTGAGGCACTGCGGGATGCAGGCCTCAAAGTGTGGTATGACGACTTCAGCCTGAAAGTGGGCGATAGCCTCCGCCGCTCGATCGACTTCGGGCTATCGCGAGCAAAACGAGGAATTGTTATCCTCAGCCCGGCCTTCTTTCGTAAGGCATGGCCACAAAGGGAACTCGACGCGCTCGTGGCTCGTGAATCGGGAAAGGAATCAATCATTCTCCCCGTTTGGCATCAATTGACACCAGACGACGTCGCGGAATACTCTCTCCTATTGCTAGATCGGGTGGCCACCATGACCTCCCGGGGATTAGACACCGTTATTCAGGACCTCCTTCGAGCTCTTGGTGTCACACAAGATTTTACAAGATCTTCTGGCCCTAACGACAATCTCCGAGCAGCCCGCACGTTTTACGCAGCCTCGCAGGTGCTCACGAGCAAACTAGAAACGTCTGGGAACATTCTCTTCGACCAGTTCTGCCGCGAAGAAGCTTTTGTCTTGGAAATCGAGTCAGTAAGCGCCCTATCCCCCAAGGAGAGGATCGAGCTTCAGGAAGTGCTCGACCTGATCAGGCTAGCTCTTATAACAGCAATGCCATTGGCTCTCACTGAGGCGGCTATAATGGGGGTGCTGGCTGAGGCAGTTCGCACTGTTGCCCCAGATCAGGCAGAGGATATTGGAATCGAGGGCTCTGGGGTGGAGCGGCTTCGGCGCAACGTTTACGATCATACGTTGGGTGTACTCCAGCAGAGTCAAGCTCACTGCCCTCATGCCGAGCCCTTTTGGGAGCTGCTTGCCACGCTAATTGCGTCATATGTCGAGGCCGCAGTTAGAGACCCGACAACACTTCCAGACGAGCTTCCCACCGCTGCATTGGAAATGATTAACAAGTATAGCGGAGCGTTCGCGAGGAAGCTCGCCGACCGCGATTCGCCTCTTGGAGGCTATTCGCACGAGCTGCGAGGGCTCCTTCATCAGTGGCGCACTAGCAACAAGCCGCCGGTTTTCACAACCGTGCTCGCTGCCCTAGTCGCTCGTCCAGAGGGCCTGAGGTAAAGCTAAATATGTGCCCTGTGCGCTGCCTAACCCTCGCTTGCACCGGACGGCCGGCTTTGCCGTCCGCACGGTGAAGCGTTAAAGCGTTGTGCGGTCGAATCCCCGCGGAGATGCCCATGGCCAAGGAAAAGTTGGCGGGTAGCGTCGTCGATCTGGGCGCCTTACCGAAACAGTTTCCGACCCACATGCATGAGGGAGCATTCTGGGAAAGCCTTGGCCGCGCAGTTGCGACGTTCGGATTCCTAGAGGAGGTCCTTGGAAAGGCGATCTTCGCGTTCACCGCGACACGACCCTATGACGAGGCAGAGATTCAGCAAGCGTACGAGGAGTGGCTACCGAAGCTGAAGCGGGCGCTCAAGGATCCTCTTGGAAGTCTAATTGATGCATACGGTAAGGCGGTGCGCGATCACGGGTCCGCAACAATCGAGAATCTGGATGAGCTTCTGACCGATCTACGCAAGGCGTCGGCAGTGCGCAACATCCTCTGTCACGGGTCATGGAGGTTGCCGAACGCGAGCGGTCTGTCGGTACCGTTCTTTGTTGATCGCCAGGAGAGGGTCGTCGACAGCGCCATGGATTGCCCGTTCATCGACCAGGTGCAACGACATACGGCCGAGTTGGCATGTGCTGTCATAAACACCGTGACTCACATGGGCTGGCAGTTTCCCGGCTCGGCAGGTCCAGGCAAGGCGATATGGGAGGGCTGAGCTGTTCTCTGGCTGAATCAATTGGCACCGGCACGATGGCCCGCCGCACAACCCTCGCTTGGAGCGGACCGGCGGGCGACCGCTTCGGCGCGCAGGGGCTATCCGTGGGCCGCCGGCCGCTCAAGCGTCAAGCGTTGCTGCGACACGATGTCGCTTCATATATGAAGTTGTCCTCATCGGCGATTGATAGAGGACCCACCCTTATCACGGGGTGAATCTAGGGGCCTGAATAAAGAGCGGCCCTGACAAAGTACGGAAGCACGTGCAAACGTGCGGGGAGGGGACCGCAAGGAACCCACCCTCCTGGCAGCCACAAGCCGGGTAATGGCCAGATCGACCGTCACGGAGCATCAAGCTAAAGTGGCTGACAAGCTTGAGCCAAAAGGCGCGGAGGCGGGTAGGTGGATTTAACGGTGCCACCTCGTGGTCAACAGAGCTTCCCGGTCGACAGCAGCGTACCTAACCCCACACGACTTCAGAAGCGGAACGTGGTAACCCCGTATCTTCGCCCGCAAGGGCAGGTGAACCGCAAGGGGATCTGTTGAAGGTGCAGGCTTGGGAGATCGGAAGAAGCGAACGCCGTCCTGTAATGGGGCGGATACGGGTTAAACGTACCCGGCACGAAAGTGAGCAGACGTCCGACTGGTGCCTCTTTGCGAGAGCGTATTGGAGAACACCTTAAACGGGGAAAGCAAATGGTAGATGGAGGTGGTTCGACCACCCGTCTCTGCGCCCCCTCCTCTGGCTGGCCAGAGTTGGTGCCTCTATGTTAGTATCGCAGAGGATGTCCAGTTGTAGGGACAACCGGGTCGGTCTCAGATCGGCCTTTGAGGTGCTTGAGCCGTATGCGGGGAAACTCGCACGTACGGTTCTTAGAGGGGCTGGGGGGTCGTAAGGCCCCCTGGCCTACTCGGCGGCGTCTAGACTGAGGAACGAAGATGACACGAGTTCGCGTTGAGAGCTTCACCATCTCGCTCGACGGATACGGAGCGGGTCCAAATCAAGACGTCAGCAATCCGCTCGGCATTGGCGGGACAGATCTGCACCAGTGGCTACTCCCGACACGCACGCTCCAGCGGGCCCTGTTTGGCAAAGACGGCGGCACAACGGGGGTTGACGAAGACTTCGCCTCGCGCGGCTTTCAAAATGTTGGGGCATGGATACTCGGAAGGAACATGTTCGGGCCAATTCGCGGTCCCTGGCCGGACATGAACTGGAAAGGCTGGTGGGGAGACAATCCGCCGTATCAGGTTCCAGTCTTCATCTTGACTCATCATGCGCGTCCACCCATTGAGATGGAAGGCAACACGACGTTTCAGTTCATCACGGGCGGCATTCGCGAGGCGCTTGACCGGGCACGAGAGGCGGCCGCCGGAAGAGACGTGCGAATTGGTGGTGGGCCCAACACGATCCAGCAGTATCTTCGTGA
>WNGB01005506.1_pt1 | contig 18904 bp, 18 predicted proteins | sample 5400681 | NCBI WGS metagenome assembly WNGB01 (sample SAMN13153367, study PRJNA577476) | soil metagenome | isolation source: 115 cm soil or saprolite under grassland replicate 2 | place: USA:California | collected 2016-06-15
CGCCCGCAGGCGCCTGCCCTCCCGCCATGACGTGATCGCCAGATGCGCGAGCGCGAAGGCGCAGATCAGGAACTCGCCGCTCTGGATGACGTAATCTTTGAAGGGCACGGTCGGCGGTCCATAGATCCGCCACGACAGCGACGGCCAGATCGCCAGGACCCACGACAGCGCCAGCACCGCGGTGCAGGACGCAAGAAACGCTGCGACCACCCACAGGCCGCGCTCGGAGTTGCGAAACTGGATGAACAGCAATGGAATGATCAGAAGCCGCAAGAACGATTTGATCGAGCCAAGCCGCTCGGCAAGGCTCGCGTCGCCCCAGATCATCCCGAGCATGCCGAGCGCGACAAGCGCGATCAGAATGGCGGCCGCCGGAATGACGATGGTGCGGCGGAGCGCCGGCAGGTCGAGCGTCGGGATGACGGTGAAAAGCCACAACACGATCAGGATGCCGGTCGCACTCGTCGACCATGGCAACGATGCAGTGACCGCAATGGCCAGCCATTCGGCGACGCGCGCGAAGTGCGCACGGCCAGAGGACTTGTCGATCGCGACCGTCTGCGTCGTCATGGTTCAGCGGCCGCGCGACGGCGGCAACACCCCGGTGAAGGCGCGCGCGCGACGAACCGCGTCACGGACGCGGCGGGTCGGCAGGCTGAGATAGTATTTGCGAAGGAACTGCAGCCGGCCCAGCCAACCGACCCGCATCGGATGATCGGCCGGAACGTACCACGCATTGAGACCGGTTCGACGCACCCACTTGTATCCGCGTTGCAGCAGCGCCCGATGCAGGCTCAGATCCTGCGCATGATCTTCGATCAGAATAAGGCGCGGCCGCCAATAGCCGAGGTTGAAGCCTTCCAGAACCGCGATCTCGAAACCCTCGACATCGATTGACACGAAATCGAGGGGGCACGGCGCCTTCGCGTCTGCCAAAATGTCGTCCAGTATCCGGACCGAGACCGAAACCGTGCCCTGGTGTTCAAGCCCGGCGATCACCAGGCTTTGGCGAAGCGAGGAATAGCCGCCGCGCAGGTGCAACTGCATCGACCGCTCGACATCGGCGGGGCGCGAGCAGGCGCACTCATAAACCTTCGCGCGACGTTCGCTCCGGAGCCTCGCCGCCATGTCGGGCCGCGGCTCGATCAGTACACCGGACCAGCCGATCGCTTCGAGGTGCCAGGTCTGTGAGCCGAATTGCGGGTCCGCCGCGCCCACGTCGACAAAGAAGCGCTCCCGGCTATCGCTGAGGAACTCCCTGACGAGCGTCTGCTCCTGTTCCGGTGGGAAGATGGCCCGCATGGCTGTCCGTCAACGGCTGCCGCGATCGGACGCCTGGAATGCGGCCCGCGGCGCTTCCACTGCCCCACCGAGCGTGGAAAGGCCAGCGATTGCGCGAACGCGATCGGCCCGCTCGATCGCATCGAGCCGACGCTGGTTCTCAGCCAGAGCCGAGCGGTCGTTTTCGGGGTGCCACAAATGCAGGACGCCGGTCGCAAAGTTTCCATCCTTGCGGCGCACGCCGGCATGGAGAAGCCGGATCAGCAGGTCGGAATCCTCGAGGCCCCAGCCGCTGTAGGTCGCGTCGAAGCCGTCCACGTGGTCGAGATCGCGGCGCCACACCGCGAGGTTACAGGAGCGCGCGCCCTGCCAGGCACCGGCCCTGAGCCTGCGCAATGGGCCGAGCGGCAGCGGCAACATCGGCGCCAGTCGGTTGATCTTGCCCTGCCTGCGCAATGCGATCCATTCCTTCAAGCCCAAGAGCTCGACCTCGCTCGCCTCCGTGAGCACCTGTTCGGTGAATTCGCGCGACATGAGGATGCGATTGCCGGTCACGAACCAGCCCGGCTCGGCAAGTCTGCGGTGCACGGCGATGAAATCTGGACGCGGCACGCAATCGCCGTCGAGGAAAATGCAATAGCCGCCCCGGCTCGCGAGAATGGCGCGATTGCGCACCTCGCCTGCCCGGAATCCGCGATCCGCCTGCCAGACGTGCTTGAGCACGACGTCGAGGTCCGATGCCCCGCGCTCGACCAGTTCACGCGTCGCCGGGCCCGAGCCATCATCGGCAACGATGATCTCGAACGCGCGGTCGCTCTGGCGCGCCAGGCCACGCAACACCGCGCCAAGCGCATCCTCACGCTTGTAGGTGGTGAGGATCACGGAGATCAGCTCAATCACCGACGCCTCTTCGAGCTGACAGCCCCACAGGTTTCTCGCGCACATGTAGCCAATTCATCAGTATTAGCAAGAATCCAGGCGCGCGGCTCGCCATTGGTCGGCCTCCCCTCTGCACGAGCCGATTGATAGAGTGCGGCGGCGTTGTCCCGCGGTGATGAGCGAGAATGGTTGCCACAGCCGACCCAACCCCCTTCGGCGGCTACCCGCCGGGCCCCTTTGCACGCACCATGCTCGCCATGACGCGCCGGCTGCCGGCGAATTGGCTCGGGCTGCGGATATCGATGCCGTTGCGACGCTTGGCGATCAACCGCCTGGGCGACCGGCCGGTCGACACTGCGATCTGGAACTCGCACATGCGGCTCTATCCAAGCCGCAACAGCTGCGAAAAGAACGCGCTGTTCACGCCGCAGTTATTCGACGCGTTCGAGCTCGGCGTGCTCGCGGACGCCATCGATGAGCGCGTGGCAGAAGATGGAACCTTCACCTTCGTCGATATCGGCGCCAATGTCGGCCTCTATTCGCTTTATGTCGCGAGCCGCGCAGGCGCGCGCGCCCGTGTCCTGGCGGTGGAACCACAGCCGGGCATCGTCGACCGGCTCCTGTTCAACGTCCGGGCCAATAAGAGCTTCAACGTCGTGGTCCTGCCCATTGCGGTTGCCGACCGGGACGGCGCGGTGGAACTCGTCATCGACGAGCGCGACAGCGGCGGCACGCGCATCAACCGGGGCGAAACGCCGGCGGCGGGCACGACCTCGTATCGTGTCCCGTGCCGGCCGCTGATGGCGATTCTCAACGCCGCCGGACTATCGTCGGTCGACGCGCTGAAGATCGACATCGAGGGCGCCGAAGATCTGGCACTGGCTCCGTTTCTGCGCGAGGCGCCGCAGGCGCTGCTGCCCAGTCTCGCGCTGATCGAGGACCGGCCGCAGGACTGGTCAGTCGATCTCCACGCGTTGCTGCAGGAGCGCGGCTACGCCGTGTTCGCGCGCGGCCGGCAGAACACCGTGTTCCGGCTGGAACGCTGACAACAGGCGGCAGGCCACGGCAGGACCGCGAATCGTTCAGTCCTTGCCCGCGCCCTCGCGTTGCGTCGCATCTGCGGCGCGGCGACGCGCCATCAGCCACGCCTTCATGTAGCGGTAGTAGGCCCCCTCGGCATTGGCGATCGCAAGCAGGAGTCCTTCGCGGCCGTCGAGAAAGCCGGCACGTATGACGTAACTGCGCAGGAACGTCCACAGCCCGTGTAGGAAGCCGCTGATGAAGGTCACCCGCCGTCCCGACGCGATGAGCTGCTCGGCGCCGGCGCTCGAATAGCGGTCCATGCGCGCCAGTGCGTCTTCGATCCGCCTGACCGGATGATGGGTCAGCGGCTCCTTCAGGCGCTGCACCACGCCCTCGCAGACTACGCGCTCGTGCACGGTGTCGTTGCTGAAGCACGCGGAACTGCGGCGGAACAGGCGCAACACGTAATCGGGATACCATCCGGAGTGCCGCATTTCGCGGCCCAGGAAGGTCGAACTGCGCGGCATCTCGTAGCCATCGGCCTTGCCACCGGCGATAGCCGCCTTCAGCTCTGCCGCGAGCGCCAAGCTAACGCGCTCGTCGGCATCGACCGACAGCATCCAATCGCTGGTCGCCAGCGAGAGCGCGAAGTTTTTCTGCGCGCCGAAGCCCTCGAAAGCGTGATGCTCGACGCGGGCGCCGCGTTCGCGCGCGATGCGGACGGTGCCGTCCTCGCTGCCGCAGTCAACCACGATACGCTCGTCGCAGAACGACAGCGAGTCGAGGCAGGCACCGATGTTCTCCGCCTCGTCCTTGGTGATGATGATGGCGCTCAGCGTCGGCACATGTGTTCCCCTGAGCGACTCATAACATGGCGCGAGGATACACGCGTCATGGTCGGGCGTTGCGGAAAGGCGTGTAACACGCGTTCCATCGGTTGTCGTTGCGGCAGCGGCGAAGACATCGCATTATCCCGCCATGGTTCGGCTGCCCCATCTTCCCGGCGCGCTCACCTATGCGGCGGCCTGGCTCATCCCGTGGCGTTCGGTCTACCGGGTCCGCCCGCACGGCACGAATCTGGCCTTCCTCGTCCACCGGCGCGATGTGATCGGCCGGCATATCGCCAAATACGGCACACATGAGGCGGTCCTGACCGCGTGGATCGTCCGCCACCTGGCGGGCTCGCCGGCGGGAATCGTCGTCGACGTGGGCGCCAATATGGGCTGGCATGCCATTCACGCTGCCCGGCACCCTGCCGTCGAGACCGTGGTCGCGTTCGAGCCGGATGCATTCAACGCGTGGCTCCTCGACCGCAATCTGTCCATCAACAAGGTCGGCAATGTCGTGGTTTGCGCCCATGCGCTCGGCGCCCGCTCCGGGCTCGCCAAGCTCCACCGCTACAAGCCCTCCAATCTCGGCCGCCATTCCCTGATTGCCGACTATGGACGCCATACCAAGCTGGTGCCGGTGCGCGATCTCGACAGTACGCTCGACAATCTCAATCTCGGCGACCGGCGAATCCTCGTGTTGAAGATCGACGTCGAGGGCTATGAGCCGGCCGTTATCGACGGCGCCAGCCGGTCGCTCATCCGCGCCGACGTCGTCATCCTCGAATGTTCCCCGAGCCTGAGCCACGCCGGCGGCCTCTCGATCGACCGGATGATTGACCGGTTGCACCACTACGGCTTTAAGTCGTTCGCGCTCGAGGATGACGGCAGCCTGATGCCGTTCGCGCCCGAACGCCTCAGAGCAATCGAAGGACAGATGGACGTCATTTGGACGCGGTGAGAGTGATGACAAGTCCGTCGGCGCGTCCCGCACCTGTCCTGCGTCCTCCGCTCGGCCTGCAAAGACAGCTTGACCGCTATCGCTATCGCTCCTGGTTCCGCGGCAAGGAATTCACCACCGACTGGGCATCCGGAAATTTCAGCCTGTGGCGTCGTGCGCTTTCACCGCTACGTGACGAGCCGCTGCGCATTCTCGAGATCGGCTCCTGGGAGGGACGCTCCGCGATCTTCTTCCTCAATTTTTTTCCACGGTCGAGGATGGTCTGCATCGACACGTTCGGCGGCAATCCCGAGGAAAGCAAAGTGTATGAGACCCTGTCGGAGTTGCTCCCCGGGGTCGAGCAACGCTTCGATCGCAATCTGGCGCCGTTCGGGGACCGCGTCGAAAAGATCAAGAGCCGATCAGGACCGGCGCTCGACTCTTTGCGGGTGGACGGCCGCCGGTTCGACCTCGCCTATATCGATGGCAGCCACTGGCGCGACGACGTGATGGCGGACTCGCGCAGCGTCTGGGAGCTTCTGAGCGACCGCGGCATCGTGATCTGGGACGACTACGGATGGGCGCCTGCGTTTCCACCCGAGGCGCGGCCGCAGCCCGCCATCGATGACTTTCTGCGCGAACACGCCGGAAGCTATCGGCTGCTGTTCCAGGGCTACCAGGTCATCGTCGAGCGCCAGGGCTAAGGCGGGATCGGAGGCGGCGCGTCGCCTCGCGAAGATTACGGAACGGGACGCCGAGGAAATATTTGCGAATGAACTGCAGCTTCCCAACGAGACTGACCTGCATGGGCGTTGCAGCCGGCACATACCAGGCGTTGATTCCGGTGCGCCGCACCCATTTGTAGCCCCGCGACTGCAGGTAACGGTGCAATCGGAGATTCAGTACCAGGTCTTCCATCAGCAATAATTTCGGCCGCCAGCGTCCGAGATCAAACCCATCGAGCACTTCGATCTCGTGGCTTTCGACGTCGATCGAAACGAAATCGAGCGGGGCGGGTGCCTCCGCATCGATCAGAATTTCATCGAGCGTCCGGATCGGCACTTCGATCGCGCTCTCGCTGCGCACCTGAAAGACGAAGAATTTTGGATCGAGCGACGAATGGATGCCGGCGAGATTGAGCGTCATCGACTTGCCGGAATTCGCCGGCGACGAGCACGCCACCGCATAGACCTTGGCGCTCCGTTGTTGTCGGAGCTTGTCAGCAAGCGTCGGCTGCGGCTCGACCAGGATGCCGCTCCAGCCGCGCTCCTCCAGATGAAACGTCTGCGACCACTGCTTGGGATCGTTGGCGCCGACTTCCACGAAATAGCCGGTCGCGCCGCCGAAGAATTCGCGGACAAGACGCGCTTCGTCGTCGGGCGGCAGGATGGCGCGCATGATTCCCGGTCTTCGGCAGTTTCCTCGCCGTCAGGCGATGACCGGCCGGCGTAGCAGCAGATTGCTGGTGCTATAGCCCGGCACCAGGTCGACGAGGACAACCTCGCCCCCGCCCGCCTCGATCTCCTCGCGGCCGACCACCTCATTGATCGTGTAGTCGGCCCCCTTGATCAGGACCTTCGGCCGAATGTGACGGATGAGTTCGAGCGGCGTGTCCTGCTCGAAGATGACCACCACGTCGACCGCCTCGAGCGCAGCCAGTACTTCCGCGCGCGCCTGCTGGTCCTGCACCGGCCTGCCGTCGCCCTTGAGGCGCCTGACCGATGCATCGCTGTTGAGACCGACGATGAGCTGGTCGCAGGCGCCGCGCGCCTCGGTGAGCAGCCTGATATGACCTGGGTGCAGAAGATCGAAGCAGCCGTTGGTAAAACCGACGCGCAGGCCCTGCCGGCGCCACTCATACAGCCGCTCATCGAGCACCTTGCGATCATGGATGACCTTCTCTTCGGTCGCCAGGGAGGCCGCGGGGAGGATCCGCGCGCGCAATTCCGCGGCCGACAGGGTCGCAATGCCGCGTTTGCCGACCACGACCGAAGCCGCCCCGTTGGCGGCCCGCATCGCGCTCTCGAAATCGGCTCCGATCGCCAGCATGAGCGAGACCGCGGCCACCACCGTGTCGCCGGCGCCGGAAACGTCGCGCAGGCGCACTGGATGGGCCGGGATATAGACCGGCGCGGCGCCCCGTTCGAGCAGCATCATGCCGTCCTCGCTCAGCGTCACCAGGACCGCATCGCACTCCATGATGCGGGCGACCTCGGCCGCGGCAGCCTCCACCTCCGCCCTGCTGCTGACCGGCCAGCGGGTCGCATCGGCGAGTTCCTTGCGGTTCGGCGTCACCACTGTCGCGCCGCGGTACTTCGCATAGTCCGATCCCTTCGGATCGACCACCACCGGCGTACCCTGTTTGCGCGCGGCGTCGATGACCGTGCGAATGATGTTTGGCGTCAACATGCCCTTGGCATAGTCCGACAGCACCACCGCTTGCACCCGCGGCAACGCCGCAAGGGCACGATCCAACGCGGTCTTTTCGAGGTTGGCATCGATGCGTTTCGGCTGCTCCCAATCGGCGCGCAGAAGATGGGTCGAATGATGCTCGGAGACAAAGCGGATCTTGCGCGTGGTGAGGCGGGAGCGGTCGACGATGACGTAACTCTCGATGTTGCGCACCTCGGCGATCTCGTTCATCAGCTTGCGGCCCGCTTCATCCTCACCGACCATGCCGATGAAGATGCTCTGTCCGCCAAGGCGCACGATGTTGTGCGAAACGTTGCCGGCGGCGCCGATCATCGTCTCCTGACGATGCACCCCGATTACCGGCGATGCCGATTCCGGCGAAATCCGATTCACGCCGCCGTAGTTGAACTCGTCGAGCATGAGATCGCCGACGCAGAGCACCGTCTGATCGCGGAATTTCGCCAAGTGTTGGTCGAAGATGTGCGGGGACAATGTCAATGCGATCTCCTTGTCTAGGCCTCGGCACTCACCGATAGCGGTCCGCGCAGTTCAGAAAACCGGTGACGTAGCGCGCGACCGCATCCTCGAGCGGCGTGAAGCCGGCATTATAGCCGGCGCGGCGCAGGTTCTCGATCTCGGCTTGTGTGAAGTACTGGTATTGGTCCCGGATGGAAACCGGCATGTCGATATATTCGATATTCGGCGGGCGGCCAAGCGCGCGGAACATGGCGGCCACCAGGTCGCGGAAGCTACGCGCCGCGCCGGTGCCGACATTGAAGATGCCCGATACCGACGGCGTTTCGATGAGCCAGCGCACCACGGCGACGGCGTCCTCGACATAGATGAAATCGCGCTTCTGCTCGCCGTCGGCAATGCCGTCGCGGTGCGATTTCAACAGGCGCACAGGCTTGCCGCTCCTGGCGTCGTCGAACCGCTTGGCGACGAGACTCATCATCTCGCCCTTGTGGTACTCGTTGGGTCCGAACACGTTGAAGAACTTGAGGCCGGCCCATTGCGGCGGCAGCCGCGCGCCTTTGGACGAGCGCTCCACCAAGGCGAGGTCGAACAGATGCTTGCTCCACCCGTAGAGGTTCATCGGCCGCAGCCGCCGCAACGCATCGGGCGACCAGTCGTCGCTGAACCCGGCTGCGCCGGCGCCGTAGGTCGCGGCCGAGGACGCATAGATGAACGGCGTGCGCGTGCTGGTGCACCAGTCGAGCAGCCGAAGCGACAGCCGGAAATTGGTTTCGATCACCAGGTCAGCGTCGGTTGCGGTGGTGTCGGAGATGGCGCCCAGATGGATGACGGCATCGAGCTTGCGCGTGCCGAGCCAGTCAAACAGCGCTCCGGGAGGGACCACGTCGGCGAGCTGGCGCTTGCCGAGATTGCGCCACTTGTCGTCCGTGCCCAGTTCATCATTGACGGCGATATCGGCGCGTCCAGCCTCGTTGAGGCTCGCCACCACATTCGACCCAATGAACCCGGCTCCGCCGGTGACCAACAGCATTCGCGCCCCGCCCGTCCGGGAGGCCCCTCCTTTGCCCCAGACCGTCCGGCGGCGCAACGGTTCGGATTTTCCCAGGCAAGGCTGGACAGCCGCCAATGCCCCAGCTAACCGCGTGCCAGAACCAGCGAAGACCTGCCGCCAGCGCTCAACATTATGAATGATGATTCAAATCATATTAAAATGAATCTTAGTTCAACTCTTAATGTCGTGAGACCGGAGCATGTTGAGGCGAACACGGCCATCCTGGTGGTGCCGTATATGTGGATTGGGGATTTCGTTCGTTCCCACTCGGTGGTGAAGGTCCTGCGGGCGCGGTGGCCCAGTCGGCCCATCGACATGCTCACCAGCAGCCTCTGCGCTCCGCTGGTCGACTACATGCCCGGGCTGCGCAAGGGCATCGTCTGCGACCTCCCGCGCGGCCGGCTACCGGTCGGCCGTTACCTTGCGCTCGGCCGGCAATTGCGGACCGAGGGCTACGGCACGGCGCTGATCATGCTGCGGACCTGGAAGGCAGCGCTGGCCCCCTTCCTGGCGGGCATCCCGGAGCGGATCGGCTTCGTCGGGGAGGCGCGCTTCGGCCTGATCAACGATCTGCGCTGGGGCGAGCGCCGGCTCGAACGCATGATCGACTGCATGGGGGCGCTGGCGCTGCCCAAGGGCGCCACGCTGCCGGTCGACTGGCCGCTCCCGGAAATCGTCGTTCCGCCCGATGAGATTGCGGCCTGGCTCGCCCGCCAGGGGCTAAGCGGAGAACCCCAACCAGTCGTGGCGCTCGCGCCAGGCGCGGTCGGACGCGGCAAACGCTGGTCCACGCGGAACTATACGGAACTTGCGCGGCGCCTGGCCGAAACGGGCGTGGGCGTCTGGGTGCTGGGCGGGCCGAACGAGACCGCGCTGGCGCAGGAGATTGTGGCGTCAGGCGGTCAGCGCGTGCGCGACCTCACTGGCACTGACCTGCGCGACGCGGTGATCGCCCTCGCGGCCGTCGATGCCGCAGTCACCAACGATTCCGGCCTCATGCATATCGCCGCCGCGATCGGCACGCCGAGCGTTGCGTTGTTCGGCCCGACCAGCCCGCGGCTGTGGGCACCGCTCAACCCGCTCGCCGCGGCGCTCGAGCCGGCAGGCGATTACGCCGACGTACGCACGCGCGACGTGGACGGGATCGCGCCAAGCACCGTGTTCGATGCCGTCAGGGCCGCGCTCGCGACGCGCGGCTGACTAGTGTCCCGATTCCGAAGTTCGCCAACACTCGCGACACATTCTCATGCGAACTTCGGAATCAAGGGACACTAGCAACTCTATGATTCTAGTGCCCCTTTGAACCCGAAGTTCGCGATCGGACTCGCGGCACTGGCGCGCGAACTTCGGGTTCGGGGCACTAGTCACAGCCGCACGCGCAGGCGATGGGCAAGCTCGCCGACCAGACCGCGGCGGAACAACAGCACGCACAGGACGAAGATCAGGCCCTGCACTACGAACACCCACTGACCCATGGTGGTCAGGTAGTTCTCCAGCGTCACCACGAAGAAGGCGCCCGCAACCGGCCCGAATATCGTGCCGAGCCCGCCGACGAGCGTCATCAGGACCACCTCCCCCGACATCGGCCAGTCGACGTCGGTGAGCGACGCCAGCTGGAACACGATCGCCTTGGTCGCGCCCGCGACGCCGGCGAACGTCGCCGACAAGACGAACGCGACCAGCTTGTAGCGGTCGGTGCGATAGCCAAGCGATATGGCGCGCGGCTCGTTCTCGCGGATCGCCTTGAGCACCTCGCCGAACGGCGAGTTGATGATGCGGTAGAGCAGCAGGAAACAGGCGAGGAAGATCACCACCACGGTGACGTACATGTTGATCTGGTTGGAAAGGTCGATGATGCCGAACAGCTTGCCGCGCGGCACCGCCTGGATGCCGTCCTCGCCGTGCGTGAACGGAGCCTGGACCGCGAAGAAGAACATCATCTGTGCCAGCGCGAGCGTGATCATCGCGAAGTAGATGCCCTGCCGGCGGATGGCGATCGTGCCGACGATGAGGCCGAGCACGGCGGCGACGAGCGCACCGCCCAGGATCGCAAGTTCCGGCGACAACGGCGGCAGCGGGATCACGATCCATGCGCCCGACCAGACCGGGAAGCTGATCGCGCCGACCTTGGCGAGATGCGCCGCCACATAGCCCGCCCAGCCGAAATAGAGCGCGTGACCGAACGACAACAGGCCGACATAGCCGATCAGCAGGTTGAAGGCGCAGGCGAACAAGGCAAAGCACAGCGCCTTCATCAAGAACACCGGATAGACGAACGCCGGCAGGATCACGAGCAGCAGCACCATCGCCGCGAACGCGACGGTTTCGCTCCAAGCCCGGGAAGGCGCGGCCGGGACCGGCGATGTGACCGTCGCCATGCTACGCGCTCCGTCCGAACAGGCCGGCGGGCCGAATGAGCAGGACGATCGCCATGATGACGAAGATCACCGTGTTCGAGGCTTCCGGGAAAAAGACCTTGGTCAACCCCTCGATCACCCCGAGGCTGAAGCCGGTCACGATGGCTCCGAGAATCGAGCCCATGCCGCCGATCACCACGACCGCGAATACCACGATGATCAGATTGGCGCCCATCTGCGGGCTCACGTTGTAGATCGGGGCGGCCATCACGCCGGCGAGCGCCGCGAGCGCGACGCCGAAGCCGTAGGTGAGCGTGATCATGCGCGGCACGTTGATGCCGAAGGCCCGCACCAGCGTCGGGTTCTCGGTCGCGGCCCGCAGATAGGCGCCGAGCCTGGTGCGCTCAATCACGAACCAGGTGGCGAGGCACACAGCGAACGAGAACGCCACCACCCAAGCCCGGTAGTTCGGCAGGAACATGAATCCGAGATTCTGCCCGCCCCGCAGCTCGGCCGGCACCGAATATGGCAAGCCGGTGGATCCAAAGTAGTTGCGAAAGACCCCCTCGAGGATCAGCGCAAGGCCGAAGGTGAGCAGCAGACCGTAGAGGTGGTCGAGCTTGTAGAGCCACTGAAGAAAGAGTCGCTCGACGACGATACCGCTGGCGCCGACGACCAGCGGGACGATGGCCAGCGCCCACCAGTAGCCGAGCCCCAGGACCTGCAGAAGGAAGTAGGCGACGAAGGCGCCCAGCATGTACTGGGCGCCATGCGCGAAGTTGATGATGTTGAGCATGCCGAAGATGACGGCGAGACCGAGACTGAGCAGGGCGTAGAACGAGCCGTTGATCAATCCGATCAGCAACTGCCCGAACAGCGCTTGCGAGGTGACGCCGAACACTTCGAACATGCGGAACCCCCGTGCACGCAGTTCGTGCCAATGGCGAAGCGGCTCAGCTCTTCACGAGCGGACAGCCACCCTGGTTCAACGGCCGGAACGCTTCGTTCTCAGGGATCGTGGCGCGGAGCTTGTAGTAATCCCACGCCGCCTTCGACTCGTTGGGCTTCTTCACCTCGAACAGATACATCGGGTGGATCTTGCGGCCATCGGCGCGCACGGTGCCCTTGCCGAACAGTCTGTCGTCGGTCGGCATCTCCTTCATCTTGGCGACGACCGCCTTGCCGTCGGCGTCGCTCTTGAGCGCCTCGACCGCCTTAAGATAGTGCGTGACCGCCGAATAGACGCCGGCATGAACCATGGTCGGATGGATGCCCTTGTACTGCGGGGCGAAGCGCTTGGTGAACTCGCGGTTGGCGTCGTTGAGGTCCCAATACCAGGACTCCGTCATGATCAGGCCCTGCGCAGTCTGCAAGCCGAGCGCATGCACGTCGGTGATAAAGGCGAGCAGCGCGGCGAGGTTCTGGCCACCTTGGGTGATGCCGAACTCCGACGCTTGCTTGATCGAGTTGATGGTGTCGCTGCCGGCATTGGCGAGGCCGATAATCTTCGCCTTGGAGGACTGCGCCTGTAGCAGGAATGACGAGAAGTCGGTGCCGGGGAACGGATGCCGCACCTGGCCCAAAACCTTGCCGCCATTCTTGGTGACGACCGCGGCGGTGTCGCGTTCGAGCGCCAGTCCGAAGGCGTAGTTGGCGGTGAGGAAGAACCAGGTGTCGCCGCCGGTCTTCACGATCGCGGTGCCGGTGCCGTTGGCGAGCGCCCAGGTGTCGTAGGTCCAGTGGATCGTGTTAGGCGTGCACTTCTCGCCGGTCAGATCGGAGGCCGCCGCGCCGGAGACCAGAAAAACCTTGTTCTTGTCGCGTACGATCTCGTTCACCGCGAGCGCGACCGAGGAGGTGGGCACGTCGACGATCACGTCGACCTTGTCGACGTCGATCCAGGTGCGCACCACGTTCGATCCGACGTCCGGTTTGTTCTGATGGTCGGCGCCGAGGATCTCGACCTTCATGCCCTTCCTGGCCGCGCCAAAATCCTCGACCGCCATGCGGGCGGCGACGACGGAACCCTGGCCGCTCAGGTCGGCATAGGTTCCCGACATGTCGTTCATGACGCCGATCTTGATGGTGCCGTCGGTGTATTGCGCCTGCGCGCCGCCGCAGCCGAGCGCGATCGCAAGCGCCGCGAGACTGATCAACGGTTTCATGGCAGAGCGTCCTCCATGTTGAAGCTTGCCGGACCCGAATTCACACGCCGAGATAGCCGTGCAGCTTGTCGATATTGGCATCGAGCTCGGAATTCGCGAACCGGTCGATGATGCGGCCATCTTCCATCACGTAGTGCCGATCCGCAACCGTCGCAGCGAAGCGAAAATTCTGTTCGACCAGGAGGATCGTGAAATCCTGCTGCTTGAGGGTGACGATGGTCCGGCCGATCTGCTGGATGATGACCGGGGCGAGCCCTTCGGTCGGCTCGTCGAGCAGCAGCAGGCGGGCGCCGGTGCGCAGGATGCGGCCGATCGCGAGCATCTGCTGTTCGCCGCCGGAGAGTTTTGTACCCTGGCTGCGCAGGCGGTCCTTGAGGTTTGGAAACAGCTCGAAAATGCGTTCGAGTTCCAGGCCGCCGGGGCGGACCTTTGGTGGCAGCAGCAGGTTCTCCTCGACGCTGAGGCTGGCGAAGATGCCGCGCTCCTCGGGACAGATCGCAAGCCCAAGCCGGGCGATCCGGTCGCTGGTCAGGCCGACCAGTTCCCTCCCCTCGTAGCGGACTGAGCCGGTGCGCTGGCCGACGATCCCCATGATCGACTTGAGCGTCGTGGTCTTGCCGGCCCCGTTGCGGCCGAGCAGTGTCACCACCTCGCCGGCGCGGACCTCGAACGCGACCCCGTGCAGTACATGGGACTCGCCGTACCAGGCCTGCAGCCCGTCGACCGTGAGCAATGGCGCCGAACTAAGCATGGCCGACCCCGAGATAGGCTTCGCGCACCGCCGGATTGGCCGAGACGGTCTCGTAGTCGCCTTCGGCCAGCACCCGCCCGCGCGTCAGCACGGTGATGCGGTCGGAGAGGTCGGCGACCACGCTGAGATTGTGCTCGACCATCAGCACGGTGCGGTCGGCCGCCACCGTCTTGATGAGCGCGCTGATCCGGGAGATGTCCTCGTGCCCCATGCCGGCGGTCGGTTCGTCGAGCAGAAGCATTTCGGGGTCGAGCGCGAGCGTCGTCGCGATTTCGAGCGCGCGCTTGCGGCCGTAGGGCAGTTCCACCGCGGTCCAGCGCTCGAACGACGCGAGCCCGACATCGGCGATCAGTGCCATCGCTCGATCATTGAAGGCATTGAGCACGCGTTTGGAGCGCCAGAAGTCGAACGAGGCGCCACGCTTGCGCTGCAGCGCGATGCGCACGTTCTCGAGCACGGTCAGGTGAGGAAACACGGCCGAGATCTGGAACGAGCGCACGAGCCCGAGCCGCGCCACGTCCGCCGGCGGCAGCGCCGAGATGTCGCGCCCGTTGTAGACGATCTCGCCCCGGGTCGGGCTCAGGAACTTGGTGAGGAGATTGAAGCAGGTGGTCTTGCCCGCGCCATTCGGGCCGATCAGCGCATGGATCGTGCCGCGCGCAACGCGCAGGTTCACCCCACTCACCGCGACGAATCCGGCGAATTCCTTGGTGAGATTGCGCGTTTCGAGGATGATCTCGTCGTTCACGGCGCCGCTCCGACCAGCCTCGACGTTAGCATGGTGGCGTTGGGGGCAGAAGGTCGCGCGCTCACCTATTGGGTCTTGGCCCCAGGCGTCGCCAGCACTTGGCGGTAGACCGCCGCGATGCGTTCGACCTCGGCATCGATGCTGAACTCGGCAATCGCGCGCGCGCGCGCCTTGCGGCCCATCTCCCGCGCGCGCTCGGGCGCACGCATCAGCGGCTCGAGCGCCGCCGCAAGCGCACGGGCGTCGCCGGTCGGCACCAGCACGCCGCTCTCGCCATCGACGACCACCGCCTCGGCGGCGCCGGCGCGCGCCGCCACCAGCGCCGCGCCCGCCGCCATCGCTTCGATCAGGGTGAGCCCAAAACCTTCGTTGCGCGAGGTGAACGCGTAGATCGAAATGCGCTGATACCAGAGCGGCAGGTCCACGATCGGCAGTTCGCCCAGAAAGCGCACGCGCTCGGCCAAGCCCGCTTCGCGCACGCTCGCTTCGAGCCGGTCGGCGAAGGCGCGGTCGTCCACCGGGCCGATGACGACGGCGGTGAAGTCGGGATACTTCGGCAGCAGAGCGCACATCGCCCCGACAAACAAGTCAGTGCCCTTCTGGGCACGCACCCGGCCGAAACATCCGATCGCATATTTGCCGGGCAGGCCGGCAGCCGCGAAGGCGGCCACGCGGTCAGGAGGCGGTGCGTAGACCTGCGTATCGACGCCGTGGTGCACGACGGTCGCCGGTCGCTTGAGGTAGGACGCGGAGGCCTGGCTGGTCGCGATCACCGCGTCCATGCGCGCGATCATGAAACGCGTGATCCACGAGTGATGGCGTTGGCCCGCCGACGTGAAGACGAGCTTCCAGGGCCAGCCGAGTCCCCGCAAGACAAGGCCGACCAGCATCTCGTTGTTGCGGCGCGCGTGCCATATGCGCGGCTTGCCGCGCTGCGCGCGGGAGCGCAGCCGAAGAAGATCGCCGAACGTGAGCCGGCCGATCCCGTCCGGGGCGTCGGAACCGAGCCAGGCGGCGCGAACGAGCTTGGCGATGCGCGGCGCGACCATGCGGTTGGTCGCGGTCACGCCCGAATAGCGCCAGTGCAAATTCGGGACGACGACTGAAAGGCCGGATAGGTCCTGGGAGTCCATGGCGCTCGCGTCGATCGGGGATTGCCCGGGGCCCGTATAGCAGGCATTAAGCATAGTCACGGGACGGACGCATCCGAAACCGGCTCTTCACTTCGATCCCGTTAGAGGTCTCGGCGGGCAATCAGCACAAGGGCGGGGTCGATGACCATTCTGGTCACAGGCGGCGGCGGCTATATCGGCAGCCACATGGTCCACACGCTGGCGGACGCCGGCGAGCCGGTGGTCGTGATCGACGATCTGTCGACCGGCTTCCGCTCGGCACTGCCGAAATCGACGGCGCTGTTCGTCGGCGACGTCGGCAACGAGACGCTGGTCGCCGAGCTCATCACGACGCACGGGGTGACCGAGATCATCCATTTCGCGGCGTCGATCGTGGTGCCGGAGTCGGTGCGCGACCCGCTCGGCTACTACCGCAACAACACGATGAACGCGCGCGCACTGCTCGAAGTGGCAGTCAAAACGGGTGTGCGCCATTTCATCTTCTCCTCGACCGCCGCGGTCTACGGCAATCCGGCGCGGGTGCCGGTCGCCGAGAACGCGCCGCTGACGCCGATGTCACCTTACGGCAGTTCCAAGCTGATGACCGAGATCATGCTGCGCGACGTCGCGGCGGCGCACGGCCTCAAATACGTGGTGCTGCGCTATTTCAACGTGGCCGGCGCCGATCCGCAGCTGCGCACCGGGCAATCGACCGTCGGCGCGACCCACCTGATCAAGGTCGCGGTCGAGACCGCGCTCGGGCTGCGCCCGCAGATGGACGTCTACGGCACCGACTACGACACGCCCGACGGCACCTGCATCCGCGACTACATCCACGTCAGCGACCTTGCGCGCGCGCATTCGGACGCGCTGGCACATTTGCGGCGCGGCGGCGCCAGCGAGACCTTCAACTGCGGCTATGGGCACGGCTATTCCGTCCTTGAGGTGATCGACGCGGTCAAGCGCGCCAGCGGCCGCGACTTCGCGGTGCGGCTGGCCGCGCGCCGTCCGGGCGATCCGGCCGCGATCGTCGCCGACGCCGCGCGCATCCGCGCGATGCTCGGCTGGTCACCGCGATTCGACGACATCGACACGATCGTGAAGCACGCGCTGGCCTGGGAACGGCGGCTCGCCGATTCGCACGGAGCGCGGAAGTCGGTGCCGTGAGCGTCAGTTCGCCTTGCCGCCGGATACCGCCACGACCTTCAGCCATTTGTCGATCTCGCTCCTGATGAACGCGGCGTAGTCCGCCGGCGTCATCGGCACCGGCTCGGCGCCAAGCGCGCGGATGCGCTCGATGATCTCGGGATCCTTGAGCACCGTGACGAAGGCCTTATTGAGCGTCGTGATCACGTCGGCGGGTGTGCCCGCGGGCGCCACGATGCCGAACCAGCCGTTCGACTCGAAACCCGGCAGGCCGGCTTCGTCGAGCGTCGGGATCTGCGGCAGCCGGGGAAAGCGCTTGGCCGACGAAATCGCGATCGTCTTGATCTTGGCCCCTTCAATTGCCGCCATCCCGGACGGCGGGTCGATGATGCCGAGCGCCACGTGACTGCCGACGAGATCGGTCACCACCGGCGCGATGCCGCGATAGGGCACCAGCGCCACTTTCGTGCCCGCCATCTGGTTGAACAGCTCGGCGGTCAGATGCATCAGCGTGCCGTTGCCGCCATGGCCGATGGCGAGCTTGTCGGCGGAGCCGCGCGCCATGGCGAGCACATCGCGCAGCGACGTGCCCGGCAGCGATGGCGCGGCGGCGAGGATGAACGGCGAACCCGCGAGCCCGGTGACCGGTGCGATGTCCTTGCGCGGGTCGTAGGACATCTTCTCGCCCAACGCGAGATTGGTGCCGAGCGCGCCTGCGCCGCCGAGTCCGAGCACGTAGCCGTCAGGCGCGGCCTTGGCGACCGCGTCGATCGCGATCATGCCGCCGGCGCCGGCCCGGTTCTCGATCACGATCGGCTGGCCGAGCAGCCGCTCGAGCCCGGGCTGGACGATGCGCGCCATCGCGTCCGAGCTGCCGCCGGGCGGGAAGCTCACGATCAGACGGATCGGCCGGTCCGGATAGGCGGCCGCGGCAGGACCACAGGCCACGCCTGCGCACCAGCACGCGACGATCGCGGTTGCGACGGCTCGACCGATGCCCGGCATGGCGCTTCCTCTGTTGACTTCCTTGCGGCCGGCGTGCGGCCGGACCACGCACGATCATAGTCAATGGGGCCGGACTTTGGTACTGCTCGTCGCGGTTTCGAATGCATGCATGAAACGAGGGAGAGGTCAGGTGACAACGAGCCCGGCTCAAGTGGCGACCGAAGCATCCGCGCCGATCCCCGGCGGCAACACGGTGCTGGTCGAATTCGACAACGGCATCGCCTGGGTGACGATGAACCGGCCCGAGAAGCGCAACGCGATGAGCCCCGCACTCGCCGCCGAGATGCTGCAGGTGATGAACGCACTCGAGATCGACCCGCGCTGCAAGGTGCTGGTGCTCACCGGCGCCGGTGAGGCCTTCAGCGCCGGCATGGACCTGAAGGAATTCTTCCGCGAGACCGATCCGCTGTCGCCGCCCGAGCGCGAGCAGATCATCCGCACCAACGCGCAGTGGCAATGGCGGCAGCTGATGTTCTATCCGAAGCCGACCATCGCCATGGTCAATGGCTGGTGCTTCGGCGGCGCCTTCACGCCGCTGGTCTCCTGCGATCTCGCGATCGCCGCCGAAGACGCAACGTTCGGACTGTCGGAGATCAACTGGGGCATCATTCCGGCCGGCGTGGTGACCAAGGCGGTAGCGCAGGTGATGAGCCAGCGCGATGCGCTCTACTACATCATGACCGGCGAGACCTTCGACGGCCGCAAGGCCGCGGCGATGAACCTGATCAAC
>WNGB01005511.1_pt1 | contig 18901 bp, 14 predicted proteins | sample 5400681 | NCBI WGS metagenome assembly WNGB01 (sample SAMN13153367, study PRJNA577476) | soil metagenome | isolation source: 115 cm soil or saprolite under grassland replicate 2 | place: USA:California | collected 2016-06-15
ATGACAAGCGGCGGCGCGAGGAGGTGGAGGCGCGGAACCACGCGGACTCGCTCGTGTACGCGACCGAGAAGACGCTCGACGAGCACAAGGACAAGCTCTCCGAGGCGGAGGTCGCGCCCGTCCGGCAGGCCATCGACGAGACGAAGAAGGCGGTCGAGGAGGGCGGCACGGAGCGCATCGAGAAGGCCACGCAGGAGCTCACCAAGGCCTCGCACAAGCTGGCCGAGCTCCTGTACCAGAAGTCGGGGACGCCGCCCGGGTCCGGCCCCGGAGGGGGCGGATCCGCGGGTCCGGCCGCCGCTGGCGACGGCGGCGAGAGCCCGCGGCCGGGCGGCGACGACGTGATCGACGCGGAAGTGGTGGACAAGAAGTAGCACGTAGTCGCTCAACGGACGGGAACCATGGACTTGTATCAGCTACTGGGCGTGCGGCGCACCGCCAGCGTGGCGGAGATCCGACGCGCGTTCCAGAAGGCGGCCCGCCAGCTCCACCCGGACCTCAATCCGGGCGATCCCGTCGCCGCCAACCGGTTCCGGGCCGTGTCGGAAGCCTTCGACGTGCTCGTCGACGCGCAGCGCCGCGCCGCCTACGACCGCGGGGAGACGCGGCCGCGTGAGTCCGCGGTGCCCGAGGTCGGCTTCGAAGGGTTCGATTTCTCGGCCGAGGTCCGGGTCGGCCGCGCCGGCTTCCAGGACATCTTCGCCGGCGTCCTCGGCCGCAAGCCGGCCGCGCGCGAAGGGGCCCACCGCGGCGAGGACCTGGAGGAATCGGTCCGCATCACCTTCGACGAGTCCTTCCATCCGACGCGGCGCCGCCTCCATGTGGTCCGACTCGACCGCTGCGACGCCTGCGGCGGAGCGGGCACGCGCGCCATCGGTCCCGTGGCCTGCCCGGAGTGCGCGGGCACGGGCCAGGTGCGCTCCCATCGCGGCCGCATGATCTTCAGCCGTCGCTGCGGCGAGTGCGGCGGGTCGGGTTCGCTCAGTGCCCAGGCCTGCGCGCGCTGCGCGGGGGAAGGCCGCGTCATGCAGAGCGATTGGCTGGACGTGGAGCTGCCCGCGGGGGTGAACGAGGGCAGCCGCATCCGCCTGGCCGGCGCAGGAAACGCGGGCCAGCGCGGGGGCGAGCCCGGCGATTTCATCCTCGTGGTCCACGTCGACACGCACCCCTTGTATCGCCGGGAAGGCGAGGACCTGCACTGCCAGATCCCCATCACCATCACGGAGGCCGCCCTGGGCGGCCACGTCGAGGTCCAGACGCCCGAGGGCGCGGTCGTCATCGAGATCCCGGCGGGCACGCAGACCGGCCAGCGGTTCCGACTGCGCAAGCGGGGGCTTCCGCGGATCGGGGACCGGGGCCGCGGCGACCTCTACGTGGAGGCCCGGGTGTGGGTCCCGCGCGTCCAGGACGACGAGAGCCGCGAGCTGCTGCGCGAGTTCGCGCGGCGCAACCCCGACAACCCGCGCCGGCAGGCGCCGCTCGCGCCCGCGGCGGGCCAGAAGGGATCCTGAGCATGCCGCGCGGCCGCCGTCCCCGGGCCCCGTCCGACCAGGCGCGCCCCGCGCCCGGCCGGGGCAAGTACTACATGATCAGCGTGGTCGCCAAGAGCTACGGAATCCATCCCCAGACCCTGCGCCTCTACGAGCGCGAAGGGCTGCTCAAGCCCTCGCGCACCGACGGCAACACGCGCCTCTACTCCGAGGAGGACCTGCGCCAGCTCGAGGTGATCCTGAACCTCACGCGCGACCTGGGCGTCAACCTCGCGGGGGTCGAGATCATCCTGAACATGCGCAGCAAGATGGAGCAGATGCAGGCCGAGATCAACGAGTTCGTGGGCCACGTCCGCCAGGAGCTGCAGAGGAGCAGCAGCCAGGACGCGGACGCGGACGCCAGCGACCAGGCGCTGGTGAAGGTCGCGCCCGCGCCCATGGTCAAGGCGGCGGACCGTCCGAGCGAGCCCGTGGCGGGGGCGAAGCCGCGCGACGAGGCCTAGCCTCTCCGTATGGGGAGACACCCTATAATCGAAAGGACGCCGTCCGCATCCTTGGTTCGCCGCGACATCATGCCCGCGACCCGCAAGATCGTGCGCAAGAAGCCGCCTTCGCGCTCCGCGGGCGATGGCAAGGCCGAGCGCGCGCCCACCGGCGACAGCCTCAACGCCTACATCCGCGAGATCTCGCGTTTCAAGCCCCTCAGCGCGGACGAGGAGAAGGTGCTGGGCCGGCGCATCCAGCAGGGCGATCAGGAGGCGCTGCAGAGGCTGGTGGAAGCGAACCTGCGCTTCGTCGTCTCCTACGCGAAGCGCTATCGCGGCCTGGGCCTCGCCTTCCTCGACCTGATCCACGAGGGGAGCCTGGGCCTCATCGAGGCGGCCAAGCGCTTCGACCCCGAGCGCAACGTGAAGTTCATCTCCTACGCCGTGTGGTGGGTCCGCCAGGCCATCTTCCATTCGCTCTCCGAGCACCATCGCGTGTTCCGCCTGCCCCAGAAGCTCTCCGGCCAGATCTCCAAGATGGGCAACGCGCGCGAGAAGCTGGCCGCGGAGCTGGAGCGGCAGCCCACTACCGAGGAGCTGGCCAAGCAGACGGCGATGACGGAGGAGGAGGTCGAGAAGCTGCTGAAGGTCTCGGGGGACGACCTCTCGCTCTCCTCGGCCGTCGGCGAGGACGGCAGCCTCGAGCTGGGCGACACCCTCGAGCAGGACACGGTGCCGTCGGTCGAGCTGCAGCTCATGAAGTCCTCCTTCGCGGAGCAGATCCACAACCTGGTGGCGGAGCTCGACGAGAAGGAGCGCGAGGTCCTGCGCATGCGTTTCGGGCTCGACGGCGAGGAGCCCAAGACGCTGCAGGAGATCGGGGAGGCGCTGGGCCTGAGCCGCGAGCGCATCCGCCAGATCGAGAGCAAGGCCAAGGAGAAGCTGCGCCGCAGCCGGCACGCGCAGGGCCTGCGCGGCGCGCTGAACTGATGCGCAGGGCAGAGTTGGCCGTGGCCGTGTTGGCCCTGGCGCCGGGGCTGGCGCTGGCCCAGGTCCTGATCCCCTCTCCGCGCCCGATCACGGGCGGCGCCCAGGAGCTGCCCCCGGTCGGGGTCGAGGGCCATTACGGGCCGGCGGAACCGGAGGACCTCGACCAGATCGCGTACAACGGCGCCTCCTACCAGAAGCGCAACGTGCTCGTGAAGGCCAGGCTGGATGACCTGGTTCCTGGCCGCTACCTCGCCCTGAGCGACGGCGCGGCCCGCGTCATGCTCATCCCGTTCCACGACTCGGACTACCACGACCTCTCGGCGTTCCTGGGCGTCGAGGTCGAGGTCACCGGGATCGTGCGCAGGGTGCCGACGGGCCAGAAGCTCAAGCGGTGCTATGGAGAGAATCTCCCGGAGAGCAAGTGCGACGACTACCTGCTCCCCCAACTGCCCGACGCCCAGCCCGGATGGCCCGAGCAGTCGATCACCCTCCTGAAGATCTCGGATCGCGGCAAGGAGCGCCCCGGCCGTGCGGCCACGCGTACTCTCGCCGACACTGGCCTCGCCGCCGCCGCTTCGGACGGCAAGCCCGTGCGCGCGATCGGCCAGTTCCGCGGCCCCAACCTCTGCAAGGACGTGCCGGAGGCGTCGCGGCGCGACAGCGCGGACTGGGTCATCGTGACGTCGGAAGGGCCGGTCTGGGTCACCGGCCGCCGGCCCTCCGGCAAGGGCTTCCAGCTCGATCCCGCGTATCCCGGCGACACCACGCGCTGGCTCGAGGTCAGCGGCAAGGTCCTGATCCTCGACGGGGTGCGTTACCTCAAGGCGAGCAAGGTCGCGCTCATCCCCCGCCCCGCCGAGAGCGAGCCCGTCGCGTGCCCGCCCTGACCGAGGCCGATTCCCTCGGCCTCTACGTGCACGTGCCGCTGCGCGCGCTGGTCTGATCGCGCGGGCCGCCGCCGCGGGCGCGCGAACCCCTCGAGCACGGTTTCCAGTACGGGCAGCGCCCGGCCCACACGGCGCGCGCGAATGAGCCAGTCCCATAGGGGCTCGAACTTCTTCCAGCCTGCCGCGTAGGCGGCATGGCGGACCGCGCCCGCCATCGTCGGCTTGGCCGCCGCTCCGCGCGCGATGTTGCGCCATCGATAGAAATCGCGGTAGGCGCGCCCGTAGCCGGCCTCCAGGGCTTCGGCGCGGAGGCGGGCGGGCCGGAAGACGACGTGGCGCGTGTCGTAGAGGTCCCAGTCGCGGTGGAGGATCCGGCCCTGCGCTTCCATCTGCTGGAAGGTCACCGTTCCCGGATAGGGCGTGAGGATGTGGAAGGTCGCGGTCTCGATGCCCTGGCCGACCGCCCACTCCACCGTGCGGCCGAAGACGCTCTCGTCGTCCTCGTCCATGCCGAAGACGAAGCTGCCGTTCACCATCACGCCGAGGCCGTGCAGGCGGCGAATGGCCACGCCGTAGTCCCGGCGCAGGTTCTGCGGCTTGCGTTGCGCGCGCAGGTTCTCCGCGTCGAGGGTCTCGAACCCGACGAACAGGCTGCGCAGGCCGCAGGCGACCGCTTTCTCGAGGAGGCCCGGACGCAGGACAGAGGCGACCGTCCCCGCCGCCTGCCACAGCCGTCCCATGCCGCGCATGGCCTCGAACAGCGCGGACGCGAAGCGCACGTCGCCGAAGAGGTGGTCGTCGAGGAAGTACAGGTGGCGGCCGGGCAACCGCTCGATCTCGGCCAGGGCCTGGTCCACGCGCTGGGTATAGAACCCGCGTCCGCCCGCGAAGAACGCCTCCTTGTAGCAGAACGAGCAGGAGTGCGGGCAGCCGCGCGAGACCACGATCGAGTTGGGCACGAGATAGTGCGAGCGCTTGATGAGGTCGCGGCGGATGGGGGGCACTGCGGCCAACGTGCGTACGCGCGACTGGTACCGCGCGAGCGGCCGGCCGGCGCGGAAATCGGCCAGGAACTGCGGCCAGGTGTCCTCGCCCGGCCCGAGGAAGATCGTGTCCGCGTGGGCGGCCGCCTCCTCGGGCAGGGAAGTGACGTGGAGGCCGCCGAGCACGACGTAGGCGCCGCGGGCGCGGTAGTGGTCGGCCAGCGCGTAGGCGCGGCGCGCGGAGGTGATGTAGACCTGGATGGCCACGAGGTCGGGCCTGTCGTCGAGGGAGAGCCGCTCCACGTGCTCGTCCTGGATTTCGACGGCGTCGTCCGGCCCCAGGTAGGCGGCCAGGGTGGCCAGGCCCAGGGGCGGGAACAGCGAGTACTTGATGGGCCGGAAGAACGGGCTCACCGCCTCCGTGAGGGCGGGCAGGATCATCTTGACCTTCATGCGCCAGAAGGTCGTCTGTTCCCTGCCTGGCGCCTGACCAGGAGGTGAGGAGAACGTGAGAATGTGACGACGACGCCGGCCAGCGCCCGCGCCGCGGGCGACAATCCTCTACGTCAGGCCCGTCGACGCGAAGCCCAGGAGCTTCCCCGCCAGGAGTGCGGTCGTGCCCGTGAAGCGCACGCCCACCACGTGGACACCGCTGGGGACCACGCGGTGCCAGCGCACTTCCGCCCCCAGGGCCACGTGGGTGGAGTCCTCGTGCCCGTGCAGGATGATGCGCACGAGGTCGCCGACCACGAGCGGCTCCTTCAGCTCGATGCGGCATCCCGCTCCGCTCGCATCCACCAGCTCGCCGGGAACGCGCACCTTGCGCGCGCGCAGGTCGATGTCCACCTTCATGAGCAGGGGACGGCGGAGCCTCCGCCGCTTCTCCGAGCGGTCGGCGTTGCGCTTCCAGTCGCAGAGCTTCTGGGCGGCGGCCGTGAACTCGTCGGCGCCCACGGGCTTGATGAGATATCCGGCCGCGCCCTTGGTGAGCGCGCCCGTGTAGCTGTCGATGTCGTTGTCGTAGGCGAGGATGAGGAGGGGCACGCCCACGAACGAGGGATGGCCCTGCAGCCGCCGCTGCGACGCCTTGCGCTCGTCGCGCGTGCCCTGATCGTCGAGGACGAGGAGCGTCGGCGGGACCCAGTCCCGGCCGCCGAGGATCTCCTCCTCGGTCGCGGCCGCGACTTCGAGGCCGGCCTGCTGCAGCGTCACCGCGGCCCAGTCACGATCCGGTCCCACGGGACCCACGATCAGTGCGTATCCCTGCCGGGGGGCCTCGGCACCGCCGTCCTGGTCCAACGGACCTCCCTCGCGGCTATCGGCTCGTACCTCCGGCGGAGGGCGCCTGGCCAGACGTGGCCGCGCGCGCAGGCGGAGCGGGAGATGCGGCCGCGCCCGGACCCAGCGTCATGAGGTACTGCGTCACCGCTTCGATCTGCCTGGCCTGGTCGCCCCCCAGGACTTCCGGATACGCGTTCTCGGCCGCGTCCTTGGGGAAGTTCGCGGGCATGCGCGTCCCGGGCTGGATCTTGCCGGGGTCGGACAGCCAGGGCCGCAGCCATTCGGCGCGCAGCCGACGTGGTACGTTGGCCAGGTCGGGAGCCATGTTCTCCGGCGGCTGGTTCGGAAGCTTGCCCGCCACTACGTGGCACTTTACGCACTGCCAGCGCCCGAACAGGTCCCGTCCGGCCGCGATCATCGCTGGATCCGGCTGCGGCCGCGGGGCGTACGGATACGCGACCTTGTCCATGGCCGCGAAGTAGCGGGTCAGGACGTTCAGGTCCTCCTCCGAGAACTCGAAGGTCGGCATGCGCAGATCCACCCAGGGCCGGATCTTGTGCGAGGGATCGGAGAGGAAGGAGTGCAGCCAGTCCGTCTGCACGCGCGCTCCTTCGCCGATCTTCGCGTCCGCGTTGTAGAGGAGGGGCGGGGAGAAGGCCACCGTCTGCGTGCGCGCGGTCAGCGTGTCGAGGCCCTTGGACTCGAGCTGGTCCGCCACCACGGCCCGAATGGCCCCACCCTGCTCGCCGAGCAGGTGGCAGCCGCGGCAGTTCTTGTCGCGCACCAGCCGCGCCCCGCGCTCGATGTAGCGCTCGTCCGGGGTCATCTGCTTCTGCGCGGCCAGCGGCACCTGCTCCTTGGTGAAGGACATGACGGCGGTGACGAGCGCTTCCGCCTCCTCGTCCGTGGCGCCGAACTTCGGCATGCGCAGCAGCTCCTCCGGCCGCTTGCGCTTGCCCTCGTCGAATACGCGCGGCTCCATCACCTTCCGGTGCACCCAGCCGGGCAGGGTGTGGGGGATCTTGTCCTCCTCGAACCCGAAGTCGAGCCGCTCGACCAGCTTCGAACCTTCTTCGGTCAGCTCGACGCCGATGGGGCTGGCCTTCTCGAACCCGGAGATGTTGTGGCAGCCGAAGCAGCCGTAGCGGCCGATCGTCTTCTCGCCCACGAAGATCGTGCGCTGGTGATCGTCCATCGACGCGAGCTGGCGCTTGGCTTCCGAAACGGGCACGTTGGCGGCGACGAGGTGCTCGGTGATGAGGTCGTCGCGGAGGCTGGGGTCCAGGGGAGGCCGCGGCTGGCCCATGAAGCCGTCGTTGCGCAGGCTCATCAGGTAGGCGGTGATGTCCGCCGCCTCCTTGTCCGTGAGGCGGAGGTTCGGCATCCGCGTCTCGTGCCAGTAGCCCTTGGGGTTGCGCACCCAGGAATAGAGCCAGCCCGCGTGGACCTTGCTGCCCGTGCCGTCCAGGTTGGGGCCGTGGGTGCGGAACGAGGCCGCGTCCATGCCCTTGCGCGTGGTGCCGTCGGGCCGCGTCTCGTCCACGCCGCGGCGATCCGCGCCCACGCGGTGGCAGGCCAGGCAGCCGACGGTCTCGAAGGTCTGGCGTCCCTGGGCGAGGTCACCCGCGGGCGGATCCGGATACGTGTCCCGTCCGGACTTCTCGACGAGGTACGCGACCACCGCGTTGGCCTCGACGTTGTTGCGCATCTTCATGCGCTCGGTATCCTGGTCCGGCGTGCGCACGTCCCAGATCTGCGGCATGCGCGTGGGACGGAAGGCGCTCGGCTTCTTGATCCAGCGGAAGATCCATTCCTCGTTCGTCTTCGACACGATCTTCGTGAGGTCCGGCCCCACCTTGCGCAGGTCTTCCCAGCCCTTGACCTTGTGGCAGCCGTAGCAGCCGTACTTCTCGAAGAGGAGACGGCCGGTGTTGAGGGAGACCGCCTTGGGCACCTCGACCATGCCTTGATGGCACTTCACGCACTGGGCCTCGGTGTGGCCCTTGGCCATCATCGGGTAGTCCCAGAAATGGAAGGGATGGTAGGTGTCGGAGTGGCTGTACTTCCTGCCCCAGTCCTTCTCCTGCGCGGCCGTCGAGGGGATGTGGACGGCGGTCATGAAGCCGGTGGCGCGGCCGCGTCCCTGGTGGCACGACGTGCAGCCCACCTTGTCGATGGGGTGCGGGCCCTGGAGGTAGAAGGCGAGGTTGGGATGCGTCGTGAAGGGCTGGGGCTGGCTCTCGAATCCCTTCTTGTCGATGCCGAGATGGCAGGTCGTGCAGCGGTCCACCTTGGGCGTGCCCGAGAAGATCACGTCGTCCTGCAGGTTGGTGGGCATGATCTGGTTGACCTTCAGCGACGGGTTGGCCAGATCCAGCACGGGCAGGTTGCGCACGGTGGTCACGAAGCCGGGCTCGATCTTCTGCCGCCGGTCCTCGAGCCGGTTGTAGTCCCCGAAGAGCTCCTTGCTCTTCTTCTCCGCGTCCAGGCGCGTGGCCTCGAGCCGCGCGATCTCCTTGTCCTTGGCGTCCTTCCGCGCGTTGACGTCCTCGAGCTGGAGGCGGAGCTTCTCCCACCGGTCCTCGTATTCCTTGAGGTCGGCGAGCCTCTTGTCCTTGTTCCCCTTGTTCCGGTGGGCGGCCTCTTCGTAGTCGTAGCGCTTGACGTCGATCTCCGCCTTCGTGAAGCGGAAGTTCTGGTCGACGGCGTACCACTCACCCTCGAGCTTGTCCCGCTCCGCCTGCGCCTTCTTGATCGCCTCACGGCGCTGCGCCTCTTCCTGCCGGGCCCGGTCCATCTCCGCTTGCAGCGACTGCTGCTGCGCGCTGGGGACCTTGGCCTTCGCCTGCTGCGCCTGCTCCTCGGTGACCTTGACCTCGAGCTTGTTGAACGCCTTCTGGTACTTCTTCCACTCGCGGTCGTAGTCCGCCCAGATCATGACCGTGAAGGCCACGAGCATGACGATGGAGGTGAGGGCGAAGACCACGTTGAGCTTGCGCGCGCGGTCCGCCATCTGGGGATCACGCCCGGGTTCGGGCTTGGAAGGAGGTGCCATGTCAGATATTGAAAAAGATCTCTGGCAAGGAAACGATGTACTTGAGGTTCAACGTCCACCTCAGCACCATCTTGATCGGCAGCGCGATCATGCACAGCAGCAGCATCACGAAGACGCTGTAGCGCCAGGGCCCGAGCTTCTCGAAGTACTTGCGCAAGCCGAACGTCATGCTCAGCGTGCGCGAGCCGACGTTGAAGGTCCAGGTCTTGCGGGTCATGGCCAGGATCCCGGGCAGGACGCCGATGTAGAAGACCACGATCAGGATGCCCGGCAGCTCCCGGACGAACTTGCCGACCGATCCGCTGGGCAGCTTCATGTGGAGCAGCTTGACCCAGAAGTACTCGGACAGGTTCACGTTGTTCAGGGCCAGCAGCTTGTGCAGGTCCCAGTACTCGTAGGGGCCGAAGAAGTTCCAGTTCGGTCCGCGCAGGAAGGTGCCCAGCGTCACCAGCAGCACCCACAGGATGAGGAACCCGAAGAGGAAGAGCGTGATCTCGACCTTGCGCTCCTTGAAGGTGAAGTAGCCGTTCCCCTTGGGGTTGGTGTCGATGTAGGGGATCGCCATCAGGCCCACGATGATCAGGCTCGGGAACACCACGCCCGCCAGCCAGGGATCGAAGTAGACCAGCATCTCCTGGAGGCCGAGGAAGTACCACGGCGCCTTCGACGGGTTGGGCGTGCGCGCGGGGTTGGCCGGCTCCTCGATGGGCGCCTTGAGCAGGAGGCTCCACACCACGAGGATGATCATCCCGATCACCATGGCGAGCAGCTCGGTGTAGACGAGGTCGGGCCAGACCCAGGTCTTCTCCGCCTCGCCGTCGCTCGCCTCCTTGGGCGGCTGGCCGGCGGCGATGCGGTCGTCGTTGTCGTAGGCCTGGGCCATGCTGAGCCACAGGAAGAAGCCGACCAGGAACAGCATGGCCACGATCGGCACGTTGTCCGGCTTCTTGACGATGAGGGCGAAGTTCGGATCGAGCATCGAGACGCCGAGGAAGGCCACGGCCAGGATCCCGATGATCGCCGCCGGCCGCGACCGCCAGATCCCCCGCGTGCGCAGGGCGAGCAGGAACAGGATGGCGGCGACGGTGATGAAGATCTCCGGCGCGGTCAGGGCGTTGATGACGTCCTTCAGTGTACTGATCATCCTTGCGTCCTCGCTCCGCGCGTGACTTCAGCGAGCGACTCGGCGGGAGTGAATCCCGCCTCGTCGGAGAAGGAGACGCTCCGCTGCGGAAAACGCATCACAGCGGCCCCGATATCCCGCCGTCCTTGCGGACGCGCCAGAAGTGGACCGCCATCAGGATGCCCGCGACGAGCGGGATCCCCACGCAGTGGAGGACGTAGAAGCGGAGGAGAGCGCCCTCGCCGACGAAGCGCCCGCCCAGGAGGGCGAAGCGCGCGTCGGACCCCGCGTGGACCATCTTCACGTCCCCTAAGACGAGCAACTGCGCACCTGGCCCTTCGTGCCCGAGCAGCGGCGTGGCCCGCGCCATGTTGGAGCCGACGGTGATGGCCCAGATGGCGAGCTGGTCCCAGGGCAGCAGGTATCCGGTGAACGACAGGAGCAGGGTGAGCACGAGGAGGATGACGCCGACGTTCCAGTTGAACTCGCGCGGCGGCTTGTAGGAGCCGGTCATGAACACGCGGAACATGTGCAGCCACACGCTGATGACCATGGCGTGCGCGCCCCAGCGGTGCAGCTCGCGCATGATGCCCAGTGGCACCTGCTCCGCGAGGTCGATGATGTCCATGTAGGCGTAGGCCACCGTCGGCCGGTAGTAGAACATCAGCAGGAGGCCGGTGAAGGTCTCGACCAGGAACAGGAAGAAGGTCAACCCGCCCATGCACCAGGTGAACTTCAGCCGGATCCCGCTCTTGCGGATCTTCACCGGGTGCAGGTGCAGGAAGACGTTCGTCATCACGACCAGCACGCGGTTGCGGTTGGTGCTGGGCACGCCGTGCCGGAAGACCGATTTCCAGAGCTGCGTGTCCGTGATGTAGTCCCAGGTGCGGGAGAGGAACGGTTCCGGAGGCTTCGCAGTGGCCATCTACCCTCGCTGGTTCAGGAATGGGGACTGCCGCCCGTGCGCCGAAAGCATCAGACCTTGAGGAACGATTCTTCCTTGGTCCACTCGGCCTTTTCCTGCTGGAACTTCACCGACTTGTCGACCAGGATCTGGCCGTCGTCGGCGAGCACGATCCGCGCGCGCTCCAGCGGCCGCGGGGCCGGGCCCTCGAAGTTGATGCCCGTCTTGTAGAACCCGCTCCCGTGGCAGGGGCACTTGAACTTGTTCTCCGCGGCCAGCCAGTTCGGCGAGCACCCGAGGTGGGTGCACACCGCGATCAGCGCGTAGAAGCCCTCGGAGTTGCGCACGATCCACACGCTGTAGGCATCCTTCCAGCGCGTGTCGACCTCGCCCACGGTGTACTCGCTGGGGAAGCCGACCTTGAACGACTGCGGCGGCTCGAAGAGCACGTTCGGGAACATGAAGCGCGTGCTGGCCACGAGACCGGAAGTGCAGGCGGCGGAGAAGGCGACCCATCCGACGGTCGTCCACTTGAGGAAGCCGCGGCGGGAGACGCCCTCCGCGCCCGCCGGCTTCGCGCTCGTGGTCGCGGCCGGTGCGGGTGCCGCCGGCGCGGGCTTCGCCGCCGCGGCCGCGGAGACGCCGCTGACCGCATTCGATCGTGGCGCGGGTGCCGCCTGCACGCCGCCGGGGCCGGTGGCCGCCGTCATGGGCGGCGTCGGAAGCGGCGGCGTGGACCCCGCGGCGGTCCCCGCCGGATGCGCGGCCGCGGTGTCGGGAGGCCGGGTCGGCGGGGCCCCGACGGCCGCCGGCTCCGCACCGGGGGCCGGTGACTTGGGGGTGGAAGGGTCCTTCTCGTCTGCCATCCAGCTCCTCGTCGCGTGTGGATAACCCGAATCCGCTGAGCGGCCTGAAGCGCGAGCAATGATACCTTCCGTCGAAGTCGTGTCAAGGCAGCGCGCCGTTTCGAATTTTCGCCACGACTGAGCAGACATGCCGAGCTCGTCCACGAAGGTGATCTACGCGGCCCTCCTCGGCAACCTCCTGGTTGCGGCCACGAAGTTCGCCGCCGCCGCGCTCACGGGCAGCTCGGCCATGTTGAGCGAGGCCGTGCATTCCCTCGTCGGCACCGGGAACGAGGTGCTCCTTCTGCATGGCCTGCGGCGCGCCGCGCGTCCGGCCGACCAGGCGCATCCGTTCGGCCACGGCCGCGAGATCTATTTCTGGAGTTTCGTGGTCGCCCTCTCCGTCTTCGCGCTGGGCGCGGGCGTGTCCGTCTACGAGGGGATCCTCCACATCCGCGATCCCGAACCGATCATCCGGCCCGCCGTGAACTACGTGGTGCTCGCGCTGGCCCTCGTCTTCGAGGGCGCTTCCTGGAGGGTCGCCTTCAAGGAATTCCGGGGTGAGAAGGGCGAGCAGAGCTTCCTGGAGGCGGCGCGGCGGAGCAAGGACCCGACGACCTTCATGGTTCTGTTCGAGGACACGGCGGCCGTCCTCGGCATCCTCATCGCCCTCGCGGGCACGGTGGCGGCGGAGGTCCTGGACCGTCCCGTCCTCGACGGTGTCGCCTCGATCGGAATCGGGATCCTGCTCGCCTTGGTCGCGGCATTCCTCGCCCGCGAGAGCAAGGGGCTTCTGATCGGCGAGCCCGCGCAGTCGGAGGTCACGGACGCGATCTGCGCCATCGTGGCCGGCGAGCCCGGGATCGAGGGCGCGAACGGCCTCTTCACCGTGCACGTCGGGCCGCGCCAGGTCGTGGCCGGCATCAGCGTGGACTTCCGCGACGACCTGACCGCCCGCCAGGTCGAGGACATCGTGGCCGCCATGGAATCGCGCGTCCGCAAGGCCCACCCCGAGATCGTGTCGCTCATGATCAAGCCGCAGAGCGCGGCCGCATTCGAGAAGGCCCTGCGGCCCCACGACGAAGGCGAAGGCGAAGAAGGGGAGGGCTGACCTTCAGGACGCCGGGGAAGCGGCCGGCCGTCCCTCGAGGGCCGCGCGCGCGGCCGCCTGTACCTTCGGGCTCGGGTCATGGTCCCGCAGCGACTCCAGGGCGGGACGGAGACGCGCATCGGGAACGACGGCCGCGGCCTCGATGGCCTGGAGCAGCGCGTCGATGCGCTGCTCGTCGGTCATGCCCGCGACGGCGCCCAGATGCGCGCGGTCGAGCATCTCGAGCAGCACCCCCGCAGCCGCCGGATCCCGGCGCCGGGCCAGCGCCACCGCCGCGTTCCACCGCACGTCTTCGATGGGATCGGCCAGTGCGGTCACGAGGGTGACCCGCGATCCCGCGCCCGGGAACGAGCCCAGCGCATGCACAGCCGTCTTGCGTACGCCCGCGTCCTCGCTGCCCGCCAGCTCGACCAGCGCCGGCTCCGCCGCCGGATCGCCGATCGCGCCCAGCGCCCACACCGAATAGATCTGGGTCTCGGGATCGGCGTGAGGGCCGCTGACGGCCGAGTCCTTCGCGGCCTGCAGCAGGGCGGGCACCGCGCGCCGATCGCCGAGCCGTCCGAGGGCGAGAGCCAGGTAGCGCCGCACGCGCGGATCGTCGCCCGCGGACTCGCTGAACGTGCGCACGGCCTCGTCCACGAAGCGCGGGTCCTTCAGCGCGGGGTCCTTGTGCGCCTGCAGGACCTTCGTGAGCTCGAAGGCCGCCTGCCAGCGGCGGTTGGCGCTGCCCGTGCGCACCTCGTCGAGGTACTGCCGGGGACCCTTCCCTTCGGACGCGATGAGCCCGAAGATCACGAACACGGTCACGCACACGGCGACGATCGAGAGGGGGAAGATGAAGAACTGCAGGACCAGGAACGGAGTCGTTTGACGGACGGGGGGTTCCTCGGCTGGATCGGAGACGGACACGGAGACGGGAGAGGCCTTCGCATCGTCGGGAGGGATCGCCATCGGGAGCGCAGTATCCCGCGGCGGCGGCGCTTCTTTCAAATGCCGGCCTTGATCAGCACCACGTAATCGGCGGTGGCACCGGGCACGCTCACGCGGTCGCCGCCACGAACCTCCAGCGCGTAGAGGCGGAACGGGACCAGCCGCAGCGCGTTGTCGCGCCACTGGCCGCGCACCCCCGTGTCGCGCAGGCCGGCCCGCGCGAGCGCCGCCGCGAGCGGCGGAGCTTCCGCGCCCATCACGTAGACGGTCGCGCGCGAAGCATCCGGCGCGATCCGGAAGGACAGGTCTGTGCGCGCCTCCGGCTTGCTCAGGCGGCGCGTCGTGATCCAGCGCGCGCCGCGCACGGCCTCCGGGAGGACGTCGAACGTGTCGTCGGCGGTGCCGTCGCACTCGAAGTAGAACGGCCACTGGTCGCGCGCCTCCTGGTCGATGAACCAGGCGGGACTCTTGGCGTTGCTCGAACGGAGCTCGCGCACGAGGCCGGCGTCCGCCGCCGGCGCCGCCCCGGGCGGCGCGTAATGGACGACGGCGTTGTCCTCGTGCCCGGCGCCGTCACTCACATGGATCTCGTTGCGGCCGGGGCGCAGCCGCGCACGCCAGAAGAAGACGTTGGCCACTGCGCGGCCGCCGGGGTGCCGGTACTCGCCGTTGCGCCGCACGCCTTGATCGGTCCCGTTGAGGGTCAGGGTGAGGGCGGACGCGTTCGAGTAGGCCTTGATCCCGTCGTCCGCCCGTCCCCGGCGCAGGAAGTAGGTCTTGCTCGCGAGGTGGACGGTGATCTCCTGCGGGCGCAGGAAGGACCGGTACAGGTACCACGCGTCCTTCTTGAAGCCGGCGTAGGTGAGCAGGCCCTTGGTGTTGCGCGCGCCTTTGTACTTCTCGGTGCCGAAGTCGCGGAAGCTCCAGAGCGAGTACATCGGGACCTCGGCCGCGTGGTCGCGGAAGACCACCTGGTCGTGCACCTCCTCGATGACCTGGCGGTACTCCTCGGGCTCGAACTCGTCCACCACGTGATGGGGACGGCCGTAGTCGGTGTGGTTGCTGATCACCGCGCCCGCCCCGCTCTCGGAGATGAAGCGCATGGCGAGGGCCTTCGCCTCGAACTCCCAGGGCTCGCCGAAGTACCAGCCCCGGTAGGTGTTCTGCGCGATGAGGTCGAGGTCCGGATAGAACCGCTTGCCCTTGGTGCCGACGTTGCTCGCGTAGGCGACGATGCGATGGGGATCGGCCGCCTTCACCACGGCTGCGTAGCGGTTCACGCGCAGGAAGCCCGTCTCGTTGCCCACCGACCAGAACACGATGCTGGGATGGTTGTAGTTCTGGAGGACCATCTCGCGCGTGATGGTGTCGCCCGTCTCCTTGATCTTGCGCTCGTTGGAGTGGCCGTTCTCCGCCCACACCAGCACGCCCTGCTCGTCGGCCAGGTCGTATTCCAGGGCCGCGTGGGGGTAGTGGGCGAGGCGGGCCAGGTTGACCCCGAGGTCCTTGAGCAGCGCCCACTCCTGGCGCAACTCGTCGTCGCTGACGGCGCTCAGGTGCGCTTCCGTCTCCTGGTGCTTGCCGGCGCCGCGCAGCAGGATGGGGGCGCCGTTGAGAGTGAATCCCTTGCCGTCGAAGCGGAAGTCGCGGAAGCCGAAGCGCTCCTTCAGGCGGTCGGTCGCGCGGCCCTCCACGACGGTCTCCGTGTCCACGGTGTAGAGGCGGGGGTCGGTGGTGCTCCAGAGCTGCGGCCGGGCCACGTGCGTGGACGCCACCACCTCGCCGCGCGCGCCCGCCTCGACGCCGACCGTGCCTTCGAGGGTCGCGACCTCGGCGCCGCGAGCATCGCGCACGCGGCTGCGCACCCTCACCTCGCGTGCGGCGGGCGAGGCGTTGCGCACCAGGGTGCGGACGGCGAGGTCGGCGCCCTCCGCGGTCACGTTCGTGGGCGTGACGTAGACGCCGGACGAGGCGTGGTCGGTGGGATCGACGTGCACCGCGTCCGTCTCGAGCAGCCAGGCCTTGCGATAGATCCCGCCATAGAGGTTGTAGAGCTGCTTGCCCGTGCCGGAAGGCAACGAGTCGGCGGTGGAGAGGAGCTCGTTGTTCGCGCGGACGGCCAGGACGTTCTCACCGTCCACGACGTAGTCGGTCGCGTCGAAGACGAAGCGCGTGAACGCGCCGTGATGCTGGCCGAGGTGGTGCCCGTTGAGGTAGACGTCGGCAAAGACGGCGACGCCTTCGAAGACGACGTAGACGCGACGGCTCGGCTGTGTCCGCGCGATGGGAAGACGCAGGCGATACCACGCGCTCTTGAACGGCTCCGCGCCCCAGGTGTGGGGCACCTGGACGGCCGTCCAATCGTGATCGTCGAATCCCGGTGCCTCGGCCCCGGAGAGGTCGTGGCTGCCGTGGAAGCGCCACGGACCGGACAGGAGGACACGGGACCGAAGGTCGGCCGGTGACCCGGACGGCGCGGGCGACGGCGATGCGGACGGCGCCGGCGCGCGGCGGCAGGCGGCACCGAGCGCGAGCGTGAGCGCGAACAGCGCGACGAGGCGCGCGGCCGGGCCGCGCCGGGCGGCGACCCTCAGGATCGGGTCACGCCTTCGCCCGATCGCGCAGCCGGCGGAGGGTCAGCTCGACGTCGACGATCAGGGCTTCGGTCGTGTTCTCGAGCTGGTCCAGCCCGCGATGGAACTGGGCGTAGTCGGCCTGGTCGGGCTCGTCCGCCTCGGCCAGGTTCTCCAGGCGGGCCGCCCACTCCATCAGGCTCTGCAGGCTGGCCTCGCCGTGCGAGTCCATGTGCGAGGTCTCGGTCCGGCCGAGGTCGAGGCCGCGCAGGAACGCGCCGATCTCGCGGCGGCGATGCTTGGCCCTCTCCACCACGCCCTGGAAGTTGCGCTTGGAGGCGGGACGGATGGGCAGCAGGGGCTCGATCGCGCCCTTCTCGAACCGCTCGCCCAGGCCCTCGGAGAAGCGCGTCAGCTCGCCGCGATCGCCTTCCGCGTCCGGCGTGCCCTTCTTCATGATGATCTCGGAGACGCCGGTGGGTCCCGCCGTGTGCTCCGCCGCGACCGCGCCCCGCAGGAGGTACTGGATCTCGTCCGGGCCCTGCGGCCCCGTGGGCAGCAGGAGATCGCCGGGCGTGAACAGCTCGCCATTCGGCCCGCGCCGCTGCGAGAGCGGGCTCTTGCGCCCGCCCTTCTTGCCCGTGCGGGGGCGGTCCCCGGGCTTTCCCCCGGCGCCGGGGCGCGCGGGAGGAGGCATCGGGCGCACGGGCGCCGCACCCTTGGCCCCCGGCACCGGCTTGGCCCCCGGCACCGGCTTGGCCCCCGGCACCGGCTTGGCCCCCGGCACCGGCTTGGCCGCGGGAGCCGCCTTGCCCGCCGGTGCCGCGGGGGGCGCTGCCGGCCGCGCGGGCGCCGCCGCCGTCTTGGCGATGGGTCGCGCCGCCGCCTTGTCCTTCGCCTTGGCCGCCGGCCGCGCCTCGACCTTCTTGTGCGGCGCGGGGCGGGCCGCGGTCTTCGTCTTCTTCTTGCTCGTTGCGGCAGGCATCAGCGCTCCTAGTCCTACGGGTCAGAACTTCTCGGGGATGTCCGCGGGGGCGGGCAGAACGCCCTGGAGGAGTGTAGCACGGGCACCCGTAAGATGCGGTCTCCGCTACGATAGCGCCATGCTCAACGCCGCGTCGTGGTTCGTCGACCGCAACGTGGCCGAGGGCCGTGGCCGGTCCCCCGCGTTCCATTGCCAAGGCCGCACGCTCACCTATGCGGACGTCCAGGAGCTCGTGAGCCGCAGCGGGAACGCGCAGCTCGAGCTCGACATCCAGCGGGAGGACCGCGTGGCCCTCCTCTGTCACGACGCACCGGAGTTCCTGGGCGCCCTGTGGGGGGCGATCAAGATCGGCGCCGTGCCCGTTCCCATCAACACGTTCCTCAAGCCCGAGGAGTGGCTCTATTGCCTCGACGACAGCCGCGCCCGCGTGCTCGTGATCTCCGCGCCGCTCGTCGCGCCGGCGGCCGGCGCGCTGGGGCGGGCGGCGCACCTCCGCCACGTCCTTGTGGCCGGCGGGCCGGCCGGCCCGCATCTTTCCTACGAAGACCGCTGCGCGCGGGCGAAGACGGACCTCGTGGCCGCGGCCACCTCCCGCGACGATCCCGCCTTCTGGCTCTACTCCTCCGGATCGACGGGGGCGCCCAAGGCGGCCGTCCACCTCCAGCACGACATGGTGGTTTGCAGCGAGACGTTCGCACGGCACGTCCTGGGAATCCGTTCCACGGACACGGTCTTCTCCGCGGCCAAGCTCTTCTTCGCCTACGGCCTCGGCAACAGCGGCTACTTCCCGGCCAGCGTGGGGGCGCAGTGCGTCCTGCATCCGCAGCGCATGACGCCCGCTCTCGCCTTCGAGGTGCTGACCCGCCACCGACCGACGCTGTTCTTCGCCGGCCCTGCCCTGTACGCCGCGATGCTCGCGCTCAAGGACGCCCCCGCGCGGGAGGATCTCGCGTCGCTGCGCTTGTGCGTCTCCGCGGGCGAGTCGCTGCCCGCCGACATCTTCCTGCGCTGGCAGGACCGCTACGGCGTCGAGATCATCGACGGCATCGGCACCACCGAGTGCCTGCACATGTTCATCTCCAACCGGCCGGGGGCGGTGAAGCCCGGCTCGTCGGGGCAGCCCGTGCCCGGCTACGACGCGGCCATCGTCGACGAACGGGGAGCGCCGGTCGCGCCTGGCGAGATCGGCAACCTCCGGATCAAGGGCGACTCGATCATGTCCGGCTACTGGAACCAGCCGGAGAGGACGAGCGCGGCGC
>WNGB01023849.1_pt1 | contig 18901 bp, 16 predicted proteins | sample 5400681 | NCBI WGS metagenome assembly WNGB01 (sample SAMN13153367, study PRJNA577476) | soil metagenome | isolation source: 115 cm soil or saprolite under grassland replicate 2 | place: USA:California | collected 2016-06-15
AACACGTGCACGCCGTGCACGCGGTGGATCAGCCCGCGCCTGCCCCGCGCGTAGCGCGGCAGCCGCGTGTGACCGTGGGGATGGATACGCCGCGTGATCACGGAGTCTCCAGGAGCGAAGCGCGGCCGCGCCCCCGTCTCCCGTACCACCTCCTGCACCCAGCCCAAATTGAACGGGACGCGCTCGGGCAGGGGGCCGGTGAGCGCTGCGGTGGGGGCGGCGTCGGGCCGCGCGCCGAAGAACGCCGTCCGCGCCTCCATTTCCGCCTCGGTCACGACGCTCTTTTCAGTGAACAGGCGCGCGATGCCGTCCAGCCACTTCTCGTAGTAGGTGGCCGAGAGATAGTCGGCGGGATTCATGCGCTCGATGGCGTGGCGGAACTCGTCGATGTTGTAGACGCCCCGGGCCCCGCCGGCCCGCATCATCGCGAGCACCGCCGCCTCCCAGGGCGCGTGGAACACGGGCTCGTGCTCCTCCCGCTCCACGCGGCCGAAGCCCTGCATCCCGCCCAGGTCGTGCACCCCGTCCATAGGTAACGCCTCCCGGGACATTCTAGCGCATCACGCTGGCGCGGATCATGCGGGAAGGGGCGTCCCAGCCTCACATCGGCCCCGGGCTCGCACGTCCGCCCTCCTCTGGTCAAAGACGGAAGTTGCCCGCGGCGGCGGGGCAGGATAAGCTCGCGCCGTGATCGCGCTCCGATGGGGCCAGGCGGCGCCGGGATTCTCGCTTCCCTCGACGCTCGGCCGGCCGGTCTCCCTCGACGAGTTCAAGGGCCGGGCGGACGTCGTCATCGCGTTCTACTGCTACGACTGGGGCGGGATCTGAACGCCCGAGCTCACCGGCCTGGGCCAGGTCGCCGGCAGGCTCCAGGATCGCGGCGTGGTCTTCCTGGCGATCAGCGGGGATAGCCCGTTCTGCCACGAGACGTTCGCCAAGGCCTCCAGTCTCCCATTCCCGCTGCTGAGCGATGTCCACCGCGAGACCATGCGCGTCTACGGCGTGCTGGACCAGGAGCGAAACGTGGCCTACCGCTCTACCTTCGTGGTGGACCGGGAGGGAGTGCTCCGCTGGGGACAGTCGGGCGACCGGCAGATGGTGCGCGACGGCGCCGAGGTCCTGCGGGTCCTGGACGTGATCGAGCGGTTGCGAGAGACGCCCTGAGGCCGGCACACTCCTGGGCCGTCAGACCGGCCGCGTCGCAGCCCGAGCGTCTCCCGAGCGCGTCCTCAGCGGGTGGCGCGCCCTTGTCTCGGCCTTCGCGCGGCCGGGGAGGCGGTGTCGCAACACGCCCCACGATGCGGAAGACTCGGCCGGGTCTGGGAAGGATGGAGGCTCGCTGCTGAACCGACGATCGAACCGGACGAGTACCAGCCTGCAGCACGCGCGCCGCGAATATTCGATCGGGCCCCTCACCGACCTTCCAGGCGTTGCGCCTCCCGCTCCCGGACCTCGTCGGCGAAGAGGGCGAGCGTCAGGGGACAGGGCGGCTCGTTGGCATCGACGTACTGGCAGTCCGACTCACTGCACCGGATGAAGAGCTTGCCCTTCTCGCCGAATGCCGTTCGCCGGCGCAGCGCGATCGTGACGGTTTCGGAGACGACGTCGCAGCGGAACGACTTCGAAGGTGGACGATTCACCTGGCGTTCTCCTTTCCCGGCCTTCCCCGCACCGGGCACGAGACCGAGAACGAATGGACGACTGAGAGCGAGGACTCGGGAGGGTGGCGGGAGCGCTCATGCCCGCCAGTCTCTTCCGCGAAGAGGATTTTAGTATACAGGAAACCCGGCTGGGAGCGTGCCGGAGATTCGCCGGACTCTCCGTTGCACGCGCGGAAGCCGCCGTCGTTCGAGCGCCGGCTTTGCCGGCGCAACCTTCCGGACTGCTCGCCTCGGACGGCGGGGCCCCAGCCCCGCGCCGTCCTGCGGCTCGCACTACGTCCTGGGGGGAGCCTTCGGAAAGGGGGGCGAAGCCCCCTCCGAGTTTCCTAGCGCGCGCGGTCTCCGCCCCCTCCAAAGAGACGAGGCGGGGCGCTCCGGGCGCCCACCAGGTCGGCGTAGCCGGCCTCGCCGAGGAACCGTCTCACGTCGGACAGCGGCGTGACGAAGGTCTGACCCGGAACGGGCACGTCGATGTACCAGGGCGGGTCGGCTCCCGACGGGCTCACCCGCGCGGTGCTGTAGCCCTCAATGACCCCGATGAGGCCCCCGGCCCGCGCCTCGTACACCCCGCCCCCGCTCGAGCCATAACTCACCGAGGCGTCCACCATGAGGCGCGAGGCTGTGTCGCGGTCGGCGCCGTCGTCCATGTTGATCTGGCTCACGATCCCGCTCGCCAAGGTCAACTGACGGCCCCACGGGAATCCGACGACCCACACCGGCTCGCCCAGAAGGGGCGGCCGGCCCGCTGGCGCCGGCACGCAGGGATTTGCCTCGGCCCGGAGCAGCGCGAGGTCGACGTCCCTCGTGTCGCGATGAGCGAGGACGGTGGCCCGCGTCTTCTTGCCGTCTCCGCGATGGCCGCCGAAGACGACGTAGACCTCCTTCTGGCCGACGATCCCGGACACGGTATGGCCGCTGGTCAGGATGAAGCAGTCCGCGCGCTGCTCCGTCCGCCGGGCTGCGAGCACGACGCCGGAACCTGTCCGGACACGCCGGCCCTCCTGTTGCTCGACGATGATCTGGACAGCCGAAGGCAGCAGGCGCTGCAGGACTTCTTCTCGGCTGGGCTTCGACAGCCCCGGGATGGCGCAGCCACTCATGATGGCAGCAACCATGGCTGCGAGAGCGACCAAGCGCAGGCACGCGAGCACGGCTCCCATCTCTTGCTTCCAGATGATACCCCGTTCGAGAATCTAGGCCAACCACCCCCGGCACAGCGCCTGCGCGAGACGGCTTGCTCTCGAGGGGTTTCTGAGAGGCGCCCGCGAAAGGAACGGTCGTCGCCCCGGGAATCGACGGTGATGCGCGCCCTGGCGGAGAGGGGCGATAGGGACACCCGTCAAGACTCAGGAGGTAGTTACGCCGCGCGGGGTCCCCGTCGCGGCAAGTCTTACACGGCTGGTTGGAAGATTTTACTCGTGCTGGGCGAACATCCCCCCGCTAAGACAACGGTATTCCGTCACCGACCGTCTGGCACGGAGGTTGCCTCCAACGACAGCAGCGGCGGGCTCGCTCAGAAGCACTAACGGCGGAGCACGCGGCAAATCCGTGAGGCACGAGGAAAGGAGGTATAGCGAATGAGGCGATTTCTCACACTGACGATGGCCGTAGCCATGGCGGTTCTGGTGGTCGTCCCGCTCGCATGGGCGGGCGACATCCAGGGCAAGATCAAGAGCGTGGACCCGACCGGGCGTATGCTGATGCTCGAGGATGGGACCCAGCTCATGATCCCGGCCACCCTGAACGTCGAGCGCAAGGATCTCAGGCCCGGCGCGGACGTGAAGGCCAGCTACGAGGACAAGGGCACCCAGAAGGTTGTCACCTCGATCGAGGTGCGCCAGGGCGTAACGAAATAAGCGGCCCTCAACCCATCCCGCTCTCGCGGGTCATCGGGGCCCGGACGACACCGGGCCCCGATTCGCTCGCTTAAGAAATCAAAGCCTGACCCCAGCGGACGACGCCGGTGATGCCGTCGACGGCGACCGTGGCGCCCTCGGGGATCCGTCGTGTGGCGCCCCGCGCTCCCAGCACCGCCGGAATGCCGCGCTCGCGTGCCAGCGCGGCCAGGTGCGAGGTGCTGCCGCCCAGTTCAGCCACCACGCCGGACGCGCGGGGCAGCACCGCCGCGAGAGCCGGGCCCCCCACCCGGGTGACCACGACGCTGCCCATCGTCACGCGCTCGAGGTCCCGCTCGTCTAGGACCACGCACGCCGGACCGGTGCCCCACCCGATCCCCGCCGGCTGACCGGTCAGCGCCGGATGGCGATTCCGGACGTCGTCCGTCGCGCCCCGCGGCTCGACGCGCAGGGGTCGCGCCTGCAGGATCCAAGCCCCCTGCCTGTCTTTCGCCCACTCGATCTCGACGGCCGAACCGAGTTCGGACTCCGCCGCCAGCACCAGGCGCCCTAGCGCCACGGCCTCGGCGTCGGTCAAGCACGGCGCCTCGACGCGCTCGCGCGGCACGGCGCGCCAATGCAGGCCGGCACCCGCCGCCGTCACTTGGTGCTCCTTCCGCCCCGGCGTAACATCCTCCACCGAGGCGTCGCGCCGAAGGAGGTAGCGGTCGGGAATCACTTCGCCCTGGGCGACCGCAGAGCCGAGTCCCCACGTGCCGGTCAGGACAATCTGGTCGTCAGGAGTCAGGCTGAACCCTCCGCCGGCGGCCTCGGCCTCCACCATACGCTGGATGAGCACCGGCATCGCCGACTCCGCCGGATCGACCGCGTAGGCGCGCATGTACCGGAGCGCGCGGGTGGACCAGAGCGACGCCCAGCACGCGCGCACCGCCGTGACCAGATCGGCCGGCTCGGCGATACCGAGAAACGTTTCGAACTGGCCGGCGAACGATGCCGGCGCCTTGTCCTCGCAGAGCGCGGAGGAACGTACAGCGAGCTGGGCGCTCCCCCTGCTCGCGCTCGTCACCTGCCGCCAGGCGGCGGCCAGCGTGGCCTCCACCGCGGGGTCGAGCGCCACACGAGTGAGACCAAGCCTGATCGAGAGCGCCAGCCGCCGCGCCTGGAACTCATCGGCCCCGGCGAGTTGTCGCGCGGTTTCGGCGACGCCGGCGAGCTCGATCTGCCGCCGGTAGGCGCCGGCGGTGAGGCAGACGCCCTCGGGCACGGGCAAGCCTGCACGCTGAAGGCGAGCGAGGGTCGCCGCCTTGGGTCCGACTCGCTCGGCCGTGGCCGCGTCGGCGTCGGCCAACGCAGTGGCAACGTCAGGGAACAATGAGGGTCCTCAGCACGCGGGCGGGATCGCGCTCGTAGTCGGCGAACGCCGCTGCCGCCTGGTGGAGCGGGTAGGAGCCGGTGATGAAGCCGTCCAGGTCCACGGTGCCGTCAGCCACCAGCCGGATGGCGGGCTCGAAATCCGCGGGCACGAGCGCGCGCGAGCCCACGAGCGTCAGCTCCTTGTGGTATATCGGGAAGGTCGTGAACTCCGGCACCGGCTCGTGGCTGATCGCGTAGAGCAAGAGCGTGCCGCCGGGGCGCAGCATGTCCATGGCCGGACGCAGGAGGCGGGGATCGCCGGCAGTGTCGATCACCACGTCCGCTCCGCGTCCGGCCGTCAACGCCAGCACCTCAGCGACGATGTCGCGGCCCGACGGGTCGACCGTCGCGTCGGCTCGCATGCGCCGCGCCAGGTCACGCTTCCAGGCGCTACGCGAGACGGCAACGGCGGGACTGGCGCCCGAGAGCTTGGCGAGGCGCGTGTGGAGGAGCCCGGTGGCGCCCTGGCCCAGCACCACCACCGCGTCGCCGGGGTCGATGCTCACGCGCCTTTGAGCATGGCGTACAGTCGCGAGCGTCTCGATGAGGGTGGCGGCCTCGAGGCTGATCTCGGCGGGCAGCGGATGGAGATAGCGCTCGGGCAGAACCACGTGCTCGGCCAGCGAGCCGTCGAGCTCGCGGCCGAGGAGCCCGGCCCGACGGCAGAGGTTCTCGTCGCCCCGCACGCAGCAGTCGCAGGACCCGCAGGCGATGATCGGGTTGATCACGACCCGCGTACCGACGGCGACGCGGGAGTCGGGGCCCACCGCCTCGACGACGCCGGCGGCCTCGTGGCCCAGCACCACCGGGTAGCGTACGCCGGGGTGGCGACCGGTGTAGATCGCCAGGTCCGTGTGGCAGACGGCGGTGGCGGCGACGCGGACAACGGCCTCGCCGCGGCCGGCCACGGGCTTGGGACGCGCGGCGACCTCGAAGCGGCGGGGGGCCGCCAGCACAGCCGCCTGCGTCACGTCGCCCACCGCTGCCCCGCTCAGATGACGACCGTGATCTCTTCGACCGGGAAGTTGGAGATGATCTCGGTCCGGTCCTCGTGGACGATCAGCATCTCCTCGATCCGCACGCCCCACTCGTACTTCTTCCCGTGCTGGGTCTCGAGGGCGAAGACCATGCCCGGCCTGATCTCGAGCGGGTGATCGAGCGACCAGATGCGCGAGATGACTGGTTGGTCGTACTGGGCGAGGCCGAGCCCATGGCCCCATAGGTTGGCGGCCGCCTGGTCCTCCTCCTCGTAGCCCCACGCCTCCTTGGCCGAGGGCCACTTGAGCGCGATGTCCCGCGTCGTCACGCCCGGCCGCACCGTGTTGATTGAGTCGTAGAGCCACTTGAGCGCGGTGGCGTAGTAGTCGTTCATCTCCTGAGTCGGCCGCTTACCCACACAGTAGGTGCGGTAGTAGCACGACTTGTAGCCGTTCCACGTGAGCGCGGCCAGGTCCATGAAGACGATCTCGCCCGGTTTGATGATGCGGTCGGAGAAGTTGCGCCAGTTGGGCCAGGTATTGGGACCCGAGGAGACGATGACGTCCTCCACGTCCTCCATGCCGGGAATGGCATAGAGGAACTCCATGATGTGGGCGGTCACCTGATTCTCGGTGCGGCCGGGCTTGAGGTACTGCATGGTCTCCCAGTGGGCGGCATCGCCGATGGCGCCGACGATGCGCAGGCACTCCTGCTCGTCCACGTTCTTGATCGCCCGGGCCTCCATCATGGGCGTCATGCCGTCGGCCCACTTGATCTTGGCCTCCTGGAAGGCCTGCAGCATGTTGATGTCGATGAAGTCCACGCCCAGCGTCTGGTCGGCCACGCCGTAACGCCGCATCTCCTTCACGATGGCGTCGGTGAACTTCTTGACCTGCTGCTTGGAGGCCGGCCCGGCGGCGCCCTTGATCCAGGCGTAGGACCAGCGGATGTTCTCCTCGGGGATCCACGGCGCATGGCGCTGGATCTGGAAGCCGATGTCGCCCTGCTCGAAGAGCACCGGCGCCCCGTCGCCGCAGAGGAGCGCGTAGCGGAGCCCGGGCTTGAGGCGGTTCCAGCCCGGCGTCAGGGTGCTCGTCACGTACCGGACATTCTCGTCGTACATCAGGACCATGGCGCCCAGGTTGTGCGCCTTCATCCGCTCCCGTGCCCGCTCCAGACGGTACGTCCGGAGGCGATCCCAGTTGATGCGCTGCTGCCAGTCGACGCCCACGGTGCCGAAGTTCGCCATGTCTCTCCTCCGATGACGGGGTGCTGGATCAGACTGCGGGTTGCGAGCAGGTATATTCCGTCAGTGTCTCCGCCAGGTCAAGCGGGCGCCGTCCGTATCATTTCGGGAGCCCCCTCACCGGCCCCACGATCTCCCAAATAGTGTGGCGAGTGGACAAGAGCAACCAATCCGTATAGATTGCCCGATCGGGGAAACGGAGCCGGGTCGTGCCGGTCTCGGGCCGACCGCGGCCCGCACCGCCCTCGCGGAAGGCGCTCCAGACGGAGGATCACCATGACGAAACTCATGGAGACACCCAGGTGAGTCGCAAGATCAGCGTCGGCGTCATCGGAACGGGGTGGATCGGCGAGATCCGGGCCAGGACGTGCGCGGGCCATCCGCTGGTCGAGGGCCTGCATCTGGCCGAGATCGACGAGGCGAAGCTCGCGCGGGTGGCCCGCACGGCCACCACCGACTACCGCGAGCTCCTGCACCGGAAGGACATCGACGCCATCATCGTCTCCACCACCCCGGAGACCACGCACTACCCCTTCACCCGCGACTGCCTCCTGGCCCGCAAGCACACGTTCCTCGAGAAGCCGATGGGGCTCGAGCTGAAGGAGGCCGACGAACTGATGGCCCTGGCCCGCGAGGCCCACCTCAAGCTCACCATCGGCTACACGCAGCGCTTCAACCCGAAATACGCCTACGTGAAGCAGTGCCTGGAGGATGGCACCCTGGGGCGGCCGGTCACGGCGCTGGTGAGTCGCAACGTCTCGCGCTCGATCGGCAACAAGATCGGCGGGCGCATCCGCCTCTCCCCCGCCGTCATGGAGGCGACCCACGACATCGACTTCATCCTCTGGTGCCTGGAGGACACGAAGCCGGCGCGCGTGTACTCCGAAGTCGTCTACCGCGTCATGGAGCAGGCGCACGGCGTCCCCGACTGCCAGTGGATCGTGGTGACGATGGAGGACGGGACGGTCTTCACGATCGGCGCCGGCTGGACCCTGCCGCCCGGATATCCGCACTTCTCGACGGCCACCATCGAGTTCGTGGCCACCGAGGGCGCGCTCCTCATCGACGACAGCCACCGCGACATCGTGCTCAACACGATGGCGAAGGGGATGGTCCTGCCGCTGTCCACCATGCCGGGGGAGCAAGTTCGCCACGTCTACCAGGGCCCCATGGAGGCCGAGACCGTTCACTTCATCGAGGCCGTGGCCCTCGACCGGCCGCTCCTGGTGACGCCCGAGCAGGCGCGCCAGGTCATGGAGGTGACGCTGGCCGCCGATCTCTCGGCCGAGCGCCACGCGCCCGTCACCCTTCCCTTGGATCGCCACCTGACGTAGGGCCGGCGAGAGAGGAGAACCTCATGGCATCCGGTTGGTCGCCGAAGAGGCTCGGCCTCGCCATCGTCGGGGCGGGACGCATCGGCCTCATCCGAGGCGAGATCGCCGCCAAGCATCCAAACATCGGCTGGATCGGCATCGCGGAGACGCGGGCCGACCGCGGCAAGCAGGTGGCGGAGCGGATCGGCGCCGACTTCGTGACGACCGATTTTCGCGAGCTCCTGCGCCGGCCGGAGGCGACGGCCGCCGTCATCGCCACCGATGAGCACCTGCATGTGGATCCCATCCTGACCGCGGTCGAGCACGGCCTCCCCCTCATGATCGAGAAGCCGCTCGCAACCGAGCTCGCGGAGTCGGCCCGCGTCCTGGCGGCCATCGAGCGTTCGGGCGTCGACGCGGTCGTGGGCTACACCCAGCGGTTCCGGCGGCGCTTCCTCGTGGCCAAGGAGAAGGTGCGCACGGGCCAACTGGGCGACGTGACGCTGGTGACCTCTCGCGCCTTCATGAATCGTCTGGTCGCCCTCGACAACTACCGGCGTACCGACCGGCCGGAGACGATCTCCCCCATGGTCATCTCTGGTACCCACGCCCTCGACCTGGTCATGTGGCTCATCGAGGGCAAGACACCCGTCGAGGTCTACGCGCGGTCGATCGACCGGGTGCTCGGCCCCACTCACCGCGGCATCGACGCCACGGCCGGGCTCATCACCATGAGCGACGGGGCACTCTATCACCTGAACATTTCGTGGGCGCTCCCCGTCGCGTGGCCGGGCTCGGTCTACAGCCTGGAGATCGGGATCGTGGGCACGGAGGGCGTCCTCACCATCGACGACACCCACCGCGATGTGGTGATGGCCACCACGATCCCGCAGCAGGCGGGCTACACTCCGGAGACCACCCGCAACGTGGACTTTCTCGAGAGTTACCCGCCGGGCAATATCGCCCTCGGCGAGCTGTGGGGCCCGATGCGCGAGGAGACCAACTCGTGGCTCTCGCGCCTGGCTCTCGGCCATCCGACCCCGCACGCCACCGCCGCCGAGTCCCACAACCGCCTCATGCTCACCAAGGCCCTCGACCTCTCCGCGCGCCGCCGGCAACCGGTCGCGCTCCCCATCTCGCCGGAGGACGAGAGGACCTGAGCCTCGGCGCCAGCTCGGCGCGGCCCCGCCGGGGAGCAGCGCCTCGACACTCATCGGCCCTACGCTCGCTCAACCAGCCCGTATTGGCGCGGCGACACCTTGCTGACGCTCGTGGCCGGGATTATGCTGCGAGCATCGTGAGCTCCGGCCCAGCCATTATCCCTGGGCTCCCCATCGGCGAATCGAGGGAGGTGATGTCTTCTCCCGTTGGTGTCCACGGCACGTGCTCATCCTTCGCCACACAGGTAGTTCAACGCATTCTTGGAAGGAGCGCCAGATGAGGGCTCATCAGGGAGTTTCACGCCGACACGTTCTGGGGATGGCGGTTGCCGTCGGCGGCCTCGCCATGTCCGGTGGGTTCAGTGCCGCGTGGGCCCAAGCGCTGAAACGGACCCCGGGGGAGATCTTGGGGCCGTTTTATCCCGTTCTCAAACGAGTAGATCAAGGCGCGGATCTCACCACCATCGCTGGCAAGCCGGGACGGGCCGCGGGGCAGGTGATCCACGTGATGGGGCGGGTCGTGAACGTCCAAGGGCAGCCGGTCCAAGGGGCCAGGGTTGAGCTTTGGCAAGCCAACACCCATGGGCGCTACACTCACCCGAGTGACACGAATCCGGCGCCGCTGGATCCGAATTTCGAGGGCTTCGCCGTCCAGAACACCGATGCGGAGGGCCGCTACCGGTTCAAGAGCATCAAGCCGGGGGCGTATCCGGCGACTCCCAACTGGATGCGGCCGCCTCATCTGCATTTCGACGTGACGGGCAAGATCAACCGCGTGGTCACGCAGATGTACTTCCCAGGAGAGCCGTTGAACGACAAGGATCTCCTGCTGCAGAACATCCGCTCGAACAAGGAAGGCCTGATCGCGAAGGTGCTGCCCCCGACATCGGAAGTCGAACCGGATTCGCTCATCGTCGTTTGGGACATCGTGGTTGACAAGGGCTGACGTCCTGGAAGGAGGCGAACCCTCATGCGTTTCGTAAAGATCGCGCTTGTCGCCGCTGCGTTGCTCCCCTGGCTCGCGAGCCCGGCGTTGGCTCAGACGTTCGTGTTCGGCGCTCAGGGCGAGCCTGTCCAGCTCGACCCCGCCATCATCACCGACGGAATTTCCTCTCGCATCACCCGGCAGATCTTCGACGGCCTGGTGAAGTACAAGGGGGCGACGACGGAGATCGAACCCGCCCTGGCCGAGAAGTGGGACGTCTCGGCAGATGGCAAGGTCTGGACCTTCCACCTCGGGAAGAACGTGAAGTTCCACGACGGCAACCCGCTCGACGCCGCGGCGGTGGTCTGGAACTTCGAGCGCTGGTGGAAGTCCAACCACCCACAGCACGAGAACCAGGTGAAGGCCGGTCAGACGTTCGAGTACTGGGAGGCCCAGTTCGGCGGCTTCGACGACAAGTCCATGGTCTCGAAGGTCGAGGCGACCGACTCCCACACGATTCGGATCACGCTCAAGGCGCCGCAGGCGCCGTTCCTGGCGAACCTGGCCATGTTCGTCTTCGACATCGCCAGTCCCAAGGCGGTAGAGAAGTGGGGCACCGAGTTCGGGAAGCATCCGGTTGGCACCGGAGCGTTCAAGTTCGTCGAGTGGAAACCGAACCAGGAGGTCATCCTGGAAGCGAACCCCGATTCTTTGGGGGTCAAGCCAAAGGTCAAACGGATCGTCGTTCGCAACATCAAGGACAACTCCCAGCGCCTGGCCGCCCTGAAGGCCGGCGAGATCCACGGGATGGAGGGGCTCAATCCCGAGGATGTGCAGGTTGTGAGGAACGATCCGAACCTCCAGCTCCTTCTCCGACCGACGAACACCACCGGCTACATCGCGTTCAGTTACAAGGTGAAAGAGCTCCAGGACAAGCGGGTGCGCCAGGCCTTTGCTCAGGCCATCAACAAGAAGGCGATCGTGGACGCGCTGTACGGCGGGACCGGGCTCGTCGCGACCCAGTTCCAGCCGCCCGCGCTGTGGGGCTACAACAAGGAGCTGAAAGATCTCGAGTACAGCCCCGACAAGGCCCGGAACCTCCTCAAGCAGGCGGGATTCACGCAGGGGCTGTCCGAGATCACCTGGGAGGACGGCAAGAAGGAGCCGCTCGTCTTCTGGTACATGTCGCGCTCTCGACCCTATTTCCCCAACCCCAAGGAGATCGCGGAGGCGATGGCCGCCGACCTGGCGAAGGCCGGGATCAAAGCCCAGCTCCAGACCGCGGAGTGGGCCGTTTACCTGGACAAGCGGAAGAACGGCCAGCTCCCCCTCTACATGCTCGGCTGGACCGGTGACAACGGCGATCCCGATAACTTCCTGTGCTACTTCTTCTGCTCGCCCGGCGCAGCGCGCGAGGGGGGGTCCGAGTACTTCAACACCGTCGAGGTCCGCTAGCCCCCGGAACCCTTCCGAGAGGACGGGACCGTGTGGCGCTACGCCCTTCGGCGAGCTCTGACCGTCGTCCCCGTCCTCCTGGGGGTGTCCGTCCTCGTTTTCAGCTTCATCCATCTGATCCCCGGCGACCCTGCGGTCACCATGCTCGGCGAACGGGCGACGCCCGAAAAGGTCGCCGAGGTCCGGCACCTGCTCGGACTCGACCGCCCGATCCTCGAGCAGTACTTCCTGTACGTCGGGAAGGTCCTCCGGGGAGACCTCGGCATCTCCATCGTCCGCGGAGATCCAGTGCTCACGGACCTGCTGCGGCGGTTCCCGGCGACGGTCGAGCTGGCCACATCCGCCATTTTCCTGGCCATCTGCCTCGGCGTCCCCATCGGGATCGTCTCCGCCGTGTGGCGAAACTCCCTCGTCGACAGCCTCTCCCGCGTGTGGGCGCTCACCGGGGTGTCGATGCCGATCTTCTGGCTCGGCCTGATGCTGGCCTGGTTCTTCGGCGTCCAGCTCCGCTGGCTGCCGACGGGCTTCCGCCTGAGCACCGGCACCGCGTTCGAGCCGTGGACGAACTTCATCATCCTCGACGCGGTCCTCCAGGGGAACGGGCCGGTCGTCCGGGACGCGTTGAGACACTTGGTCCTGCCGGCCGCCGCGCTCGCGACGATCCCGCTGGCCGTCATCGCGCGGATGACGAGAGCGAGCATGCTGGAGGTTCTCTCCCAGGACTACATCAGGACGGCCGAAGCCAAAGGCCTGCCGCAGGGAGCCGTGATCCTGCGTCACGCTCTCGGAAACGCGCTTCTGCCGGTGATGACAGTCGTCGGGCTCCAGGTGGGCCACCTCCTGGCCGGGGCGATCCTAACGGAGACGATCTTCTCGTGGCCCGGGATCGGCCTCTGGGTCTATGAGTCGATCGAGTCGCGCGACTACGCGATCGTGCAGGGCGCGAGCCTGTTCATCGCCGTCATCTTCGTCACGGTCAACCTGGTAACGGATCTGTTGTACGCGGCAGCAGATCCCCGGATCAAGTACGACTGATGGCGGTGGCCGCGAGGATTCTGGCAGCGGCGGCGCCTGAGCGGCGAGGGAAGAGCCCGGCCCGAGCCGCGCTCAGCCGCCTCCTGGCCAGCCCGGTCGCGCGCGTCGGGCTTGCGATCGTCTCCACCGTCGTTCTGATCGCCCTCATCACGCCCGCTGTTCACTATTACGATGCCAAGACGGACTCGACCCTCACGCTCAGGCTCAAGCCTCCTTCGTGGCAGCACCCATTCGGCACCGACACGCTCGGCCGGGACATCCTGATCCGGGTGCTTCACGGCGCCCGGGTCTCCCTCGGGCTCGGCGTCAGCTCGGTGGCGCTCGCCGCGCTCGTGGGCATCGCGCTCGGCCTCGTCGCGGGCTACGTCGGCCGGCGGGTCGACCTCATCCTCATGTTCTGCATGGACATCCTTCTTGCCTTCCCCGCGACCCTCCTCGCCATCGCCATCGTGGCGATGATCGGCCCCGGCCTGCGTAACTCCCTCTTCGCGATCAGCCTGGTCTCGATCCCGGTCTACGCGCGCCTCGCCCGCAGCGCGGTGCTGGCGCTCCGCGAGCGGGAGTTCGTCGCCGCCGCGCGTAGCCTCGGCGTCAGCGACACGCGCCTGCTCCTCCGGCACATCCTTCCGAACAGCGTGCCGCCGCTCATCGTTCAGACCACGCTCGCCATCGCCTTCGCGATCCTGGAAGCCGCGGCGCTCGGCTTCCTGGGGCTCGGCGCCCAGCCCCCGACTCCGGAGTGGGGCGCAATGCTGGCCGATTCGTACAAGTACTTCACCAGCGGCGCGTGGTGGGCCTTCTTCTTCCCCGGCGCGGCGATCATGCTCTCGGTGCTGGGTTTCAACCTCCTCGGGGACGGCCTGCGCGACGCGCTCGACCCACGCCTTCGCACGACCTAGTGCGGTGTCCCAGAAATCCGTTGACTCGCTGACGCCGGGCGGGGCGGGGGCCCCTCCGCGGAACACGCTGAGTCGCAACCGGCGCCGGGCACTCGTGAGGAGCCACGAGAGTGAGGCTTTCGCCTCCGGCAACGCGCAGAAGCCACGGTTCCCCGGAGGGGCCCCCCGCCCCGCCCGGCGCTTTGTCCACAAGCTTCTGGGACAGGCCACTAGAATAGTGAGCCGCTCGGGTCTTTATGTAGCCCACGCGCCGATGGTACAAGTTGCGGGGGAGTCTGTGTCATGCCCATCCGCTACGATGTCATCATCATCGGAGCCGGTCACAACGGCCTGGTCACCGCGGCCTATCTCGGCCGGGCGGGCCGCCGGCTGCTCGTCCTCGAACGGCGCGAGCTCGTGGGCGGGGCTTGCGTCACCGAGGAGCTGTGGCCCGGCTTCAAGGTCTCGACCGCCGCCTACGTGACCAGCTTGCTGCGACCCGAGATCATCCGGGACCTCGCCCTCGAGCGCCACGGGTTCGAGCTCCTGCCGCGGAGTCCCTCGTCCTTCACCCCCTTTCCCGATGGGCGTTCCCTGTTGATGGGGCCGGACCGTGAGATGACGCGGCGGGAGGTGGCGAAGTTCTCGAGCCGCGACGCGGACGCGCTCCCGCGCTACGAGGCGATGCTCGAACGGGTCGCCGCGTTCATCGAGCCCACGCTGCTGATGACGCCGCCCAACCCGTGGTCGCTGTCCCCGCGCCACCTGCTTAGGCTGGCGTCGCTCGGCCTCCGTTTCGTGAAGCTGGGCAAGGACGGAGCCCACGCCATCGAGATTCTCACCGGCGCGGCCAGGCGGCTCCTCGACGGTTGGTTCGAGTCCGAGCAGCTCAAGGTGACCCTCGCCACCGACGCCATCATCGGCGCCAAGGCCTCGCCCTCGATGCCCGGGACGGCCTACGTGCTCTTTCACCACGTCATGGGCGAGTGCAACGGCGTCCGGGGCGTCTGGGGCTATGTCCGCGGCGGAATGGGCGGGATCAGCAACGCCCTGGCCGCGGCCGCCCGCGAGCGCGGCGCCGAGATCCGGGTGAATGCCGAGGTGCGGAAGATCCTGGTGAAGGACGGCCGCGCCTGCGGCGTGGCGCTGGCCGACGGCACGGAGATCCAGTCCCCGGTCATCGTGTCCGGATGCGATCCCGATGTCACCTTCCTCAAGCTCATCGAACCGGGCGCTCTCCCCGGCGAATTCCTCGAGGCGGTCAGGCGGATCGACTACTCGAGCGCGAGCCTCAAGATCAACGTCGCGCTGAGCGAAGTGCCGGACTTCCGGGCCCTGCCGGGCGCCCACCCCGGTCCCCAGCATCGGGGGACGATCCACATTGCGCCCACGATGGATTACATCGAGCAGGCCTATGACGACGTGAAGTACGATCGCCCCGCCCGGAACCCCATCATCGAAGCCACCATCCCATCGGCGGTGGATCCCACGGTCGCGCCGAGGGGCCTTCACCTGATGTCGATGTTCACGCAGTACTTCCCGTACCGGCTGCGGGAGGGATCCCTGCAGGAGGCGAAGGAGGCCTACGCCGACCGGTGCTTCGAGATCATGAACGAGTACGCCCCGAACTTCCGGCGCTCGGTCATCGCGCGCCAGGTGCTGGCCCCGAAGGACATCGAGGATCGCTTCGGGCTCACCGGCGGCAACATCTTTCAGGGGGCGATGACGCTCGACCAGCTCTTCTTCCTTCGCCCGGTCCCGGGCTACGCGGACTACCGCACGCCCGTGAAGGGGCTCTACCTGTGCGGTGCGGCTACCCATCCGGGCGGCGGGATCATGGGCGCGTGTGGGTACAACGCGGCCCGCGAGATCCTACGCGACCTGTAAGACGCGGCCCGCGAGATCCTACGCGACCTGTAAGAATATCCGAAGAGGGCTCCACGCCCCCCCGAGTTTCCTACCGCTTGAGCACCGAGAGCAGGTTGCTGTAGTCGTCGGTCCAGGTGACCGGCGCAGCGGTCAGAGGCTCCGCCTCCTTGAACGCCGGCGTCTCGAAGCGGTCGGCACGGCTGGAGAGCAGGACCCAGGTCGAATCGAAGAGTGGGTAGTCCTCGTCGTCCGTGGACACCAGCACGGCGTGCTTGCCCAGGGCATCGGCGGCGGCGCGGACCACCGGCTCCAGGTCGACGTACTTGTTCGAGATGTGCAGAGCCAGGATGCCCTCCGGCGCCAGCCGCCTGAAGTAGAGGTCGAAGGCCTCCCGGGTCAGCAGGTGGACAGGAATGGAGTCACCCGAGAAAGCGTCGATCACGAGGACGTCGAAAGGCGGCCCGGCGCGGCGCTCGAGCGAGAGCCGACCGTCTCCCGGGACAATCTCGACCCTGGCCGGTGAGTCCCGGAGGAAGCTGAACTCGGTGGAGGCCAGCCTGACCACGAGCGGGTTGATCTCGTAGAAGACGTAGAGGTCTCCCGCGCGGCCATAGCAGGCCAGGGTCCCGGTTCCCAGCCCGATCACGCCGACCCGGACGGGGCCGGCCGGCTGGGCCGCTCGGATCGCCAGCCCCGCGCCAGAGCCGGGTCCGTAGTAGGTGGTCGGGTCACGCCGGTGCGCAGGGGCCAGGAGCTGCCCGCCGTGTTTGATGCTGCCGTTGAGGAGCAGCCGCAACGGTCCCGTCTCGTACGGCGCAGGCTCGTCCTTGACTACCAGCGTGCTGTAGAAGTTGCGGGTGGCGAGCCGGGCGCTCGCCAAGTCTTCCATCGAGGCATGCGCCATGTAGGCGGCGACGGCCACGGCCGCCGCGATGGGCCCGGCAACCAGCGGGTGGCGCCAGGACCAGCGACGTGAGCGGGCGAAGAGGCAGACCGCGAGGGCCGCGCACGTAGCCAGGCTGAGCGGCAGCTCGTGATAGCTGTCGAAGACGAGCGGGGCGAGGATCCCGGAGAAGACCCCGCCCAGGGCGCCCCCGAGCGCGATCATCAGATAGAACGACGAGAGGTAGCGAGGGTGGGGCTTGAGGTGCGCCAGCTCCACGTGGCAGGCCAGGCAGATCGCGAAGAAGGGCGGCATCAGAAGGCCGAGCCGTGTGGAGAGGGTCATCTTGCCGGCCGTGGTCACGACATAGGTGATCGATGCGAGCGCCAAGACGGCCACGAAGGGCAGGAATAGTCGGACCCGCCGCATCTCCAGACCGAATGGCAAGGCGAAGCTCAAGAGGTAAAGGGCCAGGGGTACCACCCAGAGCAAGGGCACGGGCGCGATATTGTGAGAGAGCGTCGTGGTCACCGCCAGGAGGAGCGTGTTGGTGGCCGCGGCCAGCCCCAGCGCCGCGCCGAGCGCCAGCGACGAGGGGCGAGGGGGCGAGGGAGCCTCGGCGACGGGACCTGCGGCGCCGGAGCCGTGGGCGCCTGGCGGCGCGGAGGCTCGCGCCGCTGCCTGGCGGCCGCGGGTCCATGCGAGGAATCCGAGGGCCGTCGCGAAGCAGCCATACGCCGCCGACCAGGCGCCGAACTGCAGACGAAGTCCCAGGACGGGCTCGATCGCGAACGGGTAGCTCAGCAGGGCCAGGAGCGAGCCGGTGTTGGAGACGGCGTACAGGACGTATGGCGACGGGAGGCGCGCGGGACGCCCGGTGGAGTCGGTCTCCTGCGCGTACCAGCCCTGGAGCAGAGGCGCGCTGGCCGCGACGACAAAGTAAGGCAGGGCGACGGTGCGGAACAGGACACCCAGAATGCTCAGGACCGGCTCGTGCTGGCCGCTCGGCTTGAGCGTGTCGCTCGGGGTAACCGGCAAGGCGAACAGGCTCAGCGCGACCACGGCCAGGTGCACGATTCGCTGCTGGGAAGGCGAGAGCGCGCGCAGGATCCAGTGGGCGTAGGCGTAGGCTCCGAGGAGACCGAGCTGGAAGAACAACACGGCCACCGTCCAGAGCGTGGCCGAGCCGCCGAACCAGGGCAGGATGGCCCGGGCGATCATGGGCTGGATCTGGAAGAGCAGGAAGGCCGAGAGGAAAGTGGTCAGCGGGTACAGCACGCGCGCATCTCAGAGCCGGACAAGATCACGCCGTTGCCAGGGCGGGTCGAGACAACGCGATCAAGCGGACGGCTTTCCGTCCGGCCTCGGCGCGTGCGACATCATGCCCCCCTTGACTACTTGATGGCCTGGGGGTTGATCGGCGAGCCCACCGCCCGCGTGATGGGTAGCGGTGGCGCCACGAACATGAACTCGTAGACTCCATCGGCCGCGCAGTCGTCCGCCAGCGCCTCGAGGTTGAAGATCTCGCCGACCAGGAGTCCCATGTTGACCACCATGACAAGGTGGAGCGGCTGGAACGCCCCGGGAAGCTCGTTGGGCCTGACCTCGGCCCCCCACGTATCGGTGGCGATCCCGGCGATGCACTGGTCGTAGAGCCACGGGGCGGTGAGGAAGGAGAGCCCCGGCGCGTCCCCGGCCGAGAAGGTCCCCCAGCTCCGTTCCCGGAGCCGCCGTCCCACGTCCCCCGTCCTGACCAGGACGATGTCCCCGGCCTGCACCGTCACCTGCTGCTTGGCGGCGCAGCCCTCGAGGTCCTCGGTGTAAATCGCCGCGCCCGGCCGCAGGGCGTCCACGCCCTTGTAGCGCGCGATGTCGAGGAGGACGCCGCGGCTGACGACCTTGTCCTTGTAGTGCTCGATGCCGTTCCGCGCGGCGCCGGTGGCGGAGACCAGGCTGGCGTCGCGGCCGCCGTACATCTTGCCGTTGCGGAAGATGTGGCCGAGCCCGTCCCACTGGGTCCCGCACTGGAGGAACATCGTGACCTGATCGTCGGCGAAACCCCAGCCGAAGGGCAGCGTCTCGAAGCCCCCCAGCTTCTGGCGGCCGGTCGCGTGGTCCGTCCCCGTGGCGACCATGCTGTGGATGGGGTTCACCCGGCCGAACGCCCCGCTCTGGGGGCCATTCGTGTCGAAGTTGAGGGCGCAGGAGATCACCTTGCCCCGCCGCACG
>WNGB01027841.1_pt1 | contig 18900 bp, 18 predicted proteins | sample 5400681 | NCBI WGS metagenome assembly WNGB01 (sample SAMN13153367, study PRJNA577476) | soil metagenome | isolation source: 115 cm soil or saprolite under grassland replicate 2 | place: USA:California | collected 2016-06-15
CCGAGAAGTCGGCGAGGGTCACCTGGCTTCCATTCAATTGCGGCAGCGTCACCCCGTCCTTCAGCTTGAGCGATACCGAGACGGTGCCCGTGGTCTCGATTTCCGCCCCCTTGATCACGGGGTGCATCACCCAGGCACCCGCGCTGCCCGCCTCCTGCCCGAAGCTCTGTGACACGTCGAAGTCGAGCAGCACGATCTTCTGGGGACCGGTCACCTCGAGCGCGGTTCCCGGCAACGTGACCTTGATCCCGCTCTCCGCCAGGCTCGGCATCCGGAGCTCGCCGGTGACGGTCGCGCCCGCGGGCAGGCCCTCGTAGTCCGGCGAGGACGCGAAGATGCTGCCGTCCAAGAGCTCGACGTAGCCCCCGGTCACCACCAAGCGGAGCTGACTGTAGCTCCCGGTCGGGACCTCGGCGTCCTTTACTAAGTCGAGGGTGGCGTTCTGCAGCTCGAGCAGACTGACCGTGGCCGGCGTGCTGCTGAGGGTGGTCTTGCCGCCGTTCCCTTGGAGATACACCTCGGAAATCGTGACCTTGGCGGTCTTGAACGGCCCGGCGGCATCGGTCAGCTTGACCGAGAAGCGCGCGGTCCCAGGCCCCTGCGATTCGCCGCAACCGCCTAGGGCCAAGGCTGCGGCGAGGGCGAAAGCGGCTGCGGTGCGAATGCCAAGCATGATTGAGCTCCCGGTTAGGCGGGTCCGGGTACAGACTCGCCGCCTGCCAGGAGAGTCACACCTCCCGGGCGGCTGCACTACTGCAGTATCTTGCGTGATGTGAAAGGTTTAGCGCCCCGTGACCCCCTGCCCTCTGACGGAGTCTGTACCCCGGTGACGGATCGGTCCGACCCTGCCCTCATCCGCCAAGTGCTGGACGGAAACCCGGAAGCTTACGGAGCACTGGTGGCTCGGTATCGCGAGCGGTACGCGCGGTTCGCCGTCCACATGCTGGGTGAGCGGGAGGACGCGGAGGAGGCGCTCCAAGATGCGTTTGTCCGGGCCTACCGGTCGCTGGCCCAGTGCGCCGACCCGGCGCGATTCGATGCATGGCTGTTCCGGATTCTGGCGAATCGCTGCCGGACGGCCGGCGCCCGGCGGGCTCGGCGGGCTCGGACGTTCATCCGAGATGAGGTGGCGCTGGGCGAAGCCTCCGCGGAGCACCCGGCGGAGCGGCGGGAGTGGCGGGAAGAGATCTACCGCGCACTCAGCCGGCTCGAGCCCGACCAGCGGGAGGCCTTCCTGCTCAAGCACGTCGAAGACCTGAGCTACGAGGAGATGTCCGCCCTCACCGGGGCAGGCATCTCTGCCCTGAAGATGCGAGTGAAGCGCGCGTGCGAGCGCCTGCGGGTGTTGTTGGGGGAGGTCCAGCATGCATGACGATGACCGTGACGAGCTGATCGCCCGAGTGGCTGACGAGCTCCGGGGTCCGGTAGGGCTCGACCCGGGTTTCGATGGGCGCGTCATGGCGCGGGTCCGCGAGGCCGCTCCCCGGCCTTGGAGGGAGGCGCTCCGCTGGTGGACCGAGCCGCGGCCGGTGCGGGTTTCGCCGCTCGTCGGCCTCGCCTGCGCTGCCGGCCTGGCCGCACTCGTCGTGCTGGGAACGCTGTCCCTCGAGCCGCGGTCGACGGCGGGGCAGCCGGTTTCTGAGATTGGGATTGCGCCAGTCGAGCCCGGCATCGAAATGGTGCAGTTCGTTCTGGTGGCGCCCCAGGCGTCCACCGTTGCCGTGGTCGGCGATTTCAATGACTGGGACCCGAGCCGCACGCCCCTTCGGGCTGAAGCTGCTGGCGGAGTGTGGTCGGTAAACGTGCCGCTCCGTTCCGGAGCGCATCAGTACGCGTTCGTGGTCGACGGCAAGGATTGGCGGCCGGATCCTGCGGCACCTCGAGCCGTTACCGACGACTTCGGGGCGCCCAATTCGGTCATCTTCGTGGGCGGCAAGAGCACGTGAGATACGCTCTCGCACTCACCGTCAGCCTGGCCGCGGCGCCCACCCTCCGAGCGCAGGACCCCCGGCTGGAGGCCCGGCTCGACCCGACCACCCGCGTGGCCGTGGCGGCGTTGCTCGATTCCGCTCGCTCGGCGAGTCTCCCGACCGAGCCCATTGTCGACAAGGCACTGGAAGGGGCGACCAAGCGGGCCAGCGGCGACCGCATCGTGGCCGCGCTCCGGAACCTCACGGCCGACCTGCGGACGGCCCGGCTGGCTCTTGGACCTGGCGCGCCCGATGGCGATGTCATCGCCGGGGCGGGCGCGATTCGCGCGGGCGCCGGGCCTGAAACGCTCGAGCGAATCAAGGGCGTGCGCGGAAAGGCAGGGCTCTCGGTCCCGCTGGCCGTGCTGTCGGATCTGGTGGCGCGGGGCGTCCCGGTCGACACAGCCGCGACCGTGATCCTCCACCTGGCCCAGGGCGGTGCCAGTGATGCGGACTATACCGGTCTCGAGCGCGGTGTCGCGCGCGACATCGGGGCCGGCGCTCCGCCGGGAGCGGCTGCGGCCGTGCGCGCCCGGGTGGCCAGCGCAGAGGCCCGATCGTCCGGAGGCGGGCCGCCGCCCGGAGTCCCCGGCAAGGGACCCAAGGCGCCGAGAGGAGAGCCCCCCAACCGCCCGTAAGCCGACACGAGTTATCTTAGCTCGTGCCGAGATGCATCCGCCTCGCGGTTCTCGCTCTCGTCCTCTCCCTTCCGATCGCGCGAGCGGCGGCTCAAACCGTCGGCTCTCTCGATGCGGGCGTCAGCCGCATCGGGTACACCGCTCTTCCCGGCATCACCGCCTACAGCGTGTCGCCGGCCTTCCAGCTGTTCCGCCCCAACGCTTCGCTGCTGGCCAACGGTGTGTTCTCCCGCTTCGGCGGCGGTGGCTGGACGCTCCAGGGCACCACGACCGGCTCGATGTTTGTGCCGCGCGGCTCGGGCGTCCAAGCGGAGCTGGGCGCCACGCTGGCGGGGAGCGTCGACGACGACGGCAACAAGAGCGTCGAGGTGTTAGGGCAGATCCGTTTGCATTGGGGCGGCGCACGGCGGGGGCTCTGGGTGGGAGGCGCAGTGGGCCGGGCTTGGGAGGGCACCGTGTGGGAGACGACCGGGCTGGCAGAGGCTGCCGGCTGGGCCCGCTTCGGCGCTGTCACCGCCGTGTTGAGTGCCTCGCCAAACTGGGTCGGGCCGGACCTTCGCTTCTTCGACACCCAGGCCACTGCCCGCCTGGTTCACGGCCCCCTCGAGATCGGCGCCTATGGAGGGTTTCGGTCGTGGTTCGAACCCGATGGCGCCGATGGCACCGTCTGGGGCGGTGCCACGGCCGCCTACTGGCTGAGTCGGCGCCTGGCGATCGTGGCTGCCGGCGGCTCGTACCCTGCCGATTTCGCGCAGGGCTTCCCCGGAGCCAGTTACCTCTCGCTCACCATCCGGATCGCGACCCGGCGCCCGCCCACACCGAGCGGAGTGGAAGCGCAGGAGTATCGCCTGCTGCAGCCGCTGGCCCGACCGGTAGTCCCAGATTTTCGGGTCACCACAATGACCGCACCGGCGCGACTCATCCGCGTGCGCGCGCCCGGGGCCACTTCAGTGGAGGTGATGGGAGACTTCACTGATTGGGAGGCCGTTGCGTTGCGGAAGGGCCCCCGCGACGAGTGGACGGCGGTCTTGGTCATCCCCGAAGGCACCCACCGAATGAACCTCCGGGTGAATCAGGGAACCTGGGGCGTCCCGCCGGGCGTCCCGGCCCTGAATGACGATTTCGGGGGGATTGTGGGAGTTCTGGTCATTGAGTAACAGATTGGTTGGCGCGTGACGGTGTGAGGGGGGTCACGGGTCTCTCGTGCGAGGACCTTCGAATGCGGGGCGACATGCGGCTGAGGCTTGCTTGGATCTGCACGGGGCTCCTGGTGCTCTCAGGCGCGGCCGGGAGCGTCGTCGCTCAGGCTCCGAGCCCCTCCGGCAAGCTCGCGCGGGCACTCCCGGCGGCTGCCGCGGAGCGGGTGCAGGGCCGGGTCGAGGAGGCACGCGCTCGCGGGCTTCCGGCGGCAACCCTCGAGCAGCGGGCGCTCGAGCTGTCGGCCAAGGGCGTGGCGCCCGACCGGGTCGCAGAGGCAATCGACGAGTACGCCGAGCGGCTCGATTCGGCCCAACTCATCCTGAGAGCGAGGGGGCGAGGCGAAGCCGCCGATGGGGAGATCGACGCCGCGGCCACCGCGCTCCGAAAGGGTCTGGCCAGTGCTGCCCTCGGCGATCTCGCTCAGTCGGCGCCTCCCGGCCGGTCCCTCGCCGTCCCCTTGCTCGTCATCTCCAGCCTGATCGACCGCGGACTGCCGGCCGACGCGGCCGTCCGCCAGGTCCTCGCCCGGCTGGGTGCCCAGGCTTCCGACCAGCAGCTTGCGCGCCTCGCGTTACCCCAGGGGCTGAAGGCCAGCCAGGCACGCGGGCTCACGGGCCAGGGTTTCGCCGCGAACAAGCGCCCCAGCGAGTTCGGCACCCCCGATTTCGTTCCCGCAGGGGCTCTGACCACCGGCAGCCACCCCGCGACTCCGGTGCGGCCGCCGGGCAAGAATCGACCGTCGCCGGGCGTCACTCAGCTGTAGTGCGGCGGGCGGGACGGATGAGCATGCCGTCCAGCTCGACAGCAGTCCCTGCGTCCAACCGATCGAGCTCGTCCTCGAGCCCATTGAACACCCCAATTTCGTGCACCAACTCCGCCTGGATCTCGGGCGCGACGTGGTCATCGAGCAGGCGCTGGACTCGCCGTCGGCGGAGCGCAAGGACGGACTTGAGCCGCACCGCGGTCCGTTCGTCGCGCCGGGCCTCGAGCTGGGCTTCGCGCAGATGGTTGAACGCCTCCCATGCCACTGCCGCCGACACCAGCAGGATCCGGCCGATCACGACCACGGCCGGCGCGACCCGGATCACCAGCGCGACGAGTGCCAAGCCGAGCCCGCCAGCTCCCCCGGCCCGCAGGGCGTGAGCCCGGAGCTGGTGCAGTGGATGCTGATCCCAATAGTGTATGAGCCGGCGGCGGTACCGCCGGACGAGCCGAGCGCCCATTCGATCCTCCCTCCGAACAGGTCTCGGCACACTTGCCCCCACGCTTGAGCCTGGCCGGCCCGTTTCGTGCACGTCGGGCTGCCAATGCGGTCATCGGTGCCGCGCCAGTGCCCCCAAGTTTCGGAGGGGTTTGCCTATGTACCGGGGCTTTCTGCTCCTGCTCGTCTTGGCAGTGGCCATCCCGGCCAGAGCGGTATCTCAGAGCGACACCACCGCCCCGGCCGGGGTTCAGAGTGACACCGCCGTCCCGGGCCCTGTGCTCGATGCTCTCCGGGCCACAATCGCCGACCGCTACGTGACGCGCGTCCCAGCCGACTCCCTGGCGCGGTTCAAGACCGCCGAGGGCCTCCTCGCTTCGCTGGGCGATCGACACACGGTGTTGTTTTCCCCTCGGGCCTTTCTCGCGGTACGGCGGGACACGGTGTATCTGGCCAGCGTCCTGCCTGGCGGTCCGGCCGCCAAGGCTGGGCTGGTTGCGTTCGACCGGGTCGTCGCGGTCGACGGACGCTCGCTGGTAGGTCTCCGGGCAGACTCCGCGGTCCAGCTCATTAGGGGTCCCGACGGCTCGACCGCGCGGCTCAGCGTGGTGAAAGCCGGGCGCGCGCGGTCGGTGGCGCTGGTGCGCGGCGCAGTGGCGGTCCCCAGCGTTGGGGGCGTGGCACTGCTCGAAGGCCGGATCGGGGTGGTGCGACTGCGGCAGTTCGGCGAGGGGGCGACGGCCGAGGTGGCGAACGCGGTAGACGGGCTGGTATCGGCCGGCGCTCGCGGCCTCGTGCTCGATGTTCGCAGCAACCCGGGCGGGCTCCTGGAGGAGGGACTCGGTATCGCCCAGCTGTTCCTGCCCTCGGGTTCTGGCTTGGTGGAGGTGCGCGCGAGGCCGGGCACACCGGTCCAGCGAGCCCGGGCCGATGCGCCGCCCCAGTATCCGACGCTGCCGCTGGCGGTTCTGGTGGATGGACTCTCGGCTTCCGCGTCGGAGATCCTGGCAGGCGCGCTTCAGGATGCGCACCGTGCGGTGGTGCTCGGTCGCCAGAGCTATGGGAAGGGTTCGGTGCAGGAAGCCGTCCGCTTGCCGGAAGGCTGGGCGGTGAAGCTCACGGTGGCACGCTGGTACACCCCCGCGGGCCGCGGCATCGATCGAGGTCCACAAGCGGACTCGACCCTCGACCCCGACGCCAAGCATCCGGGCGGAATCATGCCGGACGCGCCACTCGCGCCTGACACAACACTCACACCGCCGCGCACCGCGCTCGCGGTCTTGAAGCGCGCCACCTGGGCCCGGGTTGGCGATCGGCTGGCCGACTGGACCGAGTCGCACCGAACCGATTCGACCGCAGCCCCGAGCAAGCAGACGGCGGACACGCTGCTTGCGGGGCTGTCGGTGCCGGCCGAGGTAGCGCCAGCTCTGGCAAAGTGGCTCGAGCGCGCGCTCACCCAGGAGCTGCTGTCCGCCCGCTACGGCGAGACCGCGGGTGAGGCGTGGGCGCTGGCCCATGATGCGGAGGTGGAAGCGGCCCGCGCGTGGCTGCTGCGACGGGTCGCCGCATAACGGCGTGGGTTGCGGGGACTCTATCGGCGTCCGGCTGGATCTGCGCTGGTAGTCTCCGAACCATGCTTCTCCGAAGGCGGATACTTCCTCAGGATAGGAAAGGAGTCAGACCTCCACAATGAGTTGAGTATCAGCTGCCTTCGACAGAACCCGTCTTGCTGACGCATAACCACGGGGCGATAGAAAAAATCGCTGCAACGAAGCTTCAATCGGCGGAAGGTCAGGTACGGACCCACCGCGCTCCAAACCAGAACCACAGCGCAAAGGGCTGCGATCGAATAGCCGAGCGAGGTGCGACCGGTATCCCGGAGCCGAGCGAGTCGTGCCAGAGTCGAAGCCATCCCTTCGATCATCCAGTCAAGACCGGATCCAACAAGGATCAGAAACGGTGGAAGCGCCGTGATTACGAAGCGAATATCGAAGAACTTCCCGAACGGCACGAACCCGAAAACCAGAAACGGCATAGCAATCCAGGGGAGCAAAATTGCTGCCCGCTCCAGTGATCTGAAGCTCCGGATTAGCCCAAGTGCCACAAGTCCGATCGACAGGATGCCCCACGGGGCGCCGAAGGTCCAGCGGTTGAACAGCTCCACAAAGAAACGCCCGGTGAGGGCAAGCGTATGCTCCCGGTCGAGATCGGAGCTCGCCAAGAAGGTGTTGACATGAGCGAGCTGCGGCCAGAAACCGAGCGCAACCACGACCGAAGAGCCAGCAAGGCCCCCGCAAAGCCATAGCGGAAAGCTCCCGCTCGCCCACCAGCGGTGCACGACGAACGACAGGCCCGCAATGGCGATTGCACCGCCCACGAAGACCGCCGCGTGATGAGTATAGAGCGAGCCCAGGATACTGAGCGTCAAGAGAACCAGACCGGCTATGCTCTTGGACCTGACAAAGGAAAGAAAGCCATGGAACGCCGTCAGCGACCAGAAGATCAGCAGAGTATACGACCGGGCATCCTGGGAGTATTCAATGTGGTATACCGAAAGTGTGAGCAGGAGAGCAGACAGGAGGCCTGCTCGTACTCCAGCGAGGCGATACGCCAGCGCCCCCAGCAGGGGAATGGAAAGGATTCCAACGAGACAGGCTGGGCCGCGGATCGACTTCTCATGTTTCGAAAGCCGCCATGCCGCATACGCAGCTCCGTAGTACATCAACGGTTGCTCCGCACGGTCGCGCCCCGATGCAGCCCAGATGTCAGCGAGTGAGTGTGCGCTGTTGACGACGCCCAACGTATAGATCTCGTCGTGCCACAACGGACGCTTGGTCAGGGTTTCGATGCGGAGAAATGCGCCAACAGCCAGAAACAGGATCAACAATCCAGCCGAGCGATATGCGGGGTGGGAGCGTGCTGTCATGGCGCCTCGCCGAGGACGTGGCTGACGTTAAGTTACCGCGGGACGCCTGCAGCTCACAGTTCTGACCCGGCGCTCGCACAGGGGCGCGAGGCTGAGTGCCATGATGTCTGCTGCAACACGGGTCTTTGCTCTCTCCATGGCCATCGCCGTCGGCATTGCGGGCGTACTCGACACGATCGTGGCCGCCAGGATGTCGCCCACACCCGACGAGGGCGCCCACATCGAGTACGGCCGCAGGGTCCTCCACGGTCGACCGGTTCGCGACCGGATCTACTTCGACAGCAAGATGCCGATCTCGGCGTTGAACGCGATCCCTCTGTTCGCAGCCGAGCAACTGGACGCCCATCGCCTCCTCCCCGGAGGGGCGACGCTGCTCCACCACTGGAAGCTCGCGCGCGTGGCGAGTGTCGTGAGCCTCATACTGCTCAACCTGCTCGTCTACCGGTGGGCCAGCGTACTCTACGGTCCGGCTGCCGGCCTCGCGGCCTCGATCCTCGTGGCGCTCGCCCCGAACCTCATCGCGCACGGGACGTTGGCAACCACGGACGGATATTTCGCCCTCGGCGCGCTCCTGTCGTTGTATTGCCTTCGCCGCTATCTCCGGCACCCGACCTGGGGCAACGCCTGTGTGAGCGCGTGCGTCCTGGCATTCGCGCAGCTTACGAAGCCATTCGCGCTCTACCTCTATGTGATCGCCGGCCTCGGGCTGGCCGCGGCCGCGCTGCTTCGCCCCCGCACAGGGGCCTCGCTGACCGCTCGGGGCACCGCTTTCTACGCCGGTGTGTGCCTGGCAGCATTTCTGTTGGTGCTCAACGTCGGGTTTGGCTTCGACCGATCGTTCGCTCGGCTCGGATCCTATCGCTTCACGAGCGCGCGCCTGGTCAATCTTCAGCACACCATGGCACGCCTACCGCTCCTTTGGCGCACCCGAGTGCCGGTCCCCTATCCCTACCTGCAGGGCCTCGACATGTCGGCGGACGACGAGGCGCGCGGCAAGAGCTACGGCAACGTGTATCTCCTGGGTCAGCTCGGTAACAGCAGAGACCCGCGGTTCCACGGGTTCAAGAGCTATTACGCGGTAGCATGGTTTTTCAAGGAGCCGATCGCCCTCCAGGTGCTCTTTCTTCTGGGCCTGCTCGCAGTCCGGAAGCGGCGGGCGTTCGCCGATTTCGTGCTGGACGAGGGCCTGCTACTTGCGGCCGCCGGCGTCCTGGTTGTGTGGCTGTCGTTCTTCAACCGAGCTCAGCTCGGGGTCAGGCACATCCTGCCTGCGTTAGCCGTCGCCGTGGTGATTGCCTCGGCTGCATTTTCGCAATTCTCGTTATTGCCGCGCGGGGCCAGGATCGGGCTGGGCCTGCTCGTGGTCTGGCTCGGCCTGTCCACCTTCAGCTATTACCCGCACCTGATTCCTTACATGAACGAGTGGGCCGGCGACCGCCGTTTCGCCTATCGGTTGCTGGCGGACAGCAATCTCGACTGGGGTCAGAACGAAGACCTGGTCGGGGACTTCCTGGCGACGAATCCCGACGTGGTGCTAAATCCCAGAACGCCCGTGTGCGGCCGCGTCCTTATGAGCGCCAACTGGCTGACAGGCGTCCTCGGGTCGCCGAAGAACTGGAAGGGGCACTCGTGGGTGTGGGGGTACCAGCCCTACGCACATATCGGGTACTCGCACTTCCTGTTTCACATCCCGCCCGGCCGGGCCTCTGACGGCGGCGTGAAGGTCTCGCCATCAAGCCGCCCGAACTGCTCATTGTAACAGCAACAGATGGACCCCCGGGTGCTCACTCCTAATGTCGTCGCCCGGCGGGACTCACCCGGAGCAGGATGGTATGTAGATCCGGGTACGAAGCGAGTACGACGCCCTGGTCTGCCGGCCTGAGCTCGCGCTCGAACATATAGATGTAGTCGGGGTCGGGTATCGGCTTCCGGGTGACGGGTACGAGCCAGGTGTAATCGTGGGTAATCCGGTAAAAGTTGAGCGACGGCTCCATCGAATGGCTCGCGCGGATCTTCACCGGGCGGGTGGGCGAGTGCTCTGCGTGGTCCCGCTCGATCAAGTCCAGAACCTCCCGATTGTGAGTGTCCATCACCCAGGCGCACGGGCTGCGCTCAGTGAAACCACGGCAAAAGCACCAACCGACCGCGACGGCCGTCGCAGTGCCAGCCATTGGGGCGACGGCGCGTCTCCACCCGTTGCCGGATGCCCCGAGCAGGCTGAGACCATAGAGGAGCACGGCCGCGTAAAGAGGCAGGTAGTAGAGCGCTGCGCGTTCGATAGGGAACAGAGCGTGGAAGAAGGCGTGCTCCAGAACAGGCAGCGCCACGGCCCCCGCAAGCAGGAGGACCAGCAGTCCAAACGTGGCGTCGTTCTTCCGGGAGAAGAGCTGGCGCATGCCCAGTGGCAGGACCAGCGCGAACGACGCGATGAAGATCGTCGAAAGCGCCTGCACTACGGCTGGTGAGTCAATGCTTGGATAGAGCGAGCACCGCGCCAGGCTGTTGATCGTGTCGCTGACAAAACCGTTGTATCCGCCCCAGTACAGCTGTCGGTCCCGTTGGAGCTTCAAGAGCTTGATCACGATCCAGGAGAAGAAGAGACCGCTGCCCCCAAACAGCACGAGCGTGGTCGCGAGTCGGCCGCGGCTGACCCGGCGGAGAGATGCATCGGTAAGCAGTACCCACCCAGAGACTAGCAGGAGCGACACAAAGTAGTTCGCCCACGCGAAGTTCGAGAGCACCGCCAGGGCGCCGGCCCCGACAGACAGATACAGGTCCCTTGCAAGATGATCTTGGCCGGCCTGCTCGTAGGCCCGCACGAACAGGTAGAGGCTCAACATCTCGAATGCCAGCGCGAGCCCATAACCACGGGCCACGATGAAATACTCGGCAACCAGCAGGTTCAGAGTGAAAAGGACGAATCCGATCACTTGCAGAGCAGGGTCCCGGACCCGCTTGACCAGGGCAAGCACGGAGAGGAGGTACAGCCCGTGCGCGGCCAGGTTGGGCAGGCGCAACGATAGCTCCGCGTTGCCGAACAACACGGAGGACCAATGCATCAACGCGGTGTTGAGCAGATGATTGTTTGCGGTACGCCCCCAGTACGGCTTCCAGGTGAAGATCGCGAAACTCAGACTTTCGTCGATGCCAAAAGACAAGGTCGCGGCCCGGTAGACGGATGAGCCAAGGAGGCCAGCGCTGGTGAGGATCAGCAGGGCCCAGGTGGTGCGCTGTACCCGGCTCGTGCGGTTGGCCGACGCTTGTGGTACCATCTGGTCCATTGATGAGACTCATCCGCAGCGGGCTGTCCCGGGGTTCCAAAGCCGGGATGTAGCTCTGCAAGGATAACCCCAAAGAGCGCGAATCGGATCGACGAAAAATGGCCACCGGCTAAGGTGACCATTGACTCGTGTAATCGTTGACTATGCGGAGGCTAGCACAGTGGCTAGGGGCGGAATCGAACCGCTGACACGCGGATTTTCAGTACTGATCAGCCCGTGCACAGCTTCGGCGCGCTACTGGACGACGGGGATCAGGGCCACGTTGCCCTTCCGCCACACCGGTGCTCCACAGCTCGCGAGCCTGGCGACAGACTTCGGCCGGAGGGTCACCAACCAGCGGACCGGCACCGGCATCGGTGCCACGCACCCCTTGGCAAAGACATCTTCACGCATCTCGATGTACGACTTCCAGCGCACGATGTCGACCGGGTTAGTAGGCACGAACTTCGGGCTCACGAGTGTGGGACGGGGGATCTGACGGTGAAGGCTCAGATAATCCGGATCAAAGTCGCTGGCCGGCTCGATGAGGACCACGTCGCCGGGCGCCGTATGCGAGACAATGGCGGCGACGAGCTCGCCGCGCTCGGGAATCGCGGACCCCGCGCGTGATCTGTACACCTGCGTCGTCAAGGTTGCCCACGAGAACCACGCGACCAGCGCGAAAACGACGAGCGACTTCAGCGCTGCCCCGCCGTCGGCAAGGTGCTCGCTGAGCAGCGCGGCGATCGCGGTCAGGGCGAAGAGCAGCGTCAGGGCACTGGGACGAAACAGATAGAACCTGCCGAGCAGCTGGCTGTGCCGGTCCACGTAGGCCGCCGCCAGCGCGACGAGCAGATACACCAGACCGACGATTGCGGTCCGGGAGACGAAAGCGACCGCGCGACTGACACCGCGATGCCGCGCCCCAACGGCTCCGAGGACGAGCAGACCTTGTCGGCCAGGTCGATCACGGGAATGGTGACCCCGACAAGTTGATCTCGCGCGATGAGACAGGCCAACGGCAGCGTGAGAACGCCATACGCTGCGAGGGGGCGAAGCAACTCGCGTCGCTGCTTCGTCTCCACCCACTGCTGGACCAGGATCATCAGGGTCCAGAATCCGCCGACGAGGAAATGCATATAGGTCGCCGCGGCGCCGGCGACTGTCGCCGCGGCCCAGCGTTGCCGGAGGGCGAGCCCGAAAGCGAAGAACAGTAGCCCGTACGCCACCGTTTTGGGCTCTACGCCCTTGAACAGCCATTCTGCACCAATCAGCTGCTCGTCGGCCAGGATGAACACCACAAGGATGAGCAGCCCGTCCCACAGCGACAGATGCAGCGCCGACAAGAAGTAGGTGAGGCCGGCGGCGTAGAGGATCGGCATCAAGATGCGAGCGACCGCATGCGCGCCATCGTAGCCCAACAGGTGCACCGCAGATCCTAGTAGGTACAGCGGAACGACTCGCGCGCGGGACGCGTCGAACGCCGCATAATACTGGGACAACTTCTCAGGCGCGAACGTACGGTACGCCAGCTGGAAGTAGTTTTCCTCATTCGCGATCCACGCGGCCGGCCAGAGCTGCAGCACCAGCAGCGCAGCGAGCCCGATAAACAGGAGCGGGACGCTGCGCGATCGCTCGATACGAAGGACCCAGCGCTGCTCGAAAGCGAAGAATCGGGCAAACATTCTTGGTGCCCATCCCTTGAAACGGGCGTGTCGCTGCGTTCGACAATGATCGGGTGCAGGCGCGACGCCCGCAAGGCGACGCCATCATGCAGCGCGTCAGCAAGTGCCTATCTTCTCGATGAGTAACACGTCGTGGGCGGACTTCGGGAACGCGCGGGCCGCGGAAGGATGAGCACTTCACCCAGACGATATGAGCCCGGGGGGGCCCCCCCCGGCCTACATAAGCCCGGAGCGCCTTATACTGGACCTATCTGAAGGATCGATCTGAGCAGGCCCCATTGGCCCGATGAGGGAGAACCCGTCGATGCGTCCCACCGCACCCGCCGCACTGCTGCGCCGGCAGCGCTACGAGCGAGGGATCACCAAGAACCTCCTTCGCATTTGCCCACAGCGCACCATCCACGGAAGATGTCGGCGGCTTTCTTCGCCCTCGTATGCTTTCTCAATGGGTGCGCGTTGACGTGAACAAAGGACGTCAAACTCGGCTCTACCGGTCCCGCGTGAATCACGCTCCCACGTGCCCCAGTGCGACACGAATCCTGCCCAGCGGTCGCATCGGTGAGTGCGGCTTGCGGAGGCGCGGCACGTCAAAGTAGACACGTCCACTCCACTGAAGCGGCAGACTGTTGCCATTCTGACCCTTGCTCTGCATCTTCACGGCCACACCCTTCTCACAACAGCGCGTCGAAGGCCCAAGCGCACCAGCCTGCTCAGGGTTGGCAACACTATAGGCGGTTTATGTCAACATATTGTTGACGTGCCCTCGCTGCTCATGAGCGCTGTTCGCGCTGCGCTACGCGTCGGCACTTAGCGGTGGAGACCTACCGGATGGCTAGGGGCGGAATCGAACCGCCGACACGCGGATTTTCAGAGCGGGATGGGCTAATCCGCCTAGGGTCGTCCAGAGTTGCTAGCGGCCCTCTAGAAACCAGTTACGCATTCTCAGCTATCGATCGAGCGCCAGCGAGACCACTTCAGATCGTCGGAGTCTAGGCGCTAGGTAGGTACCACCGTCGGATCGCGCCCTAGCGAGCTTCAGAATGTGGCCCCAACTGGATCGTCGACATAGGCCCGCCCCGCGCCACCGGCGACGACCCCGCGCGCGCAGGGAGGACCGGTGGCTGGGAATTTGCTCCCAGATCTAGTAGCTCGGCGTGCCTTGAACGGCGGCCTCCCTAGCGGTACGGGTCTGCTCGGTCTTGCCGAGGCCCCAGGCCTCCGCGACGTTCCGGCTCACATCTTTGAGGATGTCCTCGCGAGCTGGCAGCCCCTCCTTCTGAAGGGACCGCACGACCACCGCCGGGATGATGTAGTGCAACGCGATCACCCCCCTGGCGTAATCCCGCAGGTGGTGATTTGCGAGATCGGCTACTTCCTGGTCTCCGAGCGCTAATGCAGTGGTGTTCAGCATCACGTAGCCGATGGCCGCCAAGCTGAACGCGGTGTAATCGTCACGAAGGTTCTTCGGCTGTCCTTCGTTCCGAAGAAGGTCGATGGCCCCCGCGGCCCGTCCAAGGACGCTGGAGCCCGCCCGCTTGACTGTGTCGGTCGCCGTGGCCGCGCCCCGCAATCGCATCAGCTGTTTTAGAACCGCGATATGGAGTTGAACCCAGCGTTGTACTGTGTGGAGATCCGCACCGACCTGCGGATGGTCCCCCAGTGCTTGGATCTGGCCCGTCACGGCTTTGTCGATATGCTCCTCGAGGGCGAGCATGTCGGTGATATAGCTGTTGATGGCGTCCGTTGTACTGCGCATTGCTCCTCCGGGGAAGTCAGGACGCGTGCTTATGTGCGCGATTCCTGTGTTGGGCACCGCCGCGGTGCTCCACGCTAGCGACTGCCCGTCTAGGGAAGGATGAATCCGACATGAAGATCCCTTCCTATCAGCCCAGCGGGTTGACGCTGCGTTGAGGGTCGGACGTTAGGCTCGGCGTACATTCGACAACTTGAACGCCTTGTTTGAGACGCCACCCGACCATCCGCAAGAGATACTCGGCCGATCTAGCAGGCGGCGGCGCGGCAAGCCGGGCACTGCGGATCGAACCCTGCGAAAAGCGTGGAGACCGCCCGCGTGTCCCCCCAGCGTGCTGCGTCAGCGACGCGACCGAGAGCCAGCTTCTGACACAATTGGCGGCCTCAGCCCGGTGATGCACCCTGCACCACCGAGCGCCTTCGACGACGACCGGGGGACTTGTGCCCTCGTGCGCGCCCAGACCTATCAGCTGCGCGGCGACCAGGCCCAGGCGCGGATTTATGCTGACTCAGCCCGGTTTGGCTTGGAGGAGCAGCTCCGGGCGACGCCCGAGGACGGAGCGCGGCACGTGGCTCGGGGCTTGGCCCTGGCGTACCTGGGCCGGAAGGCGGAGGCCATCTGGCGAAGGCGAGCGCGCGGTGGCCCTCTGGCCCATTAGCCGGGGCGCCTACCTCGGCCCCTATATCCAGCACTAGCTCGTGCGCATCTATCTGCTCGTGGGTCAGCCCGAGAAGGCGCTCGACGAGCTCGAGCCCTTGCTTAAGATCCCCTACTACCTCTCGCCCGGGTGGCTCCGGATCGACCCGACGTTCGCCCCGCTAAAGGGCAACCCCGCGGTTCGAGCGGCTGATCGGGGCGAAGTAGCCCATCTCGCTGGCGCGGAGCCCCGCGCGGTCTCCGGCCCCACCTATGGCGAGCAGCGGATGCGCAGTGGGCTGCGAAACCTCTGGTCAGCCGTAAGTGACCATCACGCCGGAGTAGAACTAGAAGGCCAGCTATGCACCCTCACCATCGCCCCCAAGACTGAACGACACTTGGTCCGGTCGCTCACGAAGCAGGCGAAGCACTCCGCAGCTGACACCCGAATCTCTGAGTGGCATCTCAGGCACGTTTCATCATGTCTTCACATCCGCACCGCAGTATTCGCAAGCGGAGCACGCCGCAGTCCGGTGACCCGAGCTGGCGTGCTGCCCTCCGCGGCGATTCAGTGAGGGAGGCTAGGTATGATGTCTCTTGCGAATGCTGAACGTCGGCGTCGTGCTACCGACCGACGTTGCTCCCCGCTCGACCAAATTCTTAACGACCCTTCACTGTCCACGGCCGAGCGCCGCTGCCTGCTCGAGTGCCTCTTGGTCCAAGATGCTCGCGGCCGTAGTCCCGAACGCCGTAGCTCGCGTCCACCGAGCGACGCGGCTTTCCGTCGAAGTGCAGAGATCCCACCTCCGGCGTAGCAGGTCTGTAGCGCTGCGGCCACAATCGCACCGCTGCGGCCAATGGCGCGGATTCTGGTCGTAGACGACGAACACCTCGCCCTTCACGCGATCGCGCGCATGCTCGCGGTGGAGGGCCATGACGTGCGCGAGGCGCCAGATGGCGCCTCGGGCCTGCGCCTCTGGCGCGACGAAGCTGCGGATCTCGTAGTGACCGACATTGCCCTGCCCGACATGACCGGGTTCGAGGTGATTGCACGGCTGCGGGCGGAGGCCGCCACGGTTCCGATCATCGTTATCTCGGGCAGCCTGGTCGTCAGCGACCTGGAGCTGGTCCGCCAGACCAAGGCATTGGGTGCACTCCACCTCCTGGCGAAGCCGTTCACGTGTGATCAGCTGATGGACGCCGTCGCTTCCGCCCTTGAATTGAGGTCGTAAAGGCTAGCCGCCCAACGATGGGCTACCGAGAGCACAGCGTCCTTACCGTCCGGCGGACGCGTCAGCGTCTCGGCCTGGTGAACAGATCGCTACTGCCTTCGGCCTGCCGCTGGAGAATGGGTGGATCGGATTGGCCATAAGACGGAGAGTAACCAACTATGTCGGCGCCGTGGACCATGCCAACTACGATGTGTCGCCGGACGGCAGGAGCCACGTGATGATCCGCGGCCCCCCAGGCTTCACGGATCCAGCTGATCCAGAACTGGATGGCGCAACTGCAGGTGCCCTGACACCAGCAGCGCCGCTTCCCTGCCTCACCGACCGTGTGCTCGGCGCACCACCTAAAATCCGAGGCACTTCTGACGAGTCGGCTGCCGTCCACAGCGGCCGATTTGTTTGCAGCGCCTGGTTGCGGTGCGGAGTGCGGCTGCTTCCCGGCCACCAGCCCTTCGAAGCGCGGGTTGCCCAGCTCGCGATGCTCACCAGATTGAGCTGAGGTCGCCGCTCGACAGGTAGATGTCGGTCGCGAGCCGGACCCCGTCACGCATGGGCACCATTACGTCCGTCATGACGGTGACGGTGGAGGACGAAGACTGTGAGAAGACCGGCGATGCCCCGAGGAGTAACAGCAGTACCAGTCGGAGAACACCGCGTCTGGGGCGGACGAGTTCACTGGCCATCATCGTGCCCTCGGTTGTCCGGCCTTGGAGAACTCTGTAGCGTGGGGCGAGCGAACGCCTGCGCAAAGATGCCGCGAGTGGCCGATCGTTCGAATATTCGCGGGAGTGCGGCGGTCCGCCAGCAGCAAGCGCGAGCGTGAACCGGCCACCCCTCTAGTGTCTTACCCCCCGCGCCCGGCGGGTAAGAGTTGGAATCCTCAGACCCTTCAGCCCCCCTCAAGCATCCCTCGCATGTTTGTGAGGTTAAGGGATAACAGCTGCGAACCGGTTCACCTTCACGGCAGCCCCCGTGGTAGCGCGCTGGCGTACACCCCCGCAGCTTTCACCAGGTACCCCACCTGCGGCAGTGCTTGTGACTGGCGTCGAGTCGTCGTTGGCCGAGGCTCTGCGCGACCGCTACGTGCTCGAGCGCGAGCTCGGGCGCGGCGGAATGGCCACTGTCTATCTCGCCCGCGACCTTAAGCACGGTCGCTTGGTCGCCCTTAAGGTCCTCCATCCCGAGCTGGCCGCCACCCTTGGAGCCGAGCGGTTCCTACACGAGATCGAGACCGCCGCTCAGTTCCAGCATCCGCACATTCTTCCCCTGCTCGACTCCGGCGAGGCCGGCGGATACCTCTACTACGTCATGCCGTACGTGGACGGGGAGTCACTCCGCAGCCGGCTCGCCCGGCAGGGCGAGCTCCCGGTCCACGATGCGGTGAAGATCCTCCTCGAGATCACGGACGCCTTGGCCTACGCCCATGGGCGCGGCATCGTGCACCGGGACATCAAGCCCGACAACGTGCTCCTCTCGGGCCGGCATGCGCTGGTGACCGACTTCGGAGTAGCGAAGGCGCTCAGTGAAGCGACCGGCCGGCAGCAGCTCACCACGGCGGGCGTTGCCCTCGGCACGCCGGCCTATATGGCCCCGGAGCAGGCCGCGGCAGAGCCGAATATCGATCATCGGGTAGACCTCTATGCGCTGGGCGCGCTGGGGTACGAGCTGGTCTCCGGCCGGCCGCCGTTTACCGGTCGCACGACGCAGGAGGTGCTCGCCGCCCACATGACGCAGCGGCCCGAGCCGCTTCGCGCCAGGCGGCCCGCCTGCCCGCCCGCGCTCGAGGCGGCAATCATGCGCTGTCTCGAGAAGCGGCCAGCGGACCGCTGGCAGACGGCCGACGAGCTGCTCGCCCAACTCGAGCCGTTGGCGACGCCGAGCGGCGGGACGACTCCCACGGCGACGCGCCCGGCCGAGGCGGTGGCGGTCCCTTCGCGCCGTTTCTCTTGGAGGTGGTCGCTGACAGCGGCCGCAGCGCTGCTGGCGGTTGCAGGGGTCCTCACCTTCGCCCTCACCCGCGCGCGCCCCAAGGTCGAGCTCGGCCGGCGGGTGCAGCTCACGTTCGACCCGGGTCTCGAGATCGATCCGGCCCTTTCTCCCGATGGTGGGCTCGTCGCTTTCGCCGCGGGGCCCTTGGGCCGGACGCGGCTCTACGTGCGGCAGGTGGACGGCGGCGCCCCCGTGGCAATCACGCCCGAGCGCGGCGGGTTCGCGCGGGTGCCCCGGTGGTCACCGGAGGGGAGGCGACTGCTCTTTCTGTCCGACCGCGGGCTCGAGGTCCTCCCCGCCCTGGGTGGGCCGTCGAAGCTCGTCCTACCCATGAAGGCCCCCGGGCCGAGCGACTACGTAGGCACGTGGAGCGACGGCACCTGGTCGCCGGACGGGCGCTCGATCGCGTATGC
>WNGB01008728.1_pt1 | contig 18899 bp, 11 predicted proteins | sample 5400681 | NCBI WGS metagenome assembly WNGB01 (sample SAMN13153367, study PRJNA577476) | soil metagenome | isolation source: 115 cm soil or saprolite under grassland replicate 2 | place: USA:California | collected 2016-06-15
TCCTACCTGGGCGAGCCCACCAAGACGCGGCTGATGCACCCGGGCAGCGAGCAGCTCCACGTGCACCACCTGCACGGCGGCGCTGACCGCTGGCGCGCCAACCCCGGCGCCGACAACACCGACATGGCCGGCGGGCTGAAGAAGGTCCCGATCCAGAACGCCAAGTCGGTCCGGCTGGACTCGCAGACCATCGGCCCGGACGAGTCCTACAACCTGGAGCACGAGTGCGGCGCCGGCGGCTGCCAGCAGGTGGCCGGCGACTTCCTGTGGCACTGCCACATCGCCCACCACTACATCGCGGGGATGTGGAGCTTCTGGCGGGTGTTCGACACCCTCCACAACGGGACGCCGGGGGGCCTCAACGGCGACACGCCACTGGGGCGTCTCCCCGACCGCCCGGCGCCCAGGGCCGCGGTCAACTCCGCAGCTCTGGTGGGCACGACCGTGCAGCTGCCGGAGGGCAACCGGCAGGTGGTGGTGACGGTCACCAGCCCGTCGACGCAGATCGCGCTCTCCGAGCTGGTCACCCGGCAGATCCCACCGCAGGGCGCGCCGCTGGACCGCCAGGACGCGACGGTGTGGAACTGGTCGGTGGACAACACCAACCCGGCTAAACCGGTCTACAAGGGCGAGCCTGAGGTCTCGACCCCGATGGTCAACTACACCTCCCCGACCCCGGGGCAGGCACCCGACATCCTGTTCAACCCCACGACGGCCCGCTACACCTGGCCGCTGCTGCGGCCGCATCTGGGCCAGCGACCACCGTTCGCACCCAACGGCCATGCCGGCACGCCATGGCTCGGTCCCACGGTCACACCAACCCGCCCGGACGGTCTGTGCCCGAGCGGGGCGCCCTCCAAGCGCTACAACGTGACAGCGCTGAGCACGCCGGTGCAGATGACCGACGCGGAGACCGATCCCGACGGGCAGATCTTCGTGCTGAGCAAGGACCGCCCCTCGGTGACGCCGGCCACGGCCAAGCCACTGGCGATCCGCTCCAACGTGGGCGACTGCGTGGACGTCACCCTGTCGAACGAGATCAACTACTTCAATGCCGACGGCACCCAGAGCATCGACCGCAACCACAAGGTCAACATGCACACGCACTTCGTGCAGTTCGACCCGCAGGGCTCTGACGGTGTGGACACCGGCTTCTCGTTCGAGCAGACCATCCGCTACGCCGGCGCCGAGCTGCCGAGCGCCAGCACCGGTGACCCCGACGCTGACCTGACACTGCGGCGCACGCTCACCGCCGCCGCCCCGGCGGGCGCCACCACCATCCAGGTGAGCTCGACCGAGCGGCTGCGGGTCGGCGTCGCCGTCGCGGTCGGCCAGGGCCTCGACTCGATCGAGGTCCGCAAGGTCACCGCGGTGACGCCCACCAGCGTCACGCTGGACCAGGCGCTCGCCAAGGCCCACGCCGCCGGCGAGTCGACCGGCGTGGAGTTCGTCCAGTACCGCTGGTACTCGGACGTCGACTCCGGCACGGTCTTCTGGCACGACCACGTCGACGGTGTCCACTCCTGGGCGCACGGGCTGTTCGGCGCCCACATCATCGAGCCGAAGGGCTCCACCTACCTGGACCCGGCGACCCTGCAGCCGGTCGACTCCGGCGCGAACGTCGTCATCAAGCCAGGTATCGGCGCCAGCGCGGTCGGTGTGGACATCCTCGCGGGCAAGAGCTTCCGCGAGTACATGGTCTGGCTGCACAACGGGCGCCATACGCCGCAGGCACAGGCCAACCCGGCGTTCAACTTCGGCCAGGAATGCGAGCAGGGGACCATCAACCTGCGCTCGGAGCCGTCCGCCGAAAGGGTCCCGGCGGCGTTGCAGGTCACCGAGTTCAACGGTGGCCTGTGCCACAACACCATCACCACCACCGACCCGTACGTGTTCTCCTCGGTCAAGTACGGCGATCCACGCACGCCGCTGTTCCGCGCCTACGTGGGCGATCCGGTGGTGGTGCGCACCCTTGGCCTGGGCGAACGGGTCGAGGCGCTGCGGATCCAGGGCCACCGGTTCCGCCGGGAGCGGTTCAACACCCAGGGCGAGCTGATGGACGCCGCCACCACCGGGATCTCCGAGCGGTTCGACTACGTGCTGGAGGGCGGTGCCGGCGGGCCCAGGGGCATGCCTGGCGACTACCTCTACTACTCGACCCGCAACTTCGCCAAGGCCGACGGTGGCTGGGGCATCTTCCGGGTGCACAACAGGCTGCAGTCGGACCTGAAACCGCTGCCTGACCGCACCGCGCCGCCGACTGGGGCGGGCTTCCCGCTGCAGACGTTCACCGGCGGCAACCCGGGCGCGCCGTCGTCCAGCACGGCGACGACCAACCCCAACCCATGCCCGTCCACGGCGCCAACACGCAGCTACAACGTGTCGGCGTTCGACATGCCGCTGCCGGCCGTCGAGACGATCAACGGCGACCGGCCCCTGGACGCGGCTGGCCTCCCCTTGATGCACGACCGCGTCAACCGGCTGGCGGAGCCGGACGGGATCGTCTACTCGCTGACCGCGGACGTGGCGGCCATCAAGGCGGGCACCAAGGCGCTGGAGCCGCTGGCGATCCGCGCCAGGGTCGGTGACTGCGTCAGGATCACCCTCAAGAACGAGATCGCCGCCGGGACCAGGGTGGGCGGCACCAACGCCTCGATCAACCTGGCCAAGCTGCTCCAGGACCCGCAGCGCTCCGGCGGCTCGGCGGTCGGTTTCAACGCCGACACCACCGTGCCCCAGGGCGCGACCTACACCTACTCCTTCTACGCCGACAAGGAGCTCGGCACCTCGACCTTCATCAACGAGGGCAGCCAGGCGTCCCAGGTCCACGGCGCCTATGGCGCGCTGGTGGTGGAGCCGTCAGGGGCGTCGTGGTTCGACACCCACACCGGTGCGTCGCTGACCTCTGGTGAGGGCACGCAGGTGATCATCCGCTCGCCCAGCGGCAACTTCCGCGAGTTCGTGGTGATCCCTGGGACGACCGATTCGCAGCATGCCCGCAGCCTCATCGGCGCCAACGTCGGCCAGCCAGGCGGTGCCGACGCCTATGAGGACGACGTCATCGGCTTCAGCTACATCAACTACCGCAACGAGACGCTGGCGCCCCGGCTGGACCCGAAGCTCGCCTCGTTCAGCGATCCGACGGGGACCCCGCTGGATCCGACAGGGACTCCGGACCACTCGGTGGCGTTCAGCTCGACCGTCCATGGCGACCCGGCCACGCAGTTGCTCTTCCGCACCTACGCCGGCGATCCCGTCCGGTACCGCGTGGCGGCGGCCGCCTCCAACCAGTTCCACGTGTTCAATGTGCAGGGGCACATGTTCCCGTGGGAGCCGTTCCTGACCGGCTCGCAGCTGCTGACCGGCCGGAGCCTCGCCTCCGGTGAGACGCAGGAGGGCAAGCTGGTCCAAGGTGCCGGCGGCACCTTGAGGGCGGCCGGCGACTACCTGATCCAGGACGGTCGCCAGCCGTTCGCAAGATCCGGCGCCTGGGCGCTGTTCCGGGTGCACAACCCGTTCAGCACCGCGGCGAGGAGCGCCGTGCCGGATCTCGCTCCCGTGGACGGATAGCCGACCGACCGCGGAGGCCCCGGGCGACCCCCACAAGCCCGGGGCCTCCCCCCTTTCTGGAAGCCCCGGGCCGTCCGGGGCTTCCCCCCTTTCCCCAGGTCTGGAGCGCATCGCCGGTTCGGATATTGCCCACGTATGAAGGGAGGGGCGGGTTGTCCGCCCCTCCGCCGAGAGTGTGGGTGTGCCTACCGCGGTGGAATCAGGTCCCTGGCGTTGACCGTGGCCTGGAAGCCGGTCAGCTCGAGGATCTGTCCGTCCGAGGTCCTGGAATAGGCCAGCACCCCGTCGGGCCGCACGCAGTACAGCGACGGCGGTGGTGGGTTGCGCATCGCGGGGACGAAGGTCGCGCAGTCGACCTTGTGACCCAGCACCGTCCGCGTGGTGATCCTGGCCGTCAGGCTGCGGTTGACCATCGGAGTCAGGCCGTCGATGAACAGCAGCACCGCGGGGGGATAGGCGTTGCCGACCAGCGTGGGGTCGTCAAGGCTGACCGTCTGGGTGCAGCGCCAGCCGCTGCCGGCCGCCACGCAGCCGTGCAGCACCGCGCCGTCGAACACCGCCACGCTGCGCTGCCTGCCCTGGAGCTGCTCGAAGCGGAATTTGGGCGGTCGCTGCGCCACCCGCACGCTCGCCTTTGCGCCGCCGGCCAGGGTGGTGCGATAGGTGACGGTGTAGGTGGCGCGGTCAGCGCTGTGGGCGCGCTGGAGCAGGCGGCTCACGGCGGCGGACTGCCCGGTGGGCGCGGCCGAGGTGGTGACGCCCGGTCTGGCAGCCGGCGCGGTGGTGGGGGTCGCCGTGGCGCCATTGGGGGCGGAGCCAGCGTTGCCGGAGATACTGCCCGGCTGATTTGCGTCCGCATTGCCGCGGCCGGCGTTGCCGCCGCCGCTGCAGGCGGCACTGGTCATGGCGATCGCAAGGGTTACCGCCATAGCATAGCCACGCCCGCTGACATGGAGTGGGGTTTTCATGAAAGAATTCTACAGACGATTTCCCTACGACACCAGCGCAATCTCTGCGGGCGGCACCCCCGGGCCCGTGGCGCTGGAGCGTCGCGATGGACGGACACCGCTCCAGCGGCCTACTCGCCTCAATGGACTCGAAAAGTTCCCAAATATGTCACCTTATGGTGACTAACGGTCTTTACAGGAATATTATGAACTAGGGGACAGACTCGCGTGGTCACTCTGCCTACCCCACGGACGCTCGTCCGCATCAGATCGGGGGGTGATCTGTGTCCGGAACAGCCAAGCTGCGGGCAGCCATCGTCGGTGGCACGCTCCTGGCCGCCCTCGCCGGCACCATCCTGGCCGCGCCAGCGGCGCTCGCCGCCACCACGGCCCCAGGCAACCTGCAGGCCACCGCCACCACCTACTCCACCGTCACGCTGGCCTGGACGCCAGCCACAGCCAGCGGCACCACCACCATCGACGGCTACCGCATCCTCGTCGGCGGCGTCTGGCGCAGCTACTCCTACCAGGCCGGCAGCGGCCAGCTGAGCGGGCTGATGCCAGGCAGGACCTACACCATCGCCGTCCAGGCCCAGGACAAGGCGGGTAACCTCTCGCCGGTCAGCGCCCCGCTGACGGTCACCACCCCCGCGGACGTCCAGTCGCCCACCACGCCGACCGGGCTGGTGGACAGCTACTCGGATCCCAGCTCTGGCGTCTTCGTGCTCGACTGGAACCGTTCGAGCGACAACGTCGACCTGGCCACGCAGGTGCAGTACCAGATCTACGCGAACGGGCAGCTCGTACAGCTGGCCAGCGGGCTGGAGCGCGGCGCGACGGTGTGCCTGGACCCTGGCAGCTACACCTTCACGGTGCGGGCGCGTGACCGCTCCGGCAACCTCTCGGGAGCGAGCAACGTCGTCGGGTAGCGCACCGCCGGTCGACTCCCGCTCAAGAAATTGACTGGCGATGGTGCGGAACTCGCGCCGAGAAATGTGCTCAAGATAGGCTCAAGCAATACTTGTGTCAATTGATTGGCGATTGGGTTCCGCCCGGTGCCGGCAGTCCCGCTCGGGCGGGCCCCGCGCCTCGTTTGGACGGCCATCCGCGCAAGTTGGCTTCCGGACTGGACCGCGTTGCCGCTACGATCCGGCGATGACCGACGAAGATCTCGCCTGGCTGCTCGGGGCAGCCGCTGTTGGCGACAAGGATGCGTGGAGCCGGCTCGTCGACCGCTTCAGCGGCCTGGTGTGGGCGGTCGTGCGGAGCTTCCGGCTGGACGGGGATGCGGCCGCCGACGTCAGCCAGACGACCTGGCTGCGCCTGGTCGAGCATCTCGGCGACATCAGGGACCCCGCACGGCTCGGGTCGTGGCTTGCGACCACCGCGAGAAGAGAGTCCATTCGTACCCTCAAGCTCGCCGGACAGCAGGTCCCGACCGACGAGGAGTCGCGCCTCGAGCCGCCCCCCGCCGTCGAGGAGGAGGTCAGCCTCGACCTGCTCCGGAGTGAGCGTGACACCGCCCTCTGGCGGGCGTTCGAGACCCTGTCCGCCAGGTGCCGCCAACTGCTCCGGGTGCTCATGGCCGACCCGCCACCGACGTATGCCGAGGTCAGCGCGGCGCTCGCCATGCCGCTCGGCAGCATCGGCCCGGTCCGGGGCAGGTGCCTGGCGACACTCCGGGAGCAACTTGAAAAGGTGGGTATCTTGTCGGCCGAACCGGGCTCTTGATTTCGAAGACAGCCCGGTGAGCGGGGAAGGCCACCGGTGGCGGGGGGTCGGCACGAGGAGGTCAGGGTGGACGATGAGAGCCTGAGCTCAGGTGAGGACCCGCGTGACGCCGGCCTGCTGCGTCAGTTCCGGGATCTTGCCACGCGGACCGATCCGGTACCCGCGCGCGTCGCCGACGCGGCGCGGGGCAGCTTCGCGTGGCGGCGCATCGATGCCGAGCTGGCTGAGCTCACCTACGACATGGCGATGGACGCCGAGCGCCTGGCGGCCGTCCGCGGCGAGGAGGCCCCGAGGGCGCTCACCTTCGAGGCGTCGGGCCTCACCATCGAGGTGGAGGTCGTCCGCGTCGGCGAGACGCGGCGACTGCTGGGGCAGATCGTGCCGCCGCAGCCGGCCCTCGTCGAGCTGCGCCACGCCGGCGGCCAGGTGGCGGTCGAAGCCGACCAGATCGGACGCTTCAGCGTGCGTGGCTTCCCCGCCGGACCGGTGAGCCTGCGCTGCCAGGTGGCGCCGGAGCCCGGTCCCCGCGTGGTGGAGACTGACTGGGTGGTGCTCTGACGGCGCGGGCCGGGCCCGGATGCGCCGCCTCAGCCCGCCTCAGCGGCCTCAGCCGGCACCGAAGCAGACGAAGCTGACAGCCACGGCGAAGTCGCCGTGGCTGGTCGCCCGCTGCGCCTGGGCGCGGGCGAGCGCGGTCGCGGGCGCCAGTCCCTCCCCGAGCAGCTCGTGCAGGCGCAGCATCAGTGGGCGCGTGGCCGCATCCGAGATCGGCACGACCGAGGCGATGAGGGTGGTCGTGCCCAGCGCGAACAGCGCCGCGGCGAGGCCCATCAGCTCGTCGCCGGGGCGCACCGCCGACAGCCCCGAGTCGCAGGCCGACAGCACCAGCCGCCTCGGCGCCCGCTCGAGCGCCTCGAGGTCGTACACGGTGAGAGGCCCGTCGGCGAGCCGCAGTGAGGAGAAGAACGGGTTGTCGGCCCGGAAGCGACCGTGGGCGGCGACGTGGACCAGCTCGGCCCCTTCGAGCGCCCGCCCCACCGCCTCGACCTTTGCCGCCGGGCCCTCGAAGCAGCGGGCGCCGGGGTAGCGGCCGCGCAGCGCGGCGACCTCGGCGGCGGCGTCCGCCAGCCCCGGCCCTGCGATCAGCACCACCTGGTCAGGGCTGGCGGGGTCCGCGGGTGCGCTGGTGGCGGCCTTGTGCCACAGCGCGGCCGAGGGCGCCACGCTGACCGGGCGGCCCGCGCAGGACGGCAGCACCGACCAGGGCAGCGCGTGCAGCAGGCCGGTCGGGATGATCACCAGCGGCCGCTCGCCGACGTCACCGAGCAGCGGGGCGATGAGCAGCTCGTCGAGGCGCTCCGCTGAGAACGCCGCGGCCCTGCTGGCCACCGCCTGTGAGGTCGCCGACCCGTACGCGAAGGCGAGGCGCCTGAGCGCGAACGGAAGGTTCTCGAGCTCGACGACCACGTCCTCGACACGGCAGAGGCGGCGCAGCCTGAGCCGCCGATCGGTGACGACGACCGCGTGCAGGGCGCCGTCCAGCTCGACGATCTCGACCAGGGCGCGCTCGCCCAGCGCCGCCCGGCAGGCGTCCAGGTCGAGCTCGCGGCTCGCCTCGCCGAGGTCGGACCCGGGCGCGCGGCGCGCACGCCGCCGCACCGCCTCCTCGAGGCTCGCCTGCCGCTGCAGCAGGCGGGCGGTGTCACGACCGGCCAGGGCCGCCTCGCCCAGCTCGCTCGCCACCCGGCGCAGCGCAGCCAGGTCCGCGGCGAGCGCCTCGTCGGCGGGCGGCCGCACCAGCCTGGGCTGCAGGGAGCCAGCCCGCCACCGCTCGGCCCAGGCGAGCACGCGCCGCGGGTCGCCGTCCTGCAGGGCGAGCCGCAGGCCGAGCTGCGCCAGCTCGGCGGCGTGCCCGGACGCGTTCGCGCGCAGCTCGCTGGCGCCGAGCGCGGCCCGGTAGCGGTCCAGCGCCCGCATCCCGGCCCGTAACGCCGACTCTGCCCCCCGGCGGTTGCCGTCGGCCAGGCGCAGCAGCGCGAGCGCATGCCAGGCGCGCGAGCGCAGCTCCACCGGGCCGCGGTTGCGTGCCTGGCTCGCCCGGTCCAGCTCGGCACGGGCGACGGCGAGCTGCTCGAGCTCGATCGCCAGCCGCGCGGCGATGAGCCGGGCGTGCTGCGCTGGGACGGCCCATCCGGCCTTGGCCAGCGCGTCGGCGGTCCGCCGCGCGGCGCGCAGCTGCGCGGGCGAGCGGTTGCCGCTCATCCATTCGACCTGCACCGAGGTGTAGCGGGCCAGCGCGAGGAAGCTCGGCCGGCGCTGCCGCTCGAACGCTCTCCTGGCCTGCTCCGCCGCGGCACGGGCGGTCGCCAGGTCACCGTCGAGGAGCGCGGCCTCGGCGAGGACCAGGCGGGCCTCCGCCAGGAAGGCGCGCATGTTCGTGCGGGCCAGCTCCCGCACGGCCCGCTCAGCGGTCTGCCGCGCCTCGGTGACCAGGCGCGCGGCGAGCAGGGCATCGCAGCGGTGCCTGAGGGCGACGCCGTCGACCATCCCCCGCGCCCTGGCGTACTCGTCGGCGCGGTCGAACCAGGCCAGGGCGGCCGACAGCTTGCCCTCACGGACCAGGATGGAGCCGAGGTTCTCGCGGATGTCCACAGCGGCACGCTCCTGGCCGAGCCCGGTGAACAGCTCCTCGGCCCGCACCAGGTCGGCCTCGGCCGCGTCCAGGGCGCCGAGGTGGTAGTACAGGACACCCCGGTTGTTGAGCACGTTGGCCTCCCGGTGCACGTCGCCGGCCCGCCGGAAGGTCCCCAGGATCCGCCGGTAACCCTCCAGCGCCTCCTCGAACTGTCCGTGCATCTGGAGCAGGAAGGCGCGCTGGCCCTGCAGCACGGCCAGATCCAGGCCCTTGAGCCCGGGGGCGGCCCGGTCGGCCTCGCGCAGCGCCCCAGGCAGGTCGCCGCGCAGCGCCAGCGTCCCCGAGAGGCTCACGTGCGCCTGGGCCGCGTGGAGGTCCAGCTCGCCCCGCTCGGCGATGCTGATGGCCCGGCGCAGGTGCGCCACCGCCGCCTTCAGGTCGTGGTGCTCGCGCGCGGCGATCCCCAGCGCCCGCTCGGCCGTGGACGCGGTGGCGGGATCCCCATCAGCCCTCGCCCGCCAGAGCGCCTCGGCGGCCAGCGTCGCGGCGCGGGCGGGATCGGCGTCCGCCAGGCGGAGCGCCTCGTCGGCCATGGCGGCGTGGTCCACCGCGGGGTGACCGGCCAGTTCACGTGCTGCCATTGCTGCACCGACTCCCCTGGCGACGGCGGCTGCTGAACGGAGGTTGCCACGGACACCGCCAGCGCTCAATATCGCCGATTGGTCGACATCCACGTCCGCGCAGGACCGCGGGACACACCTCCTTTCGCCCTCGAGGTGTATCAGCGCAAAGCCGGTCGTTCTCTGCTCAAGGTCGGATATGGAAGGGAGCATCCATGAGCAATGCGGAACACGACCACGACCCGCTGCCACCGGGTGTCGCGCGCGCGGACCACGAGTTCGGTGGTGGCTATCTGTATCGACCCGACCGGCTGCTCGTCGCCCGCGAGGACCGGGAGCTCCTCGGGGACGACCTGCGCAGGCGCAGGATCAGGCCGCGCTACGAGCCGGTCGCCGACACCGGGCTCGATCTGGTGTTTCTCGAGTCCAGCGGGCAACGGACCGTGCCCGTGCCGGAGATCGTCACCTCGCTGCGCGCGGCCGAGGTCCGCGCCGGCGAGCGGCGCCCGCAGGTGTACCCCGTCCAGGTGCTCTACGGGGCGCCGCATCCCAGGCCGTTCCCGACCGCGCCACCACGGCCCGGCCCGCCGCTCACCTACCTGCCGCTGGCCGGCGACGAGCCCGGCGCCGACGTCCGCGTCGCCGTGCTCGACAGCGGCGTCGTCGACTACCACGACTGGCTCGGCGACCGGATCGACGCGCGGCCGGCAGACGTCGAAGCGCCCGAGTTCGACCAGCAGCAGCGCCTTGCCTTCTACAGCGGGCACGGGACCTTCATCGCCGGCGTCGTCCTGCAGCACGCTCCGGGCGCCAAGGTGATCGCCCGGAGGATCTTCAGTGGCGACGGCCTGATCGACGACCTGACGCTCGCCGAGGCACTGCGGCAGCTGCCCGAGGTCGAGGTGCTGAACCTGTCACTCGGCGGCTACACCCACGACGACGTGGGCCTGCCGCTCACCGCCGCCGCGCTCGGCGACTGCTTCGAGACCAACCCGGGTCTCGTGGTGGTGGCGGCGGCCGGCAACAACGGTGACTCGAGGCCGGTCTACCCGGCGGCGGACAAGCGGGTGATCGCCGTCGCAGCGGTCGACGACGCTGGTCAGCGCCCCTGCTTCAGCGACTTCGGTGACTGGGTCAATTGCTGCGCCCCGGGCGTCGACGTGCAGAGCACCTTCTTCACCGTGGAGGCGGAGCCTGAGCCGGCGCAGCCTCCCGACTGTCTGCACAGCCCGCCGGTGGGCAATGTCCAGTTCGACGGCTGGGCGCTCTGGAGCGGCACGTCGTTCGCGGCACCGGCGGTTGCCGGCGCGATCGCGGCGATGATCCGGCCGGGCACCGACGGGCGCGAGGCGGCCTTCCGCCTGCTGGGCGCGACCGGCGTGCCGCACCGGCGCTCGCTCGGCGTGTACGTCAACCCGGTCCGCTACGGCTGAGGTCGCCGCCGCGGGTTGCGGTGGTGGGGGCTTGCCGCGCGGCAACCAGGCCCGTGTGGGGCGGCGCCGGGGCCGGTTAGGATCGGCGCGGCAGTGGAGCTGTGGTGGGAGGCCGACCATGGGCATGTGGAACCAGCGGGCCGAGGCAATGCCGGTCGACGAGCGGGCGGCGCTGCAGGGCGGGCGTCTCGGCGAGCTGCTGCAGCGGCTGGGCGGGCAGAGCCCCTTCTACCAGCGCCGCCTCAGCGACGCGGGCGTCGACCCCGGCGCCGGCATCACGCTGGAGGACCTGCCCGCCCTGCCCTTCACCACCAAGGCCGACCTCTGGGATCACTACCCCTGGGGCATGCTGGCCGTGCCGCGCGAGCAGGTGGCCCGGGTCCACGGCTCCTCGGGCACCGGCGGCCGCCCCACCCTCGTCTCCTACACCCGCGCAGACCTCGCGCTCTGGGCCGAGGTCTGCGCCCGCGCGCTCGGCTGCGCCGGCGCGGGTGCCGGGACGGTCGTGCACAACGGCTACGGCTACGGCCTGTTCACCGGAGGCCTCGGCATGCACGCGGGCGCCGAGCTGATGGGCTGCACACTGGTGCCGGTGTCCGGAGGGCAGACCGCCCGCCAGGTGACGCTGATCCGCGACCTGCGTCCAGAGGTCCTGTGCTGCACGCCGTCCTACGCCGCCAGGCTGGGCGAGGCGCTCGCCGAGGCTGGTGTCGCCCGCGAGGAGATCTCACTGCGGGTCGGCATCTTCGGGGCCGAACCGTGGAGCGAGGCCATGCGCGCCCAGCTCGAGGCGATCATGCCGCTCAAGGCGCTCGACATCTACGGCCTCTCCGAAGTGATCGGCCCAGGGGTCTCGTGCGAGTGCATCGATGCGGCGGACGGCCTGCACGTCAACGAGGACCACTTCCTGGTCGAGGTCGTCGACCCGGCCAGCGGTGCGCCCCTGCCGCCGCGGACCCGTGGGGAGCTCGTCTTCACCACGCTCACCAAGGAGGCCATGCCGATACTGCGCTACCGGACCGGCGACATCGCCGCCCTGGATCCCGCCCCGTGCGCGTGCGGCCGCACGCTGGCGCGCATGTCCAAGGTGCTCGGGCGCGTCGACGACATGCTGGTGATCCGCGGCGTCAACGTCTACCCGAGCGAGGTCGAGGCGGTCCTGCTGGCCGAGCCGACGCTCGGGCCGCAGTACCTGCTGGTCGTGGACCGCACCGAGACCATGCCGAGCCTGGTGGTGGTGTGTGAGCTGGCCGACGCCGCCGCGAGCGGCGACCACCGGGAGCGGGTCCGCGTCGAGACCGCCGCGGCGCTGGGCAGCCGGCTCGGGCTGCGCTCGGAGGTGCGTGTCCTGCCTCCCGGCACCCTTCCACGCACCGAGCTGGGCAAGGTCCAGCGGGTCGTCGAGCGCACCCCCGACCACGATCCGCTCATTGCATTCGGGGGGGAGCCCGCAGCGGGTCCTTTGGCGTGATCCCGGGGCGTGTGGACAACGCCCCGGGAGCGTCGGGCGGGTGTGACAGACTCGCGGGCATGCACGCCAGGTTCCTCGTCCACGATCTCAACCCCGCGCAGCGCGGGGCGGTCGAGGCGACCACCGGGCCGGTCTGCATCCTGGCCGGGGCGGGCACCGGCAAGACACGGGTGATCTCGCGCCGGGTCGCCTACGCCATCGCGACCGATACGGTCCATCCCAGGCACGTGCTGGTGGTGACCTTCACCGAGAAGGCGGCGGGGGAGATGCGCGGGCGGCTGGCGCAGCTCGGCTTCCCGGGCGTGCAGGCCCACACCTTCCACGCCGCCGCCTGGCGGCAGCTGCGCTACTTCTGGCCTCGCCTGTCCTCGACCCGGCCACCCGAGGTGCTCGAGTCCAAGGCGCCCCTCCTGGTCCCCCTGCAGCGCAGCCTCCCTGGCGGCTACAAGTTCACCGGCGTGAAGGACCTGGCCGACGAGATCGAGTGGGCCAAGGCGCGGCGCATCACGCCCGACGGCTACCAGGCCGCGGTCGAGCGGACCGGTCGCCAGACGCCGCTGCCGCCCGACCTGTTCGCCGGGCTGTTCCGCCGCTACGAGCGGGCCAAGGAGCGCGCCGGCAGGATCGACTTCGAGGACATGCTCGCCCACATGCTCGACGGGCTCGAGAGCGCAACGGACGTGGCCGAGGAGTTCCGTGGCCAGTACCGCTGGTTCTCGGTGGACGAGTACCAGGACACCAACCCCCTGCAGCAGGCGCTGCTGGAGGCATGGCTCGGTGAGCGGCGGGACCTGGCCGTGGTCGGCGACGAGGACCAGACGATCTACACCTTCACCGGCGCCTCCAGCGAGTACCTGACGGGCTTCACCAGGCGTTTCCCGGACGCCCGCGTGCTCCAGCTCGAGCAGAACTACCGCTCGACGCCCCAGGTGCTCGCGGTCGCCAACCGGCTGCTCGCCCGGGGCGGGCACCGGCGACCCAAGCGCCTGGTGGCCTCCAGGGAGCCTGGACCGGAGCCGGTGATCGTGGCCTTCGAGTCGGCCGGTGGCGAGGTCGCCGCCCTGGTGGGCGAGGTGGGGCGCCTCGGCGACCTCGGCGTCGCCCTCGAGGAGATGGCCGTCCTGGTGCGGACCAACGCGCAGATCCCCCCGATCGAGGAGGCCCTCGCCGACGCCGGCATCCACTACCAGGTGCGCGGCGAGCTGTTCTTCCGCCGGCCCGAGGTGCGCCAGGCGCTGCGCCTGCTGCGGTCCCGCGCTGACCGGGCGGCGGGGGGCGGGCTGGTCGACGCGGTGGAGGCGATCTGGTTCGAGCGCATGGGCTTCCGCCGTGACGCCGAGCCCGACGGCGAGGAGGCGCGCCAGCGCCAGGCCAGCCTGGTCACGCTGCTCGGCATCGCCGAGCGGCTGCGCGAGGCGGACGAGCGCGCCGACCTGGCCGCGTTCCAGGCCGAGGTGGAGCGGCGCGCCGCGGACGAGGTCGACGGCGTCGGCGGCGGGGTGAACCTGCTCACCTACCACCGGGCCAAGGGGCTCGAGTTCGACGCCGTGCTGCTGCCGGCTCTCGAGGAGGGGCTGCTGCCGATCCGTCAGGCGAGCACGCCGGACGAGGTGGCCGAGGAGCGCCGCCTGCTCTACGTGGGGCTGACCAGGGCGCGCGTCCACCTGTGGCTGGCGTGGGCGGCGCGGCGCGCGGGGCCGACAGGCCGTGAGCAGCCCCGCAAGCCGTCGCGCTTCCTCGACGACCTGATGCCTCCCGGGGAGCGGGTCCGCCCCCGTGCGGTGGCGGCGGCGGTCAGCCGGGCCGCCGGCAACGGGGTGCGGGCGGCCGACTCGCCCCTGTTCGAGCGGCTGCGCGCCTGGCGCCGGGAGCGCGCGAGGCAGGACGGCGTCCCGCCCTACGTGGTCTTCAACGACCGCACCATGGCCGCGCTGGCCGACTACGGCGAGGACCTGCTGCGTCTGCTCGACGCCGCCACCAGGCCCAGCGCCGCCGGCTCGGCGTAGCTGACACTTCGCACCTGGTCGCCGTCGAACTCGAGCGTGGTCACGCTGGCCAGCGTGCAGCGCCGCCGCCCGGGCCAGTGGCCGAGCGGCTTGCGCTCGTAGGCCAGCCTGGCGACCCAGATCGGAGCCTGGTGCGACACCAGCACCACCTGCTGGCCGGGGAAGCGCTCCCGGACCGCGGTCACCGCCGCCTGCACGCGCTCGGCCATGTCCACGTTGCGCTCACCCCAGGAAGGGGTGCTGGTGTCGCGCAGCTTCCACCAGATGCCGGGGTGCCGCAGGATGTACCAGGCCAGGTTGCCGGCGACGCCCTCGAACAGGCTGCTCGACTCGATCAGGCGCTCGTCGGTCCCGACCCTCAGCTGGTGGGGCGCGGCGATCGCCGCCGCGGTCTGCTGCGCCCGCTCCAGCGGGCTGGCGAGCACCGCCGCCAAGGGGATCGGCGCGAAGTGCCGGCCGAGCAGCTCCGCCTGCGCCCTGCCGCGGGCCGAGAGGCTGAAGCCGGGGAGGCGCCCGTACAGCACCCGGTCAGGGTTCTCGACGTGTCCATGCCGCACCAGATGGACGACGGTGTTGGGCACGGGCTCGAATCCTCGCGGTCGGTCGGCGGCTCGGTGATGGACGCCCGCGCATGGTAACAGCACCTCGCCCGCCGGTTGCGCATCTGGCCCAGAGACCAAGCAAGGCCCCGCATGGGGCCTCTACGCCTGTTCCGCGCCCGTGGTGAGCGCACGTCAGTCTTCAGCGGCTGCGCGCCGCGCTCCGTGACCTCACTAGTTCTTGAAGGCCTCTGGAGAGTAGTTCCACGGCTGCCCGCGGTCTATCTGGAAGCGGCCACCCACCTCGGGATCACGGTCGATACCGACGATCTGGTGGCACTTCGGGCACTCCCAGCGCTCGAAGCCGTAGGCCGAGCTCTGGAGCGTCATGCGTGAGCCGCACTTGTCGCACACCTCGCGCTGCAAGGTTGGGGTGCTGGTACTTGTGTCGCTCGGGAAGTCAGTGCCCATGTCGTCTCCTTGCTCCTCCCGCCATCGCCGGGCGGGCACCACCAGCATGGCCCAACTCTCGCGATCTTGCATCCATCTCTTGGCAACTTCCGTATGCCGATCTCGTCTCGGCTGGTCCTTCAACCGACATCAGCGTAGCCATTACGGAGCTCTGCGTGCCGACACTCCCTAGAATTACCCGCGAACGCGGTACGGAAAGCGGATGAGCCGGAATCGGCGTCGACGGGGCAGAACGTGTCCGGATGGGGCGACGGGTAGGATGCCAGCATGGCTGGGCTGAGCAAGGGAGCTGAGCCCGAGCGGCTCGTGCTCTCAGGCGGTCCGCTGCGGATCGACCAGGTGGTGGCGGTCGCCCGCGGCCGGGTGGCGGTCGAGCTGAGCGACCAGGGTCGCAAGCGCATGTCCGCTGCTCTGGAGGTGGTGGAGCGCGCGGTCGCCGAGGGCCGGCGGGTGTACGGCGTGTCGACGGGGTTCGGCCTGCTGGCCAACACGCCGATCGCCCCCGCCGACCTGCGAGAGCTGCAGCGCCGGATCGTCCTGTCCCACGCCACCGGCAGCGGCGATCCGCTGGACGGCGAGGTCGTGCGGGCCATGCAGCTGCTGCGTGCCCGCACCCTGGTCCAGGGCTACTCGGGTGTCCGCCCGGTCGTGGTCGAGGCGCTGTGCGCGCTGCTCGGCGCCGGGGTGACGCCGGTGATCCCCGAGCACGGCTCTGTGGGCGCCTCGGGCGACCTGGCCCAGCTCGCGCACCTCGCGCTGCCGCTCATCGGCGAGGGCGAGGTCGAGGTGGACGGGGAGCGCATGACCGCGCCGGTGGGGCTGCGCCGCGCCGGCCTCGAGCCGCTGGACCTCTCCTACAAGGAGGGCCTCTCCCTGGTCAACGGCACCGAGGGCATGCTCGCGCTCGCCTGCCTGGCGGTGACCGATGCGGCCGCGCTGGCCACGATGGCGGACGTCGCCTGCGCCATGTCGATCGAGGGGCTGCTCGGCACCGACAGGCCGTTCCAGCAGCGCCTGCACGAGCTGCGGCCGCATCCCGGCCAGCTCGACAGCGCGAGCAACCTCCGGGAGCTGCTGGCCGGCTCGCCCATCCTGGCCAGCCACCGCCACTCCGACCACGCCATCCAGGACGCCTACTCGCTGCGCTGCGCCCCGCAGGTGCACGGAGCCTGCCGGGACGTGCTGAGCTTCGCCCGCCAGGTGGTGGAGCGCGAGCTCGGCTCGGTGACCGACAACCCGGTGGTCTTCGGCGAGGAAGGTGACGTGGTCAGCGTCGGCAACTTCCACGGGGAGCCGCTGGCGTTCGTGCTGGACTTCCTGGCGATCGCGCTCGCCGAGCTGGCCGACATCTCCGAGCGCCGCATCGACCGGCTGCTCGACCCGGCGCTCAACCACGACCTGCCGCCGTTCCTCACCAGGGACCCTGGGCTCAACTCCGGGCTCATGCTCACGCAGTACACCGCGGCCGCGCTGGTCAGCGAGTGCAAGGTGCTCGCACACCCGGCCTCGGTCGACTCCATCCCCACCTCGGGGAACCAGGAGGACCACGTCTCCATGGGCTGGACCGCCGGGCTCAAGCTGCGCCGGGTGCTGGCGAACGCGCGCCGGACGATCGCCATCGAGGTGCTCTGCGCCGCCCAGGCGATCGACCTGCGCGCGCCGCTGCGGCCTGGCGCACCGGTGGCGGCCGCGCTGCGGCGGCTGCGGCGCGAGGTGCCGGCGCTCGAGGAGGACCGGTTCCTCGCTCCGGACATGGCGGCGGCCGAGGCGCTGGTCGTCGCCGGTGACCTGGCCGCGGCCGCCGAGCAGGTGGTCGGCCGGCTGAGGTGATGACAGATGACAGGGGAGGCTTCCATGGAAGGTGCTCGACCGGTGCGCGCGCCGCGGGGCCCGGACCTCTCCTGCCGCGGCTGGCAGCAGGAGGCGGCCCTGCGCATGCTCTGCAACAACCTCGACCCGGAGGTCGCCGAGCGCCCCGATGACCTGGTCGTCTATGGCGGCACCGGGCGGGCCGCGCGCGACTGGCGCTGCTTCGACCGGATCGTGGCGACGCTCAGGCGCCTGCGGGACGACGAGACCCTGCTGGTGCAGTCCGGCAAGCCGGTGGGCGTGTTCCGCACCCACTCGTTCGCGCCGCGCGTGCTGATCGCCAACTCCCTGCTGGTCCCCGCCTGGGCCACCTGGGAGGAGTTCCGCCGGCTGGAGGCGGCCGGCCTGACCATGTTCGGCCAGATGACCGCCGGCTCCTGGATCTACATCGGCACCCAGGGGATCCTCCAGGGCACCTACGAGACCTTCGGGGCGGTCGCCGCCGCCAACGGCTGGCCGAGCCTGGCCGGCAGGATCGTGCTCACCGCTGGGCTCGGCGGCATGGGTGGGGCGCAGCCCCTGGCGGTCACCATGAACGGCGGGGTCGCGCTGTGCGTCGAGGTCGACCCCGAGCGCATCGCCCGCCGGCTCGCCACCGGCTACCTCGACGAGCGGGCAGATGACCTGCGTGACGCGGTCGAGCGGGTCGAGGCGGCCGCGCGGGAGCGGCGGGCGCTGTCGGTCGGGCTGCTCGGCAATGCCGCCGGCGTGCTCCCCGAGCTGCTCGCTCTCGGCTTCCGGCCCGACGTGGTGACCGACCAGACCTCGGCCCACGACCCGCTCGGCGGCTATGTCCCCGTCGGCGTGGACCCGGCCGACGCTCCCGCTGTCCGCGCCGATGACCCGGACGGCTATGTCAAGCAGGCCCGCGAGTCGATCGCGCGCCACTGCGAGGCGATGGTCGGGTTCCTGCGCGCCGGGGCGGAGGTGTTCGACTACGGCAACAACCTGCGCGGCGAGGCCAGGGCCGCCGGCTTCTCCGACGCCTTCACCTACCCGGGCTTCGTGCCCGCCTACGTGCGCCCGCTGTTCTGCCAGGGCAAGGGACCCTTCAGGTGGGTGGCGCTGTCCGGCGACCCGGCCGACATCCTGCGCACCGACCAGGCGGTGATCGACCTGTTCCGCGACGACGAGCACCTGGTCCGCTGGCTCGAGATGGCGCAGGAGCGGGTCCACTTCCAAGGGCTGCCGGCGCGGATCTGCTGGCTCGGCTACGGGGAGCGGCACCTCGCCGGGCTCGCCTTCAACGAGCTGGTCGCCGCCGGCGAGGTCGGGGCGCCGATCGTGATCGGCCGTGACCACCTGGACGCCGGCTCGGTCGCCTCGCCCTACCGCGAGACCGAGGCGATGGCGGACGGCTCTGACGCGATCGCCGACTGGCCGATCCTCAACGCGCTGCTGAACACCGCCTCCGGGGCCTCCTGGGTGAGCGTCCACCACGGTGGTGGCGTCGGCATCGGGCGCTCCATCCACGCCGGCGCGGTGGTGGTGGCCGACGGCACCGACCAGGGCAGGCGGCGGCTCGAGCTGGTGCTGACCAACGACCCCGGCAGCGGCGTGATGCGCCACGCCGACGCCGGCTACCCCAGCGCCGTCGAGGTGGCCGG
>WNGB01005867.1_pt1 | contig 18898 bp, 14 predicted proteins | sample 5400681 | NCBI WGS metagenome assembly WNGB01 (sample SAMN13153367, study PRJNA577476) | soil metagenome | isolation source: 115 cm soil or saprolite under grassland replicate 2 | place: USA:California | collected 2016-06-15
ACCTATCTCATAAACCCGGAAGCCGGGGTGTGAACGAAATATGATCGACCGTCGTACTCGGCGGTATGGACCTCACCGACGCCCAATGGGCGATCCTCGCGCCGCTGTTGCCGAAACCTCGCCTGCGTCGCGATCGGCGCGGACGGCCGTGGCGCGATCCGCGCGACGTGCTGAATGGCATTCTGTGGATCCTTCGCACGGGCGCGCCGTGGCAGGACCTGCCGGATCGGTATCCGTCGTATCAGACCTGTCATCGCCGATTCCAACGGTGGGTGGACAACGGGGCGTTGCGTGGCGTGCTGAAAGCCCTAGCCGCCGATCTGCACGCGCGGGGTGGCTTGGACCTCAGCGAAACCTTCATCGACGGCTCCTTCGCGAGCGCAAAAAAAAAGGGCTCTGCGTCGGCAAGACCAAGCGCGGCAAAGGGACCAAGATCATGGCGATCGCAGACCGCGCTGGTCTTCCTGTCGCCATTACCATCGCCTCGGCCTCGCCGCACGAAACGCGCCTCGTCGCCCAAACGCTAAACGCCAGCTTCCTGCCCGACAACCCGCTGCGCCTGATCGGCGATGCCGCCTATGACAGCGACGGTCTCGACCGCCAGCTCGCCGAGTGCGGGATCCAGTTGATCGCCCCGCATCGGGGCAACCGAATCAACGTGACCCAGGACGGCCGGCCGCTCCGACGCTACTGCCGTCGGTGGCGCGTCGAACGGCTCTTCGCCTGGCTCCAGAACTCTCGCCGCCTCGTCACCCGGTACGAACGACGTGCGGCCAACTTCTCCGGCTTCCTTCACCTCGCGTGCGCGATGATTCTGCTTCGCGCATTTATGAGATAGGTTCTAGCGCTGGTCTCGCGATCGTGGCGGCCATCGCCGTGCTTGTGTGGCGATCGCGCACGGCCACGTTTGCGCTGCGTCCCGATCCGGATCAGAACGTCCTGCTCGTCACGATTGACACATTGCGGGCCGATGCCTTGTCCTCGTACGGCGGACCCGCGCACACGCCGAACCTGGATCGACTCGCCAGTCACGGCGCGCGGTTCACGTTTGCGCATTCCCACACGGTCGTCACGCTCCCTTCGCACACGTCGATTCTGAGCGGGCTGTTGCCGTACGAGCACGGGATGCGCGACAACAGCGGATTCCGCGTCCGCCCCGGCACGCCTACACTCGCCACGCGTCTGAAGGCCAGGGGCTTCGCGACGGGAGCGTTCGTCGGCGGATTCCCGCTGACGAAACGCTTCGGCCTCACACCAGGGTTTGACGTCTATGACGACCAGATGCCGGAGACGCGCGGCGCGATCGAGGTGTCGATGCCGGAGCGCCGTGCCGACCTGGTCGTCACGCGCGCGCTCGAGTGGATGGGACGGCAGGGATCGAAATTCTTCGAGTGGGTCCATGTCTTCGATGCGCACTCACCCTATCGTCCGCCGGATGAGTTCGCCGCGCAGTACAGCACGCGGCCGTACTACGGCGAGGTTGCGTTCGTCGATCGCGCGCTGGGGCCTCTCTTCGACAAGCTCTCGACGCTGCCGCGATCCACGCTGGTGATCGTCACCGCCGATCATGGCGAGAGCCTCGGCGAGCATGGCGAGCTGACGCACGGGATGTTCGCGTACGAGCCGACGATCCGTGTTCCACTGATCGTTGCGCGGATCGACGCGCGCTCGCCCGTGCCGACGGGAGTCGTGATCGACACGCCTGTCCGTCACGTCGACATCGTGCCGACGGTCCTGGATCTGGTCGGCGCCGGGAACGATCCTTCGCTGTCGGGCGCATCGCTGCGCGACGTCGTCGCAGGCGCGAGCACGGCGGATCGTCCGACTTATTTCGAATCGATGACGTACAACCTGGTTCGCGGGTGGGCGCCACTGCGCGGGTTGGTGGCCGAGCGCCAGAAGTACATCGATCTGCCCATCCCCGAGCTCTATGACCTGCGCGCGGACGCGAAGGAAGCCACGAATCTCGCCAACGCCCAACGCGATCGTCTGCAGGTGCTGATGAATTTGCTGCGGACGTATAACGTCGCCCCGCCGAACCGTCCGGGCCGCGAAACGGCGGAAGCGTCCGCGGCGCTCCGGTCTCTCGGCTACGTCCAGGGAAGCGCGTCCGCGCGCGCCGTGTACACCGAAGCGGACGATCCGAAGCGCCTCGTTGAAATCGATCGCGACCTCCACACGGCGACGGACCTGATGCAGAACGGGCGCCCGCAGGAAGCCGTCGCGATGCTGCAGAGCGTCATCACCCGCCGGCCGGACACGGCCGACGCCTACATCTCGCTCGCGCACGCCTACTGGGAGGGTGGCCGTCCCGAGGAGGCGATCGCGACGCTCGAGAAGGCGCTTTCGAGCGGAGCGCCCGACCGCGACGTCCGCATCCGGCTTGGCATTTATCTCGCGGAGAGTCACACGGATGCTCCCAAGGCAATCGCGCTGCTGCAGGGTATGTCCGCGGAGGATGTGGAGGCGCTGAACGGACTTGGTGTCGCGTATGGCGATGCGGGACGCTATGGCGACGCGATCGGCGCGTTCAAGCGCATCCTAGCGCTTGACTCGACGAATGGCCTGGCGTATCAGAACCTCGCGTCGATGGTCCTGCGCCTCGCTCTTGCGTCGAAGAGCAACGGCGATCGCGCGGCGAAGCTCCAGGAGGCCGAATCGTACGCGCGCAAGGCCATTGAGGTCGATCCCGCGCTTGCAGACGCGTTCACCACGCTCGGCGTCGTCCTCTCGACGTCGGGCCGCAAAGCGGACGCGATCGTCAGCTGGAAGCACGCGGTGGAGCTCGACGCGTCGCAGTTCAACGCGCTGTACAACCTGTGGTTCGAGCTCGCCGCGACTGGCCGGCGCGACGAAGCCATCGCATACGGCCGCCAGTTCGTCACGACGGCGCCGCCCGCCTTCTTTGCTCCCGACATCGCGCGTGTCAGGCAATATCTCGGCGGCGACCGTTAGGACGCATCGGAAAAACCGTGAGCGCGACGACCACGTGAATCATGAAGCAAGGCGGGAAAGACCGCCGACTGCGTGGTGTGGTCCCACCAACTTGGCTTCGAGTGGAGGATTCTACTTCGGCGACGACAACTCGATGACGTCGTAGTAGCTGCTGATATGTCCCTCTGAGTATGCCCCCAGCAGCACCGAGATCGGATTCAGGAGCGTCTGCGACCGCGGGCCGATCGGTATCGCGCCGGTCGGTCCTGGATCGGGGATGATCCGCATGACGCGCCCCTGGTTGTTGAAGAACGCGCGGATGAACGTGCTGCGGCCCGTAATCGGCAGCGCGGCGACATTGTCGTAGAACCGCTGCCACGTGTCGCCGGGCTTGAAGAGATACTGCTCGACGTTCGACGTATAGAACACACTGACCGTCGCGCGATGCAGATCCAGATACCGCGCGACTGACCGCAGCGCCTTCGGACCCGCGAAGTCTCCGACCAGCGGCACGATCAGGTTCCGCTCCTGGATGTCCCGCAGCGCCCGATAGATCTCCTCGCTTGCGAGGTAGCTCCGCTGCATTCCATCCCCGTCGTCGGCAATCATCAGGTCGCGATAGCTCGGGAACGGCTGCCATCCGGGGCCGCGGCCGAACGAGTACCGGATCTCGGGCCCGCCGCTGTAGAACGCGCGGAACACGTAGTCGATGCCGGCCAGGTCAGCGCGCGTGAGCGCGAATCCGTGCGTGTGCTGCAGGTGAGAATAAATGTCCGCGCGGTTGCGCTCGAACGCGACGGGATCCGGCTCGACCTCCTGGAACGCGGCGAGGAGCGCGTCGGCGGTATCGTTCGCGGCGTTGCGGGCCGGCGCGGGGCGCGAGAACAGGCGAGACAGGAACTCCTCGCGCGTCGGCGACAGCTCGATCAACGCCTTGTACATCAGGTGCAGCAGCATGTTCTGCCGGCGGATGTCGACGATGAACGAGATGCGCGGCTTCAGGGAGGCGATATAGGTGAAATTCTGATCGGGACCGACGCCGACGTACGCGCTGACCTGCCCCAGCGTCTGCTGGAGCGTCGGGATGACGTGCTGGAAAACCGTTTCGTTCGAGACGAGATTGTCGGAGCGGAAGAAGCCGTTGGGCTCGGAGAATTCGATGACGAGCGTCCAGAACGTGCGGTCGTCGAGCCGCTGCGGAAGCGCCTCCGCAGTCGGACGCGACGTCGGCGTCAGGCACAGCAGCAGCGCGCTGATGGCAACCGCCAGGATCGCCATTTGAGAATGCCGTGCGCGGGTCATCGCCCGATCATAGTAACGACTTCCGCCTGAAGGCGGAAGCTACAGAGGGGAGCTACAGGAAGCCACAGCGGGAGCTGCAGGAAGCTACAGAGTCAGCCTAAGCGGATTGCCGGAGAACTTCGCAGTTCGCAGACCTGGCCGGCCGGCGACGCGGACCTCAACTGCGCGCGTCAGCGGCGGCCGCATGCGCGATCCCGGCGCTAACGACAGCGTCAGGCGCCGATCGCGATCGGACCAGCGCATCGAGATGCCCATCCATTCGCCACGGCGGTACTCAAACGACGTCCCATCATCTTCGAATAACTCGAACGAGCCGTCCGCGCCGGGATAGATGGTGATCGAGAGCGGACCTTCCATTGGCTGCGACGTGTACTGCTTCAGCGGTCCCATCGGGATGATGGCGCCGGCGCGAACATAGAGCGGCATCGTTGCCAGGTCCACCGCGCGATCGATTTCCCTGCCGCCAGCCACGCGCTCGTCCGTCCAGAAGTCGAACCACGATCCGCGCGGCAGGTAGAGGCGGCGCGAGGTTGCATTCTTCTCGATGACTGGCGCAACGAAAATGTCCTTGCCCCAGAGGTACTCGTCCCCACGCCCCACGGCGACGGGATCGTCGGCATGATGCAACCACAGTGCGCGCACGATCGGCATGCCCGTCTGCGAGGCTTCGCGCACGGCCGAATAGAGATACGGCATCAGGCGATAGCGCAGCTCCATGTATTTGCGGCAGATCGGCTCGACCTGCGCGTTGCGCAGCTCGGATTCAGGCGGACGGCCCGCACCCGAATACGTCGCGGTCTCGTCCGGCCCGAGCTCGCCGAGATTCCATCCCCACGGCAGGCGCAGGTGCCAGGTGCGGCCGTGCGCGCGGAACAACGGGCAGAACGCGCCGAACTGGAACCAGCGCACATACAGATCGCCGAGAAACTCCGGCGTCGGGACGAAGCCGCCGATGTCCGTTCCCCAGTACGGAATGCCGCTCAAGCCGGTGTTCACTGCGACGGGGACGTGCGTCTTCAGCGTTTCCCACGTCGAATAGACATCTCCCGACCAGAGAAATGCGCCGTAGCGCGCCATACCCGCATAACCATTTCGATGCAGCGCGTAGGGACGTTCGGTCGGCCGCCACAATTGCGAGCCTTCCCAATACATGCGGATGCGATTCAGCCGCGAAGGACCATCGAGCCCGTCCCCTTGATCCGGCCACCAGCCGTCGATGCCGAGATCGAACACGCCCTTGTGATGCGGCCAGTAGCATCCCACGCTGCGCTCGGGCGGCCACTGCCCTTCTGGCGTGCGTCCGCTCGGCTCCGGAGCCGCGCAGGCATCATTCACGGTGCCCGTCAGGTGCCGCCCCTCGATCACGGTATGCAGCACCACCTTGTAATGCAGCGCGTGCAGCTCGTCGATCGTCTTCTTCGGCTCCGGAAAGATTTCCGCCTTCCACGTGAACTCGCCGTTGTGCGTGTTCCATCCTGACGGCGTGAAATCGGTGCCCAGGTAGATCAGCGCGTCGCACGGCAGATTCTTCTCCCGCATCGTCTTCGCGACCCACATCACTTCCGCGGGTCCTGACAACGTCCGATGAGACTGCTGATAGCCGAACGACCAGAGCGGCGGCATCTCGGGCAGCCCTGTGAGGCGCGCGAACTCGCGCATGATCACTGCGGGAGACTTCGAGACGACGACAAAACAGTCGATCGGCAAGGGCGCGCTCGCCGTCATGCGCCCCCTGGATCCTTTCAAATCGAACGCGCCCATGGGCTGATGGATGAACAATCCCCACCCCGCGGTTCCGATCAGCCACTGAATCGGCACGCGTCCGCCGTGCGTGCGCAACTGGTAGCCCCCCTGCCCGTTGCGCATCGCGTCAACGGCGCCGCGACGATCGAACTGCGGCCCACCCTCGCCGAAACCGAGCAACGGCGCGTCGTCGATCTGAAACCCGAGAGTGCCCGAATCAGTGACGGAAAGCTGCTGTGCGATCTTCCCTGACACGTCTGCGATCGTCACGGTCAGTGGAGCGTTGGAAACGGAAATCGACAGGTCCCCTGCTCTTACCGGACGACCGCCGGCGAGTGCGCGTCGTTGCTCATCGAAAGAAACGAGCGCTCCATCAGCATTCAGCGTTGCATCGGCTGCACCGCGAGCGACGACAGACACGCGAATGGTCTGCGGCGAGACGGATGCGATTCGGAGATCAACAGGTTGACCGGCGACGATAAGCTCCTGGCCTTCGGCGTCGCTATCGATGTGGAGCACGAGCCCCGCTCCGGCGGCCGCCAGCGTCTTGATCGCCGCGCGTCGATTCATTTCGCCGTGAAGGTCAGCACGGTTTTCGACGTGTACACCTTGCCCGGCTGCAGGATCGTCGAGGGGAAGTTCTTGTGGTTTGGCGAGTCCGGATAATGCTGCGTCTCCAGGCACAGGCCGGTGCGGTGCGCGTAGACGTGGCCTCCCTTCCCCTTGATCGTTCCATCGAGGAAGTTGCCGGAATAGAACTGCAGCCCGGGCTCCGACGTCGAAATGTCAAGCGTGCGTCCGCTCTTTGGATCGGCCAGGCGCGCCGCGAATTCGAGACCGGCGCCCTTCCTGTTGAGAACCCAGTTGTGGTCGTATCCCTTGCCTGCTTTCAGCTGCGCGTTGTCCGCGTTGATGCGCGCGCCGATCGCTGTCGCCTGGCGGAAATCAAATGGGGTCCCCTGCACCGGCGCGAGTTCCCCCGTCGGAATCAACGTGTCGTCAACCGGCGTGTAGCGATCCGCGTTGATCGTGAGCTGCTGTCCGAGAATGTCACCCGAGCCCTCCCCCGCCATGTTGAAGTAACTGTGCTGGGTGAGGTTCACCGGCGTCGCCTTGTCCGTCGTCGCACGGTAGTCCACGATCAGCTCGTTCTTCTCGGTGAGCGTGTAGGTGACGGTCACGTGCAGGTTGCCGGGATAGCCTTCCTCGCCGTCTGGACTCGTCCGGATGAAGACGACGGAAGATCCCTGCGCGGTCTGCTTCGTCGACATATCCCAGAGGACCTTGTCGAAGCCGCGATTGCCGCCGTGCAGGTGATTCGGACCATTGTTCGTCGCGAGCTTGTACGTCTTACCGCCGATCGCGAACTGCCCCCTGGCGATGCGGTTTCCGTAGCGCCCGACGATGGCGCCGAAGTAAGGTGGCGGCGGATCAGCCAAGTACGCGTTGGGCTGATCGAAACCGAGCACGACGTCAGCGACCTTGCCCGTTCGATCAGGAACCTTCAGCGATGTGATGATCGCGCCGTAGCTGATCGCCTGCACCTCCATGCCGTGCGTGTTCTTCAGCGTCGCCATCTCGATGGGCTTGCCCTGGAACATCGCCTTCGTGGTCGTCTTCGTCACGGTGCTCCCGATCAGAACGCTGCATGCCAGCAGCGCGGCAGTACGCGCAAGGTTCAGCATGCGCGGCATTGTAAACGATTACCTCCGGGGGCATCGATGACATAGAATTCTGCCCCGCGTGACTCTTCCGCCGCCTACGGGCCTGCAATTCATAGACGTCCGCAAGTCCTTCGGCGCCGTGGCGGCGCTGCGCGGCGTCAGTTTCTCCGTCGCCGAAGGAGAAACGCACGGGCTGATCGGCGAAAACGGCGCGGGCAAGTCGACGCTGCTGAAAATTCTCGCCGGCATCGTGCAACCCGAGGCCGGGGAGATCCACTGGCGCGGGGAGCGCCTGCACCTCGGCAGCCCGCGCGACGCGCTCGAGCGCGGCATCGGCATGGTCTACCAGGAGATGCTGTGCTTCGAGAATCTCACGGTCGCCGGGAACATCTTCGCCGGCCGAGAGCTCACGCGCGGCGGACGGCTGCTCCACCAGCAGATGCGCGCACGGACGCGGGTACTGCTGGAAGAACTACACCTGCCGATCTCTCCTGACGCGCCCGCGGAATCGTTGTCCGTCGCGTATCGTCAGCTTCTGCAGGTCGCGCGCGCGCTCGCGTTCGACTGCCAGATCCTCGTCCTCGACGAACCGACGACCTCACTCACCGACGCCGAGACGGATCACCTGTTCTCGGTGCTCGCCAGGCTGAAGGCGCGTGGGACCACGATGCTCTACGTGTCGCACCGGCTGCCGGAAATCTTCCGTTTGTGCGATCGCATCACCGTGCTGCGCGACGGCGCCTATGTCGAAACATCGGAGCGGCAAGCCGTTACGCCGCAGCACATCGTCCGCGCCATGGTCGGGCGGGATCTCCCGCCGCGTGCGGCGCTCGAGAGCATGAACGTCACCGGACGCCCGCCTGCGCTTGCGGTGGATGGACTCGGCCGCCGTCCGTGCTTTCAGAACGTCTCATTGACGGTCAACGCTGGCGAGATCGTCGGGCTGTTCGGACTGATCGGATCCGGGCGGTCGGAGTTGCTCGAAACGATCTTCGGTATCTACCGCCGCGAGGCGGGAGCCGTGCGCGTGCACGGCCAGCCGATCGAGCCCTCGTCCCCGCGAGCCGCCGCGCGCGCCGGGATCGCGCTGGTGCCCGAAGAACGCCAGCGACAGGGATTGCTCTTCAATCTGAACATCCGTCACAACCTCGTCCTGCCGGACCGGACGGTGAAGGGGGACGTGCTGGTGAAATCGGCGCGCGAGCGTCGCGAAGCCCAGTCGCTCATCGAGAGATGGCGAATCAAGGCGGCGGGCGTCGAAGTTCCACCCGATTCGCTGAGCGGCGGCAACCAGCAGAAGATCGTCGTCGCGAAATGGCTCGCGACCACGCCGAAAGTGCTGCTCCTCGACGAACCAACCAAGGGGGTCGACGTCGGCGCGAAGTTCGAGATCCACGAGATCATCCGCCGTGAAGCGTCGCGCGGCGCCGGGTGCCTCGTCGCGTCGAGCGATCTCCCCGAAGTTCTCGCGCTGTGCGATCGGATCATCGTCATGCGTGAAGGACGGATCCAGGGACAGATCGCGGCGGCGACAGCGACGGAAGAAGCGGTGATGCACCTCGCGACTCACGAAGGGGCGGCGTGAAAAAGCCCTGGCACATTCGCGAGTTCAGCACGGTGGTCATCCTGGTGCTCGAGGTGCTGTTCTTCACCTGGTGGCTCTGGCCCGACGGCAATCGATCGCATCCGTTCCTGAATGCCCCAAACGGGCTGCTGATCCTGAAGTACTCGGCGATCTACGGCATCGCCGCGGTCGGCGCCGCGATCGTGATCATTTCCGGCGGGATCGATCTCTCTCCCGGCGCGGTGATGGCGCTCGCCGGCGTCGTGGGCTCGCAGTTATTCGTCATTCGCGGCTGGCCGCTCGGGGCCGCGATGACCGCCGGCGTGCTGGTCGGCCTCGCGTCCGGCCTGCTGACTGCCGCGCTTGTCGTGCTCGTGCGTCTTCCCCCGTTCATCGCCACTCTCGGGGTGATGGGCATCACCCGCGGAATGGCGTTCATCATCACCGAGGGGCAGTATTTCGACGTCTCCAGTCACCTGGTTGGCGGCTGGCGTCCACTGGGCCTGCCGGCGGACTGGGTGGCGCCGATCATCATGATCGTCCTCGCGCTCGTCTTCCAAGTGTTCATGACCACATTCCAGTGGGGGCGAGCGGTGTTTTCCGTCGGCGGCAATGAGACGGCCGCGCTGTTCTCGGGGATCGCCGTCAATCGGGTGAAGACGTCCGTGTACGTGATCTCGGGTGTGCTCGCCGCGGTTTCGGGCGTCGTCCTCGTGCTGGTGCAGGGTCAGGGAAAAGCGGATCTCGCAACCGGCTACGAGCTCGATATCATTGCGTCATCCGTCGTCGGCGGCGCGAGCCTTGCCGGAGGCCGGGGATCGGTGATCGGCGCCGTGCTCGGCACGCTGATCTTCGGAGTGCTGCGCAACGCATTGCCGCAGATTCCGGGCGCGACTTATTACGATAGGCTGATTGTCGGGCTGGTCGTGATCGTGATCGTCGTGGTGGATCAGTTACTGTTGAAAAAGAGGGGCTGATGATGCGTAAGGTGTTTCTCCTGGCGATCGCCGCCATCTTCGGACTGTCGGGCTGCAGCGGCTCAAAAGCGCCGCAGTCGACCGCCCAGGGGCAGCGGCTGCGGTTCATGGTGATCCCGAAGGCGATCGATCTGCCCGTCTTCAACTACGCGAAGATCGGCGCGGAACGCCAGGCGAAGGAGTATGGCAACGTCGACATTCTGTGGAACGGGCCAACGACGGCCGACCAGTTGAAGCAGAAGGAAATCCTCGAGTCCGCGATCACCCAAAGGGTCGACGGCATCGCGATCTCGACGCTCAACGGTGATTTCCTGACCGAGACGATCAACAAGGCGATCGACCAGGGCATCCCGGTAGTCACGTGGGACTCCGACGCGCCGAAGTCGAAGCGCATCGCCTTTTATGGCGTCGACGACTTCGCCGGCGGACGGATCCTCGGCGAGCAAGCCGTACGCCTGCTGAACGGCAAAGGCAAGGTCGCGATCATCACCAGCGTCGGCGCGACCAACCTGCAGCGCCGCCTCGATGGCATGAAGGAGGCGCTCGCGAAAGCGCCCGGCATCCAGATCGTGGAAGTGTTCGACATCAAGGAAGACACAGTCCGCTGCGCGGAGCTGATTGCCACGGGTACGAACCGCTATCCCGACCTCGCCGCGTGGCTTTCAACGGGAGGATGGCCTGTCTTCACGCGCAACGCGACCGCCGCCATCGATCCGGCGAAGACGAAGCTGATCTCGTTCGATACGATCCAGCCTGCGCTCGATCTGATGCGGGACGGGAAGGTGGCGGTGCTCCTCGGGCAGAAATATTTCGGCTGGGGCAGCGAGCCGGTCAAGCTCCTGTACGACATCAAACATGGCAAGATGCCACCGTCACCGATCATCGATTCTGGCGTCGACCTGGTCACGCCGGAGAACCTCGACGACTACGTGGCGAAGTGGAAGAAGATGGAGAGCGGCAGCTGAACATTGGCGAGATTGCGCGTCGCGCGAACGTCTCGACGGCGACCGTTTCGCGTACCCTCAACCAGAGCGGCGCGGTCCGCCCGGAGACCGCGCGCAAGGTCTGGCGTGCCGCAACGGCGCTCAATTACTACCCGAACAGCCACGCGCGCGCGCTCGTATCCGGGCGGAGCCGCCTGCTCGGACTGATCGTCTCCGACATTACCAATCCATTTTTCCCGGAGCTGATTCACAGCTTCGAGTCCCTCGCGACGCAGCATCAGTACGATGTGATTCTCACGAGCACCGATTACCAGACGCTGCGAATGACGGGCTGCGTGCGGCGGATGCTCGAGCGGAAGGTGGACGGCGTCGCGATCATGACGTCCGAGATGGATCTCGGGTTGATCAAGGAGCTCGCGCGCCGTGGCGTGCCGCTGGTCTTCATGGACGTCGGCCGCGTCGGTGCCCGCATGAGCCACGTGCTGATCGATTATGCCAACGGCATCCGGCAGGCGGTGGATCATGTCGTCGATCTCGGGCACAAGCGCATCGCGTTCATTACGGGACCGCTCGATCTCCACTCGGCCCGCACGCGCCGGCAGGCGTTTCTCGACGGCCTGCGCGCGCACGGCATCAAAGGGGATCCAAAACTGATTCGCGAAGGCACGCACACCGCCGAGGGGGGGCAGCAGGCAATGGCCGCGCTCCTCCGCGCGGGAAAACCTCCGACCGCGGTCGCCTGCTCGAACGACTGGACCGCGATCGGTGCGCTGCATGCGATTGACGCAGCCGGCCTGCGCGTGCCAGACGACATTTCCATCGTGGGTTTCGACGATATCCCGCTCGCCAGCTACACGAACCCGCCACTCACATCAGTGCGCATGTCGGCCGGGGACGTCGGATCGATGGCGTTCGACGCGCTCTTCCGCCTGATCGGCGGAGACCGGCTGGAGGGAGACGTCTACCAGGTGCCGACGAAGCTCGTAGTCAGGCAATCGACCGGCAAGCCGAAGCGCGCGTGACTTCCGCCTAAAGACGGAAGCTACAGGATTCTGCGGAAGCTACAGGAAACAATCTGTAGCTTCCGGCTTCCGCCTTCGCGCGAAGCGCTTGGGCGGACCGCCGTAGCCTTGGCGGAGGCTGGTTAGCCGGAAGTCAGCAAGCGCTCAAACGCGTCCGGCGGCAAGTCCGACAACGATCTCACGAACAGGTCGGCGTCCAACGTTCCGTTCTTCGTCACCCCGATACTTTTCATCCCGCCACGCCGCGCGCCTTCGACTCCCGCGGCGGCGTCCTCGACGACGACGCAGCGTGACGGAGGTACGCCGAGCTTCGCGGCGGCGGTCAGAAACACCCGAGGATCGGGTTTGCCGATCGTGACGTCCTCGGCCGAGACGATCGCGTCCAGGTATTGCTCCAGGTCCAGCACCCGCAGCATCGTCTGGACGTTCAGCCGCGGCGCGGAAGATGCGATCGCTTGCTTCCAGCCGGCGTTGCGCAATGCCGCAAGCCACTCGCGCGCGCCGGGCAGCGGCTTCAGGCCGCGGGTCTCAGCCAGGCGGCGATATTCGGCCTCCTTGGTGTCGCCGATCTTCTCCATGCGTGCTCGATCGATACCCTCGCCGAGCCAGGTGGTCAGGATGCGATCGTTGCGCTGTCCGAAACTCCCAAGGAACTGGTCGTATGAGAGGTCGATTCCCTCTTCGCGAATCGTGTCCCGCCAGGACAACCAGTGGAACTCTTCGGAGTCTACGAGCGTTCCATCGAGGTCCCACAACACTGCTCTATGGCTCATCGCGTTGACCGTAGTACGCGCCAGGACCGTGCTTGCGCAGATGGTGTTTGTCGACGAGGCAGGCGTCGGGACGCGGCGCGTCCGGATTCAGCGCCCGCACGCGCCATTCGACGCGCGCGACGTACTCGAGCACTTCCGCGTGCTCGATCGCTTTGAACGCATCCGCACCCCAGGTGAAAGGCCCGTGATTCGCCACGAGGACGGCTGGCGTTTCGTCGGGCGAGATTCCGCTGCGAAAGGTCTCGACGATCACGAGACCTGTGTTCTTCTCGTATTCCCGCTCCACTTCCGCTTGCGTCATCGGCCGTGTCACCGGGACATCTCCGCGAAAGTAGTCGGCGTGCGTGGTTCCCATGCACCGGATTGGCTGGCGCGCCTGCGCGAAGACCGTCGCGTACTCCGAGTGCGTGTGGACGATCCCGCCGATCGATGGGAAGGCCCGGTACAACTCCAGGTGGGTCGGCGTGTCGGAAGACGGGCGTAACGCGCTATCGACAATATGTCCGCTTTCGAGCGAGACGAGGACCATTTGATCCGGTGTCAATGCCTCGTACGGCACTCCGCTCGGCTTGATCGCGAGGATGCCCGCCTTTCGATCGACGGCAGAGACGTTGCCGAAGGTGCCGAGCACCAGACCGGTACCGGCGAGACGCCGGTTGGCTTGGTATGCGCTCTCGCGCAGATTACGCGCGTCCATGCGCCGCCATCTGCTTGATGTCGAGGAGCCGCTTCATCAACGACGCGAAATCCGGCTTCGCGCCCCTGACGCCGCCGAACGCGTCGTGCAGCTCGCGATACATCCCGTACACCTGCCCGTAGACATGTTGCGCTTCGGGCCGCGGCTCGAAGCGCTTGTCCTTCAGCGTCGTCATCCTGTCCTGTGCCTCGGTCCACGATCCGTACCCGCCTGCCTCAGCGCCTGCCGTCACCGCCGCCGCGACCGCCGCTCCCAGCGCCGGCGTTTGCGGTGAGCCCGCGATCAGCATGGGCTGGCCGAGTACGTCCGCGTAGATCTGCATGAAGAGATCGTTCTTCTCGGCGATGCCGCCACAGCAGACGACGCGATCGATCGCGACGCCATATTCGCGCATGCGCTCGACAATCGCGCGGGCGCCGTAGGCGGTGGCTTCGATCAGCGCGCGGTAGATCTCGGCGCGCGTCGTGTGCAGCGTCTGGCCCAGAATCAATCCCGTCAGCCGCGTGTCCACCAGGATCGTCCGGTTGCCGTTGTTCCAGTCAAGCGCGAGAAGCCCCGACTCCCCTGGGGACAGCTTCGTCGCCTCGGCGGACAGCTGCGCATGCAGCTCCTCCGCCCCGCCTGCCCCGAGCTGCGTCGAGGGGGCGCAGATGCCCTCAACCCACCATTTCAGCAAATCGCCGACAGCCGACTGCCCTGCCTCGATGCCGAAGTATCCGGGCATGATGGATCCGTCCACGATTCCGCAGATACCGGGCACGTCCGGGATCTTGTCGGCGACAGGAGCGATCGCGCAGTCGCACGTGGAGGTGCCGATGATCTTCACCAGCGTGCCGGTGCGGACGCCGGAGCCGACGGCGCCATAGTGCGCGTCGAAGCCCCCCATCGCGATGGGAATCGCGGCGCGGAGCCCGAACTTGCGCGCCCACGCCTCGCTCAGGTGGGCGGCAGGACGTCCCGGCGGGTACGCCTCGTCATACAGGCGGTCGCGCAGCTCTGCGAGCTTCGGATCGAGACGCGCGAGAAATGTTTTCGGCGGGAGGCCGCCCCACACCTTCGAGTACATCGCCTTGTGACCCGCGGCGCAGACGCAGCGCGAGATCTTCGTGGCGTCGTCCACGCCTCCCAGCACTGCGGGGACGAAATCCGCCAGCTCGACCCACGTGGCCGCAGCGTCGAACACGTCAGGCGCGGTCTTGAGGCAGTGCCAGATCTTCGACCACCACCACTCCGACGAATAGGTGCCACCGATGGGCGCGAGCAGCTCGGGCGCGTGCCTTCTCGCCATGTCGGTGATCGCGGCGGCCTCCGCGGCGGACGTGTGATCCTTCCACAGCCACGCGTACGCCGCGAGATTGTTCTGCCACTTCGGGTTCACCGCGAGCGGTCTCGCGTGCGCGTCCACGGGCAGCGGCGTCGATCCTGTCGTATCGACGCCAACCGCAATCACGCGATCCCGCGCGAACTCGGGGTCCGCGTCAGCCTCCCTCAGCGCACCGCCAACGGCCACGCGCAGCCCGTCGATGTAGTCGGCGGGATTCTGGCGCGCCAGATGCGGGTGCTTCGCGTCGAGCAGCACGCCGTGATCGCCGCTCGGATAATCGAAGACACGCGTGCCGACCGTGCGTCCGTCCGCCGTGTCGACGACGACGGCACGAACCGAGTTCGTGCCGAAGTCGATCCCAATCGTGAAGGCCACGTTACCCCACGAGGACAGGCGACACGACGTCGAGGACGTCTGGGCCGGTGCCGGCCCGGCGCGCCTTGTCCAGCTGCGGCTGGAGGGCGTAGATGCGGACGGCCTTCAGCGCGAGGTTCGCAAAATTGATCATGCTTCGCTCGATCGCGCGCGTCGGATCTTCGCGGTACGTGAACTGGTCCTGGCTGTACCAGCCCTGGTAGTTCCGCACGAATGTCGTGTAGAGGTATTCGACCGATTCGGGGATCGAGATCGTCCCGAACATGAGGTCCTGGTCGTTGCGCCCCTGGCGCGCGTCGTTGATGTCGAACTTGTGGACCGGCACCCCGGCCCAGTCCGCCAGGTCGCAGGCGGTGGATGCCGTCGTCGCTTCCATTTTCTGGTGGCCGTAATCGATCGTGAGGCCGCAGTTATTGCCGCCGCAGATCTGATTGACCTTCTGCGCGACGAGAATCGCGGCTGCCGCAGTGGGCACGATCATGAACAGCTCGCGCGGCTCGTACGGTTTCGGCTCGATGCCGACCCGCACGCCGTGCTTGAGCGCCTCCTTGTTCACCACGACGAGCGCATCGGTGAACCACTGGAGCGATTCCTTGTAATCGATCTGGAAATGGTAATCGGCGCCATCGGAGCCCGGCCATACGCTGAGCACCGGGATTTTCATGATCTTGCAGATCTCGAGTCCCTTGATGATCTCGTCGAGCGCGGCGCGCCGCAACGCCGGATCCGGATTGCAGGGGCCGCCCAGTTTGAACTTCGGATTCGTCCAGATGTTGATGTTGCACGTCGTGACCGACATGCCGAGATCCTTCAGAAAGCCGTTCTGCGCACGCTCGATCGCCCGCGGGTCCAGGTCGCCGTTCATCGATTTCTCGAAGACGCTCTGGTGGATCTCGATCGCGTCGACGCCGGCGGCCTTGGTGCGGCGGCACTGCGCTTCGAAGTCGGTCTTGAATCCCGGATCGTCCGAGTGGTATCCCGGCGGCGCGAAGCGGTCGCAGAAGTCGCCGGCGGACCAGTGGCCGACGCTGTGCCTGATGTTCATGCTCTTCATGAACTCGATCGACTCGTCGCGCCCCATGTAGCCCCGCTTCGAGGCGGCAAACGCGAGTTGATCGGCGGTGAAACGATCCATTTCTATCCTCCTACGACAACTTGAGCCTGAGAATCGTCAGCGAATGCGCGGGGAAGGTGTACTGCCCGCCCGCGAGCGCAGCGGTCGAATTCGTCGGGCGCACCTTGCGGTCGTCCCCGAACGTGTGCGTCGCTTTCAAGTCCGGATGGTTCATCTGCCACACGGCGACCGGGCCTGAGGCCCAGGTGCCCGACTGGTTCTCGATCGACGCGGTGATGTCCTTGTCCTTGCTGCGATTGAGCACGTTCAGCACGACTTCGCGCGCTGCGGCATTGTACGTCGCGGACACATCCAGGTACGGTGCCTCCTGCGACCGCTGCGGGATCTTGTAGGCGGGGGACGAGACCCAGACATCCAGCGCCATGTTGCCGCGCTGCCGGCCGTACTCCGCCAGCGGGAAGTAGATCGGCTGCAGAAAGAGCCCTTTATCATTGGTCATGATCGGCGCGATGACGTTCACCAGCTGCGCCAGGTTGGCCATCTTCACGATGTCGGCGTTGCGAAAGAACGTGTTCAAAAACATTCCCATCGCGAGGGCGTCCTCGAAGTTGTAGATCTCCTCGAGCTTTTCGCGGTTGCCCGTGCGGTACCACACGTTCCATTCGTCGTAGGCGATGTAGATCGGCCGCGGATTCGGGCCGGTCTGCACTTCCTTGATCATTCCGCGCGTGGTGTCGATGTAGCGCTGGATGGTCATCGGCCAGCCGCCAAGGTACGCCTCGAAATCATTCGCGCGATTGTTGATGTAGGTGTGCAGCGCGATGTAATCGACGGTGTTCCGCAGCGTCTGGAGTACGGTGCGATTCCACAGCAGCCAGTCCGCGCCGTAGTTGCTCGACCCGCTCGCCACGAGCTTGATCGCCGGATCGATCCCGCGCATGGCCTTGGCCGCTTCGAGCGCGAACTTCGAATACTCCTCGGCGTTCTTGTGTCCGAGCTGCCACGGCCCGTCGATCTCGTTGCCGAGCGCCCAGTATTTGACGTTGTAGGGCTGCTCGCGCCCGTTCTTCCGGCGCTGATCCGCCCAGTACGTGTGCTTCGCGCTGTTGGTGTACTCGACCCAATCGCGCGCGTCGCTGATGCTGCCGAGGCCGAGATTGACGCAGATGTACGGCTCGGTCTTGATCGTCTCGGCGTAGCGAAGGAACTCGTCGGTCCCGAAGCGGTTCGATTCCACGTCGTTCCACGCCAGCTCCGGACGCGCCGGGCGCGCGTCTTTCGGTCCGATGCCGTCCTTCCAGTTGTAGCCGGAGGCGAAGTTCCCGCCGGGCCAGCGCAGGATCGAGACGTCGAGCCCCTTCACGGCGTGCATGACGTCTTTCCTGAAGCCGTGCTGATCCGACAACGAGCTCTTCTCGTCGTAGATGCCGCCGTAGATCATGCGCCCGAGGTGCTCGGCGAAGTTGCCGAACAGCAGCGGGTCGACCTGGCCGATCGTGCGATCGAGGTCGATCTTGATGCGCGCGGGTCCAGTGAACGGCCGCGGGACCGTCGGCTGGTTCTGCGGCGGCTGGGCTCCGAGCGTGACGACGGCCGCGGCCACCACCACGGCGCTGGTCAGGACGTGCTTGCTTCGCATGAATGTAAACGCTATCATCCCCGGCGCCGGGCGTTGTAAACGATTACAAACCGCGGCCAGCGCACCGGCCCGTCTCTGGGAGGAGTCGCGTGATGCAACATCTTCGTCTCGCCGCCGTCGCAATCCTCGCGATCGTGCTGTCAGCCCCGCTCGCGTTCGCGCAACAACAGCTCGGCGCCATTCAGGGCACCGTCACCGATGAAACGCACGCCGTGCTGCCAGGCGTCACCGTCACGGTGACCAACCTCGACACGGGCATCGCCCGCACCGCGCTCTCCAATGAGGCCGGTATCTATCGCGTCACCAGCCTCGATCCTGGCGCCTACAAGGTGCAGGCCGAGCTCCACGGCTTCCGAACCGCGACGCAAACCGACGTACGCCTCTCGGTCGGCGCGACGCTCGGCGTGAACTTCACGCTGAACGCCGGCAGCGTCGAGGAGACCGTGCAGGTCCGCGCCGTCGCGCCTGACATTCAAACCGAAAAAGCGGAGCTCTCCTCGGTCGTCGAGCAGAAGAAGATCGTGGACCTGCCGCTCGTTGGCCGCAACGTCCTCTCGCTCGCGGCGCTGCAGCCCGGCATCAACGGCATTCCCAGCAGTGCAGACATCTTCGTGCCCGAGCAGGGACTCGGCCTGACCGCGAACGGCGTCCGTGAAACCGGCAACAACGCTTCGATCGACGGCGCGAGCGTCAATAACGGCCCGTGGGGCGGCACGATGGTGCTCGTTCCGAACGTCGAGGCTGTGCAGGAGTTCCAGGTCATCGCGAACAATCCGTCTGCCGAGTACGGACGCAATTCCGGCGCGATGGTCAGCGTGATCACGAAGGGCGGAACGAACCACGTTGCCGGCAGCGTGTTCGAGTT
>WNGB01008682.1_pt1 | contig 18895 bp, 24 predicted proteins | sample 5400681 | NCBI WGS metagenome assembly WNGB01 (sample SAMN13153367, study PRJNA577476) | soil metagenome | isolation source: 115 cm soil or saprolite under grassland replicate 2 | place: USA:California | collected 2016-06-15
CGATATGCTCGATGCCATAGCGCATGAGGGCCGAGGCCATCATCGTCACGTCGGCACCGACCATCAGCAGCTTGAGCACGTCGCGCGCAGCGTGCACCCCACTCGTGGCCGCCAGACTCGCGCGCACGCGACCGTAGAGAATGCCGATCCAGCACAGCGGCAGACGCAGCGCTTGCGGATCGCGGGCGCTGGTCAGCATCGTGTGACTCACGAGGTCGAGCGTGTCCAGGTCGATGTCCGGCTGGTAGAAGCGGTTGAACAACACCAGGCCCGCCGCACCGGCTTCGTCGAGCTTGCGTGCGATCGCGGCCACGTTGGTGAAGTACGGACTCAGCTTCACGGCAACGGGGATGCTGACTTCGCGCACCACATCGGTTAGTAGATCGACGCACTCCTGCTCGATGGTGCTGCTTTCCAGGTATGGGTCTGTCGGGACGTAGTAGACGTTCAACTCCAGGGCATCCGCACCCGCTGCCTGGATGTCTCGTGCGAATGATGTCCAGCTACCAGCGGAGACTCCGTTGAGGCTGGCAATGACCGGAATCCGCAGCGCTTCTTTCGCATGGCGCACATGCTCTAGGTAGCTATCCGGGTCGAACCGGAACTGCTGCGGATCGGAGAAGTACGTGACCGCTTCGGCGCGGCTATACGTGCCGTGGGTCAGGAAGAAGTCGAGCTCACGCGACTGGTGGTCGATCTGTTCTTCGAACAGTGATGGCAACACGACCGCTGCCGCGCCCGCGTCCTCCATCTGCCACAGCGTGTCGATGTTCGCGCTCAGCGGTGAAGCGGATGGCACCAACGGACTTTTGAGGTGAAGTCCGAGGTACGTGGTCGAGAGGTCAATCATGAAGGAAACCCCCCTGCTTGCAACGGCAGAGGCCCCCAAAGCTGTGCCAGCACTCGAGGGCCTCGGAGACGTTCATTGATCCTGGTCAGCTCGTGGCTGGCACTGGCGCTGGCATAACCGCTGTGCGGACTGGCTTCGTCTGCTTCCACGGCGTACCCAGCATGGGCAGCAGGTAGCGGTCGAGGCCGATGTAGCCCGCGTTCTTCCATGCCAGGATCAGCAGCACGCCCAGGATGGCAAGCACGGGATTCGTGCTCGTGGTGCCCGCCAGCAGGAAGGCCACGTTCATCAGCAGGCCGCCCGCGGCCGCCAGTCCGACGAAGGCACCCAGGATCAGGCCGATGCCAACGGCCAACTCACCAAAGACAATGACGTAGCTGAACCAGCCGGCGCTACCACCGTCGATGAGGAACTGCAGGAAATTGCGGTACCAGTCGAAGGTGATCAGCGGCCTGCCTGGCGCATCGGGGATCGCCACTGCCCGCGTCCAGAAGCCGAGGATTCCCTGGCCGGTGCCATTCATCCAGGCGGGGTCGGTGAACTTGTGCCAACCGGCTTCCAGGAAGTCGTATCCGACGTAGATGCGCACTACCAGCCACAACCAGCTGGCGATGGTGCCCTGGAACAGGAACCGCGCAATGGGCGGGTCTTGAATGTAGACCTGGCCCTTGGCGTCCGTGACCTTCTCGACTTTGAACATCAGCCCAGACCTCCTTTTTGTCTGTGGTCCTTGCGATCGGCTCCAGTATCCAGTCGCTAACACAGGTGGGCGACACCCGCCGGGGCGGTTTTACGAACGCGTGCGGCCACCCCAGCGGGTAGGTTCACACGCGTTCGTAAAACTACCCGCGGGGGTGTTTCGGTATTCGGCGACGCGAGGCAAGCTGTGGCCATCGAGCACGAACGGTTTCACAAAACTCTCCGAGAGGCGATTAGCCAGCCCAGACAAGCAACGCTGGCAACCTCGGGAGCGCAACCGTATCGCGCCGCAACAAGGAGCCCGGGTGCGCAACGGCAAGAGCCTCCACGTTGCGCCCCTGGGCTTCGTGACGCAGGGAGGACTCGACGCATGCATACCCGCAAGATTCTGGTGCCGCTCGATGGCTCACCCGTGAGCGAGGCCGCACTGCCATTCGCAGAGGCGCTGGCTCACCGCACTGGTGCTCCGCTGGCGCTCATCCGTGCCGAGCACACGCAGTCGACGCAAGCGATCGCGAACGCGGAGCGGTACCTCGGCGGTTTCGCCGAGCAACTCGCCAATCGTGGTCTTGCCGCGGAAACCGGTGTGGCATTCGGCTCGGCCGCGGACTGGATTATCGAGGAGATCTCGCTCCGCAAAGCGGACCTGGTGGTCATGGCCACGCACGACCGCAGCGGTCCTGACCGGTGGTTACACGGCAGCATCGCGGAGTCCGTCATTAGTCGCGCTTCCGTTCCCGTTCTCGTCGTTCGGGCGACCGCGGGCGCACGGCCAGTCGAGCGCTTCGAGCAACCCCATCCGGTGCTGGTGGTGCCGCTGGATGGCTCCGAGCTAGCCGAAGCGGCGCTCTTAGTCGCAACGCAGCTCGCGGCTGAGTTGAATGGTTCCCTGGCGCTCGTCTCGGTCGTGCCAAGGCCAGGTCAGATCGTCTACGCCGAGGGGATAGGCGTGCCGCACAGCAAGGCGGACTCGGACCGCTTGCTGCGCGAGGCGGAAACATATCTGCACGCCGCTGCAAGTCAGATCGGATTTCAGTCGGTGCTCGCCAGGACCGTGCGCAAGGGCGATCCAGCCGTCGAGATCGCTGCTGAGGCAGTGGAACGTGGCGCGGCGGCGATCATCATGGCCACGCATGGCCGAGCAGGCGCCTTGCGCACGTTGCTCGGCAGCGTTGCCGGTCAGGTCGTCCACACGAGCGATGTGCCAGTGGTGCTCGTGCGGCCACCCACGTTACGCAGTGCCGAAGAGCCAGTTGGTCGTGGCGTGGTCGCGACGGCGGCAAGCTAAGCCGACGACGCGAGCCAGGCGCGTGGCAGTTGGACCGTAAACGTGCTGCCGCGGCCTGGCTCGCTGGCAAGGGTCAAGGTGCCCCCGTGGAGCTCCACAAGTCCGCGCGCGATCGAGAGCCCGAGATCACTCCGTACTCCTCCTTCGGAATGCCCGCGCCATCGTCCGACACACCAGCCCTGCACGGATCGTTCTGGCCACCCCATCGGGTGGGCCGAGTGCGAGACCAAAACCACCCTGGCAGGTCGGGACACTAGGCGCCCCGAGGCGGATAGTACAGGCATGTTCGACCGTATCCTGGTGCCGCTCGACGGCACGACGGAATCAGCGATCGCCCTGCCAGTCGCGTGCGCACTCGCGCAGGCCTACCACAGCCAACTCGTGCTGTTCCGCATCGTCGACACCACCGCCAAACGCTACGACGCCAAGAACGACCTCGAGCGGATCGCAGGCGAGTACGCAAGTAGCGCATTCCCGGTCAGCAGCGAAGTTTGGATCGCGAGCGATGTCGCCGCGCAGATCGCCTGGGCGGTGGCGGAAGGGCTGGGCGACCTCGTGGTCATGGCGAGCCGCCGTTGCGGCGGTGCTGGCAGCGTGGCCGACTCGGTGGTCGCTCGGAGTCGAGTGCCCGTCCTGGTAGTGCCTATCGCCGAATCTCCCGCGGATCGCATAGAAACTCGAGCGCTTGCATTGACGACTGCTGTCGAAGGAGCTGCGTGGGTACGCGGAATACATGCGCCAGGTGCGCTTTCGGCTGGTCCCGTTCGTCTGGTAAGTGACGTTTGACATGCCAGCGAGAGCAAGCGTGGCGGCGCGCGCAGCTCTTGGCTTCGCGCAGCTGCTCCTGGTCCTGAGCATTGCCGTCTTTGGTCCGGCGTGGACGCTGGGCTACTGGCAAGCGTGGCTGTACCTCGTTGTCTTCGCTGGCTGCGCCGCGGCGATCACCGTCTATTTGTCCAGGACCGATCCAGAGCTGCTGCGGCGGCGTCTCAGCGGCGGCCCCACGGCCGAGCACGAAATCGTCTGGACGGGTATGAGGCCTACTGCCGGCAGGTTCGTTATCGCCTGGTTCACCTGATCTGGTGAGCAGGCAGGCGGCAGCGGCGCTGCCCGCATCGGCGTCGAGGTAGTCGAACCACCGCGGACCGTTCGGAGCCGGCCGCTGAGCAAATCGTTTACCCAGCGTGTACCTCCGGCTACCAGCGCTGCAGTGGCCAACTGCGAGCCTTCGAGCATGTCCAAGTGGTTGTTGATTGCGCTGCTGGGAATGCAGGTCCACTTCGCAGCTTCCTATCTGGTGCCGCTCGACAAGCAGAGCCAGGGCGAATTCGGCGGATTGCTGCCGTGGTTCTGGCCGTGGTCATACGGTGACGGCGGCGTACTCGGTCAGATCACATCGGTCGCCGGGTTTCCAATGGCAGGCTTCTACCTGGCGATGACCGCCGCGGGCCTTCTCGCCCTCTCCGCTCTCGCCGTTGCTGGGCTCTGGATTTCGATCGGCTGGTGGCGCCCGCTGGCCACGGTCGGCGCGCTCGCGCTGCTGTGTTTGATGCTGCTGTTCTTCGCACCAACCAAGTTGATCCCGATCGTAGGCGCCGTAGGCACGGTGTACCTCACCGTAGCCAGGCCAACGGTATTCGAAACGTCATGAACGAAAGGAGAGAACTACGCCATGCAAGTACAAGATCGCTCAACCGTTCAGTCGCTGGAAGGCAAAGGTAGCCAGGTCATCGACGCGATCAAACAAGTGATCCACGAAGGCAACATCCGCAAGATCTCGATCAAACAGGATGGCCGCACGATTGCGGAGTTTCCGCTGACGTTCGGCGTCGTCGGTGCCGCGATGGCGCCGGCGCTGGCTGCGATCGGCGCGATCGCCGCGCTCGTGACCGAGTGCACGATCGAAGTCGAACGGATCGAGCCTTCCGTGTAAGCAGGTGATCCTTTGTCCAAGCGCCTGGGCCGTTACATCCTGGTCGGGCTGACTCTCTTCCTCGGCATCAATGCTATTGCCGGCGCACTGTGGGTCATGCCCGGCCTCCCTCCTGAATGGCTCGTCGGCACGCCATTTCACGACTACACGATTCCGGCGCTCGTACTCGGAGTGGTCATCGGCATCGGTGCCATCACGGCTGATGCCGTACGCCATCCCATTCATGCTCTTCGGTCCGTCCATTGCTGCCATCGTCATGACCCGACTGGTAGATGGAAAGCCAGGCTACGCCACCGTCTTCTCCCGCTTCCTGACGTGACGCGTGCACTGGCACTGGTACACGGTGGCGCTGCTCACCCCGCCGCTCGTCTTCACTTTAGTGCTCCTCACGCTGTCTCTTTCCTCACCGGCGTTCCTGCCTGCCATCGTCACAACAAGTGACAGAACCACCCTGCTGCTGACCGCCACCTCGGCAGCGCTTCTCGTCGGGTTTCTCGAGGACCTCGGCTGGACAGGCTTCGCGATCCCCAGGCTCAGGCTCCGTTACAGCATCCTGACCACCGGCCTGATAGTCGGCGTGGTATGGGTGCCTGGCACCTCCTGACCAACGACTTGTGGGCAGCCGGCGTTTCCTCCGGAGGACTACCGCTCGGCCTCTTCGTGGCTGCGAATGGCTTCTTGTTCCTTGTTGGTCAACTGCCGGCCTTCAGGGTTCTCATGGTGTGGGTCTACGACCGCACCGGGAGCCTGCTGGTGGCGATGCTCATGCACGCGAGTCTCGTGTTCAGCACGTTCGTGCTGGGTCCGGCTGTCATCGCGGGCGGAGCGCTCCTGGTCTACGACGTCGGGCTGGCGATCGGGATATGGGCCGTGGTCGCGGCGCTTGCCAAGCTGCTCCACCCGCCAGGGTCGGCAAACGCCTACCCCGGCGGGCGTGGTGCCTGGCTTCCATCCGATCCAAACTCGTGGCATGAAGGTGCTGGTAGTCGATGGTGACCCGCGCCCGCGCGTGCCGCTCGAGGTCGGCATTCAACGGCAGTGCGAAGATGCGCAAGTGCTGACTGCCGTCGATGGGGAATCGGGGCTCGACGTGTTCTTCCAGAGCGAACCAGATGTCGCCGTGCTGGACGTCGAGCGCGTTGCAAGCCTGTGCGCGCGTCGCTGGCCATCACCACACCATCGGCGTAGGTGTCATCGAGGGTCTCGCGGATGGAGAGCGCTGGTCGCCCATACGTCACCCGCGTCTCCACTGGCAGGCTCATGCGTAGCTTCGCGGCGACGCTCGCGAGGTACGGTTCCGCCTTTTCCAGGCCTGCCGACAGCGGCGTCGTTGCGACGCAGACCAGGATCATTCTCCCACGATTGGCTTCGGCGAGACGGGCAGCGTAAGGCAGCGCTCGCTCTGCGAACTCCGAGCCATCGAGCGGAACGACTAGCGCCCGAAACATGGGCTCGAGGCGACGAGACACGTGGTGGCAGTCTTCAATGGCAAAGCGGCGCTCCGCCCAGCACGAGGCCCATTGCAGGGCTTGCAGGTGGCCGTCAGTCGTTGCCGCAACCGTGCGCTCGCCGAGCCTGCGGCCTGCGTCATCGATCGCGACGAGCGTGTGCGTGCGCTTGTGGGCATCAACTCCCAGGATGATCATGGTTGGTCCTTCCACCCTTTCGGGCATGTCTAAACTCACCAGACCGGCCGGAGGACACGCCTGTATCGAGGCGAAGGCCAGGTTCCTATTAAAGTAAGTCACACCCGGTGGCCCGAGGGACCTGGCAGGCGGCAAATCCAATCCAAGCCACCAGCAAGCTGAGCAGCCAAAAAGTGAGCCAACCCACCAGGCACCGCCAGCATGACATACATGCCAAGAAGGCGGCGACCGAGGTCACTCGCGACTGATCCACACCCTAGCCGCCGCGCCCAACAAGTCGGCTGGCTGCGTCACGCCAGTGGCGTGGGGCGCCCAACTTCAGGCGGAAACGTCAGCTCGACCATGGCAAGGAAGCCCATCATCGGCACGCCGTCCATCCGTGCTCGCCAGGGGCGAATACCTCGGGTCGTAGTGGACGATCAGCTGGACGTGGACCACCGACGGGCTCCCCGGAGTCGTGCCGTGATCAACCAGCGCTGCCGAACCGTCATATGGAAACCTCCCGATCCTTGCTCATCAAGTTCAGCCGGCAACGCTTGTCCAACGCCTCGCCATGCCCAGTCCGCGGGATTGGTGGCAGCGCTTGTGCAAGCCGCTGATGAAGCCGACCACGCGATGATCGAACGGCTCCTTCTGCGGATCAGGGCGCTATCACCCCCAGGAGTGGCGCTTCGTGCTAGCCGGCGGTAGTCCGCACCACCCCTCTGGTCCAGGTTGCCGACCGAGCAGGTTCAGGCTGGGATCAGAGTGGCAGCCTCCGACGGTGCGGCGGTCTCGATCAGAAGGCCACGGGTCTGCGCCCAGGCGAGAGCCCGATCGATGTCCGTGGCAACCCCAGACAACTCCACGTCGATGAAGCCGTGAGTGTCGCCGACGTTCGCGCGTCGAATGTTGATAACGACCTGAAACTGCTTGCCGAGCTGGTAAACCACAGGCTGGTGGAGCAGTTCCGGCGGATAGATGAATTTGACATGTGTGCTGGCCATCCACTCACCCCTTTCGGGCTTCAGCTGCGATCACGTGTACAAAGCAGCTTTGCCCGTTACCAGGTTCGCACCGCCGGTGGGGGATGCAACACCCCAATGGGTAGTCCTTCGCTCGTTCTAAGGGCCTTAGCTGCGCGACGCGCGGACTCGCCTCAGGACCTTCGTTGGTGGCGGAATTTCCGATCGGCCCCACGCTGAGCGCTTTCGCCTGCCAAGGGTTGACCATGGCGCCAAACTAGCGTCTTGGCCGCGCTACCAGGCGGTCCGTAGCCAGTGCGTTCCAACCACGGCGATGGTGGGTGCGCGGCTGCGATGTGGTTCATCAGGAGCCTGGGCAACCTCCTCCGGTTCTCCGAGTCGGCCGATTGGTACGCCAGCGGTGATATATGCCGCGACTTGCGGGTCGCCGTGCGTGAAGCCGCTCGATCATTGTGTGCGGATCACACCCGGGCAGACCGCGCTAACAAGGATGCCGTTCTTGGCGGACTCGAGCCCGGCCAGCTTGGTGAGTCCCGCAAAACAGTGCTTGCTGTCATATGGCGCGGGGGCTTGCATCGATAGTTCGCGCGAGGCCGCGGAGCGAAACAGGCTGATCCTCTGGTCAGCTTCGGCAGTGGGTTATGAAGCCGAGCCTACCGCCGGCGGTGCGCCAGTCAGGAGCGTGACGGGGCATGCGTGCAGACGACCTCGGAAGCGGAACGGCCAACTACCTCCGCTGGCTGACTCGAGGACCCAGATGGCGTATTGACACGGCGGCACCCAGCCGGCGCGCAGCAACGAACAGTCGCCGGGCGCATCTAGCCCCGGCACAGATTGCAATCCTCGAGTCGGGACTGCTGGCACCCGGGACGAAGCGCGTCGTCCGGCAGCCACGCTGACAGACCGGCTGCATATGGCTGATTGGCATCATCGCGCCGCTCCGGTGAGCACCATTACCGTAACCACGGCTAGCCGTGCTATCCGCACCTCCTTGAGCGGTCTTTGCCGATCGGCGGCCCAGCTACGGCGACAGTCTCATGCGACAGCGGCTCGGCAGTGGACGAGTGCCGCAGGTCAAGTAGCGCGGCGGGCGCCGGACGACTCGGTTGGCGCAAGGCGGTAGCCGATGCGCCGCTCAGTCTGTATGGACGGTACGTCCGGGCCCTGGCCGAGCTTGGTCCGCAGCCGGTGGATGAACACCTTCAAGTACTTGGTCGTGGCCCCATACTGGTCGCCCCAGATCCGATCGAGCAGTACCTGACTGGGGGCAACTTCGCCCGCGCTCCGCGCGAGGTAGTACAGAAGCTGGTATTCGAGGGGCGTCAGCTTCATGACTGAACCGTGGACGCTCACCAGTTTGCGACTGAACCACATACTCAGAGCGCCGCTCCGGAAATCGGGCAGGTCGTCTGCGGAAGCGGCCAGTCCACCGCGTCGCCACACGGCATCAATGCGCGCCGCCAGCAACGCGCCACTGACCGGCTCGGCAATATAGTCGTCGGCTCCCAGCCGCAGGCTGCGTATCTGTTCAGCCTCGCTGCCGTTCTGAGCCAGTAGCAGCACGGGCGTCTCGGAGAGCCGACGCAGGTCGCGCAAGACGTCCAGTGCTGCAGGGTTGGCCTGGCCGGCTGCCAGCACGACCGCGTCCGGCCGGTGGGCGCGAAAGTGGCGAAGTCCGCGTTTTCCCGTGCTGGCGGTAACCACCCGCGTCGTGCGCCACTGATTTCGCAGGTCCTCCGCGAGGCGCTGTCGCCTGTCTCGGTCGGGATGGATCACCAGAACCAACATGAGAGCCCGCCACTACGCCCGCGACGTGCACAATCAAGTGCGACGTCGCATTTGACGCGCGGGCATCTTGGCGCCCGACCGTTGCGGGTCAGGAGACACACGGTAAACAGAAGGGAAACGCGCGGTGCCGCAGGCCGCCCACGACCCGCATCGCGCCAACTCGTTTACCCAACTGTTTACCTGGACTGCCCTTCGACCCCTTGAACGGACCCTACTCTGTACGAGGCGCACGCGGACTCGTGCGCCCATCAACGATCGTGCTTTCCCTCCTGGGCGCAAGCCCCGGCGTGAAGGGAGGACGGCAGTGTGGGTAAGCCCTCTGCGGCGGGCGAGGGTTCTCGGCGGACTTTTCTGGCGCAGGTCATTGGCGCTTGCGTCGCGTTCCTGGGCGCCCTGCTCGGGATTCCAGCGGTTGGTGCCGCCATCGGACCAGCCCTCAAGCGCGAAGAAGCGGAGTGGCTGTCGCTAGGCACCACCGATGTCTTCCGGGAGGGCATCCCCAAGGCCGTCAACCTGACCGTCGTCAGCCGTGATGGCTGGATCGAGTCGACCACCATCAAGGGCGTCTGGGTTGTTCGCCAATCCGGCGACGAGTTCATGGTGTTCAATGGCCGCTGCACCCACCTGGGCTGCGCCTACAGCTGGCAATCCGAGCAGCGCCAATTTGCCTGCCCATGCCACGCCGGCGTCTTCGGAGTCGATGGCAAGGTATTGGCGGGCCCGCCACCGCGAGCGCTAGACACGTTGCCGACGCGAATCGGGGGCAACGAGCTGCAGGCGCAGTACCAGGACTTTCGCCTGGGCACGCCCGATAAGGCGCCTGCGTGAGGGCGGGCGGCGTCGTCTATGCCTTACTCCGACACTGCACACGCCGGAATGCCGCGTGAGCGACGCCATCCCGCCTCAGCCGCACCCGCACGCCAATGTCTACGGATGGTTCCAGGACCGCCTGAACATCGACGCCATCTGGCGCGCGTTGTTCATTCGCAAGATCCCGTTTGGCGTCAACCTGCTGTACACCCTCGGCTTCGCCAGCCTGGCGCTGTTCCTGGTCCAGGTTGTCACGGGCACGATCCTGGCGCTGTACTACTCGCCGAGTCCGGATCATGCCTACGACAGCATTGAGTACCTGATCACCCAGGTCCCGTTCGGCCAGGTGATCCGCGGCATCCACCATTGGGGCGCCAGCGCGATGGTGGTCGTGGTCATCCTGCACCTGCTGGTCACGTTCGCTATGGGCGCCTACAAGTACCCCCGTGAGGTCACCTGGTGGGTGGGCATTGCACTCTTTGCCCTCACGTTTGCGTTTGGCTTCACTGGCTACCTGCTGCCGTGGGACGAGAAAGCCTACTGGGCGACGACTGTCGGTACCAACATGGCCGGCACGGTGCCCGCCGTCGGTGGCTTCATCGAGGGCGTGCTCCGCGGCGGTAGCCAGCTTGGCGCGCTCACGCTAACGCGTTTCTACGCGTTCCATGTGCTGATCTTGCCGCTGGCGCTGATGGCTCTGGTCGCTGTGCACCTGTTCCTGGTGGTCTGGCAGGGAGTGAGCGTTCCGCCGGGGTTGTGGGACCAGGCGGTCGCCCATTTCCGTGGCCGGCGCGGCTCACCGAGAGCGCCTGAGTCCGCGGTCGAATACCACGCGGTTTACGAGGAGTTCAAGGCTCGCGGGCGGCGGTTCTTTCCCGACCTGATCGTCGAAGACGCGGTCGTCTCGACCCTGGTGATTCTCATCGTGATCGCCTTCGCGCTCGTGCTCGGCACGCCGCTGGAGGGCCAGGCAGATCCAACCAACACCGGGTACGTACCACGGCCTGAGTGGTACTTCTTGTTCCTGTTCGAATTGCTCAAGTACTTCCCCGGCAGTCTCGAGTGGGTCGGGGTGGTCGTGCTGCCAGGCCTTTTCTTCGTGTTTCTGTTCCTGCTGCCGTTCCTGGATCGTGGACCGCGGCGCTCCCCTCGCTATCGCCCGATCAGCTCCGTTCTTGGCGTGCTGTCGGTTGCCGCGGTTGGGCTCCTGACCTGGCGAGCGGTGCAGACAACACCCCCTGCCCTGGCCGACAACCGCGCTGAGCGTCTGACCGCCACGGAGGTTGTCGGGCGCCAGATCCTGGGCGCGCAGGGGTGCGCATCGTGTCACGTTATAGCCGGTCAGGGAGGGACCCTCGGCCCGTCACTCGACGGAATTGCCCTTCGGCGCGGGCCAGCCTTCGTCCACAGCTACATCGAGAGTCCAAGGAGCCTTAACCCAAGCGCCACCATGCCAGCCTTCTTGCCCCCACTCACCCACGAGCAGGTCGAGGACGTTACGCAGTACCTGCTCACCCTGCGGTGAGCGCGAGCCCGATGCGCGGATCACTCGCAACTGGCTGGGGACTGTTGATCGGGGCATTGCTGCTTGCCGGAGTATTGGTAATAGGGCTGTACGCGTGGGACAGCGGCGCGCGCACCGCCGAGGCGGCGCTACGACCGCCGCCGGTTGCGCCGCTGGCGCTGGCACTGCCAACCCCGTTCTTGCCGCTGCGGGCCGCTTCCCCGGTCGCATCGCAGGCGAGGTCGAGTCTGGCGCCAGGCGACGCGACCGCTGGCCAACAACCGTTCGCGCCACGCTGCAATTCGTGTCATCCCGGCGCGAACGCCGGCATCGGACCGGCCTTGTACGGGCCGCAGCTCGTCGACCGCTACCCCGATGACGGAGCACTCGCCGCGGTTATCCGCCAGGGAAAGGGCGGCATGCCCGGCTTCTCGTCTGACCAACTCAGCGATCAGGACCTGACCAACATCATCGCCTACTTGCATGGCCTGGGCTCCGGCACGATCGCCCCCGAGCCAACGCCGACCCCACGACCTCGTCGAGGTGAGGGCTAGTGCCGTCACTCGTCGAGCCGTTCGTAGTCGCCGAGCGTGCTGGTCATCCCCGTGGCGACCAGATCGTGCGTCCGTGTCTGAGAGGAGGTGAACGCGCCTTCAGGGAACATGAGACTCGCCAATCGCTGCGCGGGTCGTCCGCGCCGACCGAATGGCAGTGTTGTCGGCAGATGTCCCGCGGTGCAGCCGCGGCGTCCAGCTCGGCAGATCAGGAGGTAGGACCTTGATGCTTGTGCTCAGGCGCTGCGCGTACCTCGCGGTAGCCGGCTTCGCGGCCGCACTCGCCGGGTGCTCGCAGGCGCCACCCACGCCTACAGCGGCGCCCGCCGTGCCTACGACCGCCCCACCGGCGGCCACTCCAACCGCGCCGGCAGCGGCCAAGCCCGCTGCATCGCCATCTCCGCCAGCCACAACGGCATCGCCGGTGGCGGCTCCGTCGCCGGCCGTCAAACCCGCGGCGTCCCCAGCTGCTTCCCCCGCTGTCGTGGCTGCTGCATCGCCGACGCCGCTGTCACTGGCTCAATTAAGCGCCATCCAACCCGGACTGGGCACGGTCATGATCGAGTACGCCCGTCGAATGGGCCACTTGTGGTTCGCCGAACAGGCAAGCAATTGGGACCTCGCTCAGTATCAGCTCGGTGAGATGATCGAAATCCAGGAGGTCGGCGAGACTACGCGGCCGGCTCGCGCACCAGCCCTGAAGTCATTCGAATCGAGTTTCCTCGATCCGCTGGACGAGGCGATCAAGGCCAAGGACAAAGGCAAGTTCGAGAGCGCCTACAACTCGGCCATCCAGGGCTGCAACTCCTGCCACGGCTCGCAGACCAGCGCCGACTTCCAGCAGGGGTTCACATTCATCAAGGTCCAGGTGCCCACCAAAGGCATCTGGGATATCTACAAGTGGGACGGGCGGTGAGGAGATGAATACGTCCATGGACAGACGCTTCAGGACCCTGACCGCGGGTGTCGCGGCGCTATTCGTCGGTGCGGCCCTCGTGCTGGCCAGCCAGGTAGTGGTCGTCGCGGCGCCCCCTGCAGCGCCCGCTCAGCAGGCCCAGCCCACGCCGACACCGCTCTCACTGGCTCAGTTGAGCGCCATCCAACCCGGACTGGGCACGGTTATGATCGAGTACGGCCACCGCATGGCCGCGCTGTGGTTCGCGGGAGAGGCCGGCAACTGGGACCTGGCTCAGTATCAGCTCGGTGAGATGATCGAAATCCAGGAGGTCGGCGAGACCACGCGACCCGCTCGCGCACCAGCGCTGAAATCGTTTGAATCAAGTTTCCTGGATCCGCTGGACGAGGCGATCAAGGCCAAGGACAAAAGCAAGTTCGAGAGCGCCTACAACTCGGCCATCCAGGGCTGCAACTCCTGCCACGGCTCCCAGACCAGTGCCGACTTCGCGCAGGGGTTCAAATTCATCAAAGTGCAGGTACCCAAGGACACGCTCGAGAGTATTTACGCCTATACCCCGTAGTGCATTTAGAGATCAGCCTGATCCGTGGTCGGGATCGCCGGTCCACGCCGTCTGGTAGAGCACCGCCAGCAGTTCGGCGACGACGGCGGTGTTGATGCGGCGCACCATGGCCGAGTCGCTCAGGAGACCGGCGCGGCTGGTTGGTAGCCGGCCCGCGAAGGCGGATGACGGGCGCGCAAGCCGGCGCCCGTTCGGACGGCGATGCATGCGGGTCCCTTCGCCAGGTCAAGGCTATGCCCGACCGACGCTTAACAGAGCCGGCAGTAAGGCGTGCGCAGAGATCCCGTCGCCATAGCCGCTATCGACGATGGCCACGTGCGACTGCCACGAGCGCAACTCTTCCGAAGCTGCGGCCCGGTCGCCAGCGTCTGGCTGAGACGGGTGATCCCCGCCGATAGCACCGGCTCGGTCTCCGCAGGTTTCTGTGTTCTCGCGGCATCGCAACGTTTCGCTTGTTACGTGGTCGTTGGCTCGATGTTCGTCGAGTCGACACGCTCGAGGCGCTGCGGACTGCCTTTGGGCCCACCCTGCTCGACTTCGGACCTCGACGTCGATCCGGTGGTGAATGTGGTCCACAGCGCGCGATCACGCAATCCGTCGCCGCTTGGGCACACGACAACGGCTACCAGGAATCGGAGCTACCTTTGAAGCGTGGGCATTGTTCGGCACAGCGCGGATCGAACCGGTGGGCGACGTGGTCCCGTTGTCGCTAGACGATCCGGACCTGCTCGCGGCAGCGAGAGTCTTCGCCCTACGCCTGCCTGCAACACTCGGCTCGCAAGCCCCGAGTGGTTCGTTCAGCCCCAGGTCAGGGCAGCGCCTTCGCATGCACCGCCGGCGCTCAAAGCTTGCCGCATTGCCGGTGGCTCGTTCACTTGCCGCATTGCCGGTGGCTCGTTCAGCACGTTCCGCGAACCCACCGTTTGCACTGCAGGAGGAAGACATCATGAACGACGCTCAAACAGCGCTCTCCAAGCAACCGCTACACAGCCGCAGTTGGGCCGGACATCTGACACCACGCATCTTCGTTCCTTGGAACGGCTCCGTCTCAACCCAACCTGCGAAAGGCGATTTGCTCGTATATTCGGCTTCGCCGCCGCTATACAGCGATCGAAGTTCGCGGACTGCCGACGCGCCGTACGGTCCAGGCATCGATGACGGTCCGCCTGCCGGGCGTGGCATCTACCGAAAAGGCGGATGAATCGGCATTTCCAATCGTTCCATACTCGCGCCGAGCGAATCTTGGGTGGGGTCGTAGCTCACTTTGGTACGCGTCGATGCCGACGCCGAAGAGCTGAGGGTCCGTTTTGGCCACTTCCTTGACCTCCGATGTCTCGCCCCGCATCAGTCAGACAAAGACGCAATCCCGAGACGCAGAGCGGCGCGTGGAAGCCCCTTAGAGACCTCCACGGGCCGCCTGCCAGGAAGGAGCGCCTGTCCTCCAGGTGACAGGTGTCAGGTTTCAGGTGTCAGGAGCACTCCGTCACCCGACACCCCAGAGCCGACACCCGTCTAAATGTCGTAGTAGAGGCGGAACTCGTAGGTATTCACGAGGCTCGCGAGCTACAAGATGTAGTGTGTGGAGTTTGCAAACCACAACCTGTGGACGCGAGGGGCGTGTGTGGCGCGAGTTACGTGATCGGTGGGAGCCGGCATTGTAGGTGACATTGTGGGTGTGCCGACCCCGCACAGACGGTAGCGGTGGTCGGGGCTCATGTTCTCCACGACTCTATGTTGTTTGCCTCAACGCGCTCAGGCTGAACGCTTCCGCAAAACCAAACCCGTAGTTCCACACACGTGGGTCGGCCCTGCGAGCGTTCGGGCCGACAACTCAGGGCTCGGAGCGCAAGAACACTTCGCCAAACGGCCCCGGTTCGGCGATAGTCAGCATGCACGCGTTGAGGCGGACAACCTCAGCGCGGGATGTGCGACAACACCGTTCCGTCCGAAGCGCTGGGCGGCGATGACCTTGTCGTGCCTCAGGCGTTCGCGCGGACGTGATCGGCATAGGCGAAGACGGCTTGTTGTTGTTCCAGCGTCTCCACCGAGCCCGGCCGCGCGGCGCGGACCTGGTCTATGGCGGCTTGCGGCGCGGCGCCCTCGCCGACCAGGTATGCCGCCAGCAGCGTGCCGCTCCGACCCAGACCCGCGCCGCAGTGGACGACTACGGGCACACCGCGGGCGAGACCGTCTTTGATCGCCGCCACACCCAGATCGAGCTGCTCGATCGTCGGCGTATGAAAGTCGGTGACCGGCAGATGCAGTGTTTCGGCCCCGAGCTCAGCCAGGAGCTCTGGCGCGTCTGGCATCTCGTGGAGATTGATCAACACACGCACCGCGTTTGCTTTCAGCGCAGCCGCCGCGCTGTCGGAAACCCCAGGATTGACACACGCGGCAAGCTGCCCCGCGATGAGCCAGTCGAACGCATTTGGCCACATCGAGATCAGAGGCCGTTCGCGCTCACGATGATCGATCTCGCGGTCGCCAGATCGCGCGGCGGTCGAGCGTCTTGGGTCCGTACCCAAAAGCCACCATGCAGCGCCGATGCAGCGATCGCGGGCTCAGTCCCGTTCTGGCGGCGATGCGTTGCACGACCGCCGCGTTTGAAAGATTCGCGGAGAGCGCCTGGCGTAACACCGCGCCGACCACCGCATCAACAGGCGAGGCATCGGCCAGGTAGGCACCAGCGCCGCTTCCATGATCCGCGGCGCAGCCTCTCGTGCGGCCGCCGCAAGCTGGTCTTCGAGCGCGCGTATCCGGCCCAGCGGCGCCGAGCTGCTCGCCATCCCAGACCAGGTCGATACAGGCATCAGGTAATACGGGATGCAGGCCGTTGCGTCGATCGATCCAGGTACACACAACGCGATCGGCGAGGACCGGCTGCACGGGGAACTCGAGATAGCTACGTGCCATCGCGCCGATCACATCGTAGGACACAGGCGCAGTGGTGGCCGAAATCTACAAGAACGCCGTTCGCCACAGGGCGTAGGCTCGAACCTATGGACCTGCAATTCATCACAAGTATCGCCATCGTGACGCCGAATCCGCCCGAGAGCCGCAAGCTGTTCATCGATGCGTTGGGCTTGCCCCTCGAGCCGGCTAGCCCCGGCGACGAGTACCACTTCTCAGACAAGATTGACGGCGCCAAGCACTTCGGCGTCTGGCCGCTCGCGCAAGCCTCCGAAGCGTGCTTCGGCACCCCCGAATGGCCCGCCGACCGCATCGTGCCGCAGATCAGCATCGAATTCGAGGTGGCCGACAAGGCTGCCATCGACGCCGCCGCGGCTGAGCTCGAGGCACGTGGCTACAGCCTGCTGCATGGCGCCCGCACCGAGCCCTGGGGCCAGACCGTCGCCCGCTTGCAGACGCTCGAGGGGGCCATCGTCGGCATTTCGTACGCGCCGTCGATGCACGTGGCTAGTCCAGCTGCGCCGGCAGGCCAAACCGTGAAAACAAGTGCGGGTGCATGAAGCTGGTCACTTGCGAGATCCCGTCGGCGTCGGCTTCGACGACCGACAGCACAAGTGGCTGGCCGGCCATGTAGACGCCGAACGCCAGCGCATTGTTGGCGCGTGTCGGCAGCAGCCGATATGGCCCGACAGCCATCGGCCCGATCGCAAGTCTGAAGAACTCGAGGATCGCGGCGCGCCCGACGTACCAGTCCGGCAGTGGTGGCATGCTGAGGATGGCGTCATCCTTGAGCAGCGCGGCGAAGGCGTGATCGTCGCCTTGCTCCCAGGCGCGCACGTAGCGTTCGACCAGCGCCCGCTCTTCGCCATCGCCTAGCCGCGTGATCTTGCGTTCGGGTGTTTCGAGGCTGGCGCGGGCACGCTGCAGCGAGCTGTTGACCGCGACGACCGAGGTTTCGAGGAGCTCCGCCACTTCGCGCGCCGACCAGCCGAGCACGTCGCGCAGGATCAAAATTGCCCGCTGGCGCGGACCCAGCCGCTGGAGTGCCGCGACGAACGCTAGCTCGATGGACTCCTTTGCTTCGTAGCGCGCTTCCGGACCGGGCGCGGTATCGACCAATTCGACCCACGAGTCCGGCAGCGGCTCTAGCCACGGCGTCTCTGCCGGAACTGGCTCCGACGGCACAAACGTGGTCCTCGGCTCGCCGAGCATCACCGGCAGCAGCCTGCGGCGGCGGTGCTGCAGCTCGTCGAGGCAGGCGTTGGTCGCGATGCGGTACAGCCAACCGCGGACCGATCCGCGGCCAGCGTAGCGATCGAGGTTGCGCCAGGCACGAAGCAGCGTTTCCTGGGTCAGGTCTTCGGCGTCCTGGAGTGAGCCGAGCATGCGATAGCAGTGCACGCGCACCGCCGATTGGTGCGATTCAACGAGCTCGCGAAAGTGTGCGTAGATGTTGGCGGTCGCCATCTCCATTGTGGACGCCGATTAGTTTAGCCGGCGCCAGCGATGAGTTTTGCCCCGAAATGGCGTCATTCACTGTGCCGGACAAGATTCCGAGCCCAGCCCACGAGGGATGACGCGCACATGAGCAAATTCATGGTTCTGCTGTACGCCAATGAGGCCGGCATGCCGCGCCCTGGAACGCCCGAATTCGATGCGCAGAATGCCGCCTATGGCGCGGTGTACGAAGACTTCAGCAAACGCGGTGCCTTTGTCAACGGCGATCCATTAGGCGCAAGTGCCAGCGCCGTGAGCGTGCGCGTTCGCGGCGGCCAGCGCCAGGATTCGGCTGGCCCGGCCGCCAAATCGGACGAGCAGTTGATCGGCTATTACGTGCTCAATTGCTCCAGCTCGACCGAGGCCGCCGACCTGGCAGCGACAATTCCGGCAGCCAAAGTCGGCACGGTGGAGGTCCGTCCCGTCTTCGAGATGTAGCCGGACGCGGGTCCGGGTCCGGACTGACTCTAGATGAGGTTCGGACCCGCGCCGCCGCCGACAATCCCCGCGACGTCCTGCGGCGCGTGGTAGTGATCGACCAACGTGGGCGTCCAACCCATTTCTGAGCTGAGTCCGGGTCGTTCACCGCGTTGTACGCGGCGAGCACGTCGACCAGTTGATTCAAGCCAGCGTCGCCGATCCACGTGCCGGCGATGTGAATGGCTGTCCCACTGAAGACATGGCTCAGTTGGTCCGGTGTCGTGCCGTGGCTCCGTATGTGGTGTCGCTGGAACCGATCAGCATCGTCTTGTCGTGCTTGGTGAACGGGGCATGTTCGCGGGTCTAGCCCGAGACCGGTTGGCGTCAGCAGGTTTCAGGTAACTACTGAGAGAACGCCGACCCTGCTGAGGAAGAGTCCGCGCCGACCTCGGGGGCTGAGCAGTCGACCTGCTGTGAGCAGGTTCTCGAGCACGAGGTCCTGGCGCGGCCGCAGCCAGGCCAGGAGAGTACCTCTTCAAGACTGTCGAACGTA
>WNGB01006255.1_pt1 | contig 18894 bp, 17 predicted proteins | sample 5400681 | NCBI WGS metagenome assembly WNGB01 (sample SAMN13153367, study PRJNA577476) | soil metagenome | isolation source: 115 cm soil or saprolite under grassland replicate 2 | place: USA:California | collected 2016-06-15
TCGGCGGCCCATTCCCCGCTAACTAAAACTAATCAATAAGAGTCAGTTCCCGCGGTCTCTTCTCGCCCGTTCGGCGGTGTTGCCAGGCGGCCAGCCGCCGAAGTGGGTGGGCGGTCGCGTCCGGCTAGTGCTCCTCGTCTCCACCTCAGAGAGAATGTGGGAGGAGAGGAAGATGGTCCCGCCCGCCATCCGGTGCTCGGCGAGCAGCCTGACGAACCGCTCCTTCATGACGGGGTCGAGGCCCTCGGTCGGCTCATCCAGCACCAACGCGCGGGGCTCATGCTGGAACGCCTGGATGATGCCAATCTTCTGCTTCATCCCCCGTGAGTACAGCCGGACCTGGCGCCGCAGGTCGGCGTGGGAGAGTTCCAGCCGGTCGCACAGCTCCCGCTGGCGCACGGGCGGGCGCCGCTGCAACGCGCCGAGGTAGTCGAGGCATTCGCCGCCGGTCATCTGCGGCCATAGCCCAAACTCGCCCGGGAGATGCCCGACCTCGGCCAGCACCGCGCTGAGGTCGGTAGCCACGTCGTGTCCGAGGATGCGGATCATACCGGCCGACGGCCGGATGAGGCCGAGCATGCATCTGATGGTGGTCGTCTTGCCGGCCCCGTTGGGGCCGACGTAGCCGAACGCCTTGCCCTCGGCGACCGACAGCGACACACCATCCACCGCCAGCTTGCGGCGGTACCGCTTGACGAGCCCCTCGACCTCGATCGCCGCGCCCATCGGCCGACCTCCCGCTCGGTCCGGTGGTCGCCATCACCCAGGCGAGCTTACCCGGTCGACCGCGCCAGTTCTACGTGACACCACTTCCGCCGTCTTGGTTTGGTAGCGGGCCGGCTTGCTGGTAGTGCGGTGACAACAGAGCATCGACGGCCCCATCCGATCCTTTAGCGAACGAGCCGCTGATGCCCATGCCGACCCTGCTGCCGTCTGTGGCCGGGTTGCTCGCCGGGCTCGCGCCCTGCTTTACCGCCCTGACCTTCCAGACCTTCACCGCGCTGGCCTGCGAGTTCCTCGCCCAGACCGGACCGCGCACGGTCACCGGGATGCTGCTGGGCGCCCGCCTGTCCAGGGGTGACCGGCTGCCCGAGCTGATTGTCATCGCCGGCCTGACGCCACCGGTTGGCAGCGCGCGCTCGTGTCCCGCTACGGCCGCACCGACCCTGTCGAGCTGGCCGGGCTGCGCTGCCTGTGGCCAGGGGTGTTCGGCACTCAGCCGGTCCAGGTCGTGCTGGTACGCCCACCCGGCGCGCCCGACGGCTACGACCTGGCGCTGGCCACCACCGACCTGGACGCATCCGCTGCCGAGCTTGGGGATGACACCTTTGTCAACGTCGAGACCTACAGCCGGTATCCAGGTGCACGACCCGGAGGAAGTGGCTGTATACCGTCGCACGCTGGACCGATTGAGAGGTGCAGCCGTGACCGCAGGGCCTCGGCAAAGTCGCAAGATGCCCGTTTCGTCCGACTAGCTGGGATGGGGCCTCTGCCCTCCGACCTGCGACTTCCGCTGGGAGGGTGGGTCCATGGGCTGCTTGCGACACGTCGCATGCCGGACAAAGCGCGACGCAGCCGAAGCGCTGTGCAGGCCCGAGGTAGCAGAGGAACTGTACGACCTGCTAGGCGGTGGACCCGACCCGATAGGCGGCGCGAGGACCTTGAACAAGAGGTAGCGCGCCTTCGCCTGAGCTGGCGGCCTGGTTCTTAGGTCATCGGTGAGCCTCCGCGATCCCAAGTGGCTACGTACGGCGGCACTGTAATGGTCGGATCCAGCCGAGGATCTGGAACAGGGATACCGGGTACAAGCGCGAGGGGTAGGACGCCAGCCCACACGGGCAGCGCGTAGTCCTCCTCGTCGTCCTTTGGCGGGCCTGCGCGAACCTTGGCCGACACCTCGTCGAGTGCTACCGCAAGCAACGCAGTCGCGACTAATTCTTTGCCGTTACCAGGACGGACGTCGGCCGGGCGGCCCGGCACGATGTGCTCGACCAGGGCGCGTAGAGCTGCGTCCTTCTCCTCAAAATCCGTGACCAGGCGTGTACGACCAAGCACCATGACAGATCTGTACTGAAACGAGTGGTGAAACGCCGCTCGCGCAAGGACGATGCCGTCAAGCAGTGTGACGGTGACGCACACGTCCATGTCCGGCCGCAGCCCGAGCCGGCTGCCGGTCGAGCCGTGCAGGTACAGGGTCTCGCCGACGCGGGTGTAGCCGGTCGGGAGGGCGTACGGCTGCCCGTCGACCACGAAGCCGACATGGCAGATGACACCCTCGTCGAGGATCGCGTGGACCGTTCCGCGGTCGTAGGCGCCCCGCTCCGGGAGCCGCCGCAGCTTCGTCCTGGCCGTCGGGGTGTACATCGCCCTCATCCTTGCACGCTGGAATCTTTGTTCAAGCTGGATCTTTGTTATAGTACGAATCTATGAATGTACTGGCACGATATCACGTCCGCGGCCGTGGGTCAGCGGCGATCGCCGCGAGCATCGAGGCCGGGGTCCGGGAGGGCCGGCTCGGGCCAGGGACGCACCTGCCGACCGTCCGGGACCTGGCCGCCGACCTCGGGGTGAGCCCGGCCACGGCGGCCGCAGCCTACGCCGCCCTGCGCCGGCGGGGGGTGGTGACGGCCAGCGGGCGGCGGGGCACCAGGGTCGCCGAGCGCCCGCCGCTGCCGGTCCGCCCCGCCGCGCCCCTGCCGGCCGGCGTGCACGACCTGGCCGCCGGCAACCCCGACCCCGACCTGCTCCCGGCGGTCGGCCCGGTGCTCGCCCGGCTCGACCTCGGGACCCGGCTGTACGACCAGCGGCCGAACCTACCCGCCCTGGTCGAGACGGCGAGGGCCCGGCTCGCCAGCGACGTCGTGCCGGCCGGGCCGGTCGCCGTGGTCAGCGGGGCGATGGACGGGGTCGAGCGCGTCCTCGCCGCCCACCTGCGTGCGGGCGACCGGGTGGCGGTCGAGGACCCGGGCTATCCGCGCGTGTTCGACCTGCTGGCCGCGCTCGGGCTGGTGGCGGAGCCGGTGCGCCTTGACCGCGGCGGCCCACTGCCCGGCGACCTCGGCCGGGCGCTCGGCCGGTCGGCGGCCGCGTTCGTGCTCACCCCCCGGGCCCAGAACCCGTCTGGCGCCGCGCTCGGTCCGGAGCGGGCAGCCGAGCTGCGGCGGGTCCTGGACGGCCACCCCGCGACGCTGGTAGTCGAGGACGACCACGCCGGCACGGTCGCGGGCGCGCCGTACCGCAGCCTGTGCCAGGGCCGGGCCCGCTGGGCGGTGGTCCGCTCAGTGGCCAAGGCGCTCGGGCCGGACCTGCGGGTGGCGGTGGTCACCGGCGACCCGGACACCGTCGGCCGGGTCGAGGGCCGCCAGCTCCTCGGTCCCGGCTGGGTCAGCCACGTCCTGCAGGGAATCGTGGCCGGGCTGTGGGCCGACCCGGGCACCGCGGGCGTCCTGGAACGCGCGGCCGCCGCCTACGCCGACAGGCGCCACACCCTGGTCGGGGCGCTCGCCCGCCACGGCATCGCCGGCCACGGCGACTCCGGGCTGAACGTCTGGGTGCCCGTGCCCGAGGAGACCGGCACCGCCGCGCTGCTGCTCGAGGCGGGCTGGGCGGTGGCGGCCGGCGAGCGCTACCGGCTCCGCTCCGGCCCGGCCGTCCGGGTCACCGTCTCGACCCTGCGCGACCCGGCCGAGGCCGACCGCCTGGCCGCCACCCTGGCCGGCGTCCTCGAGCCCCGCCGCCGCACCTGGTCGGCCTGACCGGGGCCGCGCCGCCCACGCCCGCGAGGGGTCGCCGTGGGCGCGTCGTGGCCCCGGTCAGGCGGGTCAGCCTGCGGCGCGTTCCCTGGCCACCTGGGCCCGTGCCGCCGGAACGACCTCCTCGGCGAACCGCGACAGCTGCCCGGGCCCCTCGGCCCACAGGACGAAGGTGTCGAAGCCGTGCTCGACCACCAGCGTGGTCAGCTCGTCGACCCACTGCGCCACCGGGCCCCGCAGGACGCCCTCGGAGGCGCCGTCGGTGATGGCACCGCCGACGTTGAGCACCCGGCGGAGCTCGCCCGGGTCGCGTCCCGCCTCGGCTGCGCCCTCGTCCAGCCGGGCCGCCATGTCGACCAGGGGTTGCAGCTCGCCACGGAAGGACGGTACCCAGCCGTCGGCCACCCGCCCGGCCAGCTGCAGCGCCCTGGGCCCGTACACGCCCAGCCAGATGCCGATGGGGTGTGCCGGCACCGGTCCGGACTGCGCGCCGGCCAGCCGGTAGTGCGCGCCCTCGAAGCGGAGGTTGCGCTCGCCGCTCCACACCCTGCGGATCACCTCGACGGCCTCGGCCAGGGCCGCGTACGACGCAGCGGGGCTGCGCCGCGGGCCGCCGTAGGCCCAGATCGCGTCCCAGAAGCCGCCCGCGCCGAGCCCGAGCTCGAACCGGCCGCCGCTGAGCACGTCCAGGCTCGCGGCGGCCTTGGCGAGCACCGCGGGCGGGCGGAGCGGCAGGTTGGCCACGTCGGGGAAGAGGCCGACCCGCGACGTCGTCGCGGCGACCATGGCAAGCAACGTCCAGGTGTCGACGAACCGGCGCTGGTAGGGATGGTCCTGGATGCCGATGTAGTCCAGGCCCAGCCGCTCGGCCTCCCGCGCGGTGTCCAGCAGCGGGTCGGTGGCGTTGGGGATGAGGAAGTACCCGAACTTCACCTCGCGGCCGTGGTCGGTCATGGGGTTCCTCATGGGCAGGGTTGCCGACCGCAGGGGTTGCGGGTCGATCCAGAGACGCTCAGGCCAGGTCCCCGGCTGGTCGCTGTGCGGTCGAAGCCGCGCTCGGGACCCAACGCTACTCCACCTCCGCGTCCTGGTTCGTGATCGCGGAACGTCACGGGGCTGCTCTACGTTGACTCTACGTTGAACGGTGAACACCGAGTGACAGGAGCCCCGACCTGGCCGACATGACCCAACCGCCTCCGGAGGGCCTGGCCCTGCCCACGCTCCGGCGGATCGTCGGGCTGCTGCGACCGCACTGGAGGCGCACGCTGGTCGCGTTCGCGCTCGGCCTGGCCATGATGACGATCACCACCGTCCTCCCGAGGATCATCAGGACCATCATCGACGACGGCCTCACCAGGCGGGTCCCTGGCGTCCTCGGCCGGGAGATCGCGCTGCTGGTGGTGCTCGCCCTGGTCCGCTGGGCCTGCGCCGGCCTGCGCCGTAACACCTCGGCCCGGATCGGCACCGACGTCGAGGTCGACCTGCGCGCGCGGCTGGCCGGGCACCTGCTCGCGCTGGAGCCGGGCTGGCACGACCGGGCCCAGACCGGGCAGCTGCTGTCCCGCTACACCTCCGACATCCGCTCGGTGCGCTACTTCCTGTCCTGGGGCCTGGTGTTCAGCGTGCTGAACCTGGCGACGTTCTTCATCGCCGGCGCCCAGATGTGGAGCCTCTCCCCCAGGCTGACGCTGGTCACCCTGGCGGTCGGGCCGCCGCTGGTGTACGGGGCGGTCCGCTACAACAGCCGCCTGCACCGGGTCTACTGGCAGGTGCAGCAGGAGGTGGGCGAGCTCACCACGGTGGTGGAGGAGAACGCGGCCGGCGTGCGGGTGGTCAAGGCGTTCGGGCGCGAGGCCGAGCAGCAGGCGCGCCTGGAGGCCGAGGCCGGCGCGATCCTGTCCGAGAACCTGAAGGCGGCCCGGCTGCGCGCCTTCTACACCCCCCTGCTGGCCACGCTACCCCAGCTCAGCCTGGCCGCGATCGTCTGGTACGGGGGCCGGATGGCCGTCGAGGGCGACATCACCCTTGGCACCCTGGTCGCCTTCAACTCCTACCTGGTCCTGCTCGCCTGGCCGCTGCAGTCCCTCGGCATGCTGTTCGGCTTCGCCCAGCGGGCCGCGGCCAGCGCCGAGCGGGTGTTCGAGGTGCTCGACCAGCCGCCCGGCATCGCCGACCGGCCCGGCGCGGTGCCGCTCCCGGCGCCGGCGTCCGGCCCGGGCGGGACGCGGGGCGCCCGGGTCACCTTCGAGAGGGTGCGATTCCGCTACAGTGACGTGGCCCGCCCGAGCCTGGTCGACGTCGACCTCGACGTGCCGGCGGGGACGCGGGTGGCGGTGGTGGGCGGCACCGGCTCGGGCAAGTCCACGCTGGCCGCCCTGGTACCCCGGCTCTACGAGCCGAGCGCGGGCCGGGTCCTGGTCGACGGCCACGACGTGGCCGGGTTCACCCTGGACTCGCTGCGGGAGGCCGTGGCCGTGGTCCACCAGGAGCCGGTGCTGTTCTCGGCCACCCTGCGGGAGAACGTCGCCTTCGGCCAGCCCGGCGCCACCGACGAGGAGGTGCTGGCCGCCCTGGACGCGGCCGCCGCCCTGGACGTGGTCGATGCGCTGCCCGACGGGCTCGACACGGTCGTGGGCGAGCAGGGCTACACCCTCTCAGGCGGCCAGCGGCAGCGGGTCGCGCTGGCCCGCGCGCTGTTGATGCGACCGCGGGTGCTGATCCTGGACGACCCCCTCTCCTCGGTGGACCTCGCCACCGAGGCACGCATCCTGGCCGGCCTGGACGGCGCCCTGGGCAGCGCCACCGTGCTGCTGGTGGCCAACCGGCGGGTGGCCCTGCGGCTCGCGGACCGGATCGTCCTGCTCGACCGGGGCCGGGTGGTCGCGACAGGCAGCCACGAGGACCTGGTCGAGCGCGAGCCTCGGTACCGGGCGGTGCTCGCCCACGCAGGGGCGGGCGTGGACCGCCTGGTCGCCGACGGGGCCGAGGGCGCAAGGCCCGAGGGCGCAAGGCCCGAGGGCGCAAGGCCCGAGGGCGCCGGGGCCGAGGGGCAGGCGGCACATGTCTAGGCCGCGGGCCGGGCTGGGGGGCCATGCCGAGCCCACGGCCCGGCCCAGCCGGGGGCGGGAGGCCGGGCATGCCTAGCCCACGGCCCGGCCGCGGCCGGCACCGGGGCCGTGGGCCGGCCGGCGGGACCGGCCGGCGACCGGAACGGGCCGCCGGGGCGGCCCGCGAGCGGGAGCGGCCCACGGGGTCTGGCCGCCAGGCCAGAGCGTGGCTGTGGCCGCTGGTCCGCCCCCACCGCGGCCTGGTCGCCGTCGCCTCGCTGGCCGTGCTCACCCAGACCGCGGCCGGGCTGGCCATGCCGTACCTGGTCAAGGTGTCGATCGACCGCGGCGTGGTCCCGCGCCGGCTTGAGGTGATCGACCGGGTGGTGGTCGCCTACGTGGGGCTCACGCTGGTGCAGCTCCTGGCCGGCCGGGTGGAGACGCTGACGGTCGCGACCGTCGGCCAGCGGGTGCTGTTCGCGGTCCGCCGCCACCTCTTCGGCCACCTGCAGCGCCTCTCGCTCGACTTCTACGAGCGCGAGCGCACCGGCCGGCTGGTGGCCCGCATGACGAGCGACGTGGAGGCCATGAGCGACCTGGTCACCGACGGGCTCGTCAACCTGGTGACGAGCCTGGTCACCCTGGTCGGGATCGCCGTCATCCTGGCCGTCCTCGACTGGCGGCTGGCGCTGGCCACCCTGGCCGTGGCGCCGCTCGTGGCCTTGGCCGCCACCCTTTTCCGGCGCTGGTCGGCGCCTGCCTACCGGCAGGTTCGGGAGACCGCCGCGGTGGTCACCGTGCACGCGCAGGAGTCGATGGCCGGGGTGCGGGCGATCCAGTCGTTCCGCCGGGAGGGGGCCACCCTGGACCGCCTCGCCGAGGCCAACGACGCGGAGCGCCGGGCCCACTGGTGGACGATCGCGCTGGCCTCGGTCTTCTTTCCAGGGATCGAGTTCGTGGGCACCGCCGCGACCATGGTCGTCCTCGGCGTCGGCGGCACCCAGGTGCTCAACGGCAGCCTCCAGATCGGCACGCTGGCCGCGTTCCTGCTCTACCTGCGCAGCCTGTTCGACCCCGTGCAGCAGCTCTCGGAGCTGTACGACACGCTGCAGGCGGCCACCGCCGGGGCCGAGCGGATCGGGGCCGTGCTGGCGGTGGAGCCGACCGTCCGCGAAGCGGCCAGGCCAGTCGCCCTGCCTGCGCCCGTGGGCGACGTCCGGCTCGAGGGCGTGCGCTTCGCCTACGCCGCGCCCCCGCCGGAGGCAGGCGCCAGGCCCGGGTCGCCGGGGACAGGCGCCGGGCCGCAGGGCTCGGATGTGACCAGGGAGGTGCTGCACGGCATCGACCTGCACGTACCCGCAGGCACCACACTGGCCCTGGTCGGGCCTACCGGCGCCGGCAAGTCGACCGTGGCCAAGCTAATCGCCCGCTTCTACGACCCCCAGAGCGGCCGGGTGACCCTGGACGGGGTCGACCTACGCCGGGTCCGCCTGGCCGACCTGCGCACCGCCATGGGCTACGTCCCGCAGGAGGGCTTCCTGTTCTCGAGCTTTGACAGTGGAAAGGCCACGGTTGCTGACAACATCCGCTTCGGCCGCCCCCAGGCCACTCGAGTGGAGGTCGAGGCCGCGGCCAGGGCGGTCGGGACCCATCAGGTGATCGCCGGCCTGCCCCACGGCTACGACACCCAGGTCGGCCAGCGCGGCGCCCTGCTGTCGGCCGGGGAGCGCCAGCTGATCGGCTTCGCCCGCGCCTGGCTCGCCGACCCCGCCCTGCTCATCCTCGACGAGGCCACCTCCAACCTGGACGTGATCACCGAGGCGCGGGTGCAGCAGGCCCTGCGGCGCCTGCGCCAGGGACGCACCACCATCGTGATCGCCCACCGGCTCTCCACCGTGCTGGAGGCCGACCAGATCGCCGTGATCGAGGACGGCCGGGTGGTCGAGGCCGGCCCGCCCGGCGGGCTGCTGGCCGCTGGCGGCCGCTTCGCCGGCCTGTACGACCGCTGGCTGGCCGGAGCGGCCTGAACCGCCACCGGTCGGGGTGCCGGCACGATGCTGTGCCCAGCTCGGCCGGAGACTCGTGGCTCCCAGTCCGACGCCGACCTACCGTGGGCGCACAAGGAGCGTGAGAACCCGGGCGGGTGTACGTGAGGACCCCGCCACCAGCAGCGTGTGCACGGCCCGCTGGATCCGGAGCCGGACTGCCGACAGCGCATCCGCAAACAATGGCCCCGAACGCCGCGAAGCTCCTGACCAACTAGCGGCCAGGACGTTCATCGTCAGCGTCTCCTGCGCGATCCAGGTTCTTCTGGCGTCCTTCCCGGTGATTCGGGCAGGCCTCATGGCGCGTTGTGGCTGCTCAGCGGGCTGCCCAGGACTGCCGGTATGGCGTTTGTGCAGGTCACGGGCTTCATGTGCCGAATGCATGTCTAGCACGCAATGCATTCTCGCGTTCGCAGCAGGATTAGATACTAGATGGGTCGCGACATCTCGTCTAGTATGGTCTCATGCCACCACCGCTGATCACCAAGCAGCAGGTCCTGGCGGCCCTCGCCGCAGTCGGGCAGAGGAACGGCCACGGGCGAGGCGAGCACGAGGACGGCCTTGCCGGCCTGTCCGTGGAGGAGCTGGCCGCCAGAGCCGGGGTCTCCCGCGCCACGTTGTACCGGCTGTTCGGCAGCCAACAGAACCTGCTCGCAGAGCTTGGCCTTGAGCCGCCGCCGACGGTGCGCAGCCGCGTCCTCGACACCGCGCTCGACCTGGTCGGCCGCCACGGCCTAGCTGAGCTGTCCATGGAGGAGCTGGCCGCCAGAGCCGGGGTCTCCCGCGCCACCCTGTACCGGCTGTTTCCCGGCAAGGTGGCCCTGTTCGCCGAGCTGGTCCGGCGCTTCTCACCCTTCGAGCCGATCGCGGCCGTGCTGGAGACCATGGGCAACCGGCCACCAGCCGAGGTCATCCCCGCGGTCGCCCACGCCATGGCCGCCTCCATGGACGGCCACATCGGCCTGCTGCTGCAGCTGCTGTTTGAGTTCTCCCGCAGCGATCGCGACCACCACGCCGGCGCCGACTTCCAGAGGGATGCGGCCCGGGCGATGCGGACCCTGCCGCTGGTGGCACGTTACCTGGACGAGCAGATGGCAGCCGGCCGCCTGCGCCAGATGGACCCGGTCCTGGCGGTGCACGCCCTGGCCGGCCCGATCGTGATGCACCTGCTCATGCAGGCGCCGGCCGAGTCTCGGCCCGGTCTTGGCCGCGGGGTGGCCTTGCCCCTGGAGGAGGTCGTCGACGAGCTGGTCGGGATCTGGCTGCGGGCCACGACCCCCGGCGACGGCGAGCACCAGCGCCAACAGCGCACGTCGAGGATACGGAGCAAGCACGATGGCCGAACAGCCACAGACCTGGGCGCAGGCCCCGCCCCACGAGGTCGAGCCTGACAGGTTCCCGCCCGTCATCAGCCTCGCTGAGGCCGCCGACCTCGACCCTGCCCGGGCGCGGGCGCTGCTGGGGACAAAGGCGGCCAGCCTCGCGCGCCTGGTCGGGGCCGGCTGTCCGGTGCCGGCCGGGGTGGTGGTGACCGCGACCGCCGCGGCGGACTGGGACCAGGCGTGTGTGCGGCTGCGCAGCGCCGTCGCCGTGCTGGGTGACGGCCGGGGCCAGCGGTTCGCGGTGCGCTCCTCAGCCACCGCGGAGGATCTTGCGGGTGCGTCGTTCGCCGGCCAGTACGAGACCGTCCTGGACGTCGGTGGCGACGAGCTGCCTGAGGCGGTGCGACACGTCGTGGATTCGGCCGCCTCGGCGCGCGTGTCGGCCTACCGGCAGGCCCACCCTGAGGCAGCCGCAGCGGACCCGTCCGGGTCGGGGATGGCGGTCCTGGTCCAGGTCATGGTGGCGGCGGATGCGGCCGGGGTTGCGTTCACCGCCAACCCGCTCACCGGCGACCGCGGCGAGGTCGTCATCACCGCCGTCCGCGGGCTGGGCGAGCGGCTGGTCTCCGGCGAGGCGACCGGCGACCAGTGGGTCGTCCGCGACGGGAAGGCCAGGTGCACGCGGGCGGCGGAGCAGGCGATCAACGCCGACCAGGCCCGCCAGGTCGCCACGCTCGCCCGCCGCGTCCACGACCACTTTGCCACCCCGCAGGATCTGGAGTGGGCGATCACCAACGACACCACCGGCACCGACGGTACCGACGGCAGGTTGTGGCTGCTGCAGGCCCGGCCGATGACGGCGCTGCCCGACCCGGTCACCTGGACGCCGCCCACCCCCGGTTACTGGATGCGCAACTTCCGCCTCGGCGAGTGGCTCCCCGAGCCCATGACCCCATTGTTTGCCGACTGGCTGCTGGAACGAATCGACCACGGCGAGCTGCAGGCAACGCGCGACCACGTCGGTGGGATGTTGCCGTTCCCGCACGCCGCGATCAACGGCTGGTACTACATCGCCACCCCACGGCTATCGCCGCCCACGATCCTTGCCGCCCTCCTGCACGGCCGCGGCCGGCTGGTGCGGTTCATGCGCTACGCAGTGCTCGGCCCGGCCCGCGACCCGGTCGCCGCCGACCGGCAGCTGCTGGCATGCCTGGCCGAGCAGTGGCGTGAGGAGCTGCTGCCCCGCTACCAGCGGCTGGTCCAGGCGGGCGAGCAGCAGGTCGAGACCGCCTCGCCCGAGCAGCTGGTCGGCATCGTCGACCGGGTCGGTGCCGCCGCCGGCGAGCAGCTGTGGTCGCTGGCGGTGGTGGGCGGCTCGGCGTGGAAGATGGAAGGCGCCCTGGCCAGCTTCTACCGCCAGCACCTGGCCGCCACCGTCGACGCCAGCGTCCAGCACCTGCTTGCCGGGCTGCCCGGCACCCAACCCGACCTGCCCGCCTACGCGGTCCAGAGCCTCGACTGGGTCCACCCGACCGCCGGGGAGCTGGGCTGGCAGCCGCCCCGGTCATCCGACCGCCACCGCGACCTGGCCGCCCGGCACGAGGCCCTCACCGCCCAGTGCGTGGCGGTGCTCGCCGACCGGCCGCACCTGCAGGCGCGGTTCCAGGCGTTGCTGCAGGTCGCCCAGCGCTACGCCACCATCCGCGAGCAGCAAGCCCGCCACTTCACCCTCGGCTGGCCGCTGCTGCGCCGCTGCGCGCTGCGCCTGGGCGAGACCCTCCACGCCCACGGCGTGATCGACCAGGCCGAGGACGTGTTCTTCCTGACCCGCCCCGAGCTCGGCACCCGCGCACCCCTGCAGGATCTGACCAACCGGCGCCGTGGCACCTGGGAGCGGCAGCGGCGCCTGCTCGCCCCCTTGACGATCGGCCAGCCACCCCGGCTGCTCGCCAAGGAACTCCTGGCCGCCGTGGACGCCGTGCGCACCACCAGCCCAGCGCCCAAGGACGCGATCATCGGGCAGCCGGCCAGCCCCGGCCGCGCCACCGGCCCCGTCCGTATCGTGCGCGGCGCGGCCGACTTCGACCGCTTCCAAGCCGGCGAGGTGCTGGTCGCCAAGGCCACCGCACCAGCGTGGACGCCGCTGTTCGCCCGCGCGGTCGCGGTCGTCACCGACAGCGGCACCCTGGCCGCCCACGCCTCCCTGGTCGCCCGCGAATACGGCATCCCCGCGGTGGTCGGCACCGGCGACGCCACCGCCCGCCTGGACGACGGCCAGGTGGTGACCGTCGACGGCGGCGCCGGCACCATCCAGCCACCCCAATGACCAAGCGCTCCACCAGGGCCGGCCTCTGCCCCGACCCTGCAAGGACGATCGGCAGGTTGACGTAGAACACCCAGCGCCAGCCGTCCGTGCCCTCGAAAGCGGCCAGGATCAGGCCGCCGACCACCGGACCAGCCGCGGTGGACAGCCCGATCGTGGCACCGAGGATGCCGAACGCCCTGCCCCGCTCGGCGCCGCGGAACAGCTCCTGGATCAGCCCGGAGTTCTGCGGGGTGAGCATGCCGCCCGCGAGGCCCTGCAGCACCCGGGCGCCGACCAGTAGCCCGGCGGTCGGCGCCGGCCGCTCAGCGCACTGGTCATCACGAACGCCGACAGGGCGATCAAGAACATCCGCCGCCTGCCGAGCGTATCGCCCAGCCGGCCGGCACCAGCGCCAACCCGAAGGCCAGCGCGTAGCCGGACACGACCCACTGCACGGTCCCCGCCGGCGCGCCAAGCCCGCGCTGGATCGACGGCAGCGCGACGTTGACGATGCTGACGTCGAGCAGGCTCATGAACCCGGCGACCTGGGTGACCGTCAGCGCCCGCCACCGCTTCGGGTGGCCTGCCTCGGGGCGGCCGGCTCGGTGTTGAGACTCACCTCACCATCGTCGTCGGCGCCCCTTCCCGCTGCCAGCCGTTAGCCGCCGGCATGCTGGTCCCAGGCCGGTGGCGCTGGCGGCCTGGCTCACCAGACGTCGAGGCTGGCGGGGGCCGGTGGACTACCCGATTCATGAACAAGTTGGCTTGACTGCCTCCTTTGGGCGGTTCAGGCTGCCGTGGTTGATGGCAGCGGCGTGCTGACCCGAGGGTGTCGCAGGGGGGAACTGGTATGTCGAGCCGACGAGCTGTGGTCGCCAGGCTGATCTTGGCGGCAGCACGGGTCGGAGCGCACGGCTAGGCAGACGGGCGGGCCGTAGAGGAGTCGGGAGCGAGGATGGATCAGGCGCACGCACGGGCGCTGCTCGCCGGGGAGCGATCCCGGCTCGAGCGGCTGCTGGCAGCCGAGTCCAGGGGACCCGAGGCGGCCGAGCTGGGCGACGAGGTCGACGACGCCGACCGGCGTGATGCCGCGCAGACCGGCACGGCCGTCGACCAGCTCCTGCGTGCGCGGTGGGCGGCGCTGGAGCGGGCCGAGGCGCGGCTTGCCGCCGGCAGCTATGGCCGGTCGGTGCGCAGTGGCCGGCTGATCCCTGACGAGCGGCTGGAGGCTGACCCGCTGGCCGAGCTGACCGTGGAGGAGGCGGCCGCGGCCGAGCGCGGCGCGGTCCAGAAGGCCGACGGCGCGGTCGGGCTGGTGTCGGCCCGCCACCCCTTCGAGGTGCTCGCCGATGCCGACATCACGCCCGAGGAGCAGTTGAGCGACCAGGAGGACGACGATGAGCCGGCGCCCGGGCCGAGTCCGGGCATCCACGTCGAGCGGGACGACCGGCCTCGGTAGCCCGGCCACCGCCGGCGGCTCGTGGCCGGCGCCGCCGCGGTGCCGCCCCATGTCGCTCATCCTGGACATCCGGGCCTTCGAACGGGCGTGACTGAAACGAGTGCTGCCATGGAATTGTTTCCCCCCGATGCCGCTGGCCGAGTGGCAAGACATCAAGGAGACGCTGCATCGGTTCTGCCAGGTCGTGGGCAAGATCCGGCTCGCTGCGAGCATCCGGCGCAACCACTGGTGGAACGTGCCGTTCCACCTCACCGGCCGGGGCATCACCACTCGGCCCATGGGGCAGATCGATGGCAACCCGATCTTCACCATCGACTTCGACTTCGTCGACCACCAGCTCCTCGTCCACACCTTAGGAAGGCAGAGCGGTGTCGGTGCCGCTCATCGGTCAGTCGGTGGCCTCGTTCCATCGCACCACGTTGGAGGCGCTGGCCACGCTCGGGGTCAAGGTGGCCATCACCAATCCGAGGCCGTTCGACCTGCCCGACGCCGACCGCCGGTTCGCTGACGACACCGAGCACGCCACGTACGACCCGGCCTGGGCCACCCGCTACTGGCAGGTCCTCAGCCAGGTGAACCTGCTGTTGGAGGAGTTCGCCGCCCGGTACGCGGGCAAGGTCAGCCCGGTGCACCACTTCTGGCACACCTTCGACATCGCCCACACCCGGTTCTCCGAACGCCGAGTCGACCAGCCGCCAACCGCTGACCCGGTGACCCGCGAGGCGTACTCGCGGGAGGTGATCAGCTTCGGCTTCTGGTTCGGTGACGACACCTTCCCCGAGCCGGCGTTCTACTCCTACACCGCGCCAGAGCCCAACGAGTTGGCCGGCGAACCGCTGCAACCGGAGGCCGCGCGGTGGGTGCCACGGAACGGCAGCCATCTGGCCGTCCTGCGCTATGACGACGCCCGCGCCGAGGACCAGCCCCGCGCCAGGGTGCTCGACTTCTACGAGAGCGCCTAGCGGGCTGGCGCATGGCGCGCCGGCTGGGACGTCGAGCGGCTGGCCTGCCCTGGCGGGATCACCGACCCACACCTGCCCCTCCACCAGGGCTGATCTCATCAGGTGAAGGGTTCTGGTCTCGGACGACGGGATGTGCGCGGTTCCCCTCCATCAGCACCACGGTTGGTGACGCGAGTGCTTGGAGTCAGGGCGGGGCGTTTAGGTCAGGACGCCGCTGGCGCTCGACGCGTGCCATCGAAGGAATGGCGTCTCGTGCAGCCCTTCGCTGGTGAGGCCGTGGAAGTGACATCACCACGAAGAGGATCAGCCCCACGACCGGGCGCGAGCAAAGCCAAGAAGACCAGCGGCCATGTACAGGATCACCCCGGTCCACGGACGCATCCGCAGGACGCGTGGTGCAGACGCTGGACTACCGCGGCCTGCTGGGGCGCTTCGGCGCCGGCTTCGTCCCCGTGGCGGCGTACTCGCGGTTCGCGCACCTGGGCGGCATCCCCCTGGACGTGAGCCGGCTCATAGACTCCGCACCCCCCCGGGCACTTCCGGGTCGGGAACCTCGGCCATAGGGCCAGCATGCACGCTGGACTCTGCCCCTTGAAGGATGGTGGTCAACGGGAGCGTCTCCTTACCCGCCCTTGCTGGTCAGTGATTACGACAGGGCGGGTGCCTCACCGAAGGTTGCGTCAGAGGGAGGTCGGTTGACGGGAACGGGAACGGTGCTTTGGCACGTGACGATGTCCTTGGACGGCTTCATCGCCGGCCCCGGCGATGCGATGGACTGGGTCTTTGCGAACGCGGCTGTCGAGGAGGTCATCCAGACCACCGGCGCGATCCTGGCGGGCCGGCGAACCTACGACACGGGCAGGCGAGACGCAGGCAAACCAAGCGGGGCGGCCTACGGCGGGGCCTGGACCGGACCGTTGTTCGTGCTCACCACCCTGACCGCCCAGCGCCGCACGGCCTCACCTCGAAACGAATGGCCGAGGTGGGCCGTCATTCGTCATTTCGGCACTCGAGGTGGAGCCGGGACCTGACCCTGTCAGGACACGTAGAGCTTCAGTGTCTGGCTGTAGCCGGTGGCGTTGAGCGACGTGCCGGGGACCACCACGCGGTAGACGTAGGTGCCAGCCGTGGACCAGGCAAACGAGAACGCGTAGGTGCCGTCGGAGCGGACCGTCGTCGACGCGACCGTGACCCAGGAGCCGCTGGCGTAGCGCTGGCGCCGCACCGCCGTGCCCGCCCGGAGAGGCGCGACGCTGCCGCGTAGGCGCACGGTCGTGCCGCGGCTCACCGTGGCGTCGTCGAAGGCCGCGGAGACACGCCACCGCACCAGCGTGGTGACCGCCGGGCTCGTGGAGGACAGGTAGGACCACGATGCCGGCGCGACGAGCCGGTAGGAGCCGTTGGTCCCGGGCATGGAGCCGAAGGCCACCGTGCCGGTGGAGGACGTGGTGCCGGTCGCGATGTTCCGCCACGTGGTGGACCCGGCGGCCCGCCACTGCAGCACGACCCGCTGGCCGGGGACTGCCGCGCCCGACGTCGTGGCGAGCCTGCCCGACACGGTGATCCTGGTGCCGTAGGTGACGCTGGCCGGGGCCCGCACCGCAAGGGTGGTGCTCTTCTGGATGGCGTACTCGCGCAGTGCGCTCCACTGCCGGGCGTCCTCGTAGCCCGCGGACCAGAACACCAGGCCCCGGAGGCGATACTTCTCGATGAAGGTCATCTTCGCCTTCGCAGCGTCCGCGTCGTTGTACCAGACGACGTGCTGCACGCCGGCGGGCGTGGTGTAGGTGAACCAGGGCGCTGCCGTCGGGCGTCCCATCGCGTCGACGCTCGACCACTGACGGGTGGCGCCGTACTGGATGCGCAGCGCCTCGGCCTGCGCGTACGTTCTCCCCGTGGCGGTGCCGTACCCGTCGGGCTGCGTCGGATCGGCCGGCCAGTCGTAGCCGTACAGCGGCGCACCCACCTCGATCTTGCTGGCGGGCACGGCGGTCACGGCATAAGCAAGGACCTTGTCGACCCACCACACGGGGGCGATGGCGCCGGGCGGCCCGCCGCCCCAGTGGTAGTTGTAGGCCATGACCCGGAACCGGTCGACCCAAGGCGCAAGACCGGCGTAGTCGTGGACCGACCAGTTCGGGTCGTCGGCTCTCGTGCGCGGCCCGACCGACACCGACAGCAGCCTGCCCTGCGCGTGCAGCGCCGTCGCGAGCTCGCCGACGAGCGTCACGAAGCCGCTGCGCACCGCGGCCTTGTCGGTTGAGGTGCCGCCGAAGTTCATCGACTCGTAGTCCATGTCGATGCCGTCGTAGCCGTTCGCGGTGACCAGGCCGACGAGCCTCTGCACGTGCGCGGCGCGCTGCCCCGGATCACTCAGCAGTGCCGCCATGCTGGCGGCGTTCAGCGACTCCGCGACGGTCGGGACGACCTTGATGCCGCGGCTGCGCAGTGCGTCCACGACCGTGCTGTCACCGGCGCCGGCGTGCAGGGCGATCGCGGTCGCCCCGGTCACCTGGTACCACAACGGCGAGCCCTCGGCCCACAGGTCGGCGTTCTGCGTGACGGAGGTGAGCGCGTTGGGCATCGACCAGTACGGCAGCCAGCCGTTGACGATCCGGCGCGGCAGGCCGTCGGCGGACGCAGTGGGACCGCCCGCGAGGAGCCCCAGGGCCAGGAGCGATGCGGCGAGGACGCCGCAGAGCAGGCCGGCACGCAGACGACGGTGCATGGACTTCTCTTCGCTCTCTTCGCTCTGGTTGTCGGAGTGCGGCCAGTGACTCAGGCCATGGGGCTTCAGCGGCGATGCGGTGTCCAGAGGGGAGAGCGCCGGGCTCACCCCTCGCGTTACGGCCGTGATGCCCTACTGGCCGGCCCACGTGGTCCCCTACACCCCGGCCGGCCGGCTGCCCAAGGGCAAGCACGACCCGGGGTTTCGGACCAAGCCCCAGCAGGCCGCCGCGCTGGTGCAGGCGGCCCGCACAGCGGGCGTCGCGTCCCGGGCGGTCGTGGCCGACTGCTTCTACGGCGACAACGTGGGCTTCACCGAGGCGCTCGGGGGGGCCGAGGCCGCCTACGTGCCGGCGGTCAAGCCCCGCAAGGGCGCCTGGGCGCCCGCCGCGAGGTGCACACCCCGCAGGAGGCGGCCCGCCAGCTGGCCTGGGGAGGCCCGGAAGACCCCGGGGACTGGGCCCCGGTCACCCGTCGGCCTTGGTCAAGCCGCTGACAGGCCACGATCCGGGCCAACTACCTGCGATCAGCCCTGCCCCGTGAACCTATGCAGCCGTCGTCTCCGTACCCAATGATGAGTCGCCCACGACCCAACGTCTGCGGAAGAAGGCACCTCCAGTAGGACCTGATTCCATCCCGATCGACCGGGATCAACTCGCCGCGCTCCGGGCGCTCCGCCGGGTATTCGGCGCCGATCAGGTCCAGGTCCTCTCCGTCGAGCCGCGGACCTGCTACTGCGCGTCCTTCGAGAACGATGACGGGTGTGGCTGCGGGGTCTGCGTGGAACGGGCGACCATCCTGGCCGGGTGCCCTCATCGCCTGGAGCGGGTCGTGACCGCCGAGACCCGTAACGATCGGCTCTACGACGGCCTCTGTGATGAGTGCTTTCGAACAGGCGCGGGAGGTCCGAGACTGCGGCCTCTGCGTCGCAGAGCACGACGGGGACGCCAGCGAGCGGTGATCCCGCGCCGCTGGAAGGTGTGCCAAGGGTCGACGCCCGCACCTTCCGACCTCTCGTTGAGTTCGGCCCGGGTCGGCTGCAATTCGACGAGATGCCTCATGTTGGATGGCAAGCAGCACCCGCAACGTTGACAGACCGAGTACTTCCGGCTGTCGGAGTCTCCGGGCTCTGGGGCAAGTGTCCACCCAAGTCGCCGGAACAGCGGCCGATATGCGTCACGTAAGGGCCGACTCGAAGAAGGAGATCAGTTCCTTGGCGATGGGTTCGGGTTCGAGCAGTGGGGCAAAGTGACCGACGCCCGGCAGCTCTCGGAC
>WNGB01013866.1_pt1 | contig 18893 bp, 16 predicted proteins | sample 5400681 | NCBI WGS metagenome assembly WNGB01 (sample SAMN13153367, study PRJNA577476) | soil metagenome | isolation source: 115 cm soil or saprolite under grassland replicate 2 | place: USA:California | collected 2016-06-15
GGATCAAGCCGATTTGAGGGAGGCGTTGCGCGCCGCGCACAGGGTTTCACGCGTCGGAAAGGGAAAGTGGGAAATCTTCGTCCGAAAGAAAGGACACAAGAAGTTGGTGGTCGTGTACGACGCCGAGTACGATGAGGTCTTTGTCATCACGGGATCCGAGGGATAGTCGAGCGATGCGTTGTCCCAATTGTGGGAAACGGAGGCTCGTCCCTGCCGACGACATCACCTCCGAGATCGAAGGTTACACGTTCGTGGAGCAGGGGCTGCGGTGTGCGTCCTGCGGGGAGGAATTCATTCCCGAGGAACAGAGTCAGCGGATGATCCGGGTCGCGCGCCGGCTCGGAATCTGGGGCGAGCCGCTCAAGCTGCGGCGCAAACTCTCGCGGAGTGGGCGCGGGACGGTCCTGCGGATTCCGACGGACATCGAGCGCAGCCTTCATCTGCGGGGAGACGAAACGGTGCTCGTCTCGAAGGCGGGGAAGAAAATCATCATCGAAGTGGGCGGCTAGCCGACACCAGTGTCGAGGTCATCATCCGAGGAGGGATCCCGTTGCGGCTGCCGCTTCGGGGACGCTGACCGCCGGCACACGGCGGTACCATCGGACCAGCAAGAGCGCGAAGGCTGCGGCGACGATGCCCATTCCGCGCCAACCGGCGAGTTCCAGGAACCCCGCGAGGACGACCAGGAAGCCCATGACGCCGCCGACGAAGGCGAACCGCTGCTTCGCCCACCGCGCATCTCCCGACGTGCGGCGGATCAGCAACATCACCGCCAGCAGGACGATCGCCCCTTCCCAGACCGTGACGATCGGGTACACGCCGAGGGCGGGACCGCCGCCGTAGATCAGGAAGGAGCCGCCGATGAAGGCGAATCCGGCGATCGCGTAGGCGCGCGGCGAGCGAGGCGTACCGGTCGGGAGGCGGTCCCAGAGCCGCGTGGCCCAGTCCTTCGCGGCCCACACGAGGAACGCGACCGCCGCGAGCGCGCCGAGGAGATGCCAGACCGACGGGCGATACGGCGTCAGGGCGAGGTCGATGAAGATCGTCGCGGACGCGAGGAAGCCGATCGCGGCGATGTATCCGCGGCGCGAGGTGAACGCGACGCCGCGGGTGCGCGGCCAGATCCAGTCGACGAGGAAGATGGGCACCGCGATGCTCACGACGGCGTGGTAGATCGTCAGCCAGACGGCCCAGATCCAGTTCACGTCGAGCCAGCGGCCGTACCAGCCGAGCGTCCCGAGGTCCATCCAGCCCGGGTCGAAGAACGACTTGACCGCGAGGCCTTCCTCGATGATCCCGTACGCCGCGCCGAGCAGCAGGATGCCCGGCCACCCGACCTTCCAGCGGACCGCGGTCTCGCGCATCACGAGCACGCCGGAGCCGTACAGCCAGATCAGGAGGAGCGGGATGGCCGGGTTGAGCCACTCGAGGGGCGCCGAGGATCCGGAGAGCATCTCCGCGATGACCGGGGAGAGGAGGATGAGGGCGAGGAGGGGACGCCGGTTCGGGTGGGCGCCGTCCTCGGCCATGCGGACGGCGTTCGCGGGAGTCGAGATAAAGGCCGCGGGAACAAAGTTCCCGTCCGATAGGAACCCGTGTGAGGTGAAGCGAAATCGTTGCCGCGTTTTCCGGAGGCCATCACCCTGCGGGAGGTCGGCCACGTTCGCGCTCGTGGCGGATGCGGAGGGCCACGAACACCCCGACCAGGTTCAACAGGACCATCGCGACGAACGCCTCTTGGAATCCTACGACGACCGGCGCCTGCGACGTCACGGCGCTCGCGGCGACGCCTCGCGATTGCGCCGCACCGATGATCGTCAGGAAGACCGCCAGCCCGACGGGTCCTCCGAGGCGCTGGGAGGTGTTGATGAGTCCCGAGGCGAGTCCTTCCTCGCCCGGCCTCGTCCCGGCGAGGCCTGCGATCGTCACCGCGGGGAAGCCGATGCTCGCTCCGAACGACCAGACGAGGAAGCCGGGCAGGATGCCGAGGTAGCCGCCGGCGGGCGAGATCTGCGTGAGCAACGCCACGCCCGCGGTCATGAGCCCCGAGGACAGCACCAGGACGCGGCGCATCCCGAACCGGTTGACGAGCCGGGACGCTCCCCATCCCCCGACGACGAAGAACACGAGGGTCGCGGGCAGGAATGCGAGGGCCGTGGACAGCGCCGAGTAGCCGAGGATCTCCTGCATGAAGATCGTGAGGATGAACAAGATGCCCGGGGGCGAGGCGGCGAGGATGAGGCCGAGGACGTTGGCCCGCAGGATCGTGCCCCGGCGAAGGAATCCCAGAGGCATGAGCGGGGCGGGCGAGCGGTGCTCGAGGACGACGAACAGCGCAAGGACGACCGTGGCGAGGGCGAGCGGAATCGTCGTGAGGACCGCCGCGAAGCCGAACTCCGCCGCGTTGGTCAGCGCGTACACCAGAAGGAGCAGGCCGCTCGTCACGGCGAGCGCGCCCGGCAGGTCCAGATGCCGGTCCTCGGTCCGGCCGACGTCTCGCGTCAGGAATCTCTGGGCGAGGACCGCCGCGGTGATGCCGACGGGCACGTTCACGAACAGAACCGACCTCCAGCCGAAGGCGGCGGTGAGCACGCCCCCGAGGAGAGACCCCGCGGCGAAGCCTGCGGACAACGCCGCGACGAAGACCCCGAGAGCCCGGTTCCTCGCCTTCCCTTCGGGGAACGTGGCCGCGAGGATCGCGAGGGCCGTGGCCGACGTGATCGCGGCACCGACGCCTTGAAAGCCCCGGGCGATGACGAGCGGCAGGAAGGACGGGGACAAACCCGCGACGAACGACGCGACCGTGAACAGGCTGATCCCGCCGAGGAAGAGCCGCTTCTGGCCGTACACGTCCCCAGCGCGGCCGCTGAGCATCAGGAATCCGGCCAACGTGAGGCCGTACGCGCCGACGATCCACTGGCTCTCCGCCAACGGGATCCGCAGGTCCGTCTGGATCGACGGCAGCGCCACGAAGACGATCGAGAAGTCGATCACATCGAGCAATCCGACCGCCAGGACGAGGGCGAGGATAATCCGGGAGTGGGATGCGGCCGGGTCGACGGTGGACGGATGTGGTCGGCTGCGATGCACCCAGGCCGTCTCGGCGTTTCTTTCTCGTGGTTCGGACGTGGCCCCGTCCTGTCGGCCGTTCTTCTTAAACCATGGCCCGCCGTCCGACGGAGCCGCCCGCATCACGAGAGCGCCGTAACCGCAGAGACGGATGACGCGGAGTGGGTCACGGGGTTCCGCTACTCGGGCGGAGGCGAGGAGCCGGATACCATCTCCGCGATAATCGGAGAGAAGGACCCACCGCCCAGACAACCCTGCGGTTCGAACGGGCCTTCCTCCGCCATGGGCCACGATTTCCGAGGAGGCCGGCTTGAAGCCGGCGCAACCGATGCGCGTGGATGGCCGTTCTACTCGAAGCGGGTCACCTGCCGATGCGGATGGCTGGCTGAGGCCAGCCGGGACCCGCCCTCGGCGGATCACCTCAGCGAGTTGAGACGATCGGCGGAGATTCGGTAGTTGTACGAGAATGCTTATATTGTGCCTACCAATAGCATGCAGAAGGGAGGCACGTCGTGGTGGCAGTAGCGCTGAGAGCTAGTTTCATAAATGTCATGTTTGGATTCAACCGCTCCGGCTCGATGATTCTGTTGCCCGACGCTGAACGCGTCTCGACGGCTCTATTCTCCGACGCGAATGTGCGTCTGCCTGTGAGAGAGACAGAGGTCATCGTCGACACGGGAACCAGAGTCCCACTCGAGGAAACGGGTCAACTTGTAGCTAGCTCGGTCTCCCTGGACCGTCTGTCGTCGGCGCTCGACGACTGGATCCGTTCGGAAAACGAGCGGATTTCGCAACTCCGCGCTGCCCTCGAGAAGGCAGAGAAGCGGAAGGATTAAGCGCGAGTCTCAGCCTTCGCAGAGAGCGTGCCTGCCACAATCGCCGACATCAGTGAACGGCTCATCCTTCTCACGACTGCGATCCAGGAGAGAGCCAACCTTGAGAGACAGTGGCGGGACCAAGATCAGAAAGACCGCGAGAAGCGAGAGGACCGTCAGTACAGGATCACAGTCTTGCTCATCCTGTCGGTTCTTGCGCTCGCGGGTCTGAGAATCGCGGAAGTACTGAAGTTGGTTCCCTGATGATGACTAACGCAGCCTATATCGACTTCCATGTTCTATCCGAGCCTTGGAACACCTACCGCTTGGCCGACGGGACAGTTCTCAAGCTCAAGTTTGTTCTCCTCAAAGTGAACTCTTCCTTATTTGAGGAAGGGAAGGGACAGGTAGGAATCAACCAGACAACTCTCATCGTAACCGAGGCGCCGCCCTCTCTTCGGAGGTCAAGCGGCAGGGACTATAGCCTAGACGAAATCACTGCTGCAATCGTTGAACCAGGGATGGGCATCGAGCCGCTTCGCGTTGAACCAAGCGCATACCTGATGGTCGACGGGAAATTCGTGCTGGCAGAGACAATTGTTCGACGGGTTGGGAAGAGTTCCCTTACGGGAACGGATGGAGATCCAAAGTATCGAGTCGACTACGAATCGCGGATTAGTGTGCTCGGTCCAGTCTTCGGGCCTGGGACCGAACCGAAAGGCGCGCCGGTATCAGGAGAAGATGCGCCGCAAGGCTGAAACGGATCTGCGAAAGGCGCCGGACTTCAGGCCACTCAACTGCGGGCCGCCAGCAGGTGCGCTGTGCCGTTTGAATCCCTGTCCTTGCGGAGAAGCAATCCTGCACGGTGCCTATCATGAATCATGGTTCGGGCGTCTCGGGTTGACTTTCTACCGGGCCGAAAGGAGCGATCCCTGGTCGCTTGGCGTCTGGCATCCTGCAGTGTGTCGGTGGTCCCATCGCCGAATCAATCTCACTCGGTAGCTAGGGCAGGTATCCTCGGCCTAGGAAAACTCGGAGCGTCGACCAGGATCGGATTCCGTGGGCCCACGCGAACGCGAAGAGGACTGCGAAGCCGAGGAGCTCGCCGAACTGGATGTACGGGTCGTGCAGGAGCGCCTCGAACCATGCATCCGCGCTGAAGGGGGAGGCTGGAAAAGTCCAGCCGTACGCGGGGTACCAGGCGACGTCCGGGAGGTCCCAGATCTCGTCGAGGAGCAAGTGCGTCGCGACGCCGAAGCCGACGAGGCGCCACCACCGCAACGAGGGGACGAAGCTCAGCGCGAGGATCCCGAACAGGAACAGGAACGTGTGCGCCCACAGGCGCGTCTGAAGGCCGAGCGCGTATCCGAGGGGCTTGTCGATCAGGTCCGGGAGCAGCGCGCCGAAGAGGACGAGCCGGTAGTCGATCCGCGCCGGGGTCCGCCACGACAGGAGCCACGCGAGGCCCAAGCCGATCCCCAAATGGCCGAGGAGGAACGTTGCGCTCACCTCTCCCGGACGGAACGCACGTGATGGCCCCGGGGGCCCGAGGCACGCAGCATCGATTCGTCCGCGGTGTACAATGCCGCGTCGAGACGCTCGGCGAGCGAGATATACATGGAATCGTAGACGGAAAGTCCGAGCCGGAACGCCGCTCTGACGGCCGCCTTGATCGATGTCTCCGAGGTCGGTTCGAGGCCCAACTCGAATGCGAACAGATCTTCCATGTGTTCCGCGAGCCGGTCCGAGCCCACCTGGGGATGGTATCGGAGGACGTTCGCTACTTCGTAGACTAAGAGATCCGGAGCGACCAGCCGTAGATCTCCGCTCACATGGCGCGCTCGGACGAGTAGCGCCGATTCGGTATCCGGCTCCGGGAGGAACCACTTGGCGACGACGGAGGCGTCTACGACCGCCGTCGCAGGTCGCGCCATCGGCGAATCTCCTTCGTGCTGTTGTAGTCACTCGGCCCGATGAGACTCCGGAACTCGTCCATTCGCCGCGCGGCCTCGCTCGCCCGCCTCCGGTCGATCGGGCTCCTCAGGCGCTCTTCGAGTTCGAGCCGTCGGCGGATTGCCTCGCGGAGGACTTCCGACCAGTTGATGTCCCGAAACTTAGCCATCCGTTTCTTGGTGGCGGGGTCGACCTTGACGCTCACGACCTCCATGCGGCTCGGATATTACTTGTAATACTTAAGGATTACTTGGCCGCCTCCAACGGGGACGATACGCAGCGCGGGCTTTCACCCGAGGGAGCGCCGGCGGTTAGCGCCTACGAACGAGCGGGGCGTCCGTCTGTCTCGGACGAACGTTTATTCACGCCCCGCCCGTTCCGCGGGACGACCCGCATGGTCCGCCCCCTCGTGCGCCTCGCGACGCGCTTCACGCGACGCACGCGTGCGACGGCGTGGGCGATCGCGTTCGCCTGCATGGTCCTCGTCGGCGCGCTGAGCCTCGTGGACGGCCTCGCGGGCGGCGTCGGGTCCGTCGCCGACCGGATTGGATCCGGGCCGGTCGTCTACATCCGCGGCATTGAGCTCCTCTCGAGCGCGATCGAACCGGACGAGGTGCCGGGGATTCCGGGCGACTTCCTCGCGGTCCGCGCGCATCCCGCGCAACTTGAGATCAACGGACTGTCGCTGTCCACGATCGCGGCCGCCCTGGAATCGTATCGGAACGGCACGGGGACGACCGGCGAACCGACGGGCCGCAACGTGTCCTTGGACTCCGGACTCCGGGCGCGGGTGGTCGCCTTGAGCGGCGCGCCGCCCGCCGGGACCGGCAACCTGACCGTCTTCGGTTTGCCGCTCACGGGCCTGCCGATCGTCGGGCCTCCTGCCGCGCGACCGGCGCTGTTCGCGGACGACTGGGCGTACGTCGATCCGCAACTGCTCTACGCGATGAACGTGACGCAGGGCGGACCGATCCAGGCGCTGGTCATGGAAAGGCCGCTCGATCCCGGGCTCGTCCGTTCCCTCGGCCTCACGCGGCTCGAGACGCTCGGCGCGATCGGCTTCGTGCGAGGGAGCATCGCGGAGGTGCAGCGGTCCCTCGTCGCCCTCGCGCTGGTCATCGCGGTCGTCATCGGCTTGCTCGTGTACGCGGCGATGAGCCTGGAGGTGCATCAGCGGGCGCGGGAGATCGCCACCCTCCGGCGGCTCGGCGCGTCGCCGTCCACGGTCGCCGGTATCTACGAGGTGCAGGCGATCCTCCTCGCGACGGCGGGGGCGGTCCTCGGGTCCGCGCTCGGCATCGTCGCGGCCCATGCGGTCGTCTCGTTCGCGCCGCTCCTCGGCCTCCCGAACCTCGTGATTCTCGACGCACCGATCGGTGCGGTCCTCCTCGCCTTCGCCCTGTCGATCGTCGCGGCGGGCGTTGCGGGCCTCGTGCCGTCACGCCGTGCGGCCGTCCTCGTGTCCCGGCGGAAGGGGGCGGTCCCATCCTGATGACCCGCCGCGCGTTCGCGGGACTGCTGCTGTGCGCGGCCCTGCTCGGGGCGACCTGGCCGACCTTGGCCGCGCTCCCGGCGCTTCCGGGCCGCATCCTCTCCGGGGACGTGTACGCGATCACGCAGGGCAGCGGGGCGCCGTCCGTCAACGCGAGCCTCGTCGAGAACCTGACCGCGCAGGCGTGGACGGATCGCCTGAGCCCGGAAATCCTCGCGCCCGGCACGATCGGCGGAGAGCCGGTCCTGGTCCGCGGTGCCGATCCGCTGGCCTTCGTGGACATGGAGAGAGGTACCTGGGTGCCGACTCCCGTCGCGGATCGGTGGGCCTTCGCGGGGGAGGGGCTCGCGTCGCGGCTCGAGCTGCGTCCGGGCGGGTTCGTGACGCTGGTCGGCTCCGCCACTCCGCGGATCGCGTTCGCGCAGATCACTGGGATCTACCGGACGGACACGACGGCGAACGACGAGCTCGTCGTGGACTTCCCGACCGCCCGCGCGCTGACGGGCCTCGGTCCGAAATTCTACCACTCGATCCGCATCGAGACGACGGACCTCGCCGGACTGCTCTCGTTCCTGAACGGGACCGCCGCGAGCGTGCACGTCAGCGGCCCGGGATTCGCTGGGGCCGACATCCACAGCGAGCCGACGACGGACGAGCGCATCACGAACGTTATCCTTCGGACCGGCCGGGGGGGCGCGCCTCGCGACTACCTGTCGAGCGCGATCGGCGAGGCGGCAGCGTCCGTTCGCGTCGTGGCCTATGGAATCGCCGCCCTCATCGGACTCCTCGTGGCCTTCGGCATCCATGCGGTCCAGGCGCGCGCGTTCGCGGATCGCCGTGCGTCCGTCGGGGTGCTCCGGGCGGTCGGCGCGGGGAACGGGTGGTTCTTCCTGATCCGACCTCGCGGCGTCCTGCTCGTCTTCGGCCACGCGATCCCGGTGTCGACGGACCTCTGGGTGTTCGGGGCGATCATCGCGGCGGTCGTCGTCGCGTCGATCGCGTCCTCGCTCGTCCTCCTGGGGCGGGCGATGAACGTCCGCCCGACCGAGTCGATTCGAGAACACGCCGCGGTCGAGCCGCCGCAGTCGCTGGAGGTGGTCCTGCGCGGCTGAAAGCGGATGGCGCGCTCCTCGTGGCGTTGTATGCGATCGCACTCGGCGCTCGACTCGTACCGCTCACGTTCAGCCCGCTGCCATTCAACATCGACGGGTTCCCGCTCGCGCGGATCTCGGAGCAGATCGCTGCGACGGGGACGTGGCGGATCGATCCGGCGGACGTAAACAGTTACAACGAGAAGATGCCCGCCTTCTCCCTGGTCTGGGCCGCGACCTCGATGCTCGGCGGGCTGTCGCCGCTTGCGCACGTCGAGCTCGTCGTCGTCCTGATCACGTCGCTCGTCGTCTTGCCCGCGTACCTGTTCGGCGTGAAAGCGTCCGGTCGGCGGCTCGTCGGGTTTGCGGCGGGCTTGTTCGTCGCGTTGTTCGGGAGCTTCCTCATGCTCACGAGCGCGGTGTCGAAGGAGGCGATCGGACTCCTCGTGTTCCTGGTGGCGGTCCTGCTGTTCCAGGAGCGGGCGGATCCACGGAAGAGGGCGCTCGCGGTCGTGCTCCTGGTCCTGCTGCCGTTCCTCCATCACCTGACGACCCTCCTGACGCTCGGCATGGTCGCGTCGCTCGTCGTGCTGACGCACCGACGCTCGCTGAGTCGGGGACGATTCTCCGCCCGGGAGTTGGCGCTCGATGTGGCTACGGGACCGGGCCTCGCAGTCCCCGCCTGGGCGTATTACACCTCGGTGGATCTGCCGTTCCTCTCGGACCTCGTTTCTCCGGAGGCATTCGCGTTGTTCCTCGCGCTCGTCGTCCTCTTGACAGCCGCGATCGCGCCGATGTCGCGACCCGCGCGGATCCGGATCGGTCGGCGACTCGTGTCGCCCGCGTCGCATGCGATCCTGCCGCCCGCGGTCGGCGTGGCGGTCATCGTGCTGAATGCGCAGACGAGCCTCTTCGCGGGCGCGCTCCCGACGCAGCCCGCGTTCCTCGCCCTCCTGCCCGCGGTCGCGGTCTTGGCGGCGTTCGTCCTCGTCGGCTATCAACTCGTGCGCCGCACCTCGAACCATGCGAACGACCTCGTGACGTCGATGCTCGTCGCCCCGGTGGCGATGGTGCTCTTCGGATTCCTGCGGAGCCTCGATGCACAGAGTCTCGTCATCGTCTACCGCTCCCTCGACTTCCTCGACTACGCACTCGCCCTCCTGGCCGCCGTCGGGTTCGTGGCGGCTTGGCGGGGATTGCATTCGCATCTCGGCGCGCGGGTCGCCCTGGTGGGAGGATTCCTCGCAGCCCTGCTCGCGACGACGCCGATGGCGTGGGACACTCCTGCCGTCTTTGGGGTCGAGAACGTCACGACCACCGCTGAATTCCAGGCGCTCGCGCTCTTGCGGTCGCTCGGCGCGGCGAACGTGACGACGGATCAGCGTCTCGCCGACGTCGGAGCGATGTGGTTCGGCTACACGACCGACAATTCGTTGCCGCTCAAGCTGCGGGACAACGAGAGCGTCGCCGAGTTCGATTACGCGCTCATCCTCGAGCGATGGACGACGATCGGGGCACAGGAGCATCCCGCGCCGAACGTCGTGCTAGGGCCCGCGGTGCTCGAGCGCTTCTTCGAGTCGAACCGCGTGACGTATGTCTCGGGACCCGCCGGGGACCGCATCTTCCTCGTGCAGATTCTCCGCTGAGCGGTTCCGACGGCCCGGGAGGGCGCGAACACATCGCATCGCAAGCGGTGTGTGGCCCTCCGCGTTGAAGCCGTCCCTCTATATCGGCCGCTTCGTTTCTCTTGGTCGAGCTTCAGGCTCATCCGGGACGGCGTTGGACCTGCATCTCGGCCGACCCCCTCGACCACCTCGCCGTCCCGGTTCAGTATTTCTCGGATGGCGGCCCGCCACCCTTAAATAGGCTCCTCCCCTTCGAGCGGCCCGCATGGCCGAGAAGAAGTCCCGCGCCGCCGCCCGCAAGATCAAGGACAAGTGGAAGGCGAAAGTGTGGTACAACCTCCTCGCGCCGGAGATGTTCAACAAGCAGCTGCTCGGCGAGACGCCGACGGACACGCCGGACAAGCTCGTCGGCCGCGTGACCGAGGTCACGGTGCAGGACCTGACCGGCGACTTCAGTAAGATGCACATCAAGCTCGCGTTCCGCGTGAGTCATGTCCAGGGCCAAGACGCGCAGACGCAGTTCGTCGGGCACGACATGACGTCGGACTACATCCGTCGGCTGACGCGGCGCAAGCGCACCCGCACAGATCTCACGGTCGACGTCGTCACGAAGGATGCGTGGAACGTCCGCGTCAAGCCGATGGCGATCACGGACCGACGCATCCAGTCGTCGAAGCAACGCGTGATCCGGGCGATCATGTCGAAGACCGTCTCCGACGTCGCCGCGAAGCAGTCGATCGGCGAGTTCGTCAAGGGCATCATCAGCGGCGACCTCGCGAAGACGATCGCCCTGGGTTGCAAGCCGATCCATCCCGTCTCCCGCGTCGAGGTCCGGAAGTCGGAGGTCTGGGCGATGGGCGAGCTTCCGCCGCCGAAGGAGACGGTCGCGGAGGCCGCACCTGCGGAAGCCGCAGTCCCGCCGCCCGCCGAACCGGCGCCGCCCGCGCCGCCGGCCCCGGAGCCTGCGCCGGAAGAGATTACGCCAGAAGAACTTCCGCCGGACGAACTGTGATTTGCACCGGCCGTCCGCCCCCAGAAGCGCTTTAATCCATCCCGGCGTTCTCACGCCGAGGGGTTTCGGTGGGTCGGAAGCGCTCCGGCTCGTTCTACATTCCCGTCTGGTATGGCGGCACGCCGGAAGAGCGCCTCGCGACCCCGTCGAACACGTACGTCCGCACGGAGGGCATGACGATCGTCCTCGCGGACGGCACGACCCTCGAGGACTGGAGCGGGCAGGCCTTCGTGAACAACATCGGGATGGGCCGCCCCGACGTCGCGAAGGCCCTCGCCGACCAAGCGACGCGGATGTCCTGGCTCTCGCCCGCCGAGTTCGCGGAGGTCCGGCTCGCGCTCACGGAGGACCTCCGTTCCGTGGCGCCGTCGCACCTGACGACGCCGTTCTACAGCATCGGCGGCTCCGACTCGATCGAGGCCGCGATCCGGGCCGCGTGGAAAGTCACGAAACGACGGAAGGTCCTCGGCTTCGTCAGCGGATACCACGGCGACACGATCACGGTCGAGAGCGTCTCCGGCGACGGCATCACCCCGTACGGCGACCTGCGTCGATGGGCCGTCCACACGCCGTCGCCGTACGAGTCGTTCGAGACGCTCGGCGAGTGGGACCGCGCGTACAAGGCGTGCCTCGATGGGATCCGCCGGACGCTCACGCGACACGGGCCTCGGAGCTTCGCGTGCATGATCGTCGAACCGGTGATGGGCGTCGCAGGCGCTGTGCCGCTCTCCCGCGACCTCTCGAAGGGGATCCGCGAAATCTGCGATCGGTACGACATCAAGCTCGTGGCCGACGAGGTCATCACGGGATTCGGTCGAACGGGAGAATGGTTCGGATCCCCGAGCCGCGGCCTGAAGCCCGACGCGACCGTCCTGGCAAAAGGCCTGACGGGAGGGTACGCGCCGCTGGGAGCGGTCCTGTTCGAGCAATCGTGGGGCGATGCGCTCCGGAAGACCGGATTCCCCCACGGCCTCACGTTCGGCGGGCACCCGCTCGGTTGCGCGGCCGCGCGGGAGGTCATCCGGATCCTGAAAGCGGAGCGGCTGGTCGAACGATGCCACGCGATCGGGCGGATCCTGCGCTCGAAACTCGGCGACCTTCGAGAGGACCATCCGACCGTCGTGCGGGACGTCCGGGGCGAGGGCCTCCTCGTCGGCATCGAGTTGTTCGGGGAGAGGAGGCGGAAACGCGGCGAATTGCATCCCGCGTGGGAGCGGGTCGAGTCCCTCTGGAAAGGCCTCTGGAACGCAAGCATCCGGGTGACGACCAACGACGACGGCTCGTCGATCCTGCTGTGTCCTCCGTTCACGGTCACGGAAGCCCAGGTGGACCGCCTCATCGAGCGGCTGGACGTCACGCTCCGTGCCGCGTTACCGGGCTAAACGGGACTCCAAGTCCATCGACGATGCCTCGGCCGCGGCTTCGCCCGATGGGCGAGCAAAAGAAAAAGGGGGAGTCCGGCGCCCTATGGCGCCGGCCCGTTGAGGAGGTTCTACGGCTCATGCGTGAGGTTCGACGTGCTTCTCGATGAGGAGATACACGTTATCCATCGTGCCATCCTGGTCGATGTCTTCCGCGTGGTACTCGACGAAGATCCACTCGTGCGTGTCGGGCGTCCCGTCCTGGTTCGGATCGGTCATGCGCTCCGCGCGGAACGTCAGGTCGACCTTCTCGAACACGCCGTTGGAGTCCGCATCGACCGCCTGCGCATCGAGGCGCAGGTACGCCGTCATCTCGGGCACGCCGTTCTCGTCCTCGTCCAGGACCGCGGATCCGCGGGCCGTGACGGTGGCGAGCTCCGGGTGGCCGTCGTCGTTGGCGTCCGTCGCCTGGGCGTACGCGACGAAGGCGGCCTCGTACTCCGGCACGCCGTTGTGGTTCGCGTCGCGGACGTCGCTCGCATGGATCGTCACGTTCGCGCTCTCGAACGCGCCGTTCGAGTTCTCGTCGACCGCGAGGAGATCGATCGTGGCGCCGCGCGCCTCGTCGACCACGCCGTCGGAGTCGAAGTCGAGTTCCTGCGTCGCGACGAAGGCCAGCTCAATCCGGTCCGCGTACTCGTCCTCGATCGCGTTCACGACGACGCCGTCCACGGTCGCATAGGAGTGGTCCTCGGGGAAGCCGTCGTCGTTGCGGTCGACGAACGCCTCCGCGCGGATCGTCAGGGTGGCCCGCTCGAAGATGCCGTTCGAGTTCTCGTCCGTGGCCTCGAAGGCCCCGTCGAGGCTCGCGCGGTACTCCGCGATGCCGTCCTGGTCCATGTCCCGGACGACCGCGCCGCTCAGCGCGATTCGGGCGAGCTCCGGGAAGCCGTCGTCGTTCGAGTCCGTCGCGAGGGCCGTGACCTCGAGCGCCTTTCGAACCTCGATCACGCCGTCCGAGTTGAGGTCCGCGCGGCCGTACACGTAGATGCGGCCGTCGAGTTCCTCCGCGAACCCGTTCGAGTTCGCGTCCGTGCGGGCGAAGGAGAGCTCGAGTCCGTGGGCGAGCTCATCGTAGCCGTCCATGTTGCGGTCGAGCGCCTCGTACGCCGTCACGTCGACGGAGGCGGTCTCGTTGTTGCCGTCGCTGTCCGCGTCGCGCGTGCTCGCGGCGAGGTCGAGCGCCCCGCGGTACTCCGCGGTGCCGTCGTCGCCGATGTCGTACGTCTGGAAGACGTGGATCTCGAGGTCCACGGCGTCCTGCGTGCCGTCGCTGCCGGCGTCGGTCATGCAGATCCCGCCGGAGACGGTGCGGACGAACTCCGCGTTACCGGACTCGTTCCGGTCGAAGCGCTGCTCGCCGGCGAACGTCGCCATGAGGCTCTCGGGCTTCTGGTCCTCGTTCGCGTCCTTGATGCTGACGGTCCACAGCGCGCGTGCCGTGTACTCGTGCACGCCGTTCTCGTTCGGGTCGGCGAAGGCCTCGACGCCTTGGCGGCCCTCGAGGGCGTTGAACTTCCCGTTGGAGTCGTTGTCCCACACCTGGAAGTCCCGCGCGATCGTCAGGCCCGCCTCGGCCGCTCCATCGTGGTCCGCGTCGAGGACGCACGTGCCGAGCATGCGGACGTGGACGTACTCCGGGTTGCCGTCGTGGTTCGCGTCCGTCGCGGTGATCTCCCGCGTCCACGAGCAGCCGTCGTCCGAGGTTTGCGGGGCGACGAAGTGCTCGATGTCCGACGCGCCTCGCACGGCATCCGCGTCGCGCGGCACCACGCCGAATCCGAGGGAGTCGAGCGAATCGTTGCTCAGGTCATTCCTCGTCTCGTTGAGCTCGCGCAGAGCGGGGACGTCCGTCCCCACGGGGTCCGGGTTCCGCTCCGACTCGCTGGCCGGCGCGGCCGTCGAGTTCGCGGGCGCATCCGAGGGTCCCGTCGACGCGACCTCTTCCGCGGGCGGGGCGGGCGTCGCGGCGGGCGCGGACGAGGCCGACATGATCACGCGGCCCTGGCTCGCGTCCTCTGCGCCGAGCGCGGTGAGGGTTGCGCCGCTATTCAAGGGCCGATAGCCCAAGAGGCGCAGGTACGTTCCGTCGCGCATGAGACCGCCACTCAGACTCGGGAGGACGGCAGCGCTCACCGCGACCACTCCTAGCGCAATGGCCAGCGCCAGGAAGAGGGCGCGTGGCGGGCGTTTCGAGACGCAATAGGCTTGCATCGGGATTTGCCACCTTTTGCATGCATACCCGCGCGCGAGGGGATATCCGGCCCCGTAAGAGTCTTCCCGATGGCTTTAAGTGGAGCCGCGTCGGCGATTCAGAAACACGTTCTCAGAATCGATTCCATCACTTCGATGCGCGCCTCGATTCCACCGGCCCGACTTTCCCGGAGCGCCTACGTGCCGGGAGGCATCGGACGTTCGGGTGGCGATCCCGGAGACTTTCGACGTCGCAGTCGCTCGAGGAGGAAACCCACCGCCGCACCCCCGGCAGCCCCGGCCGGTCCCAGGAGGAACAAGGTCCAGGAGGGCTGCCCCCCACTGCGAGGCACCCCCGTCGTGCCGGCTTCCGACGTGAAGGAATCGGCGATCCAGAGGAACAGAGGATCGTAGCGCGTCCACGCTCCGTAGGGGGACGTGAACGTGAGGACCCACGCCCGACGGACCGTGGGGTCAGCCGCCAGGACCTGGCGCTGGTAGATGCGACCCAGCCCCGAGCCCCATTCGTAAGAATAGGTTACCGCGACGAGGCGTTCGATCGCATACGGCCGGGGCGACTCGCGCGCCATGAAGAAGGGTAGGCTCGACAGCTCCAGGTATCCGGCCTCCGCCTCCGCGAGGAGACCGCTCTCCGTGTACGCCGGGACGCCCTCCAGGGCGAGCACGTTCATCTGGGCGCCCGCCGGCTCCGTCATGACCGCCTCGAAGCGGACCTCCTCGAAGGTGACGTCGCGCTCGAGGGACCAGTTCGATGGATACTCGACTGAGAAGGCGGCGTCCGTGTCGGTGTATCGGACCATGGGTGGGATGTAAAGGACCCAGGTGACCGAGACGTCCTCGTTGCCAGCCCAATCCCGGGCCCGGATCAGCAGCATGTTCCCTCCCGGTTCCAGGGTCATCGTGTACGCAAAGGCCCCCGTGTCCGGATTGACGGACAGGAGCTCGAGATTCGCCGTGGCCTCCTGAAGCGTCGCGTCGACGATCCGCCCGGTCACTGTGGCCTCCGGGACGCGATAGACCGCCTCGAGCGCGTCGACGTGAATGGAGGGCGCGGTGAAGTCCATCGTGAAGGACCAGGCACGCGTCCGCGTCTGTCCGTCGGGATCGGTGCCCGTGATGATCACGTGATGGGTCCCTTCGGCCCATGGGGATATCGGGTTGTAAAAGACGAAAGACCACTCCGGGTTGTAGGTCGGGATGAAGACAGTCCCGTCCACATAGAGCCTTACGGTCACGGGATCGATCCCGCCGCTCACGAACGCCAAGATGCTCCAATCGGCCCGGGACTCCACCGCACCGTCCCGGGGGAGGAAGTCCGTGAATCCGGGAGAAAGAGGGACCGCGCGGATGGCGTTCGCATTCGTGCCCGCGGGGACGATCACGTACGCGACCCGCCGGTCCGTGTCGACCGCGATCGACTGGACCGTCAAGGGGCCCGGAGCGTCCGCCGCATCAAAGGCGTATCGGCTCGCCGCGAGTGATTCATTCAGCCGGACCCAGTCGATGAACCGCACCCTCCAGAAGTACGCGTCCGCCCCGGTCGGGTCGAGGGCGACCTCGCCCGTGCGGTTGACATCGGAGAGGAGGCCCAGCGTGAGTGCGTCGTAGACGTAGCCGGAGGAGAACACAAGCCGCTCCCCATCCGGGGTAAGGGCCGCGAAGCCGGAGAATCCCACGTCTTCGCCGGCCACGATCCGCGTGGGCGGCATAGTGGATATGTTGTACACCAGGGCGGTCGATGGATAGAGGATGTACAGGCGGTCCCGCGCGGAATCCACGCGGACCTGGGACCAAGGGCGGATGCCGCAAGGCGGACTGTTCATGGTCGTTTCGACGACGAAGTCCGGAAGGCGGATGATCAGGACCGCCCCTTCGCACGTGATGACGGGAGATCCCAGACTGATGACCAGGCGATCCTCTCCATAGAAGGCCAGGTCCCACAGGGGATCGCCCGAGACGGATCCCTGGTAGGTCACCTGGAACGTCTCGGGATCCAGGAGGCGCAAGAAGCCGCTCTGGGATCCGACTGCGAGTGTCGATCCGCTCGGGCTCAGCGCGAGGCCCGCGGGCTCTCCGAACGCCATCCGCGTGATCTCCTCGTGCGTTGCGAGGTCGATCACGACCAGGCCGACAATCTTCTCGTCCCAGGACCACGCATCGGTCGCGTACAGGCGGCCTCGGGCACGGTCGATCTCAACGTCGACGAATTGGCCCTGCGGAGTAATCCGCGTGGAGCCGTCCGTCCCGGCGTGCGGCGCCATTACCCCCGGCGCGGACAGCGCCAGCAAGACGAACAGGAGTCCCCCCACGAGGATTGGCGCCCGACGCATGCGCAATCGACCATACACCCAGGAGGGCTTAAGGCTAGTCTCCCGTGAGATTGCGGCAGGGCTCGACCGCATGGATCGGTGCCCAGACTGTCCTAACGGATTAAATAGCCGCGCCCCGCATCGGCGCGCGACCCATGCCCTCCCGGCCGTACAAGGACCTCGTCATCTACGGATGCTTCGTCCTGAACCGGCTCGTGGCGGACATGCGGATCGATCTGTACCAAGATGGACTCGAGGCGAAGCTCGACTCGGTGCTGCCGACGCAGGAGGGCCTCTCGAAGGAGGAGGTGAAGCGGGAGATCAAGTCGAACCATTTCATGACGGACCGCGTGATCGAGGGATTGCAGAAGGAAGGCCACGTGACCGTCGAGGTCGTCGACGGGCACTACCGCATCCGCATCACGCGCGACGGCGTGCTCCACATCCGCCGGTACAACGAGTTCTACAGAAAGATCTACGACGAGCAGATCCGGGACCACTATCGCTTCACGAAGGCGCCGTTCTGGCTCCGCGACTAGGCTTCGTGGGTGCCGCTCTCGGGCGGCTCGGCCGCCGCCGCCTCCGGTTCGGCAGCTGGCTTCGGCGGATGGCGACCCTCATAGACGCCGACGACCTCGATCGCCCCTTCGGCGACATGGACCTCGGTCGGGCGGAACGGATAGGCGGATAGCATCCCGGAGATGAACCGCTCCCCGGCCGCGGAGGTCGCGGGCGTCAAGTCCGTCTCCACGCGGATGCGGATCCTCGAGCGGCCTTTTTCGTCGCCCGCCCGCCGCACGTCGATGAGCCGCTCCGCAACGAGCGGTAGGAGCCTTTCGGCGCCGACCTGCAGGTCCTCGATCGTCGGATACATGACCCGGAGGACGTCGCCCAGCTGCCTCCCGGCCTGGAACCACTCCTTCCCGAGCCAGTCCGGGTCGGTTTCATGGAGTCGGTCGACCATCTTCCCGATGAGCGTTCGGGGGAGGAGCGGCATCCCGCCGACGTCCTTCGACACCCGCATCGTCTTCCACGCGGGCAGGATCTCCGCCGGGCTGCCCCCTTCGGAACACAGGCGGAGGGCGGCCTCCAGGAGCTCGTTCGCGAGGGCGTACGCCGTCTTGCCGCGACGGGAGGCCTCGGCCGTGAGGCGCTCCGCGGTCCATCTCTCCACTTCGACCTGCGTTTTCGACATCCTGTCGACCGGCTGCGCTCGATTCTCAAAGGTGATATTCTCACCCGCGGTAATATCCCCTCTGATTCAAGGCGGTGCGTTTGCAACACAGCCCCGGAGGGCCGCAGGCGTGGACCGCCCTCGGCGGGCGTCCGGGGGCTTCAGGCGGGGGCGGGTCGCCCGCCGGAAGGCACGGCCGAGTCGACGACGAGCGGGATGAAGTCGTAGGTGCCGTCGGCGCGCTCGACCGCGAGCTCGAGGGAGCACGCGAACGTCGACCCGCGGATTCGGACCCGCACGGCCTCTTTCGTCAAGAACTCGTAGACATCCGGGGTGACGCTTTCGTCCTTCTTCGCGCGCCACAGCACGAGGATCCGCGCCGGTGGGATCCGGGTCGCGACGGCCACGTCCTCGACCGCGGCCTTCAGGGCGTGGAGGTCCGCGAGGGTCGGGGCGTGCTCGAACGCCTTCACGAAGACCGCGAACCCCGGCAGGCCGACGTTCAGGATGCGCCACACCGGCGTGGGCGGCTGTCGGATGTACGCATCGAATGAGTACGTGAGGCCCGTCTTCCCAGTGAGCAGGGCCGGGACCGCGACGGATCCGGGGATCGCCAGAATCCCTCGGACGTCGGCGCTCGTCCCCGCCAGGTAGGTGAGGATCCGCTGGACGGCGTCCTTCCCCTCCGGGACGTACACGACCGGGTCGGCCTGGCGCA
>WNGB01005516.1_pt1 | contig 18890 bp, 19 predicted proteins | sample 5400681 | NCBI WGS metagenome assembly WNGB01 (sample SAMN13153367, study PRJNA577476) | soil metagenome | isolation source: 115 cm soil or saprolite under grassland replicate 2 | place: USA:California | collected 2016-06-15
GCCGGCCGACACCCCCGTGGATCACCACCAGGCTCAACGGACGCTTCGCCCCCTATCTCAATCTGGAGACGTTCAAGCTCGCCCGCTACGCGAACGATCTCCGGCAGGGCGAGAATGCGTTTCGAAAGATCGACTATCTGTACTTCCTGGACGGAGGGCTGGCGGACAACCTGGCCATTCACGGTCTCCTCGAGACCATCTCGTCACCCTACGCGGCCCCCATCATCGCCGGCCAGAGCTCCGGCCTCACCGACAGCCACACCATCCTCGATGCGCTGAACGCGGGGAGAATCAAGAAGCTGGCGGTGATCGTCATCAACGCCCGCGCCGATGCCGCCAATACCATCTCGCAGACGGCTTCCCGTCCCGGGATCGTGGAGATGATCGAGAGCGTGACGTCCATTCCGCTGTCTTCCACCACCTCGAGCGTGAACTCACAGATGAATGTCCTTCTCGCCGAGCTGAAAGCGGCGGGTGGAGGCGGGGCCGGCGATCCCCGGTTCACGGGGCTCAAGATCTACGGGGTGCAGGTCGATTTCGACCAGCTGCGGAGCAGCGACCCGCGCCAGCGCGAGCTGCACATCAAGGCCAATGCCATCCCCACCGCGTGGTCCATCAGCAAGGAGAACCGCGACGTGCTCGAGGAGGCGGGGACGATTCTCCTGCACCAGCATCCGTGCTTTCAGCGGCTGCTCATGGACATGGACATCAAGGCGGCGTTCATCGATCCCGCCTTCGCCACGGCCGGGTGCCGCCAGACCTCAGACTGACGAATGATCGGGCCGAGGCCTCGCCCCCACCCTCTTCCCCTACCACCGGGAAGCCGAGGGCGCCGCTCACCATGTCGCGAACCGCAGCCTCGACCGCGACATCCGTGGCCGTCACCACGTCGCGCCCACCCTTCGAGGTGATCGCCTCCGCGCCGACTCGACGCCGAGCGAGCGCGAGGGCTTGCCTCACCGCGTCGACCGCCACGAGCGTCTCCGGGCGGAATGCGCCCGTCATTGCTCATCCTTCGCGCCGACGGGAATCAGCGCTTCACTTTCGCCCAGGCGGCGGCTCCCCACGGACGGCTCGGGTACTGGACGGAGAGAATCTCCACCTCTTGCCCGCGCGAGAGGACCGAGAGCACCCGGCCCTCGTTGTGCTGGCCGGTCGCCGAGTCGCCACGCAGGTAGACGTCGTCACGGGCCCGCACGCGTGCTCCGGGCTTGAGCGCGCTGGTGGGGACGGTCTCGATCGTCTCCGGACTTCCCGTCAGCCACTTTCCGTCCGGGCCATCCGTCTTGCCGAGATACATCCACCCCGCCGCCTCCGTGGACGAGGCCGGCGCCACCTGGGCGATCAGCTGCTGCTGGGTGAGCAGGCTGCTCTTGGCCGCACGGTCGGCCTTGGCCGTCTCCTGGAGCGAGGCCTGCACATCGCGGGAGATCGAGGCGAGAGCGGACTTCACGTTCACGTCGGTGGTCTTCTTGTCCAGGGCCTCGAGCTGCGCGACGAAATCCTTCAGCCTCCCCTCGACCTGAGAAATCGCGTCGCCCGCTCCCTTGGCCTGGTCGGACGATGCCTTGATCGCCTTCTCCCACTCGAAGCCCAGGAGTGACCCCTTGGTGAAACCGGCCCGCTCGAGAAGGCCATTGAAGCGCTCGGGCAGGAGCAGCAGCATCAGGAAGCCCGCGACCAGCAAGGCCTCGCGGGCCACAGCGAGGCAATCTTTGGCCATGGCCACGTACCGTGGATTCGTCGACGGGGCGGGCTCGGACATGGGCGCCTCCCTCAGCGCGTGCGAAGCGTGGGACCCCGGCGCGCGTCAGCGACCCACGCCCTCGATGGCGAGCTCTTCCCGGAGCGCCTGGGCCAGCCGCGCATACTGCTCGGGGCTGTTGTAGAGCTGCGCGGAGATCCGGAGCAGGCGCTTCGGCGGGGCGGGCCAGCGCATGATGGGTACCTCGATGCGCCAGCCGTCGAAGAGACGCCCCTGTATCGGATCGCGGACGCGCCATCCCGTCTCCACGGCCGGGCTGTCGGGCAGCATGATGCTGGCCAGCGAGCCGATCATGGCATCCGGGCACGGGGGCGTGCTGCCTGCGGCCACGCACAGGAGCTCGCGGGCGGCCAGGGCGAGGGCGCGATTTCGCTCCATGAGAGCCGGCCAGCCCCCGGACACCAGCTTGCCCAGGTAGTCGATGGCCTTGGGCACGGTGAGCCACGCCGTCGGATCCTGTGTCCCCATCCAGTCGAACTCGAGGCGGAAGCGCGAGCGGCCCGGCCGCACCCCGGTGGCGCCGTGACTGATGGTCAGAGGATGGATATCGGCCTGCCGATCGCGACGCACCCAGAGAAAGGCCGAGCCCTTCGGCGCGCACATCCACTTGTGGCAGTTGGCACTGTAGTAGGTGGCCCCGAGCGTGCGGAGATCGAGCGGGATCATGCCCGGCACGTGCGCTCCGTCCACCAGCGTCTCCACGCCGCGGCGGGCGAGCTCGGCGATGAGGCGCTCCGCGGGCAGGATGAAGCCCGTGGGGCTCGTGATGTGGTCGAGCAGGGCCAGGCGCGTCCGCGGCGTCACCTTGGCCATCACGGTGTCGACGATGGCATCCGACGAGGGCACGGGAAACGGGATGACAGCGACGATGACGCGGGCGCCCGTCCGCTCCGCCACGAAGTCCAGGGTATTGCGGCAGGCGGCATAGGCGTGATCGGTGGTGAGGAGCTCGTCGCCCGGCGAGAAGGCGAGCGATCGCAGCACGGCGTTGACGCCACCCGTGGCATTGCTGATGAAGGCGAGATCATCCGCATCGGCGCCCACGAAAGCGCCGAGGGCCTCCCGCGCCGTGTCCAGGCGGCCGTCCAGGTCGCGGCCGAGGAAGCGCACCGGCTCGGCCTCCATCTCCTCGCGCAGCGCCGCCTGATGGTCGAGGACCTCGCGCGGGCAGGCCCCGTACGAGCCGTGATTCAGAAACGCGATGCCGCGCTCGAGCGGCCACAGCGCGGCCAGCCCCGCGGGCGCCGTCACGCCGGCCGGCCCGTGAACTCCGGCATCACTTCCTTGCCGAGCCGCGCCAGCTGCTCGAGCATGGCGGCCTGCGGCGTGCCCATGCTGTTGCTCAGGTGCACGTGCTCGAGGCCGGGGAATCGCTCCTCGAGCGAGTGCAGGTACGCGATCAGCTCCTCGGGCGGCCCCGCGAACCACGCGCCCACTTTCATGTAGTCCTCGACGCTGGGGACGCCCGCCGCGCCCCAGCCCCCGCGCTTCGTCGACGCTTCGAGTTGGACCGGCGTGATGCCCGGCACGAAGCCGAGTGGCCCGAACATCTTCACGTGCTCCTCGTACCAGGGGGTGACCTCGCGCACCCCGCGCTCACGCGAGTCGGCGAGGTGATAGAAGATGCCGAGGCTCAGCCCCTCGCCGAGTTGGTAGTCGAGGCCCGCGCGCTCCGCCGCGTCCCGGAAGGCGTAGATCGACTTCTCCGCCATGGTGGCCGCCCCGCCCCCGATCAGCCCCTTGATCCGGTGCTTCATCATGAAGTCGAGGCCGCGGACCCCCGCGCTCACCACGGGCTGCCAGCATTCGACCGGGCGACGGAGGGGCCGCGGCACCAGGGTGATCTCCTTGAGCTCGTAGCCGCGATAGGGCACGGCGGGCGGGAGGGTGTAGTGCTTGCCCTGATGGGAGAAGGACTCCTGATTGAAGGCCTTCATGACGATGTCGACCTGCTCCTCGAAGAGCTCGCGATTGGCGTCGGCGTCGAGCATGGGCGCGCCGAAGGTCTCGACCTCGCGGGTGTGGTAGCCGCGGCCCACTCCGAAGACGACCCGCCCCTTGCTGAGGATCTCCGCGGTGGCGAAATCCTCGGCCAGCCTCAGGGGGTGCCACATGGGGGCGATGTTGAATCCGCATCCGATGCGCAGGCGGGAGGTGAGGTGCGCGAGATGCACGCCGACCATCATGATGTTGGGAATGCACTCGTAGCCCTCGTGCTGGAAGTGGTGCTCGGCCAGCCACAGGGTGTAATACCCGTGCTCGTCCATGACGCGGGCGATCGCCTCGCTCTTCGCGAACACCGTGGCCAGATGCTCGTTCGGGTAGCGCCGCTCGTTGGCGGGGGTGGCGAGCTGCCCCATGTCGCCCAGATCGACGTGCCCCGCGTAGACGTTGGAAAACTTGGTGATCATGTCGAATCCTTTCCCTAGGGCCCTTCGGTGGCCGGAGTGGACAGCCCGCGCGGAGGAAATTGCCGGGCGGGAAAGTTCCGGAGCGCGTCCTCGTCGAGCTCGAGGCCGAGGCCGGGCCGCTCGGGAACCGCGATGTAGCCGTGGCGGACCTCGAAGGCCGGCCGCGCGATCTCCCGCCCCCGCGCCTCGAAGTTCACGAAATACTCCGTGATGAGGAAGTTCGGAATGGCTGCGGAGACCTGCAGGGTGGCTGCCAGCCCCACGGTGGTGCTGTTGTAGTTGTGGGGCGACACGGTCACCAACGAGGGCTCGGCCATCTGGGCGATGGCGCGCAGCTCCATGATGCCGCCGCAGTTGCACACGTCGGGATTGACGATGTCGGCCGCGCGCAGCTCGAAAGCACGGCGGAACTCCGCGCGCGTGTAGAGCTCTTCGCCCGTCACGATGGGGATGCCGATCTGCCGGCGGCACTCCGCGAGGGCCTCCAGATTCGTCGAGGACACCGGCTCCTCGTACCAGAAGGGTCGGTACGGCTCCAGGGCGCGGGCGATGCGCACGGCGTGCATGGGGGCGAGGCGCCGGTGCACCTCGATGAGGAGATCGATCCGGGGACCGACGGCCTCGCGCACCGCGGCCACCGTGGCCACCGCCTGCTCCTCCGCCTCGAGCGGGATATGCGTACGCCACGGCCCGGGAAACGGGTCGAACTTGAGCGCGGTGAAGCCGCGGCCCACCGTCTCCCGCGCCCGCGCCGCGTACTCGGCGGGGGCACCGTGGCCGTACCAGCCATTGGCATAGACGCGGATGCGCTCCCGGCAGGCCCCGCCCAGGAGCTCGTGCACGGGGACTCCATGGCGCTTGCCCGCGATGTCCCACAGCGCCTGCTCGAGACCGCTCACCGCGCTCCAGAAATCCATGGCCCCGCGCTTGGCCGCGAAGTCGTGGTACGCCATGTGGACGAAGTGGGTGATGTGCGCGGCGTCCCGCCCGATGAGATAGCGGGCGAGCGCCTCCACGTGGGCCACGATGCTCGCGTCGCGATCGGCCTGGGTATAGCACTCGCCCCATCCGTGCGGCCCGCCCTCCGTCTCCACCTTGACGAAGAGCAGGTTCTTGCCGCCACCGAGATCGACGAGAAAGGGCGTGATCCCTTTGACACGCATGTCCGCGACTCTACCAGAATCCGGCCGTCATGATACGATTCGGCGCGGTTCGACACTCCGCATTCGAAGAGAGAGAGGCCTCCATGACCGAGCGCGCGCTCGCGGGCATCCGCATCCTGGACCTGACGCAGTTCGAGGCGGGCACGTCGTGCACCCAGCTCCTCGGCTGGCTCGGCGCGGACATCATCAAGATCGAGCCCATCGGCGGCGAGCAGTCACGGCGGAACCGGCCGGAGGTACCCGGGCTCGACGCGATGTTCTTTCTCCTCTTCAACGCGAACAAGCGGAGCGTCACCATCGACCTGAAGCATCCCGACGGCCGCGCCCTCTTCCTCCAGATGGCCGAGCGCGCCGACGTGGTGGTGGAGAACTTCGCCCCCGGCCTCATGGAGCGACTGGGGCTCGGCTGGGAGGCCCTGCGCGCCGTCAACCCCCGCCTCATCTTCGCGCGCCTCAAAGGCTTCGGCCTCTCCGGGCCCTATCACGAGTACAAGAGCTTCGACATGATCGCCCAGGCCACGGGCGGCGTGATGAGCGTCACGGGCTTTCCGGATCGCGAGCCCGTGCTCTGCGGCGCCAATATCGGCGACAGCGGGGCGGGGGTGCACATGGCGGCGGGCATCATGGCCGCGTTAATCGAGCGGGGACGCACCGGCCGGGGGCAGGTGGTGGAAGTGTCGATGCAGGAGGCGGTGGCCAATCTCACGCGCCAGCGCTATGTCGCCCACTACCGCGACGGCAGGCCCACGGCGCGCCGGGGCAACAATGCCCCGCCCGGCGCCGTCCCCGACGGCCTCTATCCGTGCGCGCCGGGCGGGCCGAACGACTACGTGTACATCTACGTGCAGCCGATGAACCAGGGCATGTGGTGTGACTTTGCCCGCGCCATCGGCCGCGAGGATCTGCTGAGCGACCCGCGCTGCGTGGACGCGCCCACGCGCTGGAAGCACGTGGACGCCCTCAACGAGATCACGCGGGCGTGGACGGGCGCGCGCTCCAAGCAGGAGGTGATGGCCACCCTCGCCAAGGCGGGCGTGCCGTGCGGGGCCGTGCTGGACACGGGCGAAGTGCTGGACGATCCGCACCTGAACGCCCGCGACGCCATCGCCACCATCGACCATCCGACGCGCGGACGGTTCCGTGTCCCCGCCTGCCCCATACGGCTCTCCGGCTCCGAGCCCGTGACCACCCCGCCGCCGCTGGCCGGGCAGCACACCGAGGAAGTGCTGACCGAGGTGCTTGGGATCTCGGCGGCTCGGGTGGCCGAGCTGAGGGCGAGGAAGATCGTGTAGTCCACTTCTTCCACGAACGCCCCCTCACCTTGCCCTCTCCCCCTCCGGGGGCGAGGAGATCGCGTGGTGTATCATCCGGCCGATGGCCATTCTGACAACGGCGTCGGTCTCCGCATCGCGTCTGGGATCGGTTCGCACCAAGTTGATGGCCACGCTGTTCGTGGCGCAGGTCTGCGGCAGCGCGGGGCAGTCCATCGTCCTTGCCGTGGGCAGCATCCTCGCCGCCCGCATCACGGGGACGAATACGTGGTCGGGTCTGCCCGGGGCCGTCGGCGCGCTCGGCACCGCCCTGGCGAGCTGGCCGCTCGCCCGTCTCATGGCGCGCTCGGGCCGCCGGCCGGGCCTCGCCCTGGGCTATGGCCTCGCCATCGTCGGCGCCCTCCTCGGCATGGCGGGCGTGGCCGTGCGCAGCTTCCCCCTGATGCTGGCCGGCATGGCGCTCTTCGGTATCGCGAGCACCTCGAATCTCCTCGCGCGCTATGCCGCGGCCGACGTGAGCACGGGCGCGCAGCGGGGCCGGGCCATGGGGCTGATCGTCTGGGGCTCCACGGTCGGATCGATGATCGGCCCGAACCTGATGGGCCCGGCCCTGCACCTGGGCGCGCTCCTCGGTGTCGAGTCGACGGCGAGCGCCTTCCTCGTCTCGGTGGCCGGCTATGCGCTGGGGGCGCTCCTCATCCAGATCTTCCTGCGCCCCGACCCGCTGACCCTGGCGCGACAGGCGCAAGAAGTCGCCGACGCGGGTGCGCCCGCCGTCACCGCCCGGAGCCTCGGCGTCATCCTCAACGACGTGCGCGTCCAGATCGCCCTGGCCACCCTCACGGTCAGCCAGTTCGTCATGATCAGCACGACCTCCACATCGCCTCTCTACCTCCACGACCAGGGTCACACCGTGCAGACCATCGGCCTCGCCGTGTCGCTGCACCTCGCCGGGATGTACGTGACCTCGCCGCTCGCGGGATGGCTCAGCGATCGCTTCGGCCGCCTGCTCATCATCGGTGCCGGCGCGGTGATCCTGATTGTCGCCGTGATGCTGGCGGGGCTGGGCCCGGGCAGCGATCGCCTCCTCGTCATCCTCGCCCTCTTTCTGAACGGCGTGGGCTGGAACATGGCCTTCGTGGCGGGGAGCGCGCTCCTCACCGATGCCCTCGCCCCCAACGAGCGGGCGTCGGTCCAGGGACTCGCCGATCTCTTCATGGGCCTGATGGGCGCCCTCGGCTCGGCCACCGGCGGTATGATCCTCGGCATCTGGGGCTTCGCCATTCTGAATGCCGTGGGCGCCGTGCTGGTGCTGGGCCCGCTCGCCGTCACCTTGCTGCGGCGCCAGGCACTCGCTCCCCGGGAGGGCTGATCCATGACGGAGCTGATGGCGAAGCACGGCAACGCTCCCCTCACTCGCCCGGTGAAGGAGCAGATCTTCGGGCTGAACGCGGCCAGGCTCTTCAACGTGGACGTGAGCGCCAAGCGCCACGAGATCCCCCAGGACTACCTGAGCCGGATGAAGATGAGCTACCTCGAGGAGGGCCCGGCGCCCAGTCACCGCTGGTACGGCTGGGTCACGGGATAGCCGGGCTCCGCTCGTTCACCGCATCATGCCCGGCAGCCAGAGGGAGATGATGGGGAAGGCGACGAGGATGGCGAGCCGGATGACGTCGGCCCACATGAAGGGCAGGACGCCGCTGAACACGGTGCCCGTGCTCACCTCGGGCAGGAGGGTCTTGAGCACGAACATGTTCATGCCCACGGGAGGGCTGATGAGACCGATCTCGACCACGCACACGATGATGATGCCGAACCAGATCGGATCGAAGCCCAGGTGCACGATCACCGGGAAGAACACGGGGATGGTGAGGAGGATCATGGAGAGCTCCTCCATGGCCGTGCCCAGCACCACGTAGACCGCGCAGATGGCCCCCACCACCATGGTCGGGCTCAGGTTGAAGCGCGTGACCCAGTGGTTGAGATCGTTGGGCATGGTCGTGATGTTGACGAATTCCGCGAAGATCAGCGCGCCGATCAAGATCATGAAGAGCATGGACGTGGTGCGCGCGCTCTCGAGGAGGGCCGCGTAGAGCGTTTTCCAGGTGAGGGCGCGGCGCCACAGCGCGAAGACCATGGCCCCGAAGGCACCCATGGCCGCGCCCTCGGTGGCGGTGAAGAAGCCGATGTAGATACCGCCCATCACGAAGAAAAACAGCGCGGCCACCGCCCACACGTCCTCGAGGGCGAGCAGGCGCTCACCCCAGGTCGATCGCTCGCCCGGCGGGCCCGAGGCCGGATCGCGCCAGGTCATGTATTGCACGGCGCCGCAGAGCAGGATGGCGCCGAGGATCCCGGGGAGGATGCCCGCCGCGAACAGCTTGCCGATATTGGTCTCGGTGAAGACGCCGTAGATCACCATGATGGTCGACGGGGGGATCATGATGCCGAGGGTGCCCCCACCCGCCACCACGCCGGCGGCGAGCCGGTCGGAGTAGCCGAAGCGCTTCATCGAGGGATAGGCCACCTTGGCGAAGGTGGCGGCGGTGGCGATCGACGAGCCGCAGATCCCCCCGAAAGCCGCCGAGGCCCACACGGTGGCCATGGCCAGTCCACCCCGCAGGTGACCGATGAAGGCGTAGGCGGCGCGGAAGAGCTCCTGGGACATGCCCGCGCGCGTGACGAAGTTGCCCATGAGGATGAAGAGCGGCACCACGGAGAGGGTGTAGCTGCGTCCCGTCTCGTACAGCTTGGTCTGGATGGTCGCGGCGGCCACCATCCAGTTCCAGTCGCGCATGTAGGCGTAGCCCACGAACCCTACCATGGCCATGGCGAACGAGATGGGCACCCGCAGGCAGCACAGCGCCATCATCGCGGTGAGCCCGACGAGGCCCTCGATCATCGGCGCTCGAACGCCTTGTAGAGGTGGATGAGGGCCGCGAGGGCGAGGCTGGCGGCCATGAAGTACACGAACGGCCCGTACACGATGCGGAGCACGTCGGTGGTGTCGCGGTAGCCCCAGATGCGATCGGCCTTGAGCCATACCAGCCAGGCGAGGAGGAACATGAAGGCCGCGTTCACGAGCTGGACGAGGCGCCCGAGCCGGCGCTGCGCGCGCGGCCCGAGGACGCGATCGATGAAATCCATCACGGCGTGCTCGTCGGAGAACGAGACGAGGGGCAGCCCCGCGAAGATCAGCACGAGCAGCATCAGCTCGGTCACTTCGAAGGCCCCACGCAGAGGCCGGTTGAAGGCGTAGCGCGCCACCACGTCCACCACGGTGAGCAGCATCATGGCGAAGAGGATGGCGGAGGCGACCACGCCGAGCAGGGCATCGGCGCGCCGCTCCCACCGCGGCTCGACCGCGCCGCTCACTTGCCGGCGGCGACCTTCTTCAGCTCTTCACGGAACTCCGCGAGGATCTTTGCCGCGTCCACGCCCTTGGCGTTGGCCTTCTTGATCCACTCGTCGACGATGGGAGCCGAGCGCTTCTGGACCTCGGCCACGAAAGCCGGGTTGGCGTTGACGATCTTGACCCCGGACTTCTTCAGCGCCTCCATGCCCTTCTTGTCCGCCTCGTCCCACGAGGCGCCGGCCAGCCGCGCGATGTGCTCTCCGGACAGCTTCTCGATGGCGGCCTGATCCTCTTTGGGAATCTTGTTCCACTTGTCCTCGTTCATGAAGAAGCCGAAGGCCGAGCTGTACATGCCGCCCGGGAAGAGGGTGGCCTGCTCGAGCACGGTGTCGAGCTTGAAGGAGACGACGGATTCGAGCGGGAAGAAGACGCCGTCGGCCACCCCGGACTGCAGGAGCTCGTACGACTCGGGGGCCGGCTTGACGAAGGCCGAGGTGCCGAGGGCCTTCGCCACCGCCTCCGCGATGCCGCCGCCCGTGCGGATCTTCAAGCCCTGGATGTCGTTGATGCCGGAGACGGGTCGCTTGGTGAACATCTGCCCCGGGCCGTGGGTGAACACGCCGAGCTGCTTCACGCCCTTGTACTCGCCCACCTTGTCGAAGTACTTCCAGTAGATGCGCGAATAGGCGACGGAGTTGATGAGCGCCGTCTCCCCTGCCCCGGGCAGCTCCGCCATGAGAGGCAGAACGTGGCGGGCCGGCGTGTAGCTCGCGGTCACGAACGAGAGATCCACGAGGCCGTCCCGGACCGCGTCGAAGGTGCCCGGAGGGGCCGACGGATGCTTGGGCAGCATGGTGAACTTGACGCGGCCGCCGGTCGCCTTCTCCACCTCGGTCGCCCAGCCCTGGACCACCACGCTCGTCAGGTGATGCTGAGGCGACACCCACGACGACATGGTGAGGGTGGTCTGGGCGACGGCGGGCTGGGCGGCGGCCACGAGGCCGGCGGTCAACAGAGTGAGCAGGACGCTGCTCGAGTATGGCATCTTGTCCTCCCGGCTTGGGGTCGACGGCGGTGTGCCGTCGCGTAGTGTATCAGGCCGCACGGACGAAAGGACACTGCTACCATGCCAGCTCGCAACGGACAGGCGTACGTCGAATCACTCAAGAAGAACGCGCCGTGCGTCTACCTCGGCGGTCGCCGCATCCGCGACGTGACGGCGGAACCGATCTTTCAGGAGCCCATCCGCGCCATCGCGGAGCAGTACGATATGCAGCTCGATCCCGCCTACGGGGACATCATGACCTATCCGTCGCCCACCACCGGCGAACGGGTCTCCACGTCCTTTCTCGTGCCGCGCACGCGCGAGGAGCTGGTGAAGAAACGGAAGCACTTCAAGCTGCGCGCCGATCACAACTTCGGCTTCATGGGGCGGGCCCCCGACTTCATGAACCAGTTCGTGACGGGCTGGCACCTCATGGCCGATCGCTTCGCGCGCGCGGGGACCCGCTTCGGGGAGAACTCCACCCGCTACTACGAGCACGTGCGGGAGCGCGATCTCTTCCTCACCCACATGCTGATCAACCCGCAGATCGACCGGTCCAAGACCTCGGCGCAGCAGGAGGATCCGTTCCTCCACCTCGGCCGGGTGCGCGAGACCAGCGAGGGCATCATCGTGCGCGGGGCGAAGATGCTGGGGACCATGGCGCCCATCACCGAGGAGGTGGCGGTCATTCCCTTCGGGGGCGTGCCGCCGGGGGACGACGCCTATGCCCTCGTCTTCGGCATTCCCACCGCCACCCCCGGCCTCACCTTCATCTGCCGCGAAACCGTGGCCCCCCTCCCCCGCTCGCGCTTCGACCATCCCCTGTCGAGCCGCTTCGAGGAGATGGACTGCATCGCCGTGTTCGACGACGTCCTCGTCCCGTGGGACCGGGTCATGGTCGACGGCAGCGCAGGCAGCGGCGACATCATCAACGGCCTCGGGGCGGACTTCGGCGCGCTCCTGAACGTCCAGACCTCGGCGCGCATGCTGAGCCAGCTCGAGTTCTTCTGCGGCCTCGCCATGAAGGTGGCGGACGCCATCGGCATCACCGGCTTCCTCCATATCCAGGAAAAGCTCGGCGAGATGCTGAGCCACCTCGAGGTAGCGCGCGCGGTGTTCTACGGGTCCGAGGCCATGGCGCAGGAGCTGCCGAACGGCGTGTGGGTGCCGGGGGGGCACGGGCTGCGCGCGTTCCATCTCCAGACGGGGAAGGTCTACACGCGCTTCGTGGAGATCGTCCAGACCCTGGCCGCGGGAGGATTCTTCTACGCGCCGAGCGAGGCCGACCTGGCGAGCGCGGAGATCCGGCCCTACATCGATCGCTATGTGCGCGGGCGCGCCGGGGTGCCCGCGGACGAGCGCGTCGCGCTCTTCAAGCTGGCGTGGGACGCGACGGGCGAGTCTTTCGCCCAGCGCATGGCGCAGTACGTGCGCTTCTACTCGGGCGATCCCATCCGGCTCACCGCCGGCTTCTACACCCAGTACGACAAGGCGGCGCTCCTGGAGATCGTGGACCGCGCGCTCGGCCGTCGCGACGGAGAGCCCATCCCGGTGTCGTTGGACAATCCGGGAGCGCCCATCCCCTACCAGCCCGGCGTGCGCGGCATGGCCGGCACCTATGCCGCCACCTCATTGCCGGAGAAGCGAGAGGAGCGGAAGTGAGATCGCCCGGATTGTTCGCAACTGCTACCGCCGCCCTCACCCTGCCCTCTCCCTCCCCGGAGGGAGAGGGAATAATGAGAGGGGCGCCCGGACGCGCTACCGTCGCGCGATCAGACGCCGGAACACCGCCCCGTACTCGAAGTCATAGCCCGTGGCATGGTCGGCGGCGTTCCGCTTCACACGCTGGCCGATGGTGTCCCCCGCCCCCACGTTGAAGCCCGGCATCTGGCTGTCGTGCCGCACGAGGGCGGCGATCTGCTTGTCGATCGAGTCGGTCACGTCCACGATCACACTCGGCTCGTCCATGCCCCAATACCACAGCTCGCGCACCTTGTGCGGCTCGAGGCCATCGCGGGTGATGTGCTCGGGGAAGTGCAGATGGTCGCGCGCGAAGGGATACACCGCGTCCGTGGTCGCGATCCCCGCCTTGCGGTGGTCGCGGTGCTGGAACCCGTTCATCCGGTACGGGTCGTGGACGAAGACGGTGTGCGGGCGGTAGCGACGGATGACGTGCACGATGTTCCCGAGGAACTCCCGGGTGTCCTCGAGCTCGCCGTCGGGGTACCCGAGCATGACCACGTTCTGGACGCCCATGAAGTCGGCGGCGGCACGCTGCTCGCCCGCCCGCCGCTTGGCGAGCTCGTCCGGGGTGAGGGACCGGTCGGCGGTGCCCGAGTCGCCGTTGGTGCACAGCACGTACGTCACCGCGCAGCCCGCGGCGACCCATTTCGCGACCACGCCGCCCGAGCCGATCTCGGCGTCGTCGGGGTGGGCGAAGACCACCATGGCGCTGTCGGGGACATCGGTCACGATCTCGAGCTTCCGGTGGGGGGGGTGGGGTGACATGCCGGCTATTCTACAAGACCGCCGTTCTTGACACGGCTTCCTTGTCGCGATACCAAGGGCGCCGGGAGGACACATCCATGAAGATCAAGGCGGCGAACGGCTTCGCGCGAATCCTCAAGTCCGAGGGAATTCCCTGGGTCAGCTGCTACCCGACCAACCACGTGAACAATGCCCTCGGCGAAGAGGGCGTGCCCATTCTCATGATGGGCGAGGAGCGCTTCGCGGTCGCGGTGGCCGACGGCTTCTCGCGCGTCACCAGCGGCAAGCAGATCGGCGTGTGCACGGTCATGGCCAATCTGAACGCGGCGGGACTCCAGATGGCGTACGGCGCCATCGCCCAGGCCTGGGAGGATTCCTCGCCGCTGCTCGTCATCGCCGAAGGGGTGGGCCGGGGAGCGAGCCGGCACACGCACTACGACATGGCCGAGGCATTCAAATCCGTGACCAAGTGGGTGGGCGAGGTCGACCGCGCGGATCTGGTGCCGGACTACGTGCGCCGCGCCTTCACCCAGCTCCGATCGGGCCGGCCCGGTCCCGTGCTCCTCATCATCCCGCGCGACCTCGGCGAATACGAGGAGGACGAGCATCCGTACTCGCCGGTGAAAGGCTGGAGATCCGGCCCCGATCCCGATGACGTGAAGGCGGCCCTCCGCGTCTTGCTCTCCGCCACGAGTCCCCTCCTCCACGTGGGCGAGGGCGTGCTCTATGCCGACGCCACCAGCGAGCTGCTGCGCTTTGCCGAGCTGGCGCAGCTGCCCGTGCTCACCACCCTCAAGGCCAAGGGCGCCTTCCCGGAGAATCATCCGCTGTCCGTGGGGGTGCGTGGCTCGCTCGCCGAGCACTTCCTCAACAAGTCGGACGTCCTCTTCTCCGTCGGCTCGAGCCTGTTCCCGAACCGGTTCAGCCATGCCGTGCCGGGCGCGGAGAAGAAGACCATCGTCCAGTGCACGGTGGACACGCTCGACATCAACCGGAGCTATGAGACCCGTCACGCGGTGATCGGGGACGCCAAGCTGACCCTCCAGGCCTTGATCGACGAGCTCTCCGCCAAGGGCGGGGTCGAGAAAAAGGCCGAGTTGGCGGACGAGATCCGCGCGGGCAAGGAGGCCTTCCTCGCCAAGTTCCGCCCGTGGATGGAGTCGAACGAGACGCCGATCAATCCGTATCGCGTGTTCGGCGATCTCATGAAAGTGCTCGACCCCAAGAAGTCGTTCGTGACCGCCGACTCCGGCAATACCCGCGACCAGACGAGCACGGTGTACGAGACGCATATCCCGCGCGGCTACCTCGGATGGGGCAATGTCTCCACCCTGGGTTTCAGCCTCGCCGGAGCCATCGCGGCCAAGCTCGCGTATCCCGACCGGCAGTGCGTGCACGTCACGGGCGACGCGGGCGTCTGCTACATGATGGGAAATTTCGAGGCGGTGGCGCGCTACAAGATCGGCATCACCACCATCCACATCAACAACGGCGGCTACTCGGGCTATGGCCCGGGCTTCTGGGGCGCCGGTCACGATCCGTACACCTGGCAGGTGTCCACCCATGCTTCGGCGTGCATGGCGACCATGGCGAAGGCGGTGGGCTTCTACGGGGAGGACGTGACCCAGCCGTCAGAGGTGATTCCCGCTCTGCGCCGCGCCTTCGACGAGAACGCCAAGGGACGCCCCGCGTTCCTCGAATTCATCTGCTCGCATCACCCGGTACACGGCGGCTGGATTCGACCGGCAGCTTGAGCACATTAGTTCACGAGAGCCCACGCAAATTCCCTCTCCCTCATTGAGGGAGAGGGCAGGGATGAGGGTGTCCTGCCTTTGACACTAGCGGTCAAGCCACGCGGCCTGCAGGCGCGCGCCCGCCGTAGTCGTGGCCATAATTGGGTCCGTGGTTCTTCAGGGCGCCGTCCCACACCGCGATGGTGATGTCGGAGGGCGACTCCACCTAGTATTGCTGCTTGGCGAGGTGGCGTTGCATCTCGTGGATCATCTCGCGGCGCTTTGTGACGTCGAGGGTGCGGCTCTGCCGGTGTAGCAGGAGACGGGCGGGCGTGGGCCGCCCAGGATCACGCAAACTGCTGCGAGTTCGGGTCTCGCTTACAGATACCTCGTGGGCCAGTTGATGGTGCGCCACATGTGGGCGGTCGGGCTCGGGTCGAAACCGAGACCTTCCTTTGGCTGCTTGAAGTTCCGCCCCACGATGTCCGTGAACTCCTCCAGCTCCACCTTCACGTTGGGGTCGAAGGAGTAGAGGTCGTTGACGGTGATGAGGCGCGACGTCATGTACCACTTGTGCTCGCGCGAGTAGCGATGGGCGGCCTGGATGTGGATGTCGTGTCCTCTCGGAATGACCGCGTGTACGGCAGATCATCGAGCGCCGCTAGAGTCCCGTCTGCCCCGGAAAACCCTCCAGGTAGTTCATCGACATCGCGACCTTCTTGCCGTCACGCTCTTCGTACTGGACCCTGACCACCGCCCCCAGGGTGAGCTCCGACCACCGCACCACATCGGCGGGGACGATGATCTGCGTGCCGTCGTTGAGCATGAGCCACTGCGGTTTCAGGTCGACTATTCGCCCCTGGACCAAGAGCAAGGGCGGCGCATTGCTCCGCTCCATTCGCGCGCAGGCGGCGGCACTCGAGCCCAAGGTGATCGCCGTCGCGAGCATCGCGCCCAGCGCGAATGCCCGCATCAGAGGGTCCCCTCCACGCCCGCGGCGGCCCCGGGCTTCGCCTTCGGGCGGTACCGCTCCGGCACGGCATCCAGGCCTTGCGTCCAGTGCGTCACACCGTCTTCATCGGTCCAGCGGAAGAGGCCGTGAAAGGTCACGCTCGCGGGGCCCGGCTCGATCCTCTTCGGCGACGGCGTGGTCGCCGCCGGTGTCACGGACACGCCCGAGGAGGAGTTGGGGACCCATTCCCACCGGGAGGGCCCACGAAGCTCGTAGCGGCCCGATGGATAGGGGATCACCGCGGGAGGCGGAGGAGGAGCGGGCACCCATACCCACTGGTATGCGACGGTGACGCCATCACCCTGGAGACGATAGCAGCCGCTCGCGTAGCAGGCTTCACGTGGAATGGAGGAGCTCAGATCGAGCTGAGGCCGCGGGGGGGCTGTCGGAATGGAGACGTCGAGCTGGGGCGCGTATTGATACGGGTATGGAGGATCCCAGTAGTAGGGATAGGGATAGGTGTAATAGGGTGCGGGAAACGAGCCGAAGACGAATCCGGTGAAAAATGCGCCGTTGACGCAGCATCGGTGGCCGTGAAAGCTCTTCCCATGAAAGCTCTGCCCATGGTGGAACTGGCCGCCATGGAATCCGCCGGCCGCGGATCCCCCACGTGTGCCGCTGAATCCGCCTCCGCCGCCGCCCATCCGAATCCCGCCCCCGAATCCCCTCCCCGCATCGGCGGGGACGGCAAGGGCAAGGGCGAGCCCCACCATGAGAGCAATCCCGACGACCACCTTCCCCGGCCTCGCTTTCTGGATCATGTGGCACCTCTCCCGCGCATCCCGTCACGCGAGGCAGCCATTGTAACGCCCAATTCCCCTCCGCGGATCCCGGGCTTCGCGGTGTGCCCGTGGGTGGCCCTGCATCTGATAGACTCGCGCCCAGTATGGTATCGACGAGGTGATGATGTCCCGGCCAATGCGGCATTCCCCAGGGGAGGGCCTCATGCTCGTGCTACGGCCCGTTGTCTGCGCGCTGCTGCTTGTCTCGCTGCTCGCAGGGTGTTCCCTCTACGGGTACAAGTATCGGCTCTGGAGCAAGGCTAACGCATCGGACGAAGAGCTCAGCCAGGACCTGGCCGCCTGTGGTTCCGAGTCGCGCGTGGGAGCCGTGGAAGGTAATCCCGATCCGAACACCTACTTCAAGGGCCCCGCCACGGCGGAGCAGACCCAGGCGAATCGGCTCTTCCAGCGGTGCATGAGCGCGCACGGATGGTGGAACCAGCAACCGCGGTTGTGACGTAGGTACCGCGCCTACTCCGCCGGGTCAGTGGCGGCCGGCGCCTTCGTTCCTAGAGCCGATCCTTCTGCTCGACGATCTTCCAGTAGGTGTCCTTGTTGAGGATCTTGGCGCCGCGGAACTCGTAGATATCGCAGCCCTGGTAGTTCAGCGCTTCCCCATCCGCGCTCGTGCCCGTGACCATCCATACCGATACCGCACGGCTTCCCGCCACGAAGTGCTCGATGTGATCCCAGCGCATGCCGCGGATGACCTCGAAGCGGTCCGCGAGAACCTTGCGGATGGCCGCCTTGCCGTGCACGCGCCGGCCGCTCGGCTCGGGGCCGCGGGCCATGAGGAAGGTCGCGTCCTCTTCGAAGAAGCTCATGATCCGGTCCACGTCGCGGGCGTTGAAGGCCGCGTTGATGTCCAGGAGTAGCTCGATGCTCGGGCCGGTGGCCGTCTCGATCATGGCGTGGCGGTCTCCTCTCGGATATGGACTCCCCGGCGACACTTTGCCCGCCCGACCGCGGCCCGTCAAGCGTCAGGGCACGCCGTCTTGAGTCGCGGCCCCGCCGGTGCTAGAAGAGAGCCCATGGACTTTCAGTATTCACCCGAGCAGCAGGCCTTCCGTCTCGAGGTGCGGAGCTGGCTGGAAGAACATCTGCCCCGCGACCTCTGCGTGGACGACCCGTTCGATGAGCGCGTGGCGCCGGATCGCCACACCTTCGAGCGGCGCGTGGCCTGGCAGCGGAGGATGTCGCTCGCCAACTGGGTCGGCATCTCCTGGCCCACGCAGTACGGCGGGCGCGGCGTTTCCCTCATGGAGCAGATCATCTTCGACGAGGAGTACTTCCGGGCCCGCGCCCCTGTGCTCCCCGGCTACTCGGGCGTGAACATGGCGGGGCCGACCATCATCGAATGGGGCACGGAGGAGCAGAAGCGGCGCTATCTCCCGCGCATCATGAGCGGCGAGGACATCTGGTGCCAGGGATACTCGGAGCCGGGAGCCGGCTCCGATCTGGCAAGCCTCGCCACCCGCGCCGACGACCAAGGCGATCACTTCGTGGTCAACGGCCAAAAGGTCTGGACGTCGGGGGCCCATTTCGCCGACTGGATCTATCTGCTCGTGCGCAGCGATCCGAAGGCTCCCAAGCACAAGGGCATCAGCTACCTCCTCGTCGACATGAAAACGCCCGGCATCACGGTGCGACCGCTGGTGCTCATGAACGGCCACCGCCACTTCAACGAGGTGTTTTTCGTCGACGTGCGGGTGCCCAAGGCGAACCTGATCGGGCGGCAGAACGAGGGCTGGAAGCCCGCCATGACCACCCTCATGTACGAGCGCAAGTCCGGAGGCGGGCGGAGCTACACGGAGCAGATCGACCGGCTCCGGGTGCTCGCGGGACAGCTCCGCGTCGACGGCCGGC
>WNGB01005518.1_pt1 | contig 18889 bp, 16 predicted proteins | sample 5400681 | NCBI WGS metagenome assembly WNGB01 (sample SAMN13153367, study PRJNA577476) | soil metagenome | isolation source: 115 cm soil or saprolite under grassland replicate 2 | place: USA:California | collected 2016-06-15
ATATAATACTACGTTCTGTAGAAGTAATTATACGGTCGACCGGGCTAGCGCACATCGCCTATAATGAGCGCGGATACGGTCAGGTGTAGTCGAGGGGTTCACGCTGGAAATCGACACGCGGAAATTGAACGGTGCAGCAACACTGCGCGGCTGGCTGGCTGATCGCGGCGCCTCCGAGCGCGCGACACTGGCGCGGCTGTGGTTCTTGCCAGCGGAAGCGAGCCGCTCACCGGAGGCGCTTGCTGATGCCATGCTCGATCCTGCGGCGCTCGCGCAGCTGCTGGCGTCGCTCAGCCCGCGCGAGCGCGCCGCCCTGGCGCTGGTGCAGCAGCATCGCGGCAGCATCGCGGCGCCGGTGCTGGAGCGCGAGTTCGGCGGCATGCGCAGCCACGCCGATTACCCCAACCCGCGCGCCTACCTGCTGGCGCTGGAGCAGCCGCCCACGCCAACCGAACGGCTCTGGGCGCTGGGGTTGCTGATCGCCACGCAAGATGTTTCGCGCAATCCCGATTCGGAACGCGGCCGGGCGTACACAATACCTGCTGATCTGCTGCTGCTGCTGCCGCCGGCGCCCGAGCGTGAGACTGGGCTGCACGTCTCGCCTGCCGCCGCGCCGGGGGAAGTGATTGCCGGCGATCGCGAGTTCCTCGAACGCAACCTGCTGATTCTGCTATCGCTGGGGCAGGATGGCCTGCTCGAAGTCATCCCAACCGGTGGCATGAACAAGGCTAGCCTCGCGCGGGTCGCCAAGCAATGGAACCCGAACGATACGTTCCAGGGCGCCTGGCGCGAGGAGCACTGGCCCTACATGCAGTTTGTGCGGCGCGTCGGCGAGGGCGCCGGGCTGCTGCGGGTGGGCGCCGATGCCAAGCTGCGGCCCACCCGCGAGGCGTTGGAATGGCTACAGCAATCGGCGCTTGAGCGCGCGCGCAGCCTGCTCGATGGCTGGGTGGTATCGAGCTGGGATGAGCTGGCCAGCTTCGGCCGGATCAAAGTTCAGCGCGCCTACTTCCGCGATCTGCCGCTGGCCAAGCGCGCGATCCTGCGGCTGCTCGGCCAGTTGCCAGCGGGCGCATGGGTGGCATACGACCAGTTTGTGGCGGCGGTCAAGCGCGTCGAGCCCGATTTCGCGCGCCCCGATGGCCGCTACGACACCTGGGGTCTGCTCAACTACGCTCGCCAGCCGATCAACGGCTTCGAGCACTGGGATGAGGTCGAGGGCCGCCAGCTGCTCGATATCGCCGGCGGCACGCTGCGCTGGCTGGGCTTGACCGATGTGGGGGTGAACGGCGAACATGCGGTCAGCTTTCGGCTCAACCCGCTCGGCGCGGCGCTGATCGCCGGGGCTGCGCCACCACCGGAGCCACCGGTCGAGCCGCTGGTCGTCCAGCCGAACTTCGAGGTGGTCGCGCAGGTCTATGCCACACCGTATGCGCGCTTCCAGCTCGGGCGGGTAGCCGAGCGCGCCGCATCCGACACGCCCGAGAACCGGAGTGGCCAGGCAACCGAGATCTACAAGCTGACCAAGCGCAGCATTCAGGCGGCGCTGGAGCGCGGCATCACTTTTGATGATATTCTACGGTTTCTGAAAGAGCAGAGCGAGCGCGAGCTGCCGCAGAACGTTGCTGTATCGCTGCGCGAGTGGGCCGGACAGCACGGCCAGGTCACACTACGGCGCGGCGTGCTGCTCGAAGCTGAAGATGCCGCGCTGCTGGAGCAGCTACGGCGCGATAAGCGTGTGCGCATGCCCAGGGTCGAGCCGCTGACCGATACTGCCTGGTTGGTGCGCGAAGGCGATGCGCCTGAGCTGGCCGAGCGATTGCGCAAAGCCGGCTTTGGCCTATCCGGCGATGGCGATAGCCCGCAGACGCCATTGCGCGAGCACGACATGACCGTGCTCTTCGCCGCGCTGGAGTTCTACACACATGCCTGTGCGGTATTAGGGCTTGAAGATGACACCAGCGCTGCTATGCGCCAGCGCGTCGCGCGGCTGCTGCCGGATCGATCGCTCAATCGCGCCTACCAGACGAGCCATGCGGCGCTGCGAAGATTGAAAGAGAAGTTAGGAAACAGGGAACAGGGAACAGGGAACAGCGAGTAATATTCAACCTGTCGCAATAGCTATACCCTGTAGCCTGTAGCCTGTAGCCTGTAGCCTGTAACCTATGAGAGAACGAGTATACAGAACCGAAGCCGTAATCATCCGCCGCGCCGATTTCGGCGAGGCCGACCGCGTGCTGACGCTGATTACGCCGCAGGGCAAGCGCCGTGTGGTGGCCAAAGGCGCGCGCAAGACCACCAGCCGGCTGGCAGGGCATATCGAGCTGTTCACGCATGCCACGCTGCTGCTGGCGGTTGGCCGCAACCTCGATATCGTCACCCAGAGCGTCATCCTGCACAGCTTCCAGACATTGCGCGGCGACCTGCAGCGGATTGGCGCGGCCTACTATGCCGCCGAGCTGATCGATCGCCTGGTCGAGGAGGACGATGAGAACCGCCCGGCATTCGAGCTGCTGGTGGCCACGCTGCAAGCGCTCGATACCACCCGCAATCTGGATCTGGCGCTGCGCTTCTACGAGCTGCGGCTGCTTGGCCTCGTGGGCTACCGGCCGAATCTGTATCACTGCGCTGTCTGCCAGGACGCGCTGACCGAGGAGACGCAGCGCTTCAGCCCCGAGGCCGGCGGCGCGCTCTGCCCGCGCTGTGCGCCATCCGATCGTGCGGCGCTGCCGATCAGCCTGAGCGCGTTTAAGCTGCTACGCTTCTTGCAGGCCCAGCCGCTGGATGCGATCGAGAGGCTGAATATTTCGCCCGCGACGCGCGAGGAAGCCGAAAAGCTGATGCGCGTCTACTTGCGCCGCATCCTGGAGCGCGATTTGAAGTCGATCACATTTCTGGAGCAGATTAGTAACTCGTAATTGCAAATTGCATATTGCAAATTGTAGTTCGGTCATCTCCTTTACAATATGCAATATGCCATTTACAATCCAAAGACGTCCCAGCGAGCGCACAAAGGAGAGAATCATGGCCTACATTGACGAACTGCTGTCGCGTGATGAGCAGATGCTGTACGAAGGACGCCAGCATGCCTTTGTGCTGATCGGCAACATTGTGACCGAGATGTTTCTGATCGCCATCCTGATCGCCGCCGGCGTTGCGTCGCAGCGCTACCTGACCGAAGTAAGCGTGGCCGGCCAGCCGGGCGGCTCGATCGTGCTGCTCGCCTGCGCCGTGATCAGTCTGTTCGTGCTGATCAGCGCGCTGCTGGATTATATGCGCTGGAACAACGAGCAGTATGTCGTGACCGACCAGCGCGTGATTCAGCTGCGCGGGATATTTAACAAGGAAGTGATCGACTCCTCGCTCGACAAGATCAACGATGTCGAGCTGCGCCAGAGCTGGCTGGGCCGGCTGTTTGATTTCGGCACGATCGAGATCCTGACCGCTTCGGACGTGGGGATCAACCAGATGCGCCGGATCGCGCATCCGCTCGATTTCAAGCGCGCCATGCTGGAGGCCAAGCGTAATTACGCGCACGGCTTTGGCTACCTCGACCCGCAGGCGGTGGCGGCCTATACCCAGCAACAGGCCCAGCCCGGCGGCGCGGGCGACCTCCAGCAGACACTCCAGAAGCTGGCCGATCTGCGCGATCAGGGCTTGCTCTCGCAGGCCGAGTTCGATGCCAAGAAGCGCGAGCTGCTGAGCCGGGTGTAGGGCAGCCGACGAAAGACCAAGGACCAAGGACGAAAGGCGGCCGCGATTGATGTTCGTCTTTCGTCTTTCGTCTTTCGTCCGAAGATTGTAGCAACAGGAGCTGATAGACAATGGCCGACCTGTATAACCAGATCGAGCAGGCCCGTGCCACGATCGCCGTGCGAGCGACAGTGACGCCGCGAGCCGCGCTGATCCTGGGATCGGGGCTAGGCAGCCTGGCCGATGAGCTGGATGATGCGGCGGTGGTGCCATATGCCGAGGTGCCGGGCTTCCCGCGATCGACGGTGCATGGGCATCGCGGCGAGCTGGCGATCGGGTGGCTGGCCGGCCAGCCGGTGGCGGTGATGCGCGGGCGCTTTCACTTCTACGAAGGCTACACCATGCAGCAGGTCACCTTCCCGGTGCGGGTGCTGCGCGCGCTGGGCTGCGACACGCTGATCGTCACTAATGCGGCCGGTGGGCTGCGACCCGATTGGGCGATGGGCGACCTGATGCAGATCGCCGACCAGATCTTCCTGCCTGGTATGGCCGGCCACCACCCGCTGATTGGCGAGAACGACGAGCGGCTGGGGCCGCGCTTCCCGGCCATGGTTGGCGCCTACGATGCCGCGCTGGCCGGCCTGGCCCACACTGTCGCGGCTGAGCAGGGCACGACATTGCGCACAGGCACCTATCTGATGTTGGCTGGCCCGGCATTCGAGAGCGGCGCCGAGCTGCGCATGTGCCGGGCCTTCGCCGATGTGGTCGGCATGTCCACCGCGCCCGAGGTGGTGGTCGCGCGGCATGGCGGTATGCGTGTGCTGGGCATCTCGCTGGTGACCAACCTGGCGCTACCGGATGGCCCACCGGCTAACCACATGGAAGTGCTGGCGGCCGGCGAGGCGGCCAAGCCCACCTTCGCCGCGCTGCTCAAGGGTGTGCTCGCGCGGCTCTAATGCATCAGGGGTGTTCCAAGGACTGATTCCTTGTGAGGCGCGATGTCTTACGTCGGCCTATTTTTTCGGTTGGAAGCCGATCACGCCTGCTGGTTTTGGGGAAGTTATATTCTGTTTTCGCGCCTCAAATTCATCGTTCGAGATCGCGCCATGTTCTTTCAGCCAGAGCAGCCTTTGTAACTCGTCCTCCGAGGTATTTGGTGTGGCCTTATCGAAGTACGCTTCGCGTAGGTAGCTGATTTTCGCTTGCCGTAGAGCTTGTAGGAATGACTGAACCGCTTGGATTGAGGGCCGGTTTGCACGTAAAATCAGCCCATTTCCAGGTGTGCCAAGACCTGCAAGCTCCTTACGGGTGAACCAAGTAAGAGCTGCTGGTATGCCAACTAGCGCCAGAAAGAACAGGATGTTTCCGATCGTGACCTGGCCGGATTGAACGATGCCAATGGCAATGACAATAGCAAAAACACTACAAACCACAGTAAGGATAATAGCCGTTTTATCATACATGCGAAGAGAAAACGCGGTACTTGGAACGTTCTCGAATGGAATAAAGTAAGAAAACTGCTTATTGAATCCCTTTTCGAAGACACGCACGCCGTTGTATTCGATCGTGTAGTTTCGTGAGGAAAGCAGATATCGTTGGGTAATGACATCGCTCATGGTGCTGTCTCCTAGCTGATTTTGATGTCATTATACAATATTAAATTGCAAGCAGTTCGTTGTGCGCCAGCGAACACATTGCGGGGACTGTGCCGGCACAATCCCCGCGTCACAAAACCAGCCTATTACGTTCTAAGCCTCACGCCTCCAGCGTGCTGATATCGCCCTCGGGCAAGCCCAGCGCGCGGGACTTGAGCACCCGGCGCATGATCTTGCCCGAGCGCGTCTTAGGCAGCCCGGTCACAAAGGTAACCACCTCGGGTCGCGCGATCGGGCCCATCTCCTTGCCGACATGCTGGCGTAGCTCCTCGGCCAGCGCGTCGCTGGGCTCGAAGCCGTTGCGCAGGATCACAAAGGTGTGGATGGCGTTGCCCTTGACCTCGTGCGGCAGTCCGATCGCCGCCGCCTCGGCCACAGCCGGATGCGAGACCAGCGCCGACTCGACCTCGGCGGTGCCCAGCCGGTAGCCCGATACCTTGATCACGTCGTCGATCCGGCCGATCACCCAGTAGTAGCCGTCGGCATCCTTGCGCGCCGCATCGCCGGCGGTGTAGAAGCCAGGTAGCCGCGTCCAGTACTGCTGGACATAGCGCTGCGGGTCGCCGTAGATCGTGCGCAGCATGCCCGGCCAGGGCGCCTTGATCACCAGCAGCCCGTCGTCGTCGCCGCCGGCCGGCTCGCCCTCCTCGGTCAGCACGTCGGCCTCAATGCCCAGGAACGGCTTGGTGCCCGAGCCAGGCTTGAGCGGCGTGGTGGGGTTGGGCGTGATCATAAAGCCGCCGGTCTCGGTCTGCCACCAGGTATCCATGATCGGGCAGCGGCCCTGGCCGACCACACGGTGGTACCAGCGCCAGGCCTCGGGGTTGATTGGCTCGCCGACCGACCCAAGCAACCGCAGCTTGCTCAGGTCGGATTTCTGGGGCCAGTCATCGCCGAAGCGCATGAGGCCACGAATGGCGGTTGGCGCGGTGTAGAGGATGGTCACGCCGTATTTTTCGGCCACCTGCCACCAGCGGCCGGGGTTCGGGAAGCTGGGCGCGCCTTCGTAGATCACCTCGGTGGCGCCCAGCATCAGCGGCGCGTAGACGATGTAGGAGTGGCCGGTGATCCAGCCGGGGTCGGCCGCGCACCACCACACATCGTCGGGCTTGATGTCGAAGGTGAAGCTCAACGTAGTGGCGGTGTAAACCTGGTAGCCGCCACAGGTATGCACCAGGCCCTTGGGTGTGCCGGTGGTGCCCGAGGTGTACAGCATAAACATTGGGTCTTCCGCGTCCATCGGCTCGGTGGGGCAGGGTGCGTCCATGCCCGGCTGGGCGGCCAGCTCGTGCCACCAGAAGTCGCGGCCTTCCTTCATCGGGATGTCGTGGCCGGTACGCTTGAGCACAATCACGCGCTGGACGATCTCGTGTGCGCGGTCGACCGCCTCATCGGTGATCTTCTTGAGCTCGACGATCTTGTTATTCATCCAGCCACCGTCGCCGGTGATCAGCACCTTCGACTGCGCATCCTCGATCCGCGAATGCAGCGCCTCGGTGGAGAAGCCGCCGTAGACCACCGAATGCATCGCGCCGATCTTGACGATCGCCAGCATGGCGATCACCAGCTCAGGCACGCGCGACAGGTAGACAGTCACGCGATCGCCTTTCACTACGCCCTGGGCCTTGAGCACATTGGCGAAGCGGTTGACCTCCTCGGCCAGCTGGGCGTAGGTGTAGGTCTTGGTTTCACCCTGCTCGGATTCCCAGATGATCGCGACCTTGTCGCGATTGGCGCCGATGGCGTGGCGGTCGATCGCATTATGCACGACGTTGATCTTGCCGCCGGTGAACCATTTGAAAAACGGCTTTTCCGATTCGTCCAGCACCTCTTGCCAGGGCTGGTACCAGTCGCAGAAGCGCATGGCCATCTCGCCCCAGAACTGCTCGCGGTTCTGGATGCTCCAATCGTACAGCTCGTCGACGTTCGCAAAGCCTTTTTCGCGTGCGTAGGCCATGATGTTCGAGTTTTCGGCTAGCGCCTGGGGCGGGTAGTAGAACTCTTGCTGGTTGCCCTCGTGGGCCGAAAGCTGCGCGACAGTGGCGGGGTTCGGCTGGTTGGCGGACATGGATCGGGCTCCTTCCTATCTACGCTGATCAGGGTACAGGGTATAGGATACAGGATACAGGGTACAGGGTATAGGATACAGGGTATAGGATACAGGGTACAGGGTATAGGATACAGGGTACAGGATGCAGGAGCACGACAGCGTGTGGCGATCTGTTGCCTGTTGCCTGTTGCCTTCACTCATGGCTGGTATGGTACTACGATACGGCAACTCTATCAAGCTGCTTCAAAGTTCTGGTCAAGTTTTGGTAAATTATGATGCACATTCAATTCCTCGTGTATCGTTTTTTCGCCCCGCGGGGCGAAAAACGATACACAATAAGATAAAGTATCCTGCTGCCGTACATCCTGAGCCTGTCGAAGGGCAGGCTAAAGCGCTGTGAGCGCAAGTCCTAAAAATGATAAAAAAGTTCTGGCAGCATTCTTTATGATGAAACCTGGAAGCATCTATAGCGTATGAGGAATGCTATGGTCGACGACGAAGCCTGGCGCGCAGTTGCAAACGCCGGCATCAAGATTCACCCGCATCTGATCCAGCCCAATTGCTGGGTTGGTTCGACCCGTTGGCGGCAATATGGGCCATATGCTACCCGCGAAGAGGCGCTGGGGGCGACAATTCGCGGGCTGATCGAGCAGATTGAAGAGACCGAGCGCGCGGTCGATCGCACCAAACAGTGGGAGTGGACGCGCTTCCTTTCCGATTGTTTGAGGTGAGGCCGATTACAGCTGGTAGGCCGGCTTGCCTGTGGCCAGATCGACCGCGTAGATATGGCTGTCGAGCTTCAGGTAGACCGTATCATCGGCCCACAGCGGCTGGTACAGGCTGGGCATATGCAGGTCGGTCAGCTGCGTCTCCTGCTTGGCGCTGCTGACGCCGCTGCGCGGGTCGAGTGTCTCGACGATCAGGCGCGCATCGTCGCGCAGCACCTGCACCAGCACCAGGCCTTTTGGTGTGAGCTGCCAATCCCAATCGCCGGATGAGCTGCCCTGGCGCAGATCATGCGCCTGGAGCGGCTCTTGCCAGCGCCGCGCGCCGGTGGCCACATCCAGGCCCCACAGCGCCTGGCGCTGCGAGTCCCAGGTCGGCGCGGCCAGCACGATCAGGATGTTGTCGCGCCGGGCGAGCGGGCGGAGATTGTACTCCTTGTCCTCGATCAGCGTACGGATGCTGCCGTCGGCGGTGTCGAGCGCCCAGATCATATGATCCTGGTTGACGTACAGCGCCTGATCGGTCACCAGGGCGGTGTTGTTGTACCAGCTCGACGGCACCATATTCCGCTCCATCATCACCTCCCAGCGCGTTTCGCCATTGCTCAGGTCGAAGGACTGCGCGCACTGTGAGAAGAAGCCGTACATGGTGTACATCGTCTTGGCGTCGGCGCTGAACAGAAACGGCGTGTCGGATCGTGGGCGCTCCAGCTCGGAGAAGGTGTTGGGCTGTGGGCAGTGCGGGTCGAGCTGGAGCGCGGGCTTGCCGCTGGCGGGATCGAGGAAGGCGATGACGGTGCCTTCCTGCTCCTTGGATGGCTGCGTTGTCACGAGCCGGTCGCCGATCACCGGCAGCTGGCGGGTGTTGGCTTCCAGCCGCTTGCTCCAGGCCAATTTGCCGGTCTGGGTATCGAAAGCTTGCAGGCCGCTATCCTTTTCCAGCACAATGATATGCCCGCCAAGCAGCCGCACGCAATCGTCGCAGCTGCTCGGCGGCTCGACTGCCAGCGCCGCCTGCCAGGCCAGCTTGCCGTCGTTTTGGCGCAGCGCCAGCAGATGATCCTGGTCGGTGAGGTAGATCATACCCTGGCCGGCGACCAGATTGCCCTGTGGGGCATCTTTGCTCAGCGGCTGGCTCTGCCAGCGCGCGGCATGGCTGGCCCCATCGATCAGCGCCACGGTGTAGCGGCTATCGCCGATGCCGTAGGCATACACCAGCAGATCGTCGCCTTTGCCATCGCGCGGCAGCACGGCGGCCATCTTGGTGATCGGGCCAAACTTGAGCTGGTTCAGCACGGCTGGAATCTTACTAAGCTGCCCCGAGCCGCTCGAGATCACAGTGAACAGCCGCTCACCCATCAGCGCCGCGCCAATTCCAAACGCGGCCCCGATCACGATCAGCAGCACAATCAGCGTGCCCAGGCACGAGCCGCCGCGCCTCGGCTTGGCCAGATTGGCGCGTGTGATGGTGACCGATGCGCCGGTCCAGACCGGCGGCTCGCTCTGCGGAGGGCGCGCAGGCCGCGGCGGCTGGGCCGATTTCGGCCGCTCGATCGCAGTGCCGCAAAAGGCGCAGATTCCCTGGTCGCCATGCATGGCGATCGAGGCGCCGCAGGAGGGGCAGTAGAATACGACGGCTTCGTTGTTCGACATGATCTTCTCCGATGATGGCTGATTTGTGTATGTTCTTATAGCATAGAACGGCGGTCAAGCGAAAAATCGACGGCGCGGCGGGGCGAATCGTACAAAAGACGTACCGCTGAGGCTTTGGAGTGGGATACGGCCTTACTGAGGGTGCGGCGAGGATTGCGAAACTGTTATGCAATCGTCATGGGCGTTATTCCGCAAACAGTTCTGCTAAAACGCTGAGCACGCGCTTCTGGGTCGCGGGACTTATACGACCCAAGCGTTTAATCAAGCGCGACTTATCCACAGTGCGCAATTGATCCAGGACAATATCCGCATCTTTCCCTTCAAATCGGCACGACACACGCGTCGGGTAGTTCCGCGCTTTAGTGGTCATCGGTGCAATAATCGCCGTCTGGATCGCGCTATTCATCTCATCAGGTGAGATAATGAGACATGGCTGCGTTTTCTGTATCTCTGCGCCAATCGTGGGATCAAGACTTACAAGGTAGACATCAAAGCGGTTGACTACCACTGCCACTCGGTCGCCTCCCACTCGGTCAAAGCCACATGGGAGTCGAGCAGGTGATCATCGCCGCGCTCAGCCATCTGGCGGAACTGATCGGCCCAATCGGCACGTGGGTGCGTGCTTGGGCGAATGATCAAGTGATCATCTTGCACTTCGAGTTCAACACCGGCCGATAAGTTGAGTTGATCAAGGACGAGCTTAGGGATACGAAGACCTTGGGAGTTCCCGATTTTCACCAGACGAGTTTTAATAACAGTAGCCATGGCATGCCTCTCCGACGAAACGAGCTCTTTGTGTAGGTACATTGTAATCACACGTCTACTGTTTGTCAAGGGGTACAGCTCAAGGCGACCCACCATGAAATTGGGTCGCCGCACCGGTGTTCAGCTACGGCTCGTGCTACTGGGCCGCCCATTGAGCCCAAACAGATGCCGAATGCGGCCAACCAGCGTCGGCCGGCTCATCATCTCGGAGGGCGCGTCGCTGGCCTGGCGGGTGGCGAGAGCGGCCTGGTTCATCTCCAACCGGCGCGCCAGCACTGCGCCCAGGCGCTCGGGCAGCTCGGGGTTGGCCTGTAGCAGCGGGGCTAGATCCTGGCGTGCCACCAGCAGGATCTCGGTATCCTCTTCGGCGGTCACCGTCGCGCCACGCGCCGCGCCAGTCAGCAGCGCCATCTCGCCGAAGAAATCGCCCGGCCCCAGATGATTGACGGTGATCGCTGCTATGTTGTCGTCCAGAATATCGTCGACATCGATCCGCACCCGGCCAGAGCGAATAATGAAGAAGGTGTCGCCGGCTTCGCCCTGGCGCGCCAGCACCTCGCCACGGCCGTACAAGCGTGTGCCGACATGCTCGGCCAGCGCGTGCAGCTCGGCGTTTTCCAGCACCGCCAGCAGATCGATCTGCCGCAGCGCGCGGACGATCTGCTCGATCCGGAGGTGATGCTGGTCGGCCTCGCTCAGCGGATCGACCTGATGCATGTACACCTCGCGGATCGGGAAGGGCAGCTTGATGCCGGCGCGGTGCAGGTGGTACCAGGCGCTGGTCATCACCGCATCGCGCTTTTCGGGGTATTTGTCATAATTATAGAGCCAGAATTTGATATCGTAGGTCACGCTGTAGTCGCCATACTGGATCAGCTTGATCGACGGCGGCGGCTCGCGGCAGACATCGGGCGACGCCAGCGCGGCAGCGGTCAGCACTTGCTTGACCAGGTTGGGCGGGTGGCTGTAGCCGATCCCGATCTGGACGTGCATGGCCTGGATTGGCGAGCCGAGCGTATAGTTGATCAGCTCGGCCTGCGCCAGATTGGCGTTTGGGAAGATGATGTAGTTGCCATCGACCGTGATCACACGCGTCGCGCGCCAGCTCATCTCGACCACGCGCCCGATCTGCTTGTTGATCTCCACCCAGTGGCCGAGCTCGAACGGCCGCTCAGTCTGAAGCGCGATGCCGGCGATCACATTCTTCAGCAGATCTTGCAGCGCCAGGCCGATCACGGCGGTGAGAATGGTCGAGGAGATCACGATCGAATTGAGCTGGACGCCCAGCACCAGGCTGAGCGTCAGCAAGATCACCAGGATGAAGGCCAGTGCGCGGCCAATGTCGAGCACCAGCCGCGGCATGCTCGCGCCGCCGCGTTTGGCCCAGCGGCCGACCAGCAGATCCTCGATCAGCCCCAGCGCGACGAAGCCCCAGCTACAGACGATCACCGCCAGCAGGAGATCGTGGAAAGTGCGATCGATCGGCCGGCCGCCCAGCGCCGTGGTGACGCCGGCCGCGAGGCTCAGGGCCAGCGCGCCGACCAGGTAGGGAACCACTAGCGGCCGCAGCGCGCCAGAGCGCCGCAGCAGCCGATTGATGATCAGCAGCAGCGCAAAAACCGCCAGCCCGTAGACTAGCGGCAGGAACAACGTGGAGAGACTAAAGTTTTGTAGCGTTTCCATGACTGATTGCACATTGTAAATTGCAAATTGTGATGACGCAATCTGCAATCTGCAATCTGCAATTATTGCGCTAGCGCCAGCAGCCATTCCGGAACCCACAGCCCGCCCAGCCCACTCAGTCGCAGCACAATCGCGCCGAGCAGCACACTCACGGCCAGCGCGATCACCGCGTAATCGCGCGCGGCGTAGCGCAGCTCTTGCAGCCAGGTGCGTGGGCCAGTGCCAAAGGCGTGCAGATTCATGGCATCGATCACATCCTCGCCCTTCAGGATCGCGCCGATCGTGATCGGCACCACCAGCGGCGCCAGGTTGCGAATGGCCTTGATCAGCCCGCCAGCGCGCTCCAATTCGTAGCCGCGCGCGCGCTGCGCATCGAGCGTGGTGGTGAAATCGCCGGCCAGGCTAGGCACAAAGCGCACCGCCAGATCGAGCGCGCAGGCGATATTATCGGGTAGCCTCAGCCGCCTGAAGGTCACGCCGTAGCTGGCAGGGTGGATGGTCAGCAGCAGAATGACGCCCAGCAGCGCCATGGTGAACAGGCGCACCAGCTGTGTGGCTGCGAACGCCAGCCGCTCGGCGCTGATCACAATCGGCAAGCCCAGCAAGCGGCCCTGCCAGATCACATGCTCAGTCGTGTAGACGCCGGTGCCGCCGCGGCCGGTGAGCAGCGTCAGCAGGGTGATGAACGTGATGAAGACGCTGACAAAGATCACAAAGCGCCGCAGCTCGCGCCAGAAGAGGCGCGCCAGAAGCAGCTCGGCGATCGTCAACACAAACGGGATGAGCGCCAGCCGCAGATCCCATACCAGCACAGTGGCAAACATCAGCGCGAGCATAACGATCACGCGCGTGCGCGGATCGAGCCGCTGGATGAACGTATCGCGCTCTTTGTAGCTCCAGGTAGCAAGCATATGTTTGAGTTGGATTGTGCAATCAGGCTGTGTTACTATAAAGGCTCTCGCCAGGGCTGTCAACAGGAGCGCCCGCTATGAATGAACGCGACTCAGCGCCACACGATCATCCGCACGACGATCACCAACTTCCGCATGGCCAGCCCGATCAGCCGGCTGGCGGCACTTCTACCGCATCCCACGATCACGATCACGATCATGATCACGATCACGATGATCATGACGCCCACGCGCACGATGACCACGATCCCGCCCATGCCGGTGGGCTGCGCGGCTTCTTAGGCGCGCTGTTTCATACTCACAGCCACGCCAGCGCGCGCTCTGACCGCGCGCTGGAGAGCAGCGCGCGCGGCATCTGGGCGCTGAAGATCTCGCTGGTGGGCCTGCTGGCGACGGCGATCTTCCAGGTGGTGATCGTGGTGATCAGTGGTAGCGCCGCGCTGCTGGCCGATACGATCCATAACTTCGCCGACGCGCTGACGGCTGTGCCGCTGTGGATTGCCTTTGTGGTTGGGCGGCGGCCGCCGACCAGGCGCTACACCTATGGCTTCCGCCGCGCCGAGGATCTGGCCGGCATCTTCGTGGTGCTGGTGATGCTGGCGAGCGCGGGGCTGGCGGCCTGGGAATCGTATCGCAAGCTGGTACACCCCGAGCCGCTGGCCTACCTGCCCTGGGTGATAGTCGCGTCGGTGATCGGCTTTCTGGGCAACGAGCTGGTGGCGATCTTCCGCATCCGTGTCGGCCGCGAGATCGGCAGCGCCGCGCTGGAAGCCGACGGATTACATGCGCGCACCGACGGCCTGACGTCGCTGGCGGTGCTGGTCGGCGCGATCGGCGTCTGGCTGGGCTACCCGCGCGCCGACCCGATCATCGGCCTGCTGATCACCATCCCGATCTTGCAGGTGGTCTGGGGCGCGGTGCGCACGATCTGGGAGCGGCTGATGGACGCGGTCGATCCCGCGCTGGTGGACGCAGTCGAGCAGGGCGCGGCAGGCATCGCGGGGGTCCAGCGCGTTCACGATGTACGGGTGCGCTGGCTGGGCCACAGCATGGAGGCCGAGCTACACACTGATGTCGATAGCCAGCTCTCAACCACAGCCAGCCACACGATCGGGCAGGAGATCGAGCATGCGCTGCTACATGCGCTCCCGCAGCTTGCCAGCGTGACGGTGCATATCGACCCGGCCGGCGCGGAGAGTGAGGACTTTCACGCAGTGACGGCGCACCACTATGCGAAGGACTGAGGACTGAGGACTGCGTTAGCGAAGTGCTGAGGACTGAGGACTAAGCCAGGTTCCCCTTCTCAGTCCTCAGTCCTCGTCACTCAGTCCTGGCTACCGGCCGGTGCGTGCCTGCGCTGCTGTCCAGGCGGTGAGCAGGATGGGCAGCAGGATCAGCACATTGATCACATCCGATCCGGCCGCCGGCACGAATTCGCCGAAGAAGGCTGCGCCGGGAGTAGTGCCGTTTTGGATGATGCCGCCGAAGGCCGCGAAGCCGATCCCTAGCACAATCCCCAGCGCACCCCAGACCTCGGCCGCCGCCAGATCTTCACGCCTGGCGAACAGGTAGCGCGCGCCTACCGCCAGCACGCCGCCCAACAGCGGCACCCACCACAGCGGCCCAACCGGGTTCTCGTTGCCGCTGAAGTCGGACACGGTGAAGCTGGCATTCGCCAAAATCAGCCCAGTCGCCAGCAGCGAAATCACGGCGATCGCGATGGTGAGCGCATCGAGCGCGCGCTTGCGGCTGCTGAAGGCCACGATCAGGCCGGGGATAAAGCCCAGCAAGCCATTGCCGACATCCCACAGCGGGTACACGCCCCAGCCGGTGAGCGCATCGCCCAAAATGTTGCCGACGAAACCGCTGAAGAAGCCAACCAGCGGGCCGAAGGCGATCCCGAAAAAGACAGGGATAACCACGGCCGGCCGCAGCGCCACCAGGCTGATCGAAGGCAGCTGGAACACATTCGTCGCCCAGGAGAGCACGCCGTAGAGCGCGGCGCCGATTGCGGCGTAGACCACCTCGCGCGTGCCGAAAGCCCAGATCGGCTTGTCGGCGAAAGCGACATACAGGCCATAGATAATCACCACCGCCGCGATCACCACGCCCAGCCAGCGCGAGAGTGGGAGCGCGGCATCGTCGGTGGCGCCCTGAGCAGCGGCGATTAGGCCGCCGAGATACAACAGCACGGTTGCGGCCACGGCGATGATCACCAGCGGAACCAGCGGGCGTACCCACTTGCTTTGCGGCCTTCCGGCCGACCCTGCCTGACTAGCCATAGCGAACCTCCTTTATGCTTACCAATCACCGAACAGGGGTGGCGTAAGGAATCGGCAGTTATAGCCTGCCCTTCGACTTCGCTCAGGACGAACGCCAGTAAGGTACTTTTCTTATCTCTCGTAGGTTGTTTTTCGCCCTGCGGGGCGAAAAACAACCTACGAGAGATAAGAAATCCGTATTACGATGTATGGCGCATTTCTGCCTGCGCGAACGGCGCCAGCTGCTCGATCGGCAGGAAGCGCCCGGTGCGCGGCAGCAGCCGTAAATTCAGATCGAGCAGCGATGTCGGCACGATCCGGCAGCGCTCCATCAGCGCGCAGTCGGCCAGCACCTGCTCGGGCGGGCCATCGGCCTCGATTCGGCCATCGCGCATCAGCACCACCCGCGTAGCGTAGCTCACCGCCAGATCGACATCGTGCGAGATCAGCACGGTTGCTGCCAGCCCTTCCAGCCCGCCGATCATATGCATCAGCGCTTGAGTGCTGCCATGATCCTGTCCTGCTGTTGGCTCGTCCAGCACCAGCACGCGCGGGCGCATGCTCAGCACCGCTGCAATGCCCAGGCGCTTCTGCTGCCCGAACGAGAGCGACAGCGGTGCGCGATCTTCGAAGCCTGCCAGCCCCACCTGCGCCAGCGCCGCCGGCACCGCGGCATCGGTTGCTGCTGGATCAAACCCCAAATTGCGCGGCCCAAAGGTCAGCTCGGCGCGCACGGTCGGCGCGAACAGCATGTGCGATGGGCTCTGGAACACATAGCCGACCGTACGTGCCAGCTGGGCCACGGTGGAGCCGCGCGCATCTTGCCCTGCTACGCGCACCTGCCCGCTCTTCGGCCGCAGCAGCCCGATCCCGTGGCGCAGCAGAGTCGATTTGCCGGCGCCGTTCGGCCCCATGATCGCTACCACCTCGCCCTCGCGCACCGTCAGCGAGATCCCGCGCAAAATTTCCGGACCATCGCCGTAGCCAAAGCGGATATCGACCAGCTCCAGCAGCGGGTCGCCCGGCGTGGGCCGGGGGATGGGGGTTAGGGGTTGGGGGTTGGGAGTCGATCCCGATTCCCATCCCCTATCCCCTAACCCCCATCCCCCATCCCCCAGCTTCGCAAGCGCCACATCCGCTGGCAGCTTGACCTCGCGCGGATCGGCCAGCGCCAGGAATTCCTGGCTCGGACCCAGGAATGCTTGCCGGCCATCGCGCAGGAACAGCGTGCGCGCGGGCCGCGCCACCAGCGCATCCTCGACGCGATGCTCGACCAGCAATACCGTTCGGCCATCGTCGGCCAGCTCGCGGAACAGCGCCAGCGCCTCGCGCGCCGAGGCTGGGTCCAGGCTCGCCAGCGGCTCATCCAGCAGCAGAATGCGCGGGTTCATCGAGAGCAGCCCTGCCAGCGCAACCTTCTGACGCTCGCCGCCCGATAGCCCGCCGGTCTCACGGTCGCGCAGATGCGTAATCCGCAGGCGCTCAAGCGTGGCGGCGACAGCGGTACGAATGCGCTCGCGCGGCCAGCCCAGGTTTTCCGGCCCGAAAGCGACCTGTCGCTCGACATAGCTGGTGACGATCTGGCGATCCGGATCTTGCAAGATCGTGCCGACCAGCTGGGCCAGCTGGGCCAGGCCCATGCCGGCCGGCGCTTGTCCATCGATCGCGATTCGGCCGCTGAGATCGCCGCCGTAGCTGCGCGGGATCAGGCCGTTCAGGCAGCGCAGCAGTGTCGATTTACCGCTGCCACTGCCGCCGGCGATCAATAGCAGATCGCCAGCGGCAGCGACAAAGTTCAGATCGCTAATTGACGGCGCCGCGGCGCTGCGGTAGCGAAAGGTCAGGCCATCGACGGCCAGCGGCGGCGAATCTTGAGTCATTATCTTCTGATTATGCTTTGGGTGACGGCGACTATACTCCAGAGCGGCAGCTTTGTCAAGCGCGCCGTGGAGTGGTGCTTTATCTTTCTTGTGTGGCGTTTTTTCGCCCTACGGGCAAAAAACGCCACACAAAAGGTGCAAAATCCGTGCTGCGCGTAAGTCCTCATGAAGAAGTGAGAACTACGAATGCCCAGTGTCACTTTGCTCATCGCACAATCTGCAATCTGCGATCTGCAATTGACATCAGCGGTCGTTTCGGGTATGCTGCCTGTTGTTATTTTCACAATCGGCGGCGGCGGCTTTGGGGTCGCTTGCGCCTGAAAGTCGTTATGAATCAGCTCCCCATCCCGGCCGCTCTGCTTGCTGATCTGCAGATAGTCGATCAGATCGTGGTCGATCGCGTGCAGCCGCGTCTGGCGGTGATCAATATCGCTAGCCAGCACATCCTGACCTCGGGTGGCAAGCGTATTCGCGCCGCGCTGGCGCTGCTGTCGGCCCAGCTTGGCCGCTACGATCTCGATCGCGTGGTTCACTCGGCCGCCGCTGTCGAGCTAATCCACGCCGCCTCGCTGGTGCACGATGATCTGGTGGACGAGGCCGCGCGCCGCCGTGGCGCGCTGACGGTTCACACCCGCTGGGATGGTGATGTGGCGCTGATGGTGGGCGATTACCTGTTCGCGCTGGCGGCGGCCGAGATGGCGCTGGCGCCCGATCCGCGGATCATCGCATATTTCTCGCACGGCGTGATGACGATCTGTGAGGGTGAGCTTTCGCCGGTGATGGATGCTGCCCCGCTAGACACGGCGATCGAGCAGTATCTCTACAAGATCGGCTGCAAGACCGCCGCGCTGTTCGAGGCCGCCTGCAAGGCCGGCATGGTCGCCGGCGGCGGCGCGCAGGATGAAGTCGACGCGCTCGGGCGCTTTGGCTACCAGCTGGGGCTAGCGTTTCAGATCGTTGATGATGTGCTGGATTACACCGCCGATGAGGCGACGCTTGGCAAGCCGGCCGGAAACGATCTGCGCGAGGGCACGATCACCCTGCCGCTGATCTACGCCGTCGACGCCGGCGCGGATGAGTTGATCGAGCTTCTGGACATGCAGCCGATCGAGGAGGCGCGAATCGCCTGGGCGATCCGCGAAGTGCGCCGGCTGGGCACGCCGCGCGCGATGGACGATGCGCGCGCGGCGCTTGATCGCGCGCTGGCGCACCTGGACGAGTTCCCCGATCGCCCGGCCAAGCACGCGCTGGGCGAGATCGCGCGCTTTGTGGTCACACGCGGCACGTGATTCCGGCGCTTCACCCACATACTTTCACCCGTCTCCCTGGAAGCGGTACCCAATGCCTGGCTCGGTCAGGATGTGGGTGGGATGCGCTGGGTCGGCTTCGATCTTGCGCCGCAGCTGGGTCACGAACACGCGCAAGGTCGATCCGCAGGTCGCCGAACTGGCGCACCGGCTCCGCGGTGACCGAAAGATGGGCGGCGTGGCGCAGCGCCACCCGGATGCGCGCCAGCAGCTCGGCGGTGCCGAACGGCTTGGTCAGGTAGTCGTCGGCGCCGAGGTCGAGCGCGGCGACTTTGTCCTGCTCGGCATCGCGCACGGTCAGCACAA
>WNGB01010512.1_pt1 | contig 18887 bp, 23 predicted proteins | sample 5400681 | NCBI WGS metagenome assembly WNGB01 (sample SAMN13153367, study PRJNA577476) | soil metagenome | isolation source: 115 cm soil or saprolite under grassland replicate 2 | place: USA:California | collected 2016-06-15
CTCTATCCGGGCGTGCCGGCGAAGGACATCAAGGAGCTGATCGCGCTCGCCAAGACCAAGCCGGGCGTGCTCAACTACGGCTCGGCCGGGCCGGCGAGCCTCGCGCACCTCGCCGGTGCGCTGTTCGCGACCCTCTCCGACATCCAGCTCACCCACATCCCCTACAAGAGCAGCGCCCAGTCGGTGGTCGACCTGATCTCGGGCCGGCTCGAAATGCAGTTTGCGACGATTGCGCCGACGCTCTCCAACATCCGCGCCGGACAGTTGCGCGCGCTCGCGGTCACCAGCCGCAAGCGGGCGGAGACGCTGCCCGAGGTGCCGACCATGGACGAGGCCGGCGTCACCGGCTACGAGGCGACGCTCTGGTTCGCCCTGATGGCGCCGGCCGGCCTGCCGCAGAACATCGCGACGCGCCTCAACAAGGAGACGGTCGACATCCTCAACTCGGCCGAGATGAAGGAGACGCTGGCGCAGCAGGGCTTCGTCCCGGATCCCGGAACCCCCGACGCGCTCACGGCGCAGATCCGCGGTGACATCGTGAAGTGGCGCGACGTCATCGCCAAGGCCGGCATCAAGCCCGAATAGGATACGGAGGCCTAACGCCGGCTATCCCAGCGCGTGTTCCTGGCCGGCTGGGTCCTGGCGCTCCTTGCCGCGGGCCATCGCGTCGCGCAACACCGCTTCCATCGCGGTGATGTTGAACGGCTTCTGCAGCACGATGAAGCCCTGGCGCACCGCCTCCTGGGCGCGGCTGCTGTAGCCGGTGCAGAGCACGACCGGCGTGCGGGGCGAGCGGTCGCGCACGGCCTGCGCCAGATCGAGACCGTTCATCACGCCCGGCATGAGGATGTCCGAAAACACGAGATCGATGGCAGTGGGCTCGTTCTCCAGCACTTCCAGCGCCTCCTGGGCGCTGGTTACGTGCTTGACGCCGTAGCCGAGCTGCTGGAAATAGGCCCGGCACACGTCCGCGACTTCGGCATTGTCCTCGACCAGCAGCGCCGTGCCGGTCTGTCGCGCCGCCGTTGACGCTTCGGCATGCGCCGCCGCCGGCTCCGGCTTTTCCCGCGTGCGCGGCAGGTAGAGCGTGATGACGGTGCCGTGCCCGACTGTGCTCGAGATCGTCGCCGTGCCCCCCGATTGCCGGGCGAAGCCATAGACCTGGCTCAGGCCCAATCCGGTGCCCTTGCCCACCTCCTTGGTGGTGAAGAACGGCTCGAACACGTGCGGCAAAATGTCAGGGGGGATGCCGACCCCGGTATCGGCCACCCGGACGGCGACGAACTCGCCGGACAGTCCCTCCTCGACCGCCTTGCCCCTGAACACCACCGGCCGGATCGCGATGCTGAGCGTCCCGCCGTTTGGCATGGCGTCGCGCGCGTTGACCGCGAGGTTGAGCAGCGCCAGTTCGAGCTCGCTTGGATCGACTTTGACCGCGCATGCGTCCTTGGGCACCAGCACCTCGGTCTCGACGTCGCCGCGCAGCGAACGGCTCAGCATGTCCTTGAGCTCGGGCAGGCGTTGCGTGAGGTCGATCACGGTCGGGCTCAACGTCTGCCGCCGCGAGAACGCGAGCAGCTGCCGGGTGAGGCTTTCGCCGCGCTCGGTCGCGGTCGTGATCATGTCGAGCAACCGCGTGTGTTTCTCGTCGCTCAGCTCGCGCCGCAACCGCTGCACGCTGCCGCTGACGATCATCAGCAGGTTGTTGAAGTCGTGGGCGACGCCGCCGGTGAGCTGCCCCATGGCCTCGAGGCGTTGCGCCTGGCGCAGCGCGACTTCGGCGGCTTCGCGTCGCTCGGCTTCGTCATGCAGCTTGCGCGTACGCTGGAGCGCGAGCCCGATGATCCCGAACAGGAGGAACGTCGCCGGCAAGCCGAAGATCAGATGGCTGCTGAGCGTCGACAGCCACTCGGCGCGGATGGCCGACGTTTCGGTGCCGGCGAGCACGTAGACCGGAAATGCAGGAAGCTTGCGGTAGCCGATGCGGCGGCCGACGTTGTCGATCTGCGACTGCACTGTGTAGATGCTCTGGTCGAGGCCCTTGGCGATCTCCTGGCGCAGCGGCGCATTCGCATCGAGATTGCGCATGGGATCGTCGCGGGCCGGGTAGCGGGCGAGGAAGACGCCGTCCGAACGCGCCATCGCGTAGAGGCTGCCGGGGCTGCGACCAATGCGCGCATAGAACTCGTCGAAATATCCCGGCAGCACGGAGACCGCGGTGATGCCGTTGAACGACCCGTCGGGCGACGGGCGCCGCCGCGAGAGATTGAAGAAATAGGTGCCGAGCGCCGGAGTTCGCGGTGCCAGCACCTCGCTCACATAGGTCCCGGCATCGCTCTCGACATGGGCCCGGAAATAGCTGCGGTCGGCCAGATCGAGATTGGCCGACACCGGATAGACCATGCTCGCGACCAGCCGGCGCCCGTTGCGGTCGACCACCACGATCGCCTGCAGTTGCGGCATTGCCGCGACGATCTGGCGAAAGCGCTGGTGCAGCCGCTCTTCCTGCGCGCTGATCTCCTGGTCGGAGAGTCCGCGCAAGATCTCGTCGACCTCCGCGATCGCGCGCTCGACGGTTTCGAACACCTTGAGGGCATGCTCGTGCAAGATGTCGAGCGACCGCTCGATGCGCTCGTCGGAGACCTCTTGCGTGTGCCGATAATTGACCCAGGAGGCGAACCCGAACAGGACCGCCGGCAGGACGATCGAGGCCACCATCATCAGCTGCAGAAGCCGAACTGCTGACTGCCGGGCGGATCGCATTTTATTGCATCATTTCACAGTTCAACCGTTGCGACGAGACGTATATCAGGAACGTCAAGCCATTGTGAGTATCCCCCCACCGATGAAATCTTCAGCAGATGCGTGGATTTGCGCGGCAGATTCGGTCAAGCTAGAATTCAGCACCGGCCATAAGGGAAAGACTCTCAAGGACGTCACTCAGGCGAGGGAGGTGAACGTGCGGTCCCTGACCGAACTCATGGAGTGGCTCCAGGCCACATCGTTGGCCGTCTTCATTCACAACACGAAATGGGTCTTCACGACCATCGAGGTAGTCCATGTCGTCGCGATCCTGCTGGTGATCGGCACGATCGCGATCGTGGACTTGCGCCTGCTCGGGATCGCTTCGACCAAGCGTCCGTTCTCCGAGCTTTCGCGAGAGATTCTGCCGAGCACCTGGGCGGCCTTCGTGCTCGCAGCGGTGGCAGGCTCGCTCCTGTTCATCAGCCAGGCCACCGCGTATTTTGCGAGCACCACGTTCTGGATCAAGATGGCGATCATGATCCTGGCCGGCATCAACATGCTGATCTTCGAGTTCATCACGGTGCGCGGCGCGCAGACGTGGAATGCTAGTCCGACGCCGCCGCTACCGGCGAGGCTCGCGGGCGGAATTTCGATCAGCTGCTGGGTCTTGGTTTTCATTTTCGGTCGCTGGACCGGCTTCAGCGTCCTGCCGGAGTGATCGCGGCGGGTGCGGGCACGCTCCATAGGCGCGCCCACGCTTGCCGGAAGACATGGAGGAGTCGCGATGGAGATGTTTTTCGACCTGGTATCACCCAGAACGTTCTGGAGGATTCTGCTCTTCTGTCATTTCGTACTGGCCGTCGTCCTGCTGGCGGCGGTCACGCTTCAGGCGGTGGCCATCTTGATGCCGGCGCGACAGGCGGCGGGCAATTTCGTCAATCGTGTTCGTACAGTACCGGCGGCATCCTACGTCGCCCCGATCGTGATCCTCTATGTGCCCACGTTCCTGCTGGGCGCGTGGGTCTACATCAAGTACCGCACCTACGTCAGAATTCCGATGGAGCAGCTCAGCCACTGGTGGACCGTCGGATCCTTCGAATTCAAGGAGCATGTCGTGTCGATGGGCATGGGTCTCCTGCCGGCTTACTGGTACTTCTGGCGACAGCCGCTGTCGGAGGAACACGCCGGCGTGCGCAAGTGGCTCACCGTTTTCCTGGCCTTCAGCGTGTGGTACGCTTTTCTCGTCGGCCACACCGCCAACGATTTCCGAGGGGTCGGATCATGACACAGACCTTGGATATGAATGAGCGAGTCTCCGATCTCGGCCGCCCCCAGGCGATCGACGCGCCCGGATCGTCAACCGCCGCGACATCGACCACGACCAGCAAGTTCGGCACGTTCGCGATCACGTTCGGCATTGCGTTCGCAGTCCTGTACACGGTCCTCGAGCAGCTGAATTGGCCGCTGTTCACGTATCATCCGGCGGTCGGGAAAGTGGACTTCTGGATGCAGCGGCCCCGCAGCGGGGAAGGCCCGCCGATGTACTGGTACGGTTGGCTCGCGCTCTCGTTCTCCGGCGCCGCCGTGGTGGGCTTAATCGCCACGTTCGTTTCCCGTCGGTGGCTTTACCGGGCCACCATCTTCTGCTGCGTGCTCGCTGCGCTCTGGCCGGCTATGCTCGCGCTTGCGATCTTCGTCGCCGACCGGGCAAGCTTCGACGCGGAATTCCTGAAGTCGGTCTGGGTAGCGGCAATTCCAGCGTTGGTCGTCGCCGCAGCGGTCAGCTATCTCGCCCCCATCCAGTGGGCGCAGCGCATCTGGACCAGCTGGCTGCTGATCATGCCGATCGGCGGACTCGTGGTCCTGGGCTACTCGCTGAAGGCGTTCTTTCTGCGGTAGCAATGTCTGCCGTCCATGCGCTAAGCTCGACACAATGGCGTGCCTTCGGGGTGCCGCAAGTAGGAGGCCGGGATGAAATTCCTAAGTCGTCGTACGGGCTGGATCGCTGGTGTGGTCGTCGGCATGTGCGTCGCGTCGACCGCCTTGTGGGCTGGCGGATCAGGCTTCGGCGACGACGACGACCCGGGCGAGGACGAAGGGCCGTCCTATTTCGGCTTCGTCAAGGATGCCAGCGGCGCTACCCTGCCCGACGCCAAGGTCACGGTGGCGGTGAAGGACCGCGGCGGCGTGGTGACGCGCACCGACGCGCTCGGCGCCTACAAGGTTCCCGGCTTCGGCAAGGAGATCAGCCCCAACGACGTCGAGATTACCTGCGAGAAGCAGGGCTACAAGCAGACGCGCGTGCTTCGCCGCAACCTGCCGCCGCCCGATTCCAAGATTCCGGTCGAAACCGACTGCCATATGCAGCGCGGCGCCTAGCGCGTTCTGCTGCAGCCCGCGACCGCGTGCTGCAGCTTTCGCTTTCACCAGTTCTCATAGGGCTCGTTGCACGTCCCGCCGTACCGCCGGCCGGCGGTCCAGAAGCTTGCTGTTCTTCTTGTACCACTCGTGCTCGCAGCAGCAGAACGGGCAGAATTTTCGCGGGAGGGTATCGGGAAGGGCCGCGAAGCGTTCAGCTTCGATATCGATGCCCGTGAACATATAGTGGCCGGTGAGCTGGCACCGGGTGATGACCTGAGCCATGACACATCCTCGTCATCCCCCTCTCCATTGAGCGACTCCACAACACTTCCATGGCCGCAAAAGTTCCGCGCCTTGCCGGACTTGCGGCGGCGCGTTCAGGACGGTCAGCACCTACCACCGCAGGTCCACGCCGCCGCGGTCGCGAACGCGACCGTGAACGAGCGCTTGAATGAACGCGGAATCGAGACGATGACGTCGCCGCTCTTCTCGTCGGTGCGCCAGGACGCGCCGGCGCGGGCCGCGTTCGCGCCATCGGCGCGCGGGATCTCCTGGCCGTCGACCTGAACGCCCTTCACCGGCACATGCAGGCCGTGGAAGCGCAACGCATAGGCGCGCGCGGGAACGGCCCAATAGCGGCCGTCGCCGCTCTCCGACTTGATCTCGAACCTGACGGCGTCCGTGGACTGCTCAAGGTGCAGCTTGGTGCGCTGAAACTTGCCACTCTGGTGGTCGTTGCTGCGCCCATCGTCCTCGTAGAGCACGAACTCGCTCGTCTGCGGATCCTCCGCCGTGTCCTCGGCGCTGAAGCTGTAGACGTGGATCGACAGGGGATCGACCGGCTTTTCGGAGGTGTGCTGCATGGCCGGACCGAGCGGGATCACCGCGCCCGCGCGGACATAGACCGGCAGGCGATTGAGCGGCACTGCGCTGCGCTCGATCTCGCGCCCGCCCGCTTCCGGCGATTGCTCGCCGAAGAAATCGTACCAGAGGCCCTTGGGCAGGTAGACCTTGCGATCGCCTTGGTCGTTGAACAGCGGCGCCACCATGAGGTCGTCGCCGACGAAAAATTGATCGTCGATGCGATGGGCCGAAGCGTCGTCAGCCTCCTGCAGCGGGGGCTCGTGATCGCCCTGGCCATGCGACCACATGAACGGATGGAACGTCCCGGCGGCGAACCAGCGCGCGTAGAGCATGTCGGGGCCCTTGCGGTCCCAGCCGCCGATGTCCTGCCCGACGTTGGAGAAGCCCGAGAGCGTCAGGTTGATCATGGCGCGGGTATGGGCACGGAAATTCCGATAGGTCGGCACCGAATCCCCGGTGGTCGACCAGCCCAGCCGCTGCGTACCGGCGAAGCCCGGCCGCACCATGCCGGTGATGCGGCCATTTCCGCCGTTGCGCTTCTGGACCGCCTCGATGATCGACAGCGGATAGACCAGGCCATAGAGGTTGCGGGTCAGAGCGACCGACAGCCCCAGACTTGGCCAGAACTTGCGATCGGCGTTGCGGATGTGGTCCATCTCGCCGAAATCGACCATGCCGAGGATCGCGCCGTTCTTGATCGCGTCGTTCCATTTCGCCTTGAACACGGCGTCGACGGCTGAGGGCGAAAAATAGTCGAGGTAGCCGACTGCGCTTCGCGCTTCGCTGGAATCGACGTGCTGGTCGGGCGCGATCGAGGGCCGCCCGTTCTGGTCGACCATCAAGAAGCGGTGCGAGCCGCGGTCGCTGAGCAGCTGGGTGTCGTCGGTGCCGGGATATCGGCCGAACATCGGCATGCCGAAGCCGTGGGTCAGCCGCACGCGGTGCTGGGACCACAGTGAATCGATGAAGGACTTGGTGGTCGCCTCATCGTCCTAGCCGTCGTAGTAGACCACATCGATCGGCAGCTTGCGCTTGCGCATCTCGCTCGCGACCCTGAAGGCGTCGCGGCCCTCGTAGGACGCCTTGGCCTGGTGATAGCCGAACGCCCAGCGTGGCAGCATCGCCGGGCGGCCGGTCAGCTCGGTGTATTGCGGGATCACCTCGGTCGGCTCGCCCACGAAGACGTAGAAATCCATGTCGCCGGCGGTGGCGGTCACCTGCAGCCGGCTGCGATACCAGGCGCCGACGTCGAACGTCGACGGATAGAAATTGTGAAAGAACAGGCCGTAGCCGGCGCTGCTGATGTAGAACGGAATGCTCTTGTAGCTCTCGTTGGTCTCGCTCGCGAAGGCGTCGCGATTGATGATCTCGATCTTCCGTCCGCGCTGATCGAGCGCGGCGCGCTTGTCGCCGAATCCGTAGATGTGCTCGTCCGACTCGAGGTCGAGCACGGCGGTGCGGCGGCCGAGATTGATCTTCCAGTTCTTCACCAGGGCGCCGGCGGGGGTCGCCACGCTGAGCAGGACGCCGTCTTCCGCGAGGATGAGTTGCACGGTGGCTTCCCGCGTCTTCAGCGTCGCGCTGTAGTCGCGCGACTCGATCCCGACGTCCACGGGCGGATAGGAGTTATCGGCCTTCACGCGCATATAGTCGGGCAGCTTGACCGCGGGGTCGCTTCCGAGCGCGTGGATGCGGAATGTCTGCGGTGTGAGGAACGTCACGCGGACGGCAGTCGAGCCGGGGCGCATGAGACTGAAGGTGCGTCCATCCTCGCGGACGATCGACAATTGCGTGCCGGCGGTGTCATCGGCCGGCGTCGGTGTGCGAAGCGCGGCAGGCAGCGCGGCGGCCAGCTGCGTGGTGGCCGGCACCGGATCGGGCTCCGGCGGTGCAAGTGCAGTCTCATCCGCGCTGGCGATCTGCGTCGCCGCTGCCGGCGTCGGCGTGGGTGTCGGCGCCTCATCGGTGTCCTCGGATAGGCCGAACCCCAGGATCGCGCCGATTGAAACTGCAATCACAACCGCAAAAGCAAATCGCGATAATTTCACGACGGAGCTTTCCTCACGACTCTGTTCGGATTCCGCCGCGCGCGGCCGGCTTGGACAACGAATCTCGATCCTGCCGGCGTGCGCAGCCCCCCGCCGCCGGGATCAAGGCGCGTATTGCCACGGAATCACCCGCAGCAGAATATCCATCGAATACGCGCTATTTGGTTAAAGGTTCCAAACGCGCAGATTGTATGGCCACGCGCCCCACTGCCAGTGGCCTTCGGCAGCCGGTCACTTTCAATCACATCAACGTGTTGCCCTGCAGATGAGCGTTCCACCGATAACATGGTCGCCCTCGTCGGCACCAACATACCGGCGCACAATGGCGAGCGGCCACGCTGAATCCTTTCCTCGCGCCAATGTCAGCTCCTCCAATCCCTTGCGGATCGCGACGGCCACCTCAAATCGGGGATGGAACACGGCAGCCGAAACTCTGGACCGCCTGGAGCAGCACCTCGGAACCATGGAGAGCGCCATGCACACGAATCCTTACCTGTTTTTCAACGGTCAATGCGAGGCTGCGTTCAAATTCTATGAGACGATGCTGGGCGGCAAGATCGAGGCCATGATCCCGCACGAGGGCACGCCGGCAGCGGAAAGCGTGCCCGCCGAATGGCGCAAGAAGATCCTGCATGCCCGCCTGAGCGTGGGTGGCAAGATTTTCCTGATGGCCTCCGACGCACCGCCTGACCACTCTGAACCGATGAAAGGCTTCGCGGTGAACCTCGGCGTCGATGAGCCGGCGGAAGCCGATCGCATCTTTCATGCATTGGCCAAGGACGGGACGGTGCGGATGCCGATCGGACCGACCTTCTGGGCCGTACGCTTCGGCATGCTGGTCGATCAGTTCGGCACGCCCTGGATGATCAACTGCGAGAAGACGAACTGACCTCGTTCCGAGACTTGAAGCCGGACAGCGGGACCGCAAGATCAAGGAGGAGTCAATCATGAACGGCGCAACTCAAACCGCTCCGGTCTCGCGCACGGCGCTTCGATGACCTTTCGACAGGCTCCGTTCCAGTCGGACGAGCAGCGGGACGGACATGATTATGGGTGGAACAGCGCGTTCGATCGGCTCGCCGACCACGTGGCGGGACTCGCGAGCACCAAGCAGTGAAAAGCCACGGAGGAAAACAATGGAACCGCACAAGATCGTCTCCCGCGACGAATGGCTGGCCGCCCGCAAGGCTCACCTGAAAAACGAGAAGGCGCTCACCCGCATGCGCGATCTGGTGAGCGCCGAGCGGCGTGCCCTGCCCTGGGTCAAGGTCGAGAAGGAGTACGTCTTCGACACCGCTGAGGGAAAGAAGACGCTCGCCGACCTCTTCGGCCGCAATAGCCAATTGATCATCCATCATTTCATGTGGCGGCACGATCTGGGTCAGGGCTGCGCCAGCTGCTCCCTGGAGGCCGATCACGCCGAGGGCTCGCTCGTGCATCTCGAGAATCACGACGTGACCTATGTCAGAGTCTCGCGCGCGCCGCTCGCGGAGCTCGAGGCCTACAAGAAGCGCATGGGCTGGACCGCGCCGTGGGTCTCGTCCTACGGCAGCGACTTCAACTACGACTATCACGTGTCATTCACCAAGGACGAGCTGGCCAAGGGCGAGGTCTACTACAACTATCAGATGACCAAGGACGGCTTCGATGAGCTTCCCGGCCTGAGCGTGTTCTACAAGGATGAATCCGGAAATGTCTTCCATACCTATTCGAGTTACGCGCGCGGCAATGAAGAGGTGAACGCGGTGTTCATCTACCTCGACATCACGCCCAAGGGGCGCAACGAGACCGAGATCATGGATTGGGTCAAGCGCCACGACGAATATGCGGCCGGTGGCGGGGCGTCCTGCTGTCACCCAGGCAAGAGCGCGTGACACACCTGTAAGCGCGCGATCGAAGGAGAGGTCAAATGCCTTACGTCGATGGATTCATCGTCCCGGTTCCGAGGAAGAATTTGAAGGCATATCGCGCCATGGCGCGCAAGGCCGGCCAGGTGTGGCGTGATCACGGCGCGCTCGACTACAAGGAGTGCGTCGCCGACGATGTGAAGGTCGGAAAGCGGACCTCTTTCCCGCGCAGCGTCAAGCTCAAGAGCAACGAGACGGTGATCTTCTCCTTCATCGTCTACAAGTCACGTGGCCAACGCGATCGCGTCCTCGCCAAGGCGATGAAGGATCCACGCCTCGCCAAGATGATGAACCCGAAGGTCATGCCATTCGACGCCCGGCGCATGATCTACGGCGGGTTCAAGGTCTTCGTCGACCTGTAGGGCAGCGGTACAGGCGATCAACGCTTCAACAGGCAGGGAGCAGTCGCTTGGCCCTCAAGCTCTATTTCCATCCGCTGTCGTCGTTCTGCCAGAAGGCGCTCATCGCCCTCTACGAGAACGACACGCCGTTCGAGCCGAATATCGTCAATCTCATGGACGAAAGCTCGCGCGGAGATTTTCTGAAGATCTGGCCGGTCGGCAGGTTTCCAGTGCTGCAAGACGGAGATCGGACGATCCCCGAGTCGAGCATCGTGATCGAGTACCTCGATCAGCACTACCCGGGCCGGACGCGGTTCCTGCCCGCCGATCCGCAACTTGCGTGGGAGGTCCGCGCGCGTGACCGCTTCCATGACTGGTACCTGAACGTGCCGATGCAGAAGATCGTTACCGACCGCCTGCGGCCTCCCGGCCGGAACGATCCGTACGGCGTCGAAGCCGCAAAGACGCTGCTGCGGACCGCGCTCGGCTTGGTCGATCAGGACATGGCGACCAAGACCTGGGCGGTCGGCGACGTCTTCAGCCTGGCCGACTGCGCGGCCGCGCCGCCGCTGTTCTACGCGAACATGGTCATGCCCTTCGGTGATACGCACAAGAATGCGGCCGCCTACCTGAAGCGGCTGATGGAACGCCCCTCCTACGCGCGTGCCCTGAAGGAAGCGCAGCCCTACTTCGCACTGATGCCGAAGCAATAGCCCCATTCCAAAAGGAGGAGAGACTCATGCAACGGGACGAGAGTGCCCTCCGACGCGCGGCTCACGGCAGCAGTGGACAGGCGCGTCGACCGGCGCGCGCTGCTGACCGCCACGGCGGCGACCGCGGCGCTCGCCGCGCCTGCCCCCGCCATCGCGCAGGCGCCGAAGCGGCCGTCGAATGATACCCACCGGGAGATGAGCCAGCGGGTCTGGGATTCGCCGGTCGCCCCGGCGGTCCTGACCGACTTCTGGACGCAAGCCTATCAGGCGATCGATGCCTGAGGCCTACCGCCCGGCGCCTCAATGGCCCGGCCGCGGAGATTGACCTAGCTCAAGACAGTCCGCCGCCCCTAGGCTAAACAGGTGTCCGAACAGCCTTGGAGCCATTGCCATGACGCGAATCGGGCGCCCTATCGGTTTGATCGGCGTGATTGCGTTTTCGCTCGCATGCGGGCACGCACGGGCGCAGGACGTCGGCCATGCCGCTGCCGGCCTCGCCTTGGCGCGGCAAATCTGTTCCGAGTGCCACGCCGTCGAGAGGACGCAACCGCTGTCCCCGAACCCGGCCGCGCCTCGCTTCGAGGCGATCGCCAATGTGAGCGGGATGACGGCCATGGCTTTGTCGGCGGCGTTGCAAAGCCCGCATCGGACCATGCCGAACGTGATGCTCAACGCCACCGAGTTGAGTTATATCGTCGCCTATATCCTCAGTCTGCAGCGGGCGAACTGAGCGATGGTCCGGCTCATCATCGCGCTGCTGATGCTGGGCTATTCCGCTTGCCAAGCGGCGGCGGCGGAACCGGATGCGCGGGTGCAGCGCGGCGAGGCCCTTGCCGGGAGCCTCTGTGCGGAATGCCACGCGATCGGCGTCGCCGATCAAAGCCCGCACGCGCAGGCTCCGGCCTTCCGCGCCCTGGAGCGGCGACTTGACCTCGACGCCTTTCTCGACCGTCTCCGAGAGGGTCTGACCTCGGGCCATCCCGATATGCCGACCTTCCGCTTCACGCGCGACGACGCCCGCGCGCTCATCGCCTATCTGCGGTCGATCCAGCGTCCTTAACGCCGACAGATGCGACGCTGACCTCAACTCGCCAGCCTGCGCGAAATCACGTCGGTGCAGCTTTGATTGAGCTCATCGACGATCTTGCCCGTCCGCGCCCGTAGGAGCTTTTCGGTGCGCGTCATGCCCATGCCCCAGGTGCACGGCTTGATCGGCAGATTCCTCCACTCCTCGGCGGTGCGGTGCGGGTAGGTCTTGTCGTCGACCTGTTCCATCTCGGTCGTGTATTCGGCGGCAAATCCGTTCGGGTCGACGAAGAAGCTGAAGATGTTGCTGCCGGGCCCCGCATGGCGACCGACGCCCCATTCGACCGGATAGCCGTTCATCTTGAGACGCCCCGAGGCGCCCATCAGACCGTCGAAGTCGGACAGCTCGAACGCCATGTGATGCAGGCCCGGCCCTGCGATCTTCCCGAGCGCGACACTGTGGTGGTCGCTGGCGCAGCGCAGGAAATCGATGCCATCGGTCTTGTCCGAGACCTTGAAGCCGAGAAGATCGCAGAAGAACCGCTCAAGCTCCGGATGATTGGCCGACCTGAACACGACGTGTGAGAACTTGTTGGGCCGCCGATGGTCGTCGATTGCATCAGCGTGACGTTGTACGTCGCTGCTGATGGTCTGCCGGATGCCGTCGGGCGTCCTGAAGCTGAAGCCATATCCGCCGCCGGCCACGTCCGGCAGCGTATGCGGCGTGTCCAGGACATCGGCGCCGAAGGCGACCGCCTTGGCATGCAACGCGTCGACGGCGGCCTTGTCGGAGGCAGCGAAATTGGCCGCGAGAAACGCAATCCTCGGCCCCTGATGGAGCGTAAGCGCATGATGCTCCGGCCCGGTCGCCCGCAGATAGACGGTACCGTCCTCACGCGAGACTTCTTGCAAGCCCCAGAGCTTGGAATAGAAATCCACGCTTGCCGGCAAATCCCGCACCGCAAGCTCGATCCCTCGAATGTCGCTGACCCGTGCCTCGGCCATGATGTCTCTCCGTTCGAGAATTCTTTTTGCAACTATTTTCCCGGTCGACTGCCGCCGGTTTGATCTACGTCAAAGCGGCGCCCCCGGCGGGCGTCTGGTCAGCACCGAGCAAACCGCATGGCTCGCGCACGAAAGAAGGCCAGCGCAGAACGCCTGCGCTGGCCCGCACGTCCGCGGCATCCCGGCTCGCCGCAGACCGATACATATGACGGCCATTGTCAGGCCGTGCGGCCATCAAGCGGCCAGGTTGCCGTGCTTGATCAGGTTCGCCTTCTGCTGCTCATTGCGGGGCGGAAGCTTGAACAGGCGCGCCGCGGTGCCGCCGAGGATGTTGTGCTTCGCCCTTTCGGAGAGGAACGGGATGTCCCAGATCGTGCTCGGCAGATCGAAATCCCAGTGCGGATAGTCGGAGGCGTAGAGCAGCCGGTTTTCCGCATCCATCATCTCGAACGTGCATTGTAGCGCCTTCACGTTCCCGAGTTCGATCGGCTGCGACGAGTAGTACATCTCGCGCATGTATTCACTCGGCTTTTTCTTGAGCGTCGGCGCCTCCGACGGACGCATCATGTACTCGTTGTCGAGGCGCTGCATGAGGAACGGGATCCAGGCGAGCCCGCCTTCGATCCAGATCACCGGCAGCTTGGGGAAGCGCTCGCCGAGCCCGTTGATCACCCAATTGGTGCAGTGGAGAATGTTGTAGAACGAGAAGCCGAGCGCGTGCACCGAGATGAACTTGTTGCAGGCGCGGAACACCGGCTCCGACCAGTTTGGACCGGAATGGAAGGACAGCGAAAGACCGCGCTCCTCCATGGCGCGGTAGACTTTCATGTAGGCGTTGTCGTTGACCTGCAAGTTGCGCACAGTCGTGACCATGAAGCCGCTGACGCCCTTGCGGTCGCCGAACGCCTCGACCTGGCGCATGCAGGCCTCCGGATCGGAGAACGGCAAGCACAGCGCCGAATACATGCGGCCGCCCGACTCCGGCAGCACCTTCTCGGTGAGCCAGCGGTTGTAGGCCCAGCACAGGTCGACCTCCATTTCCTTCACTGGATGCAGGCCGATGTTGAGCATCCCGGTCGGGAACAGGCAGGAATAGTCGACGCTCATGGCGTCCATCCAGCGCTCGCCAAGCTGGACGTCGCGGGTCCGGGAGGAGTCGGTCTTCTCCGAGGATCGCAGCGGATAGCGCGTCACGCGCCCGCCCATGTCCTGGGTGAATCCAGCTTGGCTCGGCACGATGTTGTGCCGGCCCTTGGCGCGCCCCGACACCGTGACCTGGCGCAGCACGTCGTTCTCCATGAACGGGAGAATTTGCGCCCAGTTCTCGTTTTCGTAGTGGTGGGCGTCGCAATCGACAATGAGAACGTCATCGAAATTGCGCTGGACCGCCTGTTGACGCGCATGCGCCAGCAACTTGGTCGTGTTCAGTTCTTCTACGGAAACGCGGCGGCCGCGTTCGACAACGAGCTCCATCGGATATCTCCTCGATTTTGTTTGTGATCAACTGTTTCGACGTGTCACCGGCCGGTCCAGCTCTGCCACATGCCGAGCTCGAACACGGCAAGGTTGACCGCGCGCAACAAGCCGCTCGCCGTGGTCATGACCTCGGTCGGGGTGGCGACGCTCTTTTGTCCAAGAGGCAACACCCCCTGCCCGGCCTCGACCTGCGCCGTGTAGAGCTTGCAGAGCGCCGCCATCACGGCTTGCAGCGCGTCCGGCGACAGTGCGTCGAGCCGGCCTTGCGCCACCGTTCGCTCGACTTGTGCGGCAATGCGCTTTGCATCTGCCGACAGGGAGTCCGCCCGCTCCGCAGCCTTCGGCGGCGTTGCACGTTTGGTCGCCTCGACGGCGGTTGCGGCCCTAGGAGACGACATAGAGGTCATCTCCTTTCTGAACGACCTTGTATGGTCTCAGCCGGAGCCGGCGGTCGGAAACGCATTCGCCGGTCTTCATGTCGTACTCGTAGCCGTGCCACGGACACACGAAGTGAAGATCGGTCTCCGAGAAGTAGAGACCGCGCGAGGTCTTGTCGGGCATGATCGCCTCCTCGACCTTGGCGATGGTCAGGCCCTCGCATGCCGGCCCGCCCTGATGCAGGCAGAAGTTGCTGTAAGCGTAGAATTCGCCGTTTTCCCGGAAGATTCCGATCTCGTTGCTTCCAGCGAATACGATGCGGCGCTCGCCATCCTTGAAGTCGATGGCCTTGCCGACAAGAGTTTCGGTCATTGCGTCCTGACTCCCCTGTAAGTTCTTTAGAATTAAGACAATCGAGAGCGTGGAGCGCCCTGACTTTGATCTAGATCAAGGGATGCGCGTAGGGCATGACAGCAACATCCGACGCGCACAGGCCGGCCGGCGCGCGGTAATTCGTGGATGGGGATAGGTGGATATATCCGCGTGTTCACGCGGCCCTGCGTTCCGCTTCGGTGCGGTTCTCGAGCACGATTGTCGCGGCCGCGGTGTTAGAGATCGGGATGTGGTAGTTGCAGTGCGCCCGGGTCACCTGCCCGGTGAGCGCGCCGCGCATCGCCATCCAGTTGAGGAACTCGACCCCCTGCGCCCCGGCGAGCTCGACCCAGTCATGGATCGAGTAGCGTGCGAGCGCCTCCGGATCGTTGACGATCTTGTCCAGGCAGAGCCGGTCGAACCCCTCGTTGATGAAGCCGGCACGCTGGCCGTCGAGCTGGTGCGACAGGCCGCCGGTGCCCACGATCATCACGCGCGAATCCTGCTCGTATGATTCGATAGCGCGGCCGACCGAGCGGCCGAGCTTGAGACATCGCGCGAGCGAGGGCAGCGGATGCTGCACGGTATTGATCGAAATCGGCACGATCTTCACCGGCCAGTCCGCGCCCGGCCACATGAGCGCCATCGGTATCGTCACCGCGTGGTCGACCAGCATCTCCTGGCACACCGTGATGTCGAACTCATCGGCAACGAGCGCGTTGATCAAATGCCACGACAGCGCGGGGTCGCCATCCGCTGCACGTGACACCGGAATGCCCCAGCCCTCATCTTCGTTGCGGTATTCGTTCGCGGCGCCGACCGCAAAAGTCGGCAGCTTGTCGAGAAAGAAGTTGAGCCCGTGGTCGTTGTAGAAGACCACCGCCACGTCGGGCCGCTCGCGTGCCAGCCAAGCGTGGACGTCGTCGAAACCCTTGAAGAACGGCCTCCAGTAGGGATCGTTCTGCTTGTTCTCCGCGATCGCCTTGCCGATCGCGGGAACGTGTGTCGTCGCGACGCCACCGATGATTCTGGCCATGGTCACCTCCGCGCCGCGACAAGCTTCGCCTTGAATTCGTCGACCGTGACGCCGGTCTGCTGCGCGCCAATGTCCTGCACGTTGAGACCGAAGATTCCGGCGAGTTTTGCGAGGTAATAGATGTTTCCGCCGGCCTCGATCATTTTCAGTACGTCGCGGCTCTTCACCGCCGCGCGCTGTTCTTCGTTGAGGCCGTATTTCCGGCAATAGGCGTCTTCGTCGCGGAGGAACGCGGCGCGGTTCTCTGCGCTGTTGAACGAGAAGCACATCCGGTTGAGGGCAAAGCCCTTCTGGGCCTGATCCCCGCCAAAGATCGTCGTACCTGGTATGTCCTGTTTCATGGCAGATGCACGCCGTTAGCTTGTTGCAGTTGAAGCTAACGCCTGGAACCCGTTCGGGCTTGATCTATGTCAAGCCCGAGACAGGCGCCGTCTATTCGCGCCCGCACGCGGCGGCGCGATCGAGCAGCAGCTTGCGCTCGCGGGCATTTCGCGTGAGCGCAGCGGCGCGCTCGAACTCGGCGCGTGCCTCCGCGGGGCGACCGAGCTTCTCGAGCAGGTCGCCGCGCACACCCGGCAGCAGGTGGTAGTTCGCGAGCGACGGCTCGGCGACGAGCGTATCGACGAGATCAAGGCCCGCCTGCGGGCCGAACGCCATCGCGAGCGCGACCGCGCGGTTGAGCTCGACCACCGGCGACGGCGTGAGCTGGGCCAGCACCGCGTAGAGTGCCGCGATGCGCACCCAGTCGGTTTCTTCCGACGTCCGCGCGCGGGCGTGACAAGCCGCGATCGAGGCCTGGAGCACATAAGGGCCCGGCATCCCGCTGACCGCCTCTGCGCGCTCGATCGCCTTGAGGCCGCGACGGATCAGCAACTGATCCCAGCGCGCGCGGTCCTGGTCGAGCAGCAGGATCGGCTCGCCCGATGGGCCGGTCCGGGCGCCGAAGCGGGATGCCTGCAACTCCATGAGCGCGACGAGCCCGTGAATCTCCGCCTCCTGCGGCGCCAGCTCGGCCAGGATGCGGCCGAGCCGGAGCGCCTCCTCGCAGAGCTGCGGCCGCATCCAGTCCTCGCCGGCGGTCGCCGAGTAGCCTTCGTTGAAGATGAGGTAGATCACCTCGAGCACCGATGCGAGCCGCGCATCGCGCTCCTCGGCGCGCGGCACCTCGAACGGCACCTGCTGCTCGGCGAGCGTGCGCTTGGCGCGCACGATGCGCTGCGCGATGGTCGGCTCCGGCACCAGGAACGCGCGCGCGATCTCGTCGGTGGTGAGCCCGCCGAGCAGGCGCAACGTGAGCGCGACCCGCGCCTCGGTCGAGAGCACCGGGTGGCAGGATGTGAACACCAGCCGCAGGAGATCGTCGCCGATATCGTCGTCGAGCGCCGCGTCGAGGTCGGGAACGGTCTGCTCCAGGACCTCGAGCTCACGGCCGAGTTCCTCGTGCTTGCGCTCGGCGAGCTTGCTGCGGCGCAGCCGGTCGATCGCGCGATGTTTGGCGGTGGCCATCAGCCAGGCGCCGGGATTGTCCGGCACGCCGGATTCCGGCCAGCGCTCGAGCGCGGCAACGAGCGCGTCCTGCGCGAGCTCCTCGGCGAGCCCAACGTCGCGCACCATCCGGGCGAGACCGGCGATGAGCTTCGCCTGTTCGATCCGCCAGACCGCGTCGATGGTGCGATGAGTGTCGGTGGCCGCCACGGCCACCGATCACACCATCTCCGATGCGCCGCCGCAAGCCTGCGGCGCCGCAGCTACTTGTTCTTCGCGATCTGTTCGCCGAGCGCACGGTGGCGCTCGACCGCCTCGCTCGGCGCGAAATCCTCGAGCTCGAAAAACTGGCGGATCTCGATCTCGCTGTCCTGCCCCTCGTGCGGATTGGGGCAGCGCTTGACCCATTCGATCGCCTCGGCGAGCGACTTGACCTGGAAGATCCAGTAGCCGGCGATCAGCTCCTTGGTCTCGGCGAACGGCCCGTCGATGACGGTGCGCTTGGTCCCGGAGAAGCGCACGCGGGCACCCTTCGCGCTCGATTGCAGCCCGGCGCCCTCGAGCATCACGCCGGCCTTGACCAGCTCCTCGTTGTACTTTGCCATCGCCGCCAGCATCTCCTCCGACGGCATCTTGCCGGCTTCCGAGTCCTTGCTCGCCTTCACGATCACCATGAAACGCATTGGATTGTCTCCTCTAGGTTCGGTTCGGAACCGGGCTGCCGGGCGGTTTCGACCGGTCTATACCCTGGCTCTACCGTCACGACGAGCGAGGGTCGGTGGGATCGACAGGGGGCGACAAAAAATTTTGCGGCAAAATGCCCTAAACTGAGCGGCGAACGCATTGAGAACGCGATATAAATGCTAGGTGCGATTTTCGCGCTACCCAGACTCCAACCCAGAACTAGGCGAGCTTCTTCAAAAGCGCCTGCGCCTGCTTCGATGACAGGGGCCGCCGTAAGCAGCCTTGAGCGGCCCGCCTGCGTTGGGGTCGGTGATTGAACGTCAAGGTTGAAAGTTGCGTCACGCTACCTACATACCTTGCCCATTCGCTTACGCGGGGACGACGGCGACGATGACAAAATATGTTCCTTACGCCGCATTGGTGGTGGCCCTTCTTGGTGGAGGGGC
>WNGB01005522.1_pt1 | contig 18881 bp, 20 predicted proteins | sample 5400681 | NCBI WGS metagenome assembly WNGB01 (sample SAMN13153367, study PRJNA577476) | soil metagenome | isolation source: 115 cm soil or saprolite under grassland replicate 2 | place: USA:California | collected 2016-06-15
CACGGCCCGGTGCCGCCTGCTCAGTTGTCGCGGACGCGCTCGACCGGATCGACCACCGGACGCGCCGACGGGCGGTCGTCGCTGGCCGGCGGTAGCGGCTGCCGGGCGTACGGCGCCTCGGCCTTGGCCTCCACGTCGTCATCGGCGAGCCCTCGGGTCTCCGCCTTGATGATGCGAAGTGAACGGCCGAGCGAACGGGCCGCGTCGGGCAGTCGTTTCGCGCCGAAGAGGAGGACAAGGACCACCACCAGCACGACGATGTGCCACCCGCGGAGTGCACCCATGGAAGTCACCTCACTGTCTCGACGCTGTCGAGCCCATCGTACGTGCGCCGGACCGGCCCGTTAGCAGCCGGATGGTGCAGTCTAGCCCGTCTTGGCCCGCGGCCGGCGAGCCCCCGTCTTGGCCCGCAGCAGCTCGGCCCGGTCGGTGATGCTCTGCATGGTCTCCTGCATCGCTTCGGCCCGCCGCTGCAACGCCTCCCCGGCCGGCTGGAGCCGCTGGGCCTCGACCACGCGGCTCTGCAGCCGGCGCAGCACCCGGTTGAACCGCTTCAGGCCGCGCAGCAACCGCAGCACGACCAGCATCAGCAGCAGCAGCGCGAACACCACCGTGCCCAGCGCGATCCACCAGACCATGTTGCCTCCAGATCCCGGCCGCTTGACCGCGGACTTCGCTGCGCTCCGTCCGCTGGCGGCCGGTGAGCTGACCTTAGCCCAGCGCCGGATGCTGCGCCGCCTGGCCCGGCGCGGGGCGCTGCGGGGTTTGGCCCAGCGGTGGTTGCTGCTCCGTTTGGCCTAGCGGTGGTCGCTGCGCCGGATAGGCCGACAGCGCGGCCTTCGCCTCTTCGGCGACCGCGGCCACCAGCTCCGGCGGGCCGACGACGGTCACCTGCGGGCCCAGGCTCAGCACCAGCCGGCGCGCCCAGGCCAGGTCCGATGCGCGCAGCGAGACCAGCCAGTGCTCGCCGGGGCCCTGGCGCACCTCCTCGCAGGGGTAGTACTCGGTGATCCAGCGAGCACCGCGACCGACCTTCAGCGTGATCAGCGGTAAGTCCGGGGTGCCGTGGAACACGCCGTCACGGACGTCGGTGGGCTTGGCGGTCGCCGGCACCGCCGCCGGCTCGTCCAGCTCGGTGCTCGCGTCGATCCGGTCGACCCGGAACAGCCGGACCGCCTGGGCGCGCCGGCACCACGCTTCCAGGTAGGAGTGGCCGCCGACGACGAGCACCCGCATCGGGTCGACGACCCGCTCGGAGGTCTCGTCCCGGGTGGCCGAGTAGTACGTCAGGCGAAGCGCCCGCCGCCGCTCCACGGCGCCGCGGAACTGCTCCAGCCGGTCGACGCTGCCCGGCAGGTTGCCTGGGCGTACCACCGCCACCGGCGTACCCACATGGTCGCCGGCCGCCTCCTCGATCTTGGCCAGCGCCCGGCCGATCGCCTCCCGGTTGCTCACACCCGGCGTTTCGGCGAGCATCCGCAGCGCGACCACCAGCGCCAGCGCCTCGTCGGGCGTCAGGCGCAGCGGCCGGTCGATGCCGGCGTCATAGGTGACGGTGACCCGGTCCCCGTCGAACGCCATGTCGATCAGGTCGCCGGGCCCGTACCCGGGCAGGCCGCACATCCACAGCAGCTCCAGGTCCTCGCGCAGCTGCCGTTCCGTGACGGCCAGGTCGGTGGCGGCCTCGGCGACCGTGATGCCCGGCCGGGCCAGCAGGTACGGCACCAGGTTGAGCAGCCGCCCCAGCCGGTCCGAGCCGGTCACCTGACGGCCTCCACCAGCGCCCGCGCGCCATCCGGCTCGGGTGTGGTGTCGATGATCTGCCGCAGCCGGGCGATCACGTGCTCGCGTACCTCAGGCGGGTCGAGCACCACGGCGTCCGCGCCATAGCCGACCAGCCAGTGCGCTAAGCCTTCGGCGTTGGAGTACGCCATGACGGCGCGGTCGCCGTCCTCGCCCGGGACGATCTCCTCCGCCCAACGGCGCAGCCCGGCCGCACGCCCGGGGCGCAGCAGCACGGTGGCCCGCCCCGGCCGCTCGACCGGCCCGTACCACCGGGCGACGTAGCTGATCAGGTCGACGTCGGGCAGCTCGTAGGCCTCGCGCTGGCCGATGGGGCGTACCTCGTTGACCATCCGCGACAGCCGGAAGCACCGAGGCGCCTCGCGACCGAGGTCGTAGCCGACGACGTACCAGCGGCCGCGCCAGCAGACCACACCCCACGGCTGCAGCCGCCGGGTGGTGGCGGCGTCCTGCTCCGGTACCCGGTAGTCGAAGGTGACCGCCTGGCGGGCCCGTACCGCCGCCGTCAGCGGCTCGAACGCGGGGTCGACGCTGACCACCGGCTCCACGCCGAGCGTGGCGTGCGGATCGACGTCGATGCCGGCGGCGCGCAGCTTGGCCAGCCCTGACGAGGCAGCGGCCGCGAGCCCCGCATGCCGCCAGAGCCGGGCGGCGATGCCGACGGCGGCCGCCTCGTCCGGCTCCAGATGGATGTCGGGCAGGGCGTACTCCCGCCGCGCGATCCGGTACCCCGCCTCGGTGTCGAAGATGCTCGCGGTGCCGGTCTCCAGGGGTACGCCCAGCACGCGCAGCTCAGCCTTGTCCCGCTCGAACTTGCGCTGGAACGCCTCGTGGTCCTTGGCGTCGTCCGGGTCGTGCTCGTACCCGGGCACGGTCGCGGCGATCTGCGCGGCGGTCAGGAACCGCCGCGTGGACAGCAGGCAGATCACCAGGTTGACCAGGCGCTCGGTGCGGCTGCGCGACACGCTCTTGACGCTAGCAGCGACCGGGCATGCCGCCACACCTCCCGCGCCGCGGGTTGGCGCTGCGGGTTGGCGCACCGGGTAGGCGCGGCGCGTTGGCGCGATGGGTTAGCGTCGGCGGGTGATCCGGTGGCGTAGCGGCACGGTGACGCAACTCGGCCGGCGGTGGCGGGGCGCCGCTGAGCTGTCTGTGCGGGTGGGTTCCGAGACGCTGCGTGCGCTGGCCTATCCGGCCTTGGTCGGCGAGCCGGCGGTCGGCGACCGGGTGCTGCTCAACGTCACCGCGCTGCACCTGGGTCTGGGTACCGGCGGGTACGCCCTCGTGGTCGCCCTGCCGGACCGGCTACCCCCGGACCCCGACGGGCCGGGACACGTGGTGAAGGCGCGCTACACGCCGCTGCAGGCGGTCGTGCTCGCCGCCGACGAGGAGTCCTCGCCGCACCGATCGGTCCTTGCGGCCGCCGAGTCGCTCGACGGGATGCCGGTGGTGACGGCAGGGCTGCACTCGGCGGTACCGGCCATCCTGGCGGGCATCCACGAGCGGCGGCCGGACGCCCGGGTCGGCTACGTCATGACCGATGGCGGTGCGTTGCCAGCGTGGTTCTCCCTTACCCTTGACGCGCTCGCCGGCCGGCTCGCCGGCACGGTCACCACGGGACAGGCCTTCGGCGGGGACCTGGAGGCCACCAATGTCCACAGTGGACTCCTGGCCGCCCGGCATGCGCTGGGCGCCGACGTGGCGATCGTCGCGCAGGGGCCGGGCAACCTCGGTACCGGTACCCGCTGGGGCTTCTCCGGGGTGGCCGTCGGCGAGGCGGTGAACGCGGCATCGGTGCTCGGTGGGCGCCCGGTCGGCGCGTTGCGCATCTCGGCTGCCGACCCGCGCCCCCGGCACCGCGGCGTGTCCCACCACAGCCTGACCGCCTACGGGCGGGTGGCTCTGGCGCGCGCCGATCTGGTGGTGCCGGCCGGGCTGGACGCCGCCCTGCGCGAGGAGATCGAGGTGGCGCTCAAGCCGCTGGCCGAACGGCATCGCATCGTGACCGTGGCGGTGGACGGGCTCGACGCCGCCCTGCGCGCGTCGCCGGTGCCGCTGGCCTCGATGGGCCGCGGCCTGGACGAGGACTACGCGTACTTCCTGGCGTGCGCGGCGGCCGGCCGGCACGCCGCGGACCTCCTGGCGTGACGGTATTCCGTCGGTATACTGCCGATCATGGCGGACACCACGATCAAGGTCGACAGCAAGGTTCGGGACCGGCTGGCACAGCTGGCCCGGGAGCAGGGAACCACGATCCGCGACCTCGTTGCCGAGCTCGCCGGGGCCCAGCTCACCCGGGAGGAGCTCGACGCGCGCGGAGCTGCGGCGACGGCCTACATTCGTGAGCACTTGGTTCCGGACTTCAACGACGAAGATGTGGCAATCGGTAAGCAGATGCTGCGCGATCTTGCTGCCGGGCGCCTGAAGGTGATCGGGTGAACGTATACATCCTGGACCACACCGCGCTGGCGGCGCTGGGTGCGGGAAACCGCCAGGTGTCACGGATTGTTCGAGCGGTCCACGACGAACCGGACTGGCACGTGTATGTGCCTTCGTTGTGTCTGGTAGCAGCCGAAGCCGAGCGCCGGGGAGTCGCAGACCACGTGGGCGGCTTGCCGGCGATAGAGGTGGTCGAGCTCGGCTTTGCGGCGGCCTCGGCGGTTGGCTGGCTCGTGGGGGGTGGCGTGGACTGGAGGTTCGCGCACGCCGTGAACACCAGTCGGCCAACGGTCGACTGGCCGGACGGGCGCCCAGTGATCACTGCCGAGCCGGACAGCTACGCCAGATGGGGCGTCGCGACGATCGCACTGGCGAACTAGAGACGACCCAGCCCGGCGATGGCGACCGCGCGCAGCGCGCCCAGGTGGTCGGCGTCGGGTTCGCCCGCCATGACGAAGTACACGAGCAGGACACCGGCGCGGCGGCGCACCAGGAGGGTGTGGCTGCGGTCGGTCACCGCCGCGTCGCCCAGCCCCGCCACCGGTTCCGGGTCGCGGATGGAGCTCGCACCCCGGCCGTCGGCGAACATCTTCGTCGCCTGCGCCACGTCCGGGAACGACAGGGCCATCGCATAGAGCTGGTCGCCGCGCGGGTTGGCAAACGCGCACAACCGTACCGTCGCCCGCAGCCCCAGCGACTGCAGCGCCTGGGCGTACTGCACCGCGGCGGCCGCCTGGTCGCCACCGCCAGGGGCTAGCGTCAGGCCGGTCGCCTTGGTCACCTGGCTGGTGCTGACCAGGCCCCGGCAGCCGTCGCTCAGCGGCGGCGCGACCGTCGCCGGCGGACCCGTCGCATCCGTGTCGGACATCGGTGAGGAGGGAGCGGCCGACGGCGCCGTCGCGGCGACATCAGCGGGTGGCGCCGGTTCGCAGCTGCTCACCGCCCCGGCGATGATGCCGACCAGCAGACCCGCGGCGATGCCGCCGGCCAGCAGGACCCGGCGCGAGACCTCCACCCGGCGCAAGACCTTCACCCGGCGCGAGACCTCTAACCGGCGCAAGACCTCCATCAGGCCAGCGCCACCAGCAGCACCCAGCCGGCGACGAAGAGCACCAGGATCAGGGCGAGGACCCAGGTGGGTACGACGTGCTCGCCGCGCCGGTTGCGCTCGATCTCCGCACGGATCCGCTCGCGCCGGTCGTAGACGAAGGCCGGGAAGAACCGGCGCTCCGGCCGCGGCGGCTCGGACGGTTGACGCGGGTTGGTCGGGTCGGACACCTCACATGCTCGCGATCAAGCGGTCCACTCGTTCGTCGTACGCCCGGAACGGGTCCTTGCACAGCACGGTTCGCTGCGCCTGGTCGTTGAGCTTGAGGTGCACCCAGTCGACGGTGAAGTCGCGCCGGCGCTCCTGGGCGTGGCGGATGAACTCGCCGCGTAGCCGGGCGCGGGTGGTCTGCGGTGGGGTCTCCTTCGCCTGGAAGATCTCCACGTCGGTGGCCACCCGGTCGACCGCGCCGCGCCGTTCCAGCAGGCCGTACAGGCCCCGGCCGCGGCGCAGGTCGTGGTAGGCCAGGTCCATCTGGGCGATCCGCGGGTGCGACAGCGCCAGGTCGTGGCGGCGCTGGTACCCCTCGATGAGCCGCAGCTTGCTGACCCAGTCGATCTCCCGCTCGACGCTGGTCAGGTCACCGGACTCGACCGCGCTCAACGTGCGGTCCCACAGCTCGATGACCCGCTTGGTCGCCGCGTCCGCGCCGCGCCGGTCGACGAACTCGGTCGCCTTGGCGAAGTACTCCTGCTGGATCTCCAGCGCGCTGCACTCCTTGCCGCTGGCCAGCCGGACCCGGCGCCGGCCGGTCACGTCGTGGGAGACCTCGCGGATGGCCCGGATCGGGTTCTCCAGCGTCAGATCGCGCATCGCCACCCCGGCCTCGATCATGCGCAGCACGATGTCGGCGCTGCCGACCTTCAGCAGCGTGGTGACCTCGTTCATGTTCGAGTCGCCGACGATGACGTGCAGCCGGCGGTACCGCTCGGCGTCGGCGTGCGGCTCGTCGCGGGTGTTGATGATCGGCCTGGACCGGGTGGTGGCGCTGGAGACGCCCTCCCAGATGTGCTCGGCGCGCTGCGACAGGCAGTAGACCGCGCCGCGGGGCGTCTGCAACACCTTGCCGGCGCCGCAGATGAGCTGGCGGGTGACCAGGAACGGGATCAGGATGTCGGCCAGCCGCCCGAACTCGCCGTGCCGGGACACCAGGTAGTTCTCGTGGCAGCCGTACGAGTTGCCGGCCGAGTCGGTGTTGTTCTTGAACAGGTAGATCTCGCCCGCGATGCCCTCGTCGTGCAGGCGCTTCTCGGCGTCGACGAGTAAACCCTCCAGGATCCGCTCACCGGCCCGGTCGTGGACCACCAGGTCGTTGACCGAGTCGCACTCGGGCGTCGCGTACTCCGGATGCGAGCCGACGTCGAGGTACAGCCGGGCGCCGTTGCGCAGGAAGACGTTGCTGGACCGCCCCCAGGACACCACCCGGCGGAACAGGTACCGCGCCACCTCGTCCGGGGACAGCCTGCGCTGCCCGCGGTAGGTGCAGGTAACGCCGTACTCGGTTTCCAGACCGAAAATGCGCCGATCCATGACCAGACATTAGCCGCCGGAAGGGTCCAATGGTCAGCGCCGCAACCCGTTATTGCGCCCGGAGTGATGCGATGTACTCCTGGCAGACCGCGTAGTCGGGCAGCAGCCCGTCCTCGCGCGCCTGGGCCAGGGTCGGAGCGGCCACATCGCGGGCGGACAGCCGCGGCTCGGCCACCGGCCACCCGATCGCGAGGTCGCGGTCGAGCGGGTGCACCGCGCGCTCGCGTTGCGGGTTGTACGTCTCCGAGCAGAGGTAGGTCAACGTGGCGTCGTCGGTCAGCGCGCAGAAGGCGTGGCCCAGCCCTTCGGCGACGTAGATGGCGCGCCGGTCGGTGTCGTCGAGCTGTACCGCCTCCCACCGGCCGAAGGTGGGCGAGCCGACCCGGATGTCCACGATGACGTCCAGGACCGCGCCGCGGGTACACGTCACGTACTTGGCCTGGCCCGGCGGTACGTCGGCGTAGTGGACGCCGCGCACGACGCCATGGGCGGACACCGAGATGTTGGCCTGGGCCAGCCGCAACGGGCGGCCGACCGCCTCGGTGAACGCGTCGACGCTGTACCACTCCAGGAACAGCCCGCGGGGGTCACCGTGCTGCACCGGGGTCATCTCCCAAGCGCCGCTGATCGACAATGGGCTGATCTTCATCCGGTAACCCTCTCAAAGGACCGATACGGCCGGCAAATCACCGCGCCCGACTTCGAGCAGGGCGAGCAGATAGTCGCCGTACCCGCTCTTGGTCAGTGGTTCGGCCAGGTCGCGCAGCCGGGCGTCGTCGATGAACCCGGCCCGCCAGGCTACCTCCTCGACACAGCCGATCTTGAGACCCTGCCGCTCCTCGATCACCCGGACGAACTCGGCCGCCTGCACCATCGAGGTGAACGTACCGGTGTCCAGCCACGCCGTGCCCCGGTCGAGCACCACAACGCTGAGCTGCCCACGGTCCAGGTAGGCGGCGTTCACCGCGGTGATCTCCAGCTCCCCCCGGGCGCTGGGCTTGAGCCGTCCGGCGATGTCGATCACGTGGTTGTCGTAGAAGTACAGGCCGGGCACGACGTACTTCGACTTCGGCTTCTCCGGTTTCTCCTCGATGGACAGCACCCGGCCGCTCGGGTCGAACTCGACCACGCCGTACGCCTCGGGGTTGGCCACCGGATACGCGAAGATCAAGCCGCCGTTCACCCGCACGTTGGCCCGTAACTGGCTCCCCAGGCCCACCCCGTGGAAGATGTTGTCGCCCAGGATCAGCGCCACCGGCTCATCGCCGACGAAGTCGGCGCCGATCAGGAAGGCCTGTGCGATGCCCTCCGGCCGGGGCTGGACCGCGTACTCCAGCCGCAGCCCCAGCTGGCTGCCGTCGCCCAGCAGCCGCTGGAACTGCGCCTGGTCCTCTGGCGTCGTGATGATCAGGATTTCCCGGATCCCAGCAATGATCAACGTCGACAGCGGGTAGTACACCATCGGCTTGTCGAACACCGGCATCAGCTGCTTGGAGACGGCTCTGGTGATTGGCCACAGCCGGGACCCCGTCCCGCCGGCCAGGAGGATGCCACGCACGGCCGCAGCCTAGCGGACAGTCCCTTGCGGCAGCGGAGGCCTCGGTGCTCAGAAGCCTCAGTACGCAGGCATCCGGGGACCGGCCGGTGAGCCGGGTCCAGTAAACTCCTGCGCTCGTGAGGCTTCTCGTGACCGGTGGCGGTCGATGACTGTGCTGGTCACCGGTGCCGGCGGCATGCTCGGCCGCGACCTGTGCACCGTGCTCGGCAGCCGGCCGCACACCGCGCTGACCCACGTCGAGCTCGACATCACCGACCCGGCCGCGGTCGGCGCCGCGGTGGCCGGCCACGAGGTGGTGCTCAACGCTGCGGCGTGGACCGACGTGGACGGGGCGGAGACCGCCGAGGCCGCGGCGACGAAGGTCAACGGCGCCGGCGTGGCCAACGTGGCGGCCGCCTGTGCGGCGACCGGTGCCGTGCTGATCCATGTCTCCACCGACTACGTCTTCGCCGGCGACGCCACCACGCCGTACCCCGAAGACGCCCCGACCGCGCCGCTCAACGCGTACGGGCGCGGCAAGCTCGCCGGTGAGCGCGCCGCGTTGGCCGCCGGCGGCTACGTCGTGCGGACCGGGTGGCTGTACGGCGCGCACGGGCGCAACTTCGTCACCACCATGCTTCGGCTGGCCGCCGAGCGGGACACCGTTGACGTCGTCACCGACCAGCGGGGCCAGCCCACGTGGTCGTACGCCCTCGCGCAGCGGCTGGTCGAGCTGGGCGACGCGGCGCGGGCCGGCACTGCCCCGCCGGGCGCCTACCACGGCACCGCCTCCGGTGAGACCACCTGGTACGACTTCGCCCGCGCGATCTTCGCCGAGGCTGGGCTCGACCTGGCGCGGATCCGGCCCACCACCAGCGACCGGTTCGTCCGGCCGGCGCGGCGTCCGGCGTACAGCGTGCTGGGCCACGAGCGGTGGGCGAAGGCCGGGCTGAGCCCGCTCGCCCCTTGGCGGGCCATGCTCACCGCGGCGCTCGCCCAGCCAATCTTCGCCGAGCTCGCTACGGCCGCCCGCCTCGCAGCCGCCCGCCTCGCAGCCGCTGGCCACCGGATCCGGTGAAAGCGGCGCGCCTCGCCGGAGTGTTCGGCGCCACCGCCCGGGTCGCGGCCGGGATGGCCGTACTCGGTCTCGCCGGCTACGTCTACCTCGCTGTCCTGCACCACCACCTGCGGTCCAGCGACGTCTCCGCGCTGACCAACCTGTACCTGCTGGTGAACATCATCGGGCCGGGCCTGTTCGTCACGCTGGAGCAGGAGACCGGCCGGCTGATGAGTGTCCGGATAGCGCGCGACGAGGGTACCCGGGACACCGTCGCCCGGATGGCACGCATCGGGCTGGTGCTGCTGGTGGGCGTGGTGGCGGTGCTCGGCCTGCTTGAGCCGGTCCTGGTGCCGCTGGTCCTCGGCGGCCGGCTGGTGCTGTACCTGCTGGTGCTGTTCGCCGCCGTGGCCTACGCCGCGGTGTACCTGTGCCGCGGCGTGTTCTCGGCGCGCCGCCAGTTCACCCTCTACGGCGCCAACATCGGCGTGGAGGGCGGCGTCCGGCTCGTCGGCTGCCTGGCGCTGCTCGCCGCCGGCGCCGCCGCACCGGGTGCGTACGGCCTCGTGCTGTGCGCCGCGCCGGCGGTCGCGGCGCTGGCCACCGCGGGGTGGGTGCGCCTGGGGCGGCCCGGCCCGGTCGAGCCGGACCGGCTGATCCTCGGCAACGTCGGCTGGCTGGGCGGTGCGTGGTTGCTGTCGCAGATCCTGGCCAACACCGCACCGCTGGTGGTCACCGCCCTGCTGCCCGGCGATGCCACCCGGGCGGCCGCGTTCGGCCAGACCTTCGTGCTGGCCCGCATCCCGCTGTTCCTGTTCGCGACGCTGCAGGCGGTGCTGCTGCCGGCGTTCTCCCGGATGGTTGCCCGGGCCGACCACCGCGGCCTCGGTCGCGCGGTGCGTTCGGCGCTGCTGCTGGTGGCCGCGCTGGGCGGGGCGTCCGTTGCGCTGGCCGCCGTGCTCGGCGGGCCGGCGGTCCGGATCGCCTTCGGCTACTCCGTGCCGTCGTGGCTGGTCGCCGCGCTCACCCTGGCGACCGTACTGCTGATGGTGGTCCAGGTGTTGCAGCCGGCCACCCTGGCCTTGGCCGCGCACCGGCGGGTGAGCCTCGCCTGGGTGGCCGGAATCGCGATCTTCGGGCTGTGCTTCCTGATCCCGGTTGCACCGGTGACCGCGGCGCTGGTCGCGCAGTTCGCCGCGAGCGCTACGGTAACCGGGGTGCTCGCCGGCACGCTGGTCCGACGCTTGCGGACCGGCCCCGGCGGCAGACCATCATCGGCGACGGAGAGGGTCAACGATGTCCAGCACGCCTGACCAGCCTGGCCCGCCCCGCCAGCCGGCCGGCGGCCCCAGCGTGACGGCCGTGGTGCTCGCCTGGCAGGCCGAGCCATGGCTGCCGCGCTGCGTGGAGGCGTTGCTGGCCTCGGAGAAGGTGAGCGTCGAGGTGGTGCTGGTCGACAACGGCTGTACCACCGATGACGTGGAGATCCTGGCCCGCCGGCCGGGCGTGACGGTGGTCCGGCCCAGCCGCAACCTCGGTTTCTCCGGCGGGTGCAACGCGGGCGCGGCGGCGGCCACCGGCGAATTCCTCGCGCTGGTCAACTCCGACGCCGTGGTGGAGCCGGGCACACTGGCCCGCTTGGTGGAGGAGGTGTCCCGGCCAGGCGTGGGCATCGCGGTGGCCAGCATCCGGCTCGCCGACGACCCCGCGCTGCTCAACGCCGGGGCCAACCCGATCCACGTGCTGGGCCTGTCCTGGTCTGGCGGGATGGGCGAGCGCGAGGAGCGCACCGAGCCGGTGGACACCGCCGGCGCCAGCGGCGCCTGCCTGCTGACCACGCTGGCGCACTGGCAACGGCTGGGCGGCTTCGACGAGGAGTACTTCGCCTACCACGAGGACGCCGAGCTGAGCGTACGCACCTGGCGGCTGGGCCTGCGGGTGGTGTACGTACCCGACGCGGTCGCGGTGCACCGGTACGAGTTCTCCCGCAACGACCTGAAGATGTACCTGGCCGAACGCAACCGGCTGCTGTTCGTCGCAACGCTGTGGGGCATCCGGGCGCGCCTGCTGCTCGCACCCGCGTTCGCCGGCCTGGAGCTGGCCTGGCTGGTCCGGGCGGCGCTGGAAGGGTGGCTGCCGGCCAAGCTGCGCGGCTGGCGGTGGCTGTGGACCCACCGGCGGTACGTCCGCGAGCGCCGCGCCGCCCTGCGCGCCGAGCAGCGGGTGCCGGATCGGGAATGGATGCGGGTGCTCACCCCGCGCATGGACACCGCGGTGGTACCGCTGCCGGCGATCGTGACGCCGGTCAACGCGGTCATGTCCGCGTACTGGCGCCTGGTGTCGCGCTGGGTCTGAGCCCGGTCCAAGCCGGGCGCGCTGGTCTACGACCGCGAGCGCAGCGTGCGTTCCAGGCCCTCGGCCAGGTCCACCGCGGGCTTCCAGCCCAGCACCTGTCCCGCGCGGCGAGCGTCGACCACCATGGCCCGCAGGTCGCCCAGCCGGGCCGGCGCGAACGACGGCTTGTCCCGGTACCCGGCCAGGTCCGCCATGGTGCGGTGGAGCTCCAGGTCGGTGACTTCGACGCCGGTGCCGATATTCAACCGATGCCCGTCGGCCACCGGGTCGCTGGCCCGCATGAAGGCCTCGACCGCGTCGTCGACGTACAGGTAGTCGCGGACGTTCCCGCCGTCGCCGAAGAGCCTGGTGGGCTGCCCGGCGAGCATGGCGGCGCCGAAGATTGCGATCACCCCTGCCTCGCCGTGCGGGTCCTGGCGCGGCCCGTACGTGTTGGTGAGCACCAGCGTGGTGCTCGCCAGCCCGTGCAGCTGCTGGTACTGGCGCTGGTACAGCTCGCCGGACAGCTTGCTGACCGCGTACGGCGAGAGCGGGTTGGTCGGGGTGTCCTCGTGCACCGGAAGCTGCGCGGGCGGACCGTAGATGGCCACCGACGAGGCCATCACCACCTTGCGGGCGCCGGCCTGGCGGGCCGCCTCCAGCACGGCCACCGTGCCGAGGACGTTGCTCCGGGCATCGCCGACCGGGTCTACCACGCTGACCCGCACGTCGATCTGCGCGGCCAGGTGGAAGACGACCTCCGGCTGGGCCTGCGCGAACATCTCGGTGAGCCCCGGTGCGGTGATGTCGTGACGGACCAGCCGCGCACCGGCGTGCAGCGCCGCGGCCAGGTTCGCCTTCCGGTCGTGCTTCAGGTAGTCCACGATCGTCACGTGGTGCCCGTCGGCGACCAGTCGGTCGGCCAGGTGCGAGCCGATGAAACCCGCCCCGCCGGTGACCACGGCGCGCACAGCCGTCCCTTCTCGGGGCGGAATCGATCGGTCCGCCGCGGGCTACTAGCATAACGGCAGCCTTTACAGGGGACAGCCCGAGTCATGAGCGGCGGATGAGCGACAACGACGACGTGTGGATCGTGATCCCGGTCTACAACGAGGCGGCGGTGGTCGCCGACGTGGTCACCCACGTGCAACAGACCTTCCCCAACGTGGTGTGCGTCGATGACGGCAGCGTCGATGACTCCGCGGTACGCATCCTCGGCACCGGTGCCCACCTGGTCCGGCACCCGGTCAACCTGGGCCAGGGCGCGGCGCTGCAAACCGGGCTGCGGTACGCGCTGGCCCGCGACGGTGTCGAGTACCTGGTCACCTTCGACGCCGACGGGCAGCACCGGGTGGACGATGTCGTGCGCATGCTGGACCTCGCCCGCTCGGGGCAGGCGGATGTCGTGCTGGGCTCCCGGTTCCTGGAAAGCTCGGCGTCGGTACCGTGGCTCAAGCGGCTGGTGCTGCGCGCGGTCGTACTGTTCAGCCCCACCGCGCGGCGGTTGCGGTTGACCGACGCCCACAACGGGCTGCGGCTGTTCACCCGTCCGGTGGCCGAGCAGCTGCGGATCACCATGGACGGCATGGCGCACGCCTCGGAGATCACGGCCCTGCTCGCGCGGTCCCACTGGCGGGTGGTCGAGGTTCCGGTGACCATCGTGTACACCGACTACTCCCGGGCGAAGGGCCAATCCTTGATCAACGGCGTCAACATCCTTTTCGACATCTCGGTCCGGAACCGGAGGACCTGACATGCTGATCCAGATCCTGCTGCTGCTGTGCGTCGGGACCCTGCTGATCGTCTTCGTCCGCAGCCGGCACGGGGTACGGCTGCAGGCCAGCAAGCGGATCGGGTTCGTGCTGTTCCTGATCGCCAACGTGTACGGTGTGCTGCGCCCCGAGGACGTGACCCGGGTGGCCCACCTCCTCGGCGTCGGCCGCGGCGCCGACCTGGTGCTGTACGCCCTGGTGGCGGCGTTCACCTTCGCCGTCATCAACTTCTACCTGCGGCAGCGGGAGCTGAACCAGCGCATCACCGAGCTGGCCCGTGCGGTCGCCTTGCGCGACGCCGAGCAGCTCAACCGGGAGCGCGGGCTGCTGACCGTGGGCGTCCAGCCACAGGCCGGCGGGGCTGGCGGGGACCGCCCGATCGGCTGAACCCCGGCTCGCCCCGGGTGTGCGGCATCGAATCGGGGGTACCAGCACCGTGCGCGACCCGGCCCGCGACCCCGACCGGACCGCCCGGCTCCGCTAGCATCAAGGGCCGCGCCGTCTCCGATAGGTTGACTGGCCGCCCCGCCTGCAGTCGTTCGCCAGGAACAGTCGCGAAGGGAAGCCATGTCCTTGGTTGTCGAATCGCCTCCGGTGCCGGCCGACTCGCATGTGTCGGCCCGGTTGTCACGCGGCTGGCGGGTGTGGCTGTCGGCGGCGGTGCTGTGCTGGCTGGTGCCGGTGGCCACCCACCTGCTCCGGATCGACGCCGTGCTGCCGGTGGTGATCTGGCTGGGCACGGCGTCGCTGCTGCGCGGTGGGCGGACGCTGCTCGACCGGGTGATGCTGGCTGCCGGCCTGCTGGTCGGGGTCGTGGGCGTGGCGGGCCTGCTGTTCTCGGTGTGGCCGTGGGGGCTGCACCCGGTGCCGGTGGCCGGGGTTGGCCTGACCGGGCTGGTGGCGGTCTCGGCATGGAGCGGGCGGCGGCCACGGCTGCCCTGGGCGGGCGGCGCGGCCGACCTGGTGACGGTCGCCGCCGCGCTGGGGACGACCGGGTTGGTGGCTTGGCCCTTAGCCCACATGTCGGCGACCGGACGGCTGGCCCGGTTCATGCTCGGCGAGGACATCGCCCGGCACTTCACCGTCTTCGACACCATCCGCCGCGTCGGCGGGTACCTGTACTTCCACCAGGACGTCGCCGCGACCAGCCTGCAGCACGGCGTGGCGACCTATCCGCAGGGCTCGCACCTGGCGACTGCGCTGCTGGACAACTTCGTACGCTCGGACACCGCGGCGGGCTCCTCGGCGCGGGCGTTCGACCACTACCTGTGGTTCTACGTGGCCGGGTTCGGCTTCCTGGTGCTGAGCGTGCTGTGGGCGACCCGTTGGGTGGCCGGCCCGTCGGCGGCCCGGTGGTCGTTCCTGCCGCTGGCCGCACTCGGCGCGGGGTACCTGTTCCTGGCCGACGGGCTGCCGGTCTTCCTCCTCGGCTTCGTGTCGGAGATCGTCGCGATGGCGTTCCTGGCGCTGCTGATGGCGGTGCTGGTGCGGCCGCTGCGCGAGGTACGCGAGCAGGTGGTGGTGGTCACCGCGTTGGTGGTGGCCCTGTCGATGACGTACTACCTGTTCCTGCTCTCCGCCGGCGTGGTGGTCCTGATCTGGGCGATCGGCTACCGGCACCGGCTGGCCGAGGCGTGGCGGTGGACCGTCGCGGCGCTGCTGGTGGGTGTGCCGATGACCGCATTCGCCCCGCTGGTCAACCTCGACCGGGCGTACTCGGTCCGCCAGCTCACCGACACGGGAAGCATCAACCCGGTCAACCGGCACCTGCTGCCACTGCTGCTGCTGCCGGTCGCCGGCGGGCTGCTGACCCGGTACGGCCGGCGCAGCCCGGCCTGGCGGATGGTCAGCGTGTGGTTCGGGATCACCGCCGGATCCGCCGCCGCGTTGTGGGCGTACCAGGTGACGACCGTCGGCAATACCTCGTACTACTTCGAGAAGGCGCTGCACCAGCTCCTGCTCGTCGCGCTGGTCGCCAGCGGCGCCATCCCGTTGCTGATCCGCCGGCCCGGCACCCGATCCCAGCGCCGGCCCTCCGGTTCCTGGCTGGCCACCTTGGACCGGGCCGCTCCGGCCGCTGTCGCCAGCCTCGCCATCGTCATGGCGCTGGGGTTCTACGGCGGAGTGCTGAAGCCCGCCTGGTACCGGCCCGGGCCGGGGCTGAGCTGGGGGCGCGCGTACCTGACGGGGCACAGCACGGACATGCCGTCGGCGGCCAGGTCGGTGATGGCCGCGGCGCAACGGCCGCCGGGCCCCGACGGTACGGTCGACGTGCTGCTGATGTACCAGCCCCGCCAGCTGGTCCTCACGCCGTACTACGGCACGCTGTTCCTCTCCGGGTTCCGGCGTAACAGCGGAACGGCGTACCCCGCGGCGATCTGGACTCTGCCCGCCGGTACCGAGAAGACCCAGCAGGACATCCGTCGACTCGTGAACGGGTACCCGGTACCCTTGCGCATCTTCACCGACTCGGTCACCGTGATCGAGGCGGTCAACTCCATCAAGAAGGACGACCCAGCGGCACGGATCGATGTGATATTCATGGATCCCGACGCCCGTGCCTGATGCCCGCCCCGAGGCTGGCCGGCCGCCGGAGCCGCTGCGCACGTCCGCCAGCACCAGGGGAAGCCATGTCGTTGGTTGTCGAGTCGCCTCCGTTGCCGGCTGACTCGCGCGTGCTGGCTCGGTCCTGGCGGAGCTGGCGGGTGTGGCTCGCCGCGGCGGTGCTGTGCTGGCTGGTGCCGGTGGCCACCCACCTGCTCCGGATCGACGCCGTGCTGCCGGTGGTGATCTGGCTGGGCACGGCGTCCTTGCTGCGCGGTGGGCGGACGCTGCTCGACCGGGTGATGCTGGCGGCGGGCCTGCTGGCCGGGGTGGTGGGCGTGGCGGGCCTGCTGTTCTCGGTGTGGCCGTGGGGCCTGCACCCGGTGCCGGTGGCCGGGGTTGGCCTGACCGGGCTGGTGGCGGTCTCGGCGTGGACCGGGCGGCGGCCACGGCTGCCGTGGGCGGGCAGCATGGCCGACGTGGTGACGGTGGCGGTCGCGCTGGGCGTGACCGGGCTGCTGGCCTGGCCCTTGGCCCGCCTGTCGGCGACCGGGCGGCTGGCCCGGTTCATGCTCGGCGAGGACATCGCCCGGCACTTCACCGTCTTCGACACCATCCGCCGCGTCGGCGGGTACCTGTACTTCCACCAGGAGTCCGTGGCCGCGGCGGTCCAGGCGCCGCTGGCGGTCTATCCGCAGGGCTCGCATCTGGCGACCGCCTTGCTGGACAACTTCGTACGCTCGGACACCGCGGCGGGCTCCTCGGTGCGGGCGTTCGACGACTACCTGTGGTTCTACGTGGCGGCGTTCGGTTTCCTGGTCCTGAGCGTGCTGTGGGCGACCCGTTGGGTGGCCGGCCCGTCGGCGGCCCGGTGGTCGTTCCTGCCGCTGGCCGCCCTCGGTGCGGGGTACCTGTTCCTGGCCGACGGGCTGCCGGTCTTCCTGTTCGGCTTCGTGCCCGAGGTGGCCGCCATGGCGTTCCTGGCGCTGCTGATGGCGGTGCTGGTGCGGCCGCTGCGCGAGGTACGCGAGCAGGTGGTCGTGGTTACCGCGCTGGTGGTGGCCCTGTCGATGACGTACTACCTGTTCCTGCTCTCCGCCGGCGTGGTGGTCCTGATCTGGGCGGTTGGCTACCGGCACCGGCTGGCCCAGGCGTGGCGCTGGACCGCGGCGGTGCTGCTGGTCGGAGTACCCCTGACCGCCTTCGCGCCCCTGATCAACATGGCGTACAACACCCGGCAGCACCTGGCCAGTGGCGGCGGTATCAGCCCGGTCAACCGGCACCTGCTGCCGTTGCTGCTGATCCTGGTCGCCGGCGGGCTGCTGACCCGGTACGCCCTACGCAGCCCGGCCTGGCGGATGGTCACTGTGTGGTTCGCGGTCACCGCCGGCTCCGCCGCCGCGTTGTGGGCCTACCAGCGCGCCACCCTGGGCAACACGGCGTACTACTTCGAGAAGGCGCTGCACCAGCTGCTGCTCGTCGCGCTGGTCGCCAGCGGCGCGATCGCCCTGCTGGTCCGCCGACCCGGCACCCGACCCCGACCGTCCGGGTCCCGGTTGGCCATCCTCGACCGGACCGCCCCCACGATCGTGGTCACCGTCGCGATCGTGCTCGCGCTCGGGTACTACGGCGGCACGGTCGTGCCCGGGTGGCAGGGGCCACGGCCGGGCTTCAGCTGGGGGCGCGCATACGTGGACGGCAAGACGGCGAGCATCCCCGACACCGCGGCCGCCATCATGTCGGTCGCGAAGCGGCCAGCCGCCGACGGAACCGTCGACGTGTTCGTCACCAGCGGTCCCCAGCACTGGTACTTCACGCCGTACTACGGCACGCTGTTCCTCTCGGCGCTGCGACGCAACAGCGGAACCGCCGCGCCCGCAGTGCGGTGGACCCTGCCGGCCGGTTCCCAGAAGACGCAGCAGGACATCCGGCGGCTCCTCGACGGGTACGACGGCTACCAGGTGCCGCTGCGCATCGTGACCGACTCGGCCAGCGTCGTCGCGGCGGTCGACGCCATCAAGCACGAGGACCCGGCCGCCCGGATCGAGGTCGTTCCCCTGGACCTGGACACCGGCGGCTGAGGTCGGCCGGGCCGGGCTCGGCCGCGTTGCGGCTCAGCCCCCGTTGCGGCTCAGCCCCCGTTGCCCGAGGACGACGCGGAGTCCGCCGGTGGCGGCTCCTCCTTGCCCGGAGCAGCCTTCTCTTTGCCCGGAGCGGCCTTCTCTTTGCTCGCTGGGGCCTTCTCTTTGCTCGCTGGGGCCTCCTCCGCCGCGGCGGGTGCCGGCTCCTTGCCCGCCGGCGGCTCCTCCCCGGCGGGTGCCGAGGGAGCCGGTTCTGCGGGTGTCTCGGCTGCTGGCTCCTCGGCTGCTGGCTCCGCGGCCAGCAGCGGGGTCAGCGCGGCTCCGGTGATACGTCGGAAGGTGCGGCCCGGCCGCGCCCGGTCGAGGATCGCCACCTCCAGCTGCGTGGGTGGGATCGTCCGGGGCTGGCCGCCCTCGCCGCCGACGCTGGCCAATGCGTCCACCGCAAGGCGCAGCGCCTCGGTCAAGGACATCTGCGGCCGATGGCGGGCGCGCAACGCCGTCGTGATCGCCTCCGGCTGGCCGCCCATCGCAACGGCACCCGGCTCGTCGGTGACCGAACCGTCGTAGGTAAGGCGGTAGAGCTCGTCGCGCTCGGGCGTGGTGCCGAGCTCGGCGACGCAGATCTCCACTTCGAACGGCTTGGGTTCCGCGGTGAAAATGGCGCCGAGCGTAC